>Ga0210393_10003216_pt1 | contig 13155 bp, 10 predicted proteins | sample IncBWC27OmetaG_FD_160068 | JGI IMG/M metagenome (GOLD analysis project Ga0210393, IMG submission 160068) | Forest soil microbial communities from Barre Woods Harvard Forest LTER site, Petersham, Massachusetts, United States - Inc-BW-C-27-O ... | reverse complement strand
AAGCGCCTTGCGCAGCGACTCGCTGCTGCGAAGCGCGGTGGGGACGTCGCCGCTGCTTTGGGCCAGAGCGAGGCGCACCTGTTCGAAGATCTGCGCGATCATGAAATCGGTCGAGTGCGACATGTCGTCGACCATCTCGCCGATTCGGTAGTCGAGCGAAATGATACTCAACGCGATCGTGGGAACCAGCATCAGCGCGAGAGCCAGCAGGGCCAGTCTTGCTCTCAGTTGCATAGTCTCCTCGAGCGATCAGTCATACAGGTGGTGGACGTTTCCCGCCTGCTGAGTGCAACTAGCGTGCACAACTGATCGCTTCAGAAATACTACGATTTACCTCGATTGCATCATAGAAAGTTGGTTTCAATCTGTAATTATTACCGATGCTGAGAATTTTTTCACAAGTTTGTTTCTATGTTTGAACTTGAAGTCTATTCGTTCAAGCGGCGTCGGATTAATTTTGGATCGACGGTCTCGCCGTTTCAATTGACGGAAATATCACGTCATTAGTTTCAGGTAAAAGGTTCTCCCACCGACAGTTAGTACTGCGGGAATACTATTTGAAGAGAGAGTGATTATTCATCGGCGGGCTAGTGGCATACGGTTTGCTGATTGCTCAGGCAACAATCTGGAGGGACTGAGCAATGCTTTACTATGCACTCGTTTTTCTGCTGATTTCTCTGGTCGCGGCAGCGCTCGGCTTTGGCGGCATCGCGGGCACGGCGGCGCAGTTCGCAAGAATTCTGTTCTTCGTATTCCTGGTGCTGTTCGTCGTGTCGCTGGTAGCGGGACGCGGGATATTCAGCTGAGGTGAAAATCTTCGAAAATGGCGGGATGGTTCGTTGTGAGGGCCACCCGCTTTTCGAGATCGAATCACCAGAAGACGTTCCGCGCATACCCGACTCGGCGGCACAGTGATGCGTTCGACGTATTTCCCCGGCTTGATCGCAGCCTAAGATGTGTTGCTTAAGGTAAAAATAGCGGCTCGAAATTAATTGGTCGGCGCGTTGGACGCAGTGGCGGAAGTCGAAAAACAAACACAGCCCTACGGCGAAAGTGAAGACAGCGACGCCCTCCTGCGGGTAGGCGTACCGTTCTGCGGAATTATCATCGCGACGGCTGCGTTGTACCTCGGTAAACCCGTTCTGCTTCCGCTGGCGATCGCTCTGATTCTAAGCGTGGTGTTCAGTCCGGTCGCGACCCGGCTCGATCGCTTCTTCGGTCGTCTCGTCAGCGCCGCACTTGTAGTGCTGGTCGCGATGGGCCTCGTCTCGGCGATTGGATATTTTCTGACGGTTGAACTGACTGGTGTCGCTGACCAGGTCTCCGGGTATTCCGACAACATCGGAGACAAACTCGCGGCGCTCGAACAAAACACACCGCCTTGGCTCCAGCATATCAAGGATGCCGTCACCGACGTTCAACGGCGCGTGGCGAGCGCTAATCCTGCGCCCGCCGCCCGCCAGCCGCGCGAGGTGATGGCGCTGCCGGTGCCCGCGCCGCTGACCGACAGTCTGAAGCCCGTAATGCCGATCGTCGACGGTATCGTCAACGCACTGCTCATCATCATGCTGCTGTTTTTTCTCCTCTACAGCCGCAAGGATTTGCGCGATCGATTCGTCCGGCTCGCCGCACGCGCGAGAATTCCGATCGCAGCACAGGCGATCGAGACGGCGGGATCGACCGTGGGCCGTTACCTGCTGCTGTTCTCGCTGATCAATCTCGCATACGGCATCGCCACCGGAACCGTCGCATGGATGCTCGGGCTGCCGAGCGCTCCGCTATGGGGTGTGGTCGCTTTCCTGCTGCGCTTCATCCCGTACGTCGGCGCGATCAGCTCCGCGATTCTGCCGGCGCTGGTCGCCTTTGCGTTGTTCCCCGGATGGGGCAAAGCGCTCGAGATACTCGGCGTGTTCGTTCTGCTCGATCAGGTTGCGGCGCAATTTGCCGAACCATTCATCATCGGCCACGGGATTGACGTCTCTCCCGTCGCGCTGCTGGTATCCGCGATGTACTGGTCGTGGCTGTGGGGAATCCCGGGGCTGCTGCTCTCGACACCGATCACCGCTTGCCTCAAGGTTGCCGGCGACTACGTGCCTCCGCTGGGATTTCTCTCGATCATTCTTGGCGCGAACCGCGTGCTCGACGACTACCACGACTTCTACCGCATGCTGCTCGAGCTCAATCCGGAAGGAGCGCGACAGGTCGCGATAGATTACTGCGACGAGAATGGCCTCGAGAAAACTTTCGACGATGTGATCCAGCCGGCGCTCGAGCTGATGGGCGAAGAGCGCGCCGAGGACCATATCAGTGATGAGCACCAGCAACTGATCATCGACACGACCCATCAACTGATTCCCGAGCTCGGCAACCGATTCGTGAAATCGCGTATCTCGCCGAGCGTGAGAGCGCTCGGCGTGATGGCTCCCGGCGAAGTGCATTACCTGGGGCTGTTGATGTTGCTCGAGTTGTTCCGCAAGGACGGCGTGATCGCGACCTTTGCCGGGCAGGATAAATCGCAGGACGAGATTTGCGACCTGGTCAAGCGCCTAACCCCGGACTTCGTCTTCATCTCGTGCATGACCGCCGAATCTATCCCCGCCACGCTGACACTGGTGGCGGCCCTCGCGGCAATGTCGTCGCGCATGACGATCATCGCGGGCGGCCCCGCCGCGGTGGAACAGTCCGACGCGCTCATCAATGCGGGATGCTCTCAGATCTGCACTCGCAGCAACGAAGCCCGTCGCACCATCCGCGGTTTCATACTACAACGCGCGAAGTCGCGGCTTCCGTTCGGCGCGCTCCGGCCACGACGCCTTGAGCGCGTGCCGCTAACCGCAGCCGAAATCCGAAACGCGAAATGATTTAGAGGCCGCGAGGCGGCGGGACCTCTGCTGCGAGCCGCCGCTCGGGCGGCGGCGGGAAGCATGGCAGCGTGCTCGTCACGACGTAGTGATAGTAGTTCCCGTTCCAGGTGAACGTTCCGACCGGTTTGCCGAAGTTTGAAGCCATGGCAGTCAACCGATCGCCGTCAGCGGCGGTGATCACTTTCGAAGGCGCATATGCGAGGAAGTTGCTCGTCGACTCGGGAACGACAGCGCCGAGCGGCGGCGAGAAATTCATCTGAAGAAAGTTCACCGCAGGCCGCCAACCGTCCGAGTTCGTTTCACTGTCTTTGACCGGCGCCCATTGCCGCTGGTCGATTGAGTCGGCTATCTGCAGCTCGCGATACTCCGGCGCACCAATGGCACTGCGGCGTAACTCGATCACGCCCGGAACCTCGACTTCGAGCTGGTCACAACTGTCGCCGCTGTTCATCGAACTCTGGCGCGCGTCCTCTTCTTTTTTAGCTTCGATAGATTCCGCATGGGAGGCGGAACCAACGCCAGACGCCAGGCCAACCGCGCCCTCGCCGACGGTCTCCGCTGCGCCGATCGCGTAGGGCGCAAGCTGAGCCGCCATCATCCAGCATCCGCTGGTGCTGACGACAGATACGGCCGCGAATATCGCGACGATAGATCCGCCGGCACATTGCTTCAGGCGATTGATACCCACCCCACCCCCGATCGGAACAGTCAGCGCGACAAATGAAACCTCCCCGAACGGAACGCCGCAGTCCGATTGCGAAATAGAGTAGCAGATATTCCGGAAGATAAATGCCGGGGGCTTCGCTAGTTAATTAACGGAGAGGCGCGAGCCGTCGATTATCCGGTAAAAAAAGAACGGCCGGGCTACGAGTGGGGACCGCGGTGGGGAGCCGACGGTTCAAGTAGCCCGGCCTTTGCTTGGGGACAGACGCTGTTGTCTCGGGGGAGGAGATTGTCAGCGCACCATTAACTGAAGCAAACTCTGTGCCTCGAAAAACTCGCGATAAATCAAGCAGAGCGTCATGAATTTTTTTCTCTTTCTGCGACATAGGACACCTCAAAGTCTCGAAATCGGCCACCTTTCCGCGAGAATAGCGACTTTTGCAAGTTGCGACGCATCCCGCTGGATGCGATCACTTTGCGCTCATATCCGAAGCCGATGCGTGGCGCCGACTGCGGCAAACTGACTGCGATCGCTGTGTCATTCAGAGCGGAGTCTGCGGAACGAAATCTCGTGAGTGCCGCGTCGTAAAAAAAAGACGTCCGGGATTCTTCGCCGCAGCGGCTCTGAATGACACAAGGAAAAAGCCTGACGAAGGCAAGCGCGGCATCTCTACTGTCATCCTGGCGAAGCGAGCAACGCGAGCGAATGGAAGGATCTCGGACAGCGGAGCGCAAGCGCCGCCGGTTCCGGTTCTTCGTTGCTGCATCCGATAAGAATAAGGACCGCCGCGCGATTTCAACAACCGGTACCGGCTTCGGTGACGAGCGTGAGTTGAGAGGCAATCGTCCGTGTGTTACTTCCTAAAGGCTCGGGGCGTAGCGCAGCTTGGTAGCGCACCTGCCTTGGGAGCAGGGGGTCGGCCGTTCAAATCGGCTCGCCCCGATACGCGCCAGTAGCTCAGGTGGAAAGAGCAACGGCCTTCTAAGCCGTGGGTCAGGGGTTCGAATCCCTTCTGGCGCGCCACGGAAGGCTAATTCCGTCGCGGCGGCTGGCATGCGCCGTGTCGGATTGAAAGAGAGATCGAGAGTGGTGAGTGTAGCTCAGTTGGCAGAGCATCGGATTGTGGCTCCGGCGGTCGAGGGTTCAAATCCCTTCACTCACCCCAAACATCCTGCTACGTAAGCAAGCTTCGACGGTGGGCCGTTAGCTCAGTTGGTAGAGCAGCTGACTCTTAATCAGCGGGTCTCCGGTTCGAGCCCGGAACGGCCCACCAAAATTCTCGATGATATGTTCGCGGCTGCCGCGACTGAGGAGGTATCGATGAAAGGCTACGGCATTACTCTTCGTCCGATGGTGCCTGGGCTGTCGACGTTCGTTCAGCTCGCGCGCGAGACCGAAGATGCCGGCTTCGGCGGCGTCTACATTCCCGAGGCGGTCAACGACGCGCTCATGTGCTCGTTGGCGGTGGCGAACGCGACCAAGCGGATCGATATCGCTACCTGGATCGTGAATATCTATCTGCGCGATCCTGCTTTGTGCGCGATTGCGGCCGAAATGGTGCAGGACGCGGCTCACGGGCGTTTCATTTTGGGGCTGGGCGTCAGTCATCGGCCAGCGCTCGAAGCACGCGGCATCGAGATGGGCAATGCGCGCGATCGCCTGCGCAACGACACCGACATCATCCGCAGGGCCTTCAACGGCGAGCTCTCGATGTTCGGGACGAAGTTTCCCAAACCGGTGCACCCGATCCCGATCTACTTCGCCGCGTTGGCGCTCGAGACCGCGAAGCTCGCGGGTGAGATGGCCGATGGGCTGATGCTGTACATGTGCCCGCCGGAGCGCATGCGCAAATCGATGGATGCGGCGAACGTGGTCGCGAAGGAGAAGGGACGCGCGCCCGGCAGCCTGACCATGACCTGCGGAGTGCCGCTCTTCCTGCACGAGGATTTGAAAACCGCCTATGAAGCGGCGCGGCGCGGACTCGCATTCTACGGCGCGTTGCCGTTCTACAATCGCATCATGGCGAACAGTGGCTTCGCCGATGCGGCCGGACGCATCATGGAAGCCTCGAAACGGCGCGACTCCAATGCGATGGTGGCGGCGGTCACCAACGAGCTCGCCGATGCGGTTGCGCTGATCGGACCGGCCTCACGATGTATCGAACGGCTGGCCGCGTATCGCGAGCAAGGCGCCGACGTTCTCATTCTTGCGGCCAACGCGGTTAACGAGGACTACCCGAGCGCGCTGCGCCGAGTGCACAAGACCTTCGCAAAGTTGAACTAGGAACAGACTCTCGGCCGCTCGGCGGATGTGGAGTTCGAGTCTCCAACGGGCCACCCACCGAAGCCATGGAGCCAGCCGCAACCGCGACTGGATTCCTTCCTAACTTCGCATTGTGTCGAGTATCCAGTCTGCCATCAGGTCGGTCGCCAGCGGGAGGTTGTCCACTGAACAGTGTTCGACGCCGCCGTCTTCCGGGCCCAGCACAACCAGCCTGCGACTCGAACTGTTCACGGCGGCATCGTAGGTCTTTTGAGCTTGATCAACGGGCACCTGGCGATCGTCGCGGCCATGCACGATCAGCAGCGGGCATGTGATTTTCCCGGCGACGCCCTTCAGCGTGAAACGATGCATCATGGCGGCGACCTCTTCCCTCGTAGTGCAGCCGAGTACCCACTTGATGTGATCGTCAAAATGCGGCACCGAGCGCGCGTATGCTTCACCTTGCCGCGCGCGGAGGAGCAGGACCTCGTCGATATCAAACACAGCGCCGTGTGCAACACAGAACTTGAGCCGTTTTTCGAAAGCGGCCGCCCGTGGCGCGTAGTATCCACCCAGACTTATGCCGCAGATTCCGATCCTCGAAGAATCAACCTCGGCGCGCTTTTCGAGATAGTCGACACACGCCGCTGCGGGCCGTTCGGATTCGATTTCGGCCGGCAGTTTGTTCAGGCGCAGGGCGCCGCCGGTGCCGGGCTGATCGACGAAGAGACAGGCAAGGCCGCGTCGCGACCAATCGTCAGCCGCGGTCAGGTAATTGAACTCCTTGATCGAATCGAGTCCGTTGAAATGGATCACACAAGGCGCCGGTCCCGAGGTGGCGGCAGGAACAAAAATGGCCGGGAGAAACGAGCCTGCGTATGGGATCTCAACCAGCTCGTGCGCATTCGTAGATAGTTCGATCCCTTTGCGGAAAGCATCCAGGCCGCGCCGGTACGTTTCCATCTTGAGCGGATCTGCCGGTGCAAGTGGTCGTTCAGCCATCATGTAGTACAGAGCGCCCCGCAGATACTTGCGCGCTGCACTGATTCGGTGGTTAGTAGCCTCATCGCGCTTCGCCTGCCGATCAAGTTTCTCGCCGAGAGAGCGCCAGCCCCTGGCCCAGTCGACCGTCACGCGGTCCGCCTCATTATCGGGAATGTCTCGGAATGGGCGGCAGACATTGTCGATTTCCGATATGACGCCGCCCGCCTGAAGCGCCAGCGCCATCGCCAGATTAGATGGATAGCTGCGAAAGTATTCGAACATTGTGAGTCTCCTTTTTTGGCTGGATGTTCGTGTCAGGGATCGAGCGGCGCGTGCAGAACGGCCAGGATCATCGCGAGCAATCGCGATTGCAGTTCGCGCTCGGAAAGAGCGAATCGCGACGGCTCCACATTTCCGAAAATAATGCGCTGCTGCATGACGGCCATCGCGGCCCGAAGCGCGAAATCAGTGCGACGCGCGACTTCCTCATCGTCGAGGCCGGGCAGTTTGCCCTGGATCAATCGGGTGACGCGTTGCGAAGAATGACGGAGCATTTCAGCCGCGCGCAGGGCTACATCGGGATCGGCCGCTGCCAGCACGGCTCGATGGAGATTCTTTCGCCGGCTGAATGTTTTCATGGCCTGCACGAGTGCGGTTTCGACGACCTCAGGGACGCTGGCGCTCTGCAGGTGCGATGGATCGAAAGCTCGATCTATCTGCTCGATTACCTCTTCGCTGTGAAGCTGATGTGCGGCGAGTAGCAGCGCTCGCTTGTCCTCGAACCGCGCATAGATCGAGGTCACGGCCGCATGAGCGCGTCGCGCCAAATCGGCAATCGTAATTTCGTTGAACGGCCGCGTCTCGAGCATGGCCAGCAGCGTCTTCAGAACGCGCTGCATAGTGCCGCGGCTGCGAGCCTGTTGGGGGAGCGAGATCCGTTCGTGTCTGAGCGTCTGCGCCATTATGTAATTGTAATACCATTACAGTTTTACAGTTGCAAGTGGTCTCCTGTGCATCCCTCACGACTCGAGTTATCCCGCTGACGTTAGAAATGTCGCAGGCGTATATTTCATTGCGGAGGCGAATCCATCTGCGAAGGAGCGACGCATGAATGCAAATGAAAAAGCGGTTGCCGACGTGCTGGCGAAGTATCAGGACGCGCTGAATAATTCCGATACCGATGCGGTCATGCGGCTTTACGCAAACGACGGCGTGTTCATGCCGCCCTACAGCCAGTCGGCGGTTGGCGCGGCCGCGGTGCGGCAGGCCTACGACGCCGTGTTCAAGGCCATCAAGCTGAGCGTCAAGTTCAGCGTCGCCGAGGTGGTCGAGATGGATCCCAACTGGGTTTTCGCACGCACCAATTCTGCTGGGACGACGACGATTAACGCAACGGGCGCGAAGAATGCGGAAGCGAATCAGGAGCTGTTCATTTTCGGGAAGGGTGGCGACGGGAGCTGGAAAATCGCGCGCTACAGCTTCTCCAGCACCAATCCACCTCCGCAGCCGTAAGTCGTTAGCAGTTTAGGGATATTCAGGTACCTGCAGCCCTTCCTGGATTTCCTGCCATGAGACCTGCTGGTTGTTTTCGAGATCCCTAATCGCCCGGGTGGCTTTTATCTCCTGCACCGAGAATTCTTCGGCGATTACGGGATCCCAGGTCCAATCCCACCAGCCTTGATTGTCCAGCGCTCGCGCTGCTTTCACCTCGTTGAGCAGCGTGGCCCGCTGCTCGAGCGAGAGTGACTTGGGCGGCACGAACAGCGCTTCATCGATTTGCGATTGAGAGACATACCGCCCGTGCTCCATATCGCTCATGACCTGCGCGGCGTTGTCGGCGCGGACCGAGTAGTCGCCCGATGCGACCGGCCCGAGCGTCGGATCCATCGCATTGCTCAGGTCTGTCTCCCGGGCTTCCTGAAGCTGTCGCAGTGTCTGTTCGTTTTGCGCGGCCGATACGTTCGATTCGGCTGGCGCGCATGCCGACACCGACACCGCAAGGATGAAAGTGCTCGCGATGAGTCGCGTCAGTTGACCTGCTCTACCCCAGGCGGTTTCCATGTGCCTTCACCGGGCGGCAGAATCGAGGGCGGAGTCGTCTTTGGCCAATAGAGTCGCATGACCAGGTAGATCGGTCCGTCGGGAGCAGGCAGCCAGTTCGGTTCCTTATCAGCGCCCGGCGATTTGTTCTGGATGTAAAGGGTCAGCGACTCGTCGGTATTCATTTTCATGCTGGGCATCATCGGCGAGTTGATGAGATAGCGGTTGATTGGGTTCTTGATCAGGAACTGCGTCTTGCCATCGTACATCGTCACCGACCAGAAGGCGTTCACCGGAGGGAACTCGCCAACGGGGAAGGTGAGAACGTACTTGTGTTTGCTGCCGTCGAGCACCTCGCCGTCGGCTAGCGTCTTGGTCATCGGATACATGGCTTCGACGGCGTTGTTGCCGTAGATTCCTCCCTTGGCGGCGGCAGCTCGCTTCAACCAATTGCCATCATAGAAAGCGCGGTCGCCAAAGAGTGAGCCGACCTTCCAGCCGTTGATGTTTTTTTGTCCGGCGGCGAGGTACTGCTCAATCTTAGCTTCGCCATCCTTCATGCCGAGGCCCACTTCGACTTTATGTTTCAGGGACAGATCTTTGAAGTCGAAAGTTTTACCGGCACCGACGCCGATCCGGGCCAGCTTTGCACGGATGGCTTCTTCCTCCGGACCGGGCGGAGCAAATTGCAGCACGAAATCGAGGTATTCGAAGAAGCCGGTCTTCACCATTTTGTCGTTGATCTTTGGGAAGTCGATAGCAGGCGCCGCCGGTGGTGCGGGCTGGTGAAGATAAGCCGAGAGTGGTTGTACCTTGTAGCCCGCCTGGACCTTGACCACGTTAGGCATGTCGTCCGCATTGAAAAGCTGCGTGCGGTAAGCCGCGAGCGAGAACTGCGTGCTCGAATGGAAAACCTGCTTAATGCCGGCGGGAGTCTCGCCTTTCCAATCGGGTCCAACGACCATGTAGTCTCCCGGCGCGTTGCCGGTGGCACGACTGCCGATGTAGCCGTAGTTGAAGGTGTTGCCGTCGCAGAGCATCACCGCGTAGTAGCGCGATTTCTCTACGGCAGGTACCGAGAGCACGATCGGCTCTGCGCGCAGATCCAACCATGCCACCGAATATGGTGTATCGCTGTTAGGCGTGATGATGGCCGTGTCCTCGTAAGTGAAGACGCGCGCCTCATTTTTGATTTGATTAAAGGGCGCCTTGAACTGGCCCGAGTTGCGGTCGACGGCGTACGCGTACATGACCGCATAGTTCATTACGATCGGCAGGCCGTATATGAACCCTTCCTCGGCGATCGCCTTGGTTTCGGCCATGCCGGGTTTGTGCTGCTCCGTTTTCTCTGCGTTGGAAATGGCATCGTTGCTGGCCGCGCAGCAGACGAGCAAGACTGCGACGCCTGCTACGGCCAGCGCCCCTCGGTGCAATAGCCGTTTGGTTTTTTTCATCGATCCCATCGAATGTTCTTTCCTCGCCGACTGCAGAAGTAGAGCCACCATTTGTACATTGCCAAATCGTGCCGAGGGGCGACAATTGGACCTTGGTGCAATGGTGTGGATGTCTCCTGAACGCTCCCAGACAGGACGGAACGCGACTCAGGTGTGGATAACTTGTCCCATCTGACTCGTGTCATACGCGCATAGCTGGCTGACTTCGCGCGCAAAGCGCCGCGAGTTCAGCGCGTCGAGCATCGCCTTGATCGGCGCCGATTCGACCTCCGTCTCCATGATGACGAGATCGTAGCGTTCGTCGCGATACGGGATGAAGTGCAAGCCGAAGGCGTCTGCACCGAGCCGGATAGTGACGCCCACATCGGCCAGACCCGCCGCGATTGCAGAGGCGACGTCGAGATGGCCGCCGGCTTCGACCTCGTATCCCGCAATGCTATCTGGCTTGAGGTTCTGATCGGCAAGCGCCTCGTCGAGGGCAGAACGTGCTCCGGAGCCAGCTTCGCGGTTCACGATCCTGAGGCCGGGTCTTGCAAGGTCGGCGAAACCGCGAATCGCCAGCGGATTGCCGGGCGCCATCGCGAGCCCGATTTCCCAGCGCGCAAAGTTAACAACTATCGAGCGGCGACGGCCCAACGCGCGGCGGATTGGTGCGAGGTTGTACTCGCCACTCTTTTGATCGCGCAGATGGACACCAGCGACATGCGCTCGCCCATCGACCAGGTCGCGCAGCGCTCTTTGACTCGAGCACGGGATCGCAACCGCGTTAACCGGCGACTGCCGCCGCGCCAGCCAGTCCGCGAGAATTGTGACCGCCGGATCGCATCCAGACATCAAGATCGTCGAATCGATTTCATTCGGCAGTCGAAAGGTGCAGACGTCCACGCGATGGCGCCGAGGGGCACGCTGCATCAGGCCGGCCGCCGGCGCGAGCATGAGACGCGCGGCCGGTTGCGGCACGGCAACGACTTTTCCGCGCACGCGCGCGAGCACGACCCGCGATTGCGCGCCTGCTGCACGACGCGGCTCGCCGTCGAACCAGCTCGCATCGACCAGCGTTGGGGTCTCGTCGTCGATTTCGCCGAACAGCGACTCGACGCTGCTGCCAAGCTCGCGCGCGAGTCGGATCGCGATTGCTACACCTGGGTGATATGCGCCCGACTCGATCGCGCCAAGCGCCTGCCGCGAGATTCCCGCGCGCCGCGCCAGCTCGGTCTGTGTGAGATCGCGCGCCATTCGCGCACGCGCCACAGCGTTGCCACTCGATGCCATGTTACTTGTCCAATCGCTTTTAACATGGCATATCGCCGCTGCCTACGAGAATCCCAAAAGTTTCGTGGGCTAGGTGAATCGCAGCCCTTTCATCTCTCCGTTGGCACGCCACTGGCGAATGATCTCGTGGAACTCGACTGGGCCGCCACCGTACAGCTCACCCGCGAGTCCAAAGCCTCTGGCCGGCATACCTTCATTGTTGTAGTAGCCGGGAGTGCAGGCCTCGAGAAATTCCTGATTGTTCATCGCCTTCGCTTTGATCGTAGCGACCCATTCGGCTTCCGCCTCCGGCGTAGGCTCGATGCATCGCGCTTCATTCGACTTGGCGTGCTTGATGAGCTCGGTGATGTGCTGGGCCTGCTCCTCGAGCATGTGCGGGAAGTTCGCGGTCAAGGCGTTTTGCGTGATTCCCATGTGGAAGCAGTTCGGGAAGCCGACGCTGCAGAAGCCGTGAAGCGTTTTGAGGCCGCCGGTCCAGTACTGGGTGAGCGACTTGCCGCCGCGGCCGAAAACCTCGAATCCCGCGCGCCGCGTATAGGCGGTGCCCACTTCGAAGCCGGTCGCGAAGATGATGCAGTCCGCTTCGTACTCGACGCCGTCGAACACCAGCCCTTTTTCTGTGAACTTGTCGACGCCGCGGCCCATCGTGTCGACCAGCGTGACGTTCGGCCGGTTGAAGGTCGGCAGGTAGTCGTCATTGAAAGTGGGGCGCTTGCAGAACTGGCGGTACCAGGGCTTCAGCGCCTCGGCGGTGCGCTTGTCCTTGACGAGCTCGTCGACGCGCGCGCGGATCTGATTCATTTTTTTGAAGTCCGCAATTTCCGCGAGGCGTCCGATCTCTTCCATCGATATCGCCGAGTCTTGGTTCCTTCTCATGAGCAGGCCGCCGAGATTGCGGATGATGTCGGTCCATCCGTCGCTGACCAGGTCGACGTCCGCGGGCAGGCCTGAGACCAGCCCGTTGAAATTTTCCATGCGATGCTTCTGCCAGCCCGGCTGCAACGTCTTGACCCATTCCGGGTCGGTCGGCCGATTGCCGCGAACGTCGATCGACGACGGCGTGCGCTGGAGCACGTACAGATGCTTCGCGTACTTTCCGAGATGCGGCACGCACTGAACCGCCGTCGCGCCGGTGCCAATAACGGCGACGCGCTTGTCGCCGAGCTTGTCGAGATTTCCGTTGGTATCGCCGCCCGTGTAGCCGTAGTCCCAGCGGCTGGTGTGGAAGGTGTGGCCCTGGTAGCTCTCGATGCCGGGAATGCCGGGGAGCTTCGGCCGGTTCAAAGGCCCGTTGGACATGACGACGAAGCGCGCGCGCATGCTGTCGCCGCGATCGGTCGTGACGATCCATCGGCATTCGTCCTCGCTCCAGGTGATCGCCTTGATCGTCGTCTGAAAGCACGCGTCGCGATAGAGATCGAACTTCTCACCGATGCGCCGCGCGTGCGCGAGGATTTCCGGCGCGAACGAGTACTTTTCTTTCGGGATGTAGCCGGTCTCCTCGAGCAGCGGCAGATAGATGTACGACTCGATATCGCATTGCGCGCCGGGATAGCGGTTCCAGTACCAGGTGCCGCCGAAGTCTCCGCCTTTCTCAATCATGCGGATGCTCTTC
>Ga0210393_10003214_pt1 | contig 13159 bp, 11 predicted proteins | sample IncBWC27OmetaG_FD_160068 | JGI IMG/M metagenome (GOLD analysis project Ga0210393, IMG submission 160068) | Forest soil microbial communities from Barre Woods Harvard Forest LTER site, Petersham, Massachusetts, United States - Inc-BW-C-27-O ... | reverse complement strand
TGGCAGTACATCGTCGGCATTCAGCTGTATTGGGTCGTGCTTGCGCTGGCCGTGATCCTGCTGCTGGCGGTCGGATCCGACTACAACCTGCTGTTGATCTCCCGCTTCAAGGAAGAAATCCATGCCGGACTGAAGACCGGGATCATCCGCGCGATGGCCGGCTCCGGCTCGGTGGTCACCTCCGCCGGGATCGTTTTCGCGGTCACCATGTGCGCGTTCGTGTTCAGCGGTTTTCAGGTGCTCGGTCAGATCGGGACCACCATCGGCCTTGGGCTGTTGTTCGACACGCTGATCGTGCGCTCCTTCATGACGCCTTCCGTCGCAACGCTTCTGGGTCGCTGGTTCTGGTGGCCCCAACGGGTGCGCCCGCGCCCGGCCAGCACAATGCTTCGGCCATACGGGCCGCGTCCGGCGGTTCGTCAACTGTTGCTGTGGGAGGACGGCGATCCGGCGGTGATGTCCGGATCGCGTTCTGAGCCTTGATAGTTCGGGCGATAACGCGGCGGCTCAGCGCAACATGGTGGTTACGATTCCGGCCAGGTAACCCAGCCGGGCCACCTCCGAGGGCCGGAATTCCGGGCCCGGACGGCCCAGCACCACCGCCGTGTGCGGATCGCCCAACGGCGCGGCGACCATCGTGATGTCCATGTCGCGCCATGCCTGCGGCACCCACTCGGCGGTTCCGTCCAGCGTCGCGGCGTGCTCAATCGGCAGCCACGGCGCCGAATCCGCCTTGGTTTCCGGAGCGCCCGGACTGGCGGCGAGGCGCTGCAGCTCTCCGTCGGAACTGCGCAACACCGTGCACCAGCTCACGCGCAGCACCTTGGGCGCCTCGTCGACCAGGACCTGCAGCCTGGACGCGTTGTCGCCAGCCGCGGCGACATGGTCGAGCAGTTCCAGCTCGCGGTGCGCTTCCAGCAGGCCGGTATGCGGACGGACGCTGTCCACCCGGACACCGTGCAGCGATTCGGCGGCGGTGATCAAGGCGTCGGGCATCGCTCCCAGGGGCAGCTCGATGATCAGGTCGTCGGTCGCATAACCCGAGCTGCGCTCCACCACGTCGAGCGACAGAATGTCGGCGCCCACCGAACCGAGCGCGACGGCCAGCGAGCCCAGGCTGCCCGGGCGGTCCAGCAGCTCGATGCGCAACAGATACGACGGCACGCGCCCACTGTTACACAGCGGCGCGTCCTGGGCATTTCGGCCAGATCCGATCCGGGTCACGCTCGCGACCGGGAGTGAAGCTAGCTTCACGCTCGTCGGCCAGTGTGAAGCCAGCTTCACGTCCGCCCCTAGGTAGGCTTTTCGCTCGTGTCCCAGATCTCCCGCGACGAGGTGGCTCACCTTGCCCGGTTGGCCCGGCTGGCGTTGACCGATGCCGAGTTGGACAGCTTCGCCGGTCAACTCGACGCCATCCTGACCCACGTCAGCCAGATCCGGGCGGTCGATGTCACCGGGGTCGAACCGACCGACAACCCGCTCAAGGACGTCAACGTGACCCGCTCGGACGAGACGACGCCGTGCCTGACGCAGGAGGAGGCGCTGGCCGAGGCGCCGGAAGTCGTTGACGGCCGCTTTGCCGTCCCACAGATCCTGGGGGAGGCCCAGTGACGGAGCTCATCCGATCCGACGCCGCGACGCTGGCCGCCAAGATCGCCGCCAAGGAGCTGTCGTCGGTCGAGATCACGCAGGCGTGCCTGGACCAGATCGAGGCAACCGACGACCGGTACCGCGCGTTTCTGCACGTGGCCGCCGACGAGGCACTGTCGGCGGCGGCGGCCGTCGACAAGGCACTGGCCGCAGGCGAGCAGCCGCCGTCGGCGCTGGCCGGGGTGCCGCTGGCGCTCAAGGACGTGTTCACTACCACCGACATGCCGACGACCTGCGGGTCCAAGATCCTCGAGGGTTGGCGCTCGCCGTATGACGCCACCGTCACCGCCCGGTTGCGCGCCGCCGGCATCCCGATCCTGGGTAAGACCAACATGGACGAGTTCGCGATGGGCTCGTCGACCGAGAACTCGGCCTACGGCCCGACGCGGAATCCCTGGAACGTCGACCGGGTGCCCGGGGGCTCCGGCGGCGGCAGCGCGGCGGCGCTGGCGGCGTTCCAGGCGCCGTTGGCCATCGGATCCGACACCGGGGGCTCCATCCGTCAGCCGGCCGCGCTGACCGCGACCGTCGGGGTCAAACCCACCTACGGCACGGTGTCCCGCTACGGGCTGGTGGCCTGCGCGTCGTCGCTCGATCAGGGCGGCCCGTGTGCGCGCACCGTGCTCGACACCGCACTGCTGCACCAGGTGATCGCCGGACACGACGCCCGCGACTCGACATCCGTCGAGGCCGAGGTTCCCGACGTGGTGGGTGCCGCCAAAGCCGGTGCGGCCGGTGATTTGCGCGGCGTGCGCATCGGGGTGGTCAAGCAGCTGCGCGGCGAGGGCTACCAGCCGGGCGTGCTGTCGTCGTTTCAGGCCGCGGTCGAGCAGCTGACCGCACTGGGCGCCGAGGTGAGCGAAGTCGACTGCGCGCACTTCGATTACGCGTTGGCCGCCTACTACTTGATCCTGCCGTCGGAGGTGTCGAGCAACCTGGCACGCTTCGACGCGATGCGGTATGGGCTGCGGGTCGGTGACGACGGCAGCCACAGCGCCGAGGAAGTGATGGCGCTGACCCGGGCCGCCGGTTTCGGTCCGGAGGTCAAGCGGCGCATCATGATTGGCACCTACGCGCTCTCGGCGGGCTACTACGACGCCTACTACAACCAGGCGCAGAAGGTGCGCACGTTGATCGCCCGCGACCTCGACGAGGCCTACCGGTCCGTCGACGTTCTGGTGTCGCCGGCGACACCGACCACCGCGTTCAGCCTGGGCGAAAAGGTCGACGATCCGCTGGCGATGTACCTGTTCGACCTGTGCACGCTGCCGCTGAACCTGGCCGGCCATTGCGGCATGTCGGTGCCGTCGGGACTGTCCCCGGATGACGACCTGCCGGTAGGACTGCAGATCATGGCGCCCGCATTGGCAGACGATCGGCTGTACCGAGTGGGCGCAGCCTATGAGACCGCCCGCGGACCCCTGCCGTCGGCCATCTGAGATCCCGCCGCCACGCCCGCTGCGGGCAGGGCAAGATAAGGGCATGCGGATCGGAATTCTCACCGGGGGCGGCGACTGTCCCGGGCTCAACGCCGTTATCCGGGCGGTGGTGCGGACCTGCTACTCCCGATACGGCTCGTCGGTGGTCGGATTCCAGGACGGCTGGCGCGGGTTGCTGGAGAACCGGCGCATGCAGCTGGCCAACGACGACCGCAACGACCGGCTGCTTGCCAAGGGCGGAACGATGCTGGGCACCGCTCGAGTGCACCCCGACAAGCTGCGGGCCGGGCTGCACCAGATTATGCAGACCCTCGACGACAACGGCATCGACGTGCTCATCCCGATCGGTGGTGAAGGCACGCTGACGGCCGCGCACTGGCTGTCGGAGGAGAACGTTCCCGTCGTCGGGGTGCCTAAGACGATCGACAACGACATCGACTGCACCGACGTGACTTTCGGCCACGACACCGCGTTGACGGTGGCCACCGATGCCATCGACAGGTTGCACAGCACTGCCGAATCACACCAGCGGGTGATGCTGGTGGAGGTGATGGGCCGCCACGCCGGCTGGATCGCGCTGAACGCCGGGCTCGCTTCCGGCGCGCACATGACGCTGATACCCGAACAACCCTTCGATGTCGAAGAGGTGTGCCGGCTCGTCAAGCGGCGTTTCCAGCGCGGGGACTCGCACTTCATCTGTGTGGTCGCCGAGGGCGCCAAGCCGATCGTAGGCTCGATTGCGTTGCGCGAAGGCGGGATTGACGAGTTCGGCCACGAGCGCTTCACCGGCGTGGCCGCCCAGCTGGGCGCTGAGGTGGAGAAGCGGATCAACAAGGAGGTCCGGGTGACCGTGCTGGGCCACGTGCAGCGGGGTGGTACCCCGACGGCCTACGACCGGGTGCTGGCCACTCGGTTCGGGGTCAACGCCGCCGACGCCGCGCACGCCGGTGAGTACGGCCAGATGGTGTCGCTGCGCGGCCAGGACATCGGCCGGGTAGCGCTGGCGGATGCCGTGCGCCAACTCAAGCTGGTGCCCGAAAGCCGCTACGACGACGCCGCCGCTTTCTTTGGTTAAGCCGACGGAGGCGGCAAACATCCGGTAGCGCCGACTTGACGATTGGCTGAATTGCCGACGGAATTGCCCGGTCCCGCTAGATGGGCACATTTTTCGTGGTTTAACCGCAAGTCCGAAGCGGTTATATACCGGGGTATGAGCAACCGCGGTTCAGTTCGCGGAGTCGTTCAACCGTCCGCCGCACCGGCGGGGCCAGCAGGCCCGCTGGACCATCCGCCCCCTACGCCTTCGCAGAGCGCCGACGCTGACCCAACGGCCGTCACCGTGCCGGAGCCCTACCGCCCGGGCGCGTCGGCGCGCCGGCAGCCGCCCAGTCCGGCCGAGCCCGCGGAACAAACTCTGGCGGCCCCGGCACGTCGGGTCCCTCCGGCGTTCCGCCCCGAGCTGCTGCGAGGCGGCACGGCGCTCGACGGACTCGACCAGCAGGATCCCGCGGATTCGGCTGGATTCAGCTGGCGAGATCTGATCCGTCGCATTACCGGAATTGATCTGGGTCCGGGCAAAGACGCGACATACGAACACCAGCTGCAGGACCGCATCCGCACCGTACTGGGCGGCGCATTTCCCATCGCGGTCCTCAACTTCAAAGGTGGTGTCGGCAAGACCGCGGTGGTCGAGGCGCTCGGCTCGACCTTCGCTCAGGTGCGCGACGACCGGGTGATCGCCGTCGACACCGACGCCGGGGACCTGGCGGAGCGGCATGGTCGCCGGAACCCGCTGAGCATGGCCGACCTGCTGCTAAACGACTCGGTTACGCAATACCGGGACATCCGGGCGCATACGCACATGAACAGCTTCGGGCTGGAAGTGCTCGGGCTGCCGGAGTATGCGCGCACCGACTGGCGACTGGAGCGTCACCACGTCGTCAAGGCGTTCTCGATTCTGCGGAACCACTATTCGGTGGTGTTGGTCGACTGCGCCAAGGCGGTCAATTCGGCCGTGATGGACGCTGTTCTGCCGGAGTCACGGGCTCTGGTGGTAGTCACCAGTACCTCCATAGATGCAATACGGAAGACCAGGACAACGCTGGAGTGGTTGTGCAACAACGGATATCAGCGATTAATGAGGTCGACGGTGCTTGCGATAAACCACATCGAGCCGGCCAAGCCGGGCGCCGTGGCGGCCAAGGAACTCGAGGAGTTGTCCGCTCGCGTCGCCACCACCGTGGAGTTGCCGTTCGATCAGCACGTGCATGAAGGCAAAGAGATCGGGCTGGATCGACTGAGCAAGGAAAGCCGGCGCAGGTACCTGGAGATGGCGGCCGCGCTGGCCGATATGGTCCCTGGCAGGCACGTCGAGCAGGACGTCTGCTTGGGCGCCCCGCGCTCCCCACAGCACTCCTGATCGGCGACCCGCAGCGCCCGGCCCTGCCGTCTTCGCGGTCACCATTAGGATCGACCGCATGACTGTTGCCGCCGGGGCGCCCCAGGCTTCGGGCGCTGACCTGCTGGATTACCACGACGTCGTCGCGCGCTTTGATCCGGTGCTCGGCCTCGAAGTGCATGTCGAGTTGTCCACCGCGACCAAAATGTTCTGCGGCTGCGCCACCGCATTCGGCGCTGAGCCCAACACTCAGGTGTGCCCGGTGTGTCTGGGACTGCCCGGTTCGCTACCGGTGCTCAACCGGTCAGCAGTCGAGTCGGCGATCCGCATCGGGCTCGCGCTCAACTGCGAGATCGTGCCTTGGTGCCGCTTCGCACGGAAGAACTACTTCTATCCGGACATGCCGAAGAACTACCAGATTTCACAGTACGACGAGCCGATCGCCATCAACGGCTATCTCGACGCGCCACTGGAAGACGGCACCACCTGGCGGGTGGACATCGAGCGGGCGCACATGGAGGAAGACACCGGCAAACTCACCCACATCGGCAGCGAGACAGGCCGCATCCACGGCGCGACGACATCGCTGATCGACTACAACCGTGCCGGCGTGCCACTGATCGAAATCGTCACCAAGCCCATTGTCGGGGCTGGAGCACGGGCGCCGCAGATTGCCCGGTCCTATGTGACGGCATTGCGAGATCTGTTGCGCGCATTGGAAGTTTCCGATGTCCGAATGGATCAGGGCTCGATGCGTTGTGACGCAAACGTGTCGCTGAAGCCGATCGGGACGGCCGAGTTCGGCACCCGGACAGAGACGAAGAACGTCAACTCGCTGAAAAGCGTCGAGGTCGCCGTCCGCTACGAAATGCAGCGCCAAGGCGCCGTCTTGGCGTCTGGCGGTCGAATCACCCAGGAGACCAGACACTTTCACGAGGCCGGGTACACCAGCCCGGGCCGGGCCAAGGAGACTGCCCAGGACTACCGGTATTTCCCCGAGCCTGATCTGGAACCCGTCGCGCCAAGCCGCGAGCTGGTCGAGGAGTTGCGGCAGACCATTCCCGAGCTACCGTGGTTGAGCCGCAAGCGGATTCAGCAGGAGTGGGGCATTTCCGACGAGGTGATGCGCGACCTCGTCAACGCGGGCGCGATCGAATTGGTCACTGCGACAATCGAACACGGCGCGTCGGCCGAACAGGCTCGCGCCTGGTGGGGAAACTTCTTGATGCAGAAGGCCAACGAGGCAGACGTCACCCTGGACGAGCTGGCCATCACCCCCGCCCAGGTCGCCGCGGTGGTGGCGTTGGTCGACGAGGGCAAGCTGTCCACCAAGCTGGCCCGCCAAGTCGTCGAGGGTGTGCTGGCCGGGGAGGGCGAACCCGAGCAGGTGATGACCGCCCGTGGCCTGGCGCTGGTGCGCGACGACTCGGTGACACAGGCCGCTGTCGACGAAGCCCTTGCCGCCAATCCCGATGTGGCCGAGAAGATTCGCGGCGGCAAGGTAGCCGCGGCGGGGGCGATCGTGGGTGCGGTGATGAAGGCCACCCGCGGGCAGGCTGACGCTGCGCGGGTGCGTGAGCTGGTCCTGGCGGCCTGCGGGCAGGGCTAGGGACTTAGCCACCCGTTTCTGCCGATGGCGAACTTCGGCATACGGAAAGCGGCTACGACGCTGAGGCGGTTATGCGAGACGACCATGATGACGCCTTTGATGGGCAAGCTTTGGACGCGTACTCCGCCGTGGTTACCGCGGTGGCGTACGCGGTGTTGCCCAGCGTGGCCAGCCTGACGGTGCACACCCGTCGCGGCGACGGCGCGGGCAGCGCCAGCGTCATCACGTCCGACGGTTACCTGCTGACCAGTGCGCACGTCGTCGCCGGGGCCGGCTCCGCCGAGGCGACGTTCACCGACGGCACCACCGTGGCCGCGGATGTCTCCGGACGTGACGAGTTGTCCGACCTGGCGGTGCTGAAGGCGCGCGGCCACGTTCCCCCGCCCGTCACCATGGGGCGCGCAGAGGAGCTGCGGGTGGGGCAACTGGTGGTGGCGGTCGGCAACCCGCTGGGGCTGGCCGGCAGCGTCACCGCGGGCATCGTCTCCGGTCTCGGCCGGTCGCTGCCCACGCGCAACGGCCGCGTCGTCGACGAGGTGATTCAGACCGATGCCGCGCTCAATCCGGGAAACAGTGGCGGCGTGCTGGCCGACAGTCGTGGCCGCATGGTCGGCGTGAGCACCGCGGTCGCCGGCGTCGGTCTCGGGCTGGCCGTGCCGATCAACGCCTCGACGCACAAGATCATCGCGGCGCTGATGCACACCGGCCGCGTGCGGCGCGCCTGGCTGGGTATCGCGGGCGCACATGTTTCGGTGCCGCCCGCCGTCGCCGCCAAGCTCGGCACCGCTCACGGCCTGCAAGTCGCCAGCGTGGTCGCGGGCAGCCCTGCCGCCAAGGCGGGCGTGCGGCGCGGCGACATCGTGGTGAGCGTCGACGGCCATCGCGTCGTCACCGCAACCACGATTCAGCAGCTGATGGTCGAGGATGCGATCGCACGCCGGATCGAGATGACGGTGTGGCGCAACGGCGCGCTGGTCGACGTGTTCGTGGTGCCCCGCGAGCTTGCCGACCAGGTCTAGAGCCTGATTGCCCGGTTAGGTCTTGTCGTCGTTGTTGCGCGGGAAGCCGCCACCCTGCGGGAACAACGGGAACACCACGTCGTCGAGCTTCTCGGCGTCTCCGGCGGTCTTGTTGACGGTGGCGCCCCAGACGTTTCCATCCGGCGACATCCGCAAAGCCCATGCGTGGGCGTGGGTGTCCTTGCGAACGACGTCGGGTTCACCGGTCACCGCGCCCGTGTTGGGCGCGAGCCGGACCGCCACCGTCAACTTGGTGTTGATCAGGTTGACCAGCACCGTCCCGTCCATGGCCGCGCACCCGGCCACGCCGGGCTTGTCCGGCCAGGTCCACACCGTGGAGACCTCGGAGGTCTTCGTGATGCGCTGCAACCGGTCCGCGGTGGGGGTGCGGTCGGCGACATACAGCGAGCCGTCGACAGGGTCGATGCACAGGCCGCCGCCCGAGCCGACGCCGGACAGTGCCGTCGTCGGCGGCGCTTGGCCGATGGTGGTGGGCTGTTCGATGCGCAGGACTTTGCCGCCCAACGATTTGGGATCCGCGGCCATGGCCGGGTTGCCCGCATCGCCGGTCAGCACGACCAGCGTGGTGGGGCTGGTGAAGATCAAGGCTCCAGTGTTCCCGGTGGCACCCTTGGGAATCCCGGTCAGGATGTCCTTCGGGATGTCGCCGTCGGCGATGCGGATCACCCGGTTGTCAGTGGGCGTACTGATGTAGGCGTACATCAGGCGGTCTTGCGTGTAGGTGGGCGACTGCACGATATCCATCAGGCCACCGTCGCCGGACGGGTCGACCGGGATGACCATCTTGACCTTCGGCTCGGCGCTGACGGAGATCTCCTTGACCGCCCCGGTGGTGCGCTCGGCGACCAGCGCGGTTTTGCTGTCGGGCCCCATGATGAGGCCGCTGGTGCTCTCCAGGCAGCCCTGCATCACCCCGGGCGCGGGACACGCCTTGGGGAACGGTGTGGGTGGCAGCGGCGGCGGCGGGGGAGGCGTCGAGCTGGGCTGGGGCTTGAGTTCCGGGTTGGTGGTGAACGGCTGAGACTGAGCGTCGTTGAATCGTGCGCAGCCGCTCGATACCAGCATGACCGCGGAGAGCGCAGCGAGCCCGCACCGAACCGACCGCCCCGGTCGCCCTAGTCGCATGGTCGACAGGCTACGGACATTGCGGGCACCGCCGCCACAGACGTGCCCGTTGCGGCGTCTGGAAGCCCGTCGGTCCACCTTCTGCCGGCGGCTGGTTTTAAGCGCGAATTCACCGTTTTGGAATGATGCCGAGACCATTTGGGGCAAATCTGGGCCTGCTTGGCAGGGTAACTGCCGATTGCCTGGCGAAAGCGCCGCTCAAATCCCCAATTCCAGGCCAATTGCCCTTACCCTGTCACCCGTGACCAGTCAACCTAATGACGGACATTGGCAGCGGCCCGGCGAAGCCCACGAGTCAATCCCGGCACGCCCCGGCACAGCGCGGGTGGTTGATCCGGAAGATGACCTGACGCCAGTCGGGTACCCCGGCGATTTTGGAAGCACCACCGTGATCCCCTACCACGACCCCAGTCAGGCAGGTGGCCCCGGCGGCTCGACGTACCACCTCCTCGACCAGCAGGAGCCTTTGCCTTACGTCCAGCCGCAGCCGACGTCCGGCACCTCAACAGCCGAGCCTGCCGAGATCGATGCGGCCGAGGACGACGAACGGCAACGCGCGGTCGGCAAGCGTGGCACTCAGCATCTCGGATTGCTGGTTTTGCGGGTCGGGCTCGGAGTGGTGCTGGGCGCCCATGCGCTGCAGAAGCTGTTCGGGTGGTGGGGCGGCCAGGGCGTGACCGGGTTCAAGAACTCACTGTCCGACGCGGGCTACCAACACGCCGACATCCTGGCTTACGTCAGCGCCGGCGGTGAGCTCATCGCGGCCGTGCTGCTGGTGCTGGGACTGTTCACCCCGATCGCCGCTGCGGGCGCGCTGGCGTTCCTGATCAACGGTCTGCTGGCCACCATCTCGGCGCAGCCGCATTCGCACACTTTCGCGTTCTTCCTGCCGGACGGACATGAGTACCAGATCACCCTGATCGTCCTCGCGGTCGCAGTGATCCTGGCCGGACCGGGCCGCTACGGCCTCGACGCCCGCCGCGGCTGGGCACATCGACCCTTCATCGGGTCATTCGTGGCCCTGCTCGCCGGCATCGCCGCCGGTATCGCCGTGTGGGTGCTGCTCAACGGGGTCAATCCGATCGCCTGAAACTCCCGCCGGTCAGTTACCGGTACGGATTGGGAACTCGTCCCGAGCTGGCTTCGGTCAGCAGCGGCAGCGTCGCGAAAGTGACCGCGGGCAATCGCAGCTCTGCGCCGCTTTTGAGACGGGCTCGTGCCCAGGAACCCCGGTGGAAGCGCAGCCCCTCGATGTCGTCCCAGGGCACCGTCTGGCTGCCCAGCAGGGTCCGCACCGTCACGCCCCGGTCGTCGGCGACGGTCCGCAGCCGAATGATCATCGCCGACAACACCACCGGGATGACAAGCAGCGGGGCGGACGGCGGCCAGGCCAGCACCGGTATCAACAACCCGAGGGTCAAGAATCCAACGGCGATGTGCGCCATCGGTGAAATTTTGATCACCACAGGCGAGCCGGCGGGTGTCGGGGCAGACGAACCAGTAGCCACCCGAGCATCATTTCACCGTCCGGCTTCCGACTGACTTATCCCGGTGGCCGGTGGCACCGGATTTGACGGTTGAGCAGTGCGAAGGCTACCGTCGGACGCTATGGATACCGGAATGCTCGTAGTAATTAGTCGGCGCGTTGGTGGCTGACTAACACTTCAGCAGTTGAAGCGATCCAGCACCAACGCCCTCGTGCAGCAGATGAGCTGACGGGGGTTTTTTGTTGCCCACCGCGAGACATCCAATAACGAGAACTAAGAGGACACAGTGAGCGCACTCACTAGGCCACACACCGGGTCGCAGGAAGCGGCCAACGGCGCGCCGCAGACGTCGAAACCCGCCGCAACACCTCCGCCGGCCCAATCGATGCGCGTTGCGCCGGAGCAACTGACCGGCGCCCAGTCGGTGATCCGGTCGTTGGAGGAACTCGACGTCGAGGTCATCTTCGGAATTCCCGGCGGCGCCGTGCTGCCGGTCTATGACCCGCTGTTCGACTCGAAAAAGCTACGCCACGTGCTGGTCCGGCACGAGCAGGGCGCTGGTCACGCCGCCAGCGGTTACGCGCACGCCACCGGCAGGGTCGGGGTGTGCATGGCCACGTCGGGTCCCGGCGCCACCAACCTGGTGACCCCGCTGGCCGACGCGCAGATGGACTCGATACCCGTCGTCGCCATCACCGGGCAGGTCGGCCGCGGGCTGATCGGCACCGATGCCTTCCAAGAGGCCGACATCTCGGGTATCACGATGCCGATCACCAAGCACAATTTCCTGGTCCGCTCCGGTGACGACATTCCCCAGGTGCTGGCCGAGGCGTTCCACATCGCGTCCTCGGGACGCCCGGGCGCCGTGCTCGTCGATATCCCCAAGGACGTGCTGCAAGGGCAATGCACGTTCAGCTGGCCGCCGCGGATCGATCTGCCCGGTTACAAGCCGAACACCAAACCGCACAGCCGGCAGATCCGCGAGGCGGCCAAGCTGATCGGGGCCGCGCGCAAACCAGTGCTTTATGTCGGCGGTGGTGTCATCCGCGGCGAGGCGACCGAGCAGCTGCGAGACCTGGCTGAACTGACCGGTATCCCGGTCGTCACCACGTTGATGGCGCGTGGCGCCTTTCCGGACAGCCATCGGCAGAACCTAGGCATGCCCGGCATGCACGGCACCGTCGCCGCGGTGGCCGCCCTGCAACGCAGCGACCTGCTGATCGCACTGGGCACCCGCTTCGACGACCGGGTCACTGGACAGCTCGACTCCTTCGCGCCTGAGGCCAAGGTCATCCACGCCGATATCGACCCGGCCGAGATCGGCAAGAACCGGCACGCCGACGTTCCGATCGTCGGCGACGTCAAAGCCGTTATCGCCGAGCTCATCGCGATGCTGCGCCACTACGAGACTCCGGGCACGCTCGACATGACCGACTGGTGGCGATACCTGGAAGAGGTTCAGTCCACGTATCCGCTGAGCTACGGGCCGCAGAGCGACGGCAGCCTGAGCCCGGAATATGTCATCTCCACGCTGGGTTCCATCGCCGGTCCGGGCGCGGTGTACGTCGCCGGTGTCGGCCAGCACCAGATGTGGGCGGCGCAGTTCATCTCCTTCGAAAAGCCGCGTACCTGGCTGAATTCCGGCGGCTTGGGCACCATGGGGTTTGCGATTCCGGCTGCCATGGGCGCCAAGATCGCCCGCCCAGACGCGGAGGTCTGGGCGATCGACGGCGATGGCTGCTTCCAAATGACCAATCAGGAGTTGGCCACCTGCGCGATCGAAGGCGCGCCGATCAAGGTGGCGCTGATCAACAACGGCAGCCTGGGCATGGTGCGGCAGTGGCAGAGCCTGTTCTACCAGGAGCGCTATTCACAGACCGACCTGGCCACGCACTCGCGCCGCATCCCGGACTTCGTGAAGCTGGCCGAGGCGTTGGGCTGCGTCGGATTGCGTTGCGAGCGTGAAGAAGACGTGGTCGACGTGATCAACCAGGCGCGGGCGATCAACGACCGTCCGGTGGTGATCGACTTCGTCGTCGGCGCCGACGCGCAGGTGTGGCCGATGGTAGCCGCCGGGACCAGCAATGACGAGATCCAGGCCGCCCGCGGCATTCGCCCCCTGTTCGACCACGAAGGCGAAGGGCACGCCTGATGTACGCGAAGACGCACACGCTCTCGGTGCTGGTCGAAGACAAACCCGGTGTGCTCGCGCGGGTAGCGGCGTTGTTCTCCCGGCGCGGTTTCAACATCGAGTCGTTGGCGGTCGGTGCCACTGAGCAGAAAGACATGTCGCGGATGACCATCGTGGTCTCCGCCGAGCAAACCCCGCTCGAGCAGGTCACCAAGCAGCTCAACAAGCTGATCAACGTCATCAAGATCATCGAGCAGGACGAGGACAACTCGGTGGCCCG
>Ga0210393_10003213_pt1 | contig 13159 bp, 16 predicted proteins | sample IncBWC27OmetaG_FD_160068 | JGI IMG/M metagenome (GOLD analysis project Ga0210393, IMG submission 160068) | Forest soil microbial communities from Barre Woods Harvard Forest LTER site, Petersham, Massachusetts, United States - Inc-BW-C-27-O ... | reverse complement strand
AAATCCAGATCGGGGGTTGAGAATAGCATGGAGCAGGCAGCACTCAAGGGGTTCGGAATTAGAGCTTGGGCGGGATCGGGGTCAACAATTATTTTCAATCCCGCGAGTTAACTACGATTAAATCGTATAATCTCCCCAAATGATTACCGTCTCCAAGGAGGACTATCTCAAGGCAATCCTTGAGGCCGAAAGCGAAGGCGAACCAGTTATTTCGGCTACGCTGGCGCATTGGCTCTCAGTTTCGGCGCCCGCAGTCACCATGGCCCTACGGCGGTTGAAAAAAGATGGTCTGGTGCGAGTGCAGAGCGACGGCCACGTCAGATTGACTCCTACTGGCCGCAAGATCGCCCGCAAGCTCACCCTTCGACATCACCTGATCGAGCGCATGCTCTCCGAGATCTTCGGGATGGAGTGGTATCGGGTGCACGACGAAGCCGAGCGGTTGGAACATGCCGTCTCACCCGACTTTGAAGCCCGGTTGCTGGCCAAACTGGGCCGAGGCGGAGCCTGCCCGCACGGCAATCTCAGCGAACTCGAGAGTCCCGCAAGCCGCCGTCGCCGCGGTTTGCTGCTGCTCGCTCACGCCGAAGCTGGAAAGCATTACCTGGTGAGCGGCATTTACGAGCGTGACCGCCACTTGCTGGAATTCCTCGAAGGGCGTGGCGTTCGTCCCGGGTCGCGCGTGCATGTTGAGGGACGGAACTACGACCAGACTTTGACTCTTACCACCGATGCTGGATCGGTTGCTCTGGGACGCTCGGCAGCGGAGAAAGTCTGGGTTACCGCCGAGCCAGGTAAAGCGCGCCGCGCTTCTTCCAATTCCCCTTCTTGACGATCGCACCATATATTTCTGCTGTGTAATTAACCGTAGTTTACCTTTTGTTGTATACTCACGCTAACTAACTCGACCATGAGCGTAGGTTCCCAGCCTCCACAGACGAACGGCATCGCCGGCGACGAAGTCGTCGTCATTACCCACGAAGACGTGGATCGCGCTCATGACCGTGTCCGAGTGTCGGAAGCGCGCGCCCACCGCGGCTTCTTTCACGGAGCGCGGCTGCTGTGGTTGCTCGTCGGCCCGGGCATCCTGGTCATGCTGGGTGAGAACGACGGGCCCAGCATGCTCGCCTATGCCGCAACCGGCGCGAAGTTCGGCATCGGATTCTTCCTTCCTTTCGTTGTTCTTACCTTTGTCATGGCCATTGTTGTGCAGGAGATGACCGTGCGCCTCGGTGCTGCCACTCATCGTGGACACGCCGAGTTGATATTCGACCGCTTCGGACCGTTCTGGGGATGGTTTTCGATGATCGACCTGGCCATCGGAAATTTCCTTACCCTCATCACCGAGTTCATCGCTATTCGTGCGGGCTTGGGTTTCTTCGGTGTCCCTCCCTGGATCGCCGTCGTGATTGCGCTGGCCATTCTGTATGGGGCGCTGATGAGTCATCGCTATTGGACTTGGGAACGGATTACTCTCGCCGCCGCCGCATTCAACCTCGTGTTCATTCCGGTGGCGCTGATGACCCATCCACATTGGCATGTGGTGGGCCACGCATTGATCACATGGCATCCCCTGCCTGGGTTCAACAAAGACGTTCTGCTGATCGTGTTGGCTGACATCGGTGCGACGGTCACGCCCTGGATGCTTTTCTTTCAGCAGAGCGCAACCGTCGACAAGGGACTCACCACAAAAGACATCCACTTCGGGCGCATCGATACAGCGCTAGGAGCGGCGCTTGCAACCGCTGCCGCCGTGGCTACGATCCTGGCGACTGCGCCGTTGTTTGCGCATCAGATGACGGCTGACAATTTTCAGGCGGCCGAGTTTGCGCAAGCTCTCCAGCCAATCATCGGCCGATTTGGAGCCTCGCTATTTGCTCTCGGCATGGTTGAGGCTGGCATCGTAGCTTCGATCACGATTTCAACTTCTTCGGCATATGCGTTCGGAGAAGTCACGCACAAACCTCACAGCCTCAACCTTCCCATGAGGCAAGGCAAGGCCTTTTACTCGGTGCTGACTCTGTGCGCTGTGGCTGCGGCTGGGATCGTTCTCATCCCGGGTCTGCCGTTGGTGTACGTGGTCCTGTTGGTGAATGTGGTCGCGGTTCTGGCTATGCCACCGGCGCTGGTATTTCTGTTCATGCTGGTAAATGACAAGGAAATTATGGGCGATCTGATTAGTCCGCCCTGGGCCAACGTATTGGCGAGCGGCGTGGTATTTATCCTGACGGCGGCAGGAGTGCTTTTCGGAGTCAGCGTGATTGCACCGAACATTTTCGCCGCTTTGGGCGGGAAGTAGGAAATTATGGTGACGAAAGAAGAAGCACCGAATTTGGAAGCTGACCGGAACTTGGTTTTGTCGTCGCTCGAGCACGATCAGCTGGTGCGGGCGAAGAAGCATCATATCCCGCGACGGATTCTCAAAGGCCCGGAACTCGCCGTTCTCTGGACGCTTCGCGTCTATCTTCTATTCATGATGGCCGTGGTGATTTATCAAGTCTGGACTGCCGCGCACTAGAGGAAAACACGTTGGCCTTGATTTGTGATTCAAGTTCATTTACGTAAACTGGTTTGGGTGCGCACTCCGGTCTATCTTTCGCTGGGTTCAAATATCGGTGATCGGGCGGAAAACCTGAATGCCGCCATCGACCGATTGCGTGATGTGGGCGACGTCGTTCAAGTTTCGCCTTTCTACGAAACTGAACCCGTGGAATTTGCCGCCCAGGCGTGGTTCCTGAATTGTGTTATCGCGCTGGAGACGGAGAAGACGCCGCAAGAACTGCTCGCCGGCATTCTCGGCATCGAACAACAGATGGGGCGACGCCGAGCGCAGAAGAAAGGGCCGCGCGTCATCGACATTGACATTCTGTTGTTTGGCAATTTGATTGTCGACGATCTCGGCCTTGCGATTCCTCATCCTGCGATGCAGGAGCGCCGCTTTGTGCTGCAACCGCTCGCCGAGATTGCGCCGGACGTGCGCCATCCGGTGCTCGATCGAACGATTCTGGAGCTGCGCGATGCGTTGCCGCTGGGACAATCGGTGCGCAAAACAGAAGAGGCTAGCCACGGATAGAGCCTTTCTTGTTTGCATGAGAATCCGTGTGATCCGTGGCCGGTTTTTGTTGTTACGGAATGATGAGGCGAGTGCCAACGTCTCCCGGAGCAACCACTGCCGCTTCCTTCTCAGGAAATTGGGATAGGACGAAATCGACGAAAGCTCGCGACTTCGGCCTTCCTGAAGTGCGGGCATAGCCCATGCGCACGAGGAAGACGAGCGCGCCCAGCACATCGGAATCGTGGAGCCGGCTAAAACCGAGGTGCTTTTGCTCCGCCTCGCGATATTCCTTCAACATCTTGTGAACTTCGGCGACAACGGCTTGCTGACTCAGGCTGGCAATCGAGGTCTCGTAGTGCAAGCCTGAGTTCACCAGCGTTTCCTGCTTCCTGGCCATGGATGTGAGCGCGGAAATCAGTTCGGCATCTGTGATCGCACGATCGGCCTGCGCGCTCTTGGCCAATGCATAGCTCAGGCCCATGATCAGGTGTTCGTGTTCATAAAGAAACTGCTCAGCGATTTCGACTTGGGGAAACAAACCCGCCTGGTCCAAATCCTGCAAGGGACGCGGCCTCTCATGCATGCGTGCCTGCTGGAGGTAGACGCAAGTGCTGGGACAATCGAGGGTCACTTCGCGTTGCTCGCCACAGCATTGCGGGCAGATGCGTCCATGCACAGCCGGACAAAATCGTTTTTCCTTTCGCCTTTCACAGATCGCACAACTCACAAATTGTTGGCTCCTGAAATCATTATCACACGCGAAATCGATTGTCTGGCTGGGCCTCGCAAGCATTCCGAAAATGGCCGAAGCTGTTCAGGTGGGGCCGTTTCGAAAGCTGTGACCGTCAAAAAAGGCGATATTTGTGGGCTTTCGAGGTTCCCAAATGAAAAAAACCGCATAAAATGGGGCTGCAACGCTATTTTTCCACAGGAAGCATGGTATAACATGCTCGCATCGCAGGAAAATTCAAAGTTCCACCTAGAGGAGGATTCATGGCTTCAGGCATGACCAAGACTCAACTCGTCCGGCATCTGGCTGAGAAACTTGAGAGCAACAACAAGACCGCTGCGGCATTTCTTGAGCACCTAACCGATGTGGCCGTAAAAGAGACCAAGAAGAATGGCGTGTTTGTCATCCCCGGACTGGGCCGTCTGGTGAAGGCGCATCGCAAGGCTCGCATGGGACGCAACCCGCAGACCGGCGAACCCATCCAGATCAAGGCGAAGACCGTGGTAAAGTTCCGCGTCGCGAAAGCTACCAAAGACGCGATTGCCCCTCCCGCAAAAAAGTAGTTGTTGGGTTTGCTTGATATCCAAGGCCGGCTGAAAAGTCGGCCTTTTGTATTGATTCGGGCTATTGTTCCGAAACGATCTGAGAGGCGATCGCCCACGCGGGCACCGATGGCGCGTCGCGCATGGATATCCACGCCCGTCTCTTCTAGTCTCCGCCGGGAGCGTCGTTGCTGACGTATTGTTCGAGGGAGCCGACTTCGCGACTCAAATCCTCAATTCGCCACTCCAGCACGTTACGAATGGAAAGCATACCGAGCAGCTTGCCATTGTTATCCACAACGGGAAGGTGGCGGAAATGGCGCTCCACCATATTGATCAAAGCTTCCCCCGGACTGGTCTGCGAAGTGGCCAGTTCCACCGGTGTGGTCATAAGCTCACGAACCGGCGTCTGGGCGGGATCGCGCCCGCTCAAAGAAAACTTGCGCAACACGTCACGTTCGGTGAAGATGCCGGCCACGCGCCGCTCGCGATCAATAATGGCGACCGCGCCGACGTGAAAATCGAGCATCTTCTTAATGGCTTCCGCGACGCTGGCTTCTACTGGCACCGCTGCTGCTTCGGGATCGCATAGATCAAGCACATTCATACTCGCCTCCCGCGCTGCCCCCATCGAATTTAGGGACGGATGAAAAACGATTCGGGCATTATGACTTATGCGGAGCCGGTGTCAAGTGGATTAATTGCCAGTTTTGCGATTCGGACTATTTGGTTTCGTTTCGGAACACCTTGCCGTCTTTCATGACGAATTGGACGTTTTCCAGCATTTTGATGTCGCTGAGAGGATCGCCGCTTAGCGCGACGATATCCGCGTAGGCCCCGGGCGTGATCACGCCAATCTGCCCTTGCATGTCGAGCATCTCAGCGGCGCGTGAAGTGGCGCTTTTGATCGCCTCCATGGGAGACATACCGAGCTCGACCATGTGGGGAAATTCTTGTGCGATAGGCTCGCTCCATGGAATGCCTCCAATATCGGTGCCGAATACAATCTTTACGCCCGCGTGCAGCGCTTTGGGAAACGATACTTCATGCACGGCCACGCGCTTTCGATCACGCTGGCCTTCGGGAGCATCTGCCGGAGCCCAATCGTGGTAGTACGCGCTCAGAGTTGGACAGTACCAGGTTCCCTGCTTCAGCATCTGGGCAATCGCAGCGTCGTCGAGGTCGAGACCGTGTTCAATCGAATCGCAGCCTCCGTCGAGCCCACGATGCAACCCAATTCCGCCGTAAGCATGGCAGGCTACTTTCTTTCCCCAGCCGTGGGTTTCATCGACGATCGCCTTCAATTCTTCAACCGTCAGCGTCGGCTGCGAAACCAGTTCGCCGTTCTTTCCCACCCAGGAGCGATGCGTCATGTAAACCTTGATCCAGTCGGCGCCATGGGACAATTGCTCGCGGGCAGCTTTGCGTGCCTCGACGGGGCCGTCGATGAGCTGGGCACCCGTGGGCATATCAAGTTCGGGTGCGTAGCCCTCGAGCGGATAGCCGCCAGTGGTAGAAATCGCGCGAGTCGAGACGAAGAGCCGAGGCCCGGGAATGTATCCGCCCTCGATGGCTTCTTTGATGCCGATGTCGCCATAGCCCGCGCCTTCGGTCTCCAGGTCGCGCAGCGTGGTGAAACCCTGCTCCAGCGCACGCCGCACTGAGACCGTTGCCCGCGCCGCGCGAAGGGCCAACGGATACTTCAGAATGTTTACGTCGTAACCGCCCTGCGCGGGTTCTTCGCCCTGCAGAAAGATGTGGGTATGGGAATCGATCAGTCCGGGCAGTACCGTCGCGTGGGATAGATCGATCACGTCCGCGCCGTAGGGAATCTTCGCAGTAGCCGCATCGGAGACGCTTTCGATGCGGTTGCCGCGCAGGATGATGACCTGATTGTGGCGCGGGGAGTCGGACTTGCCGTCAATGAGCACGCCGGCGCGGATCACCGTGAAGGGATGCAAAACTGGGCTGGTGTTATTTTCCTGAGCGCTGCAACAAATGACAACCGCAAGAAAGAAGACCCAGCAATGGTTTTTCATCTCCCGTGCTCCTCGAATTAAGATCAAAGGCAATGCAATGTCCAGCGCATTCTACGCCTGCGAAGTACCGATCACAGCGTCGGCTTCAATCTCAACCAGCATCTCTGGAGAAATCAGCGCGCTTACCTGGATCATCGATGTCGCCGGACGAATGTCGCGGAAGAACTCACCATGCGCTTTGCCGATCTTCTCCCAATCGGCGATGTTGATCACGAACATGCGAGTGCGCACTACATCTTTCAATGTAGCCCCCGCCTTTTTTAGAGCCGATTCGATGTTTTTCAGAACCTGCACGGTCTGGGCATAGGGATCGCCCAATCCGACCACTTTACCGTCCGCGCCCGTAGCGGTCGTCCCGGCGACATGGACGTAAGAATTAACCTTGACCGCACGAGAGTAACCGACAATCGGTTCCCAGGGTGTGCCGCTCGAAATGTTTCGTCGTTCCATAAATGCGAAACCCCCTCCTGCCGGTGATTGTAACGTGAGGCTAGCGTAGACGATCAGCAGTCATGCTTCACGGCTGCCAATCATCTCCAAGAAACCTTTTGCCGCAATTGCGCACCATAAGAAAAGTAGATAGCTGTGACTTACAAAAGTCACTTGCGTTCTTGGCGTGATCGGGATAAAACAGCACGCAACAGCTAGGAACTCCGCATTGGAGGCGGAGTTCGGGGGCCCTAAACGATGATTCCGGAATCGCATCCGCTGCAGCAGCTGTTTATTGAGCTGATTGGCCGACACTACGCCGAGGAGATCGGGATTCGCGACCCTCAGATCGTGAACTACGTCGCACATCTCATGGCCGAGTTCTGCGAGGTCGAGCAGTTGTTCAAAATACGCAACGCTGCCGACCAGCCAATTACTGATGTGGGCGAGATGCTGATCGAATCCAATCCTGTCTATGGTCCCGCGCCTTCTTTCGATCGCGAGCGCCAGGTTCGCAAGCACATTGGAGATTACACACTCTTCTTTGCTGGCATGTTTCCGGAGAGCATCAATCACTTCCGCCTGCGCCGCCACCGGACAGAGAATTTCGTGGACTGGATAAAAGCCGGCAAGGAGAGCTACTACATCGTCTCCAAGTTCGAGCATTTCGAGTACACCAAAGTGGCACCGTTGTTTGCCAGCCTGTCGAGTCATTTCGAGCAGTGCGTTTACGGACTCAATCAGGTAAAGAACGATCTGCAGGAAATGCAGCACCCAATCGTACGGCGGACGAACGAACTACTGATGTGACGGATGCGTAGATCCGGACGTCTCGAACGGACGGTTTCTATGAGCTGGGTCCAGCCGATAGAAGCTGAGTGCCGCATCCCCTTGCTGTAGCTTTCTGTATCGACGCAACGCCTCGAACGCTTCTCCCGAATCAAATTTTTTCTGATGTTCGACGATGACGATACTCTCGGGCCTCAGCATCCGTGATTTCGAAAGTGTCTCCAAGCTCTGCCGGTAGGCACCCTCCATGTCGTACGGAGGATCAAGGAAAATAAAATCTACGACCACACCACTCGATTCCAAAGCACGCAGGGCGCGAATCGACTCTTGCTTCAGGATCTGAAAACCTGATTTGATCCCGAGCGAGGCCAGGTTCTGTTTTATCAGCTCAGCGGCGCGTGCCGACGATTCCACGAACTGAACCACGCTGGCGCCGCGGCTCAATGCTTCGATGCCCACGGCTCCAGTTCCGGCGAACAGATCAAGCCAGACCGTTCCTTCGAGGGCCGCCGGGTTTCCCGCCGTGAGCACGTTGAACAATGTCTCTCGCAAGCGATCAGCGGTCGGACGAATGTCTAGGCCAGGCAGGGACCTTAGTTGTCGGCTCCGATATTTTCCTGCAATTACTCTCATACATGATCAGACGGGATTGTCTTCGGCCGCGAACAAAAACACCCTGTTGAGCCTTCCTCAGCTGGACAAGACGGAGGCGGCTGTCCCCACGCAGTCAACTTCAGCCTCAGCCCTTTCGATTATCGCGGCCGCATCTTCAGGCCGCGCTACAGCGTCTAAACTATATAGAATAGGGGTGAACGACGGTTGCGAGTTTTTGAATGAGAAATTGGTCCATCCCGGCCGGCCGGATATTCGGAGTCGAACTTCGCATCCATCTGACCTTCTTTTTTCTGCTGATCTTTGTGTGGCTGACCGAATCAACAACCCATGGCGCTGCTAACGCTGGTCGCGGTCTGGCATTAGTGGGGATTATTTTCGGCAGCGTCGTGCTGCACGAACTGGGGCACGCGCTGGTCAGCATGCGCGCCGGAATCCCTGCCAAAGCAATTATTCTATTGCCCATCGGCGGCGTGACCCTGCTCGACGAAACCCAGCGTCCCCTCGAACCCGGCATCCTGACGTGGAAGCGAGACATCCGCATTGCTCTCGCCGGGCCCTTGGTCAATATCGCCATTGCCGTGCTCGCGGGCAGCGTGTTGCTGGCTGTAGCACCGCGGATTCACCTCTGGACGAAGCCCTACGTTTATTCGGGTAACCTGCCGCGCAGTCTGGTCTGGGCGAACCTGGGACTGGCGCTATTTAATTTGTTGCCTGCCTATCCGATGGACGGGGGCCGAGTGCTGCGAGCCGTGTTCAGCCGCACTATGGATCCTGTGCGGGCCACGCGGCGCGCGGTTTCGATTGGCCAGGCCTTCGCGACTCTGTTCATGCTGGTGGGCATGCTGTGGAATATCTGGCTCACCATGATTGGGTTTTTCCTCTTCATCGCGGCACAACTTGAGGAGCGGTCGGCGGTATTTCAGTCGGTGCTCGAGACTGTGCGCCTGGAAGACATCATGCTGACTGATTTCGCCACGCTCTCTCCAGCCGATACTTTGGAGGACGCGCTGGACAAAGCCGTCCACTCGCTGCAGGATGATTTCCCCGTTATTCGAGGCAGCGATATGGTCGGCGTGATCTCGAAGCAGAAAATTCTCGCGGCGCTGCGGGCCGAGGGAAACGGATACGTGCAGGCGGTGATGAACCGCATCTTCGAAGTGGCGCAGAAAAAGGAATCGCTGGCCTCGGCATTCCGCAAGTTGACTGCGCGCAATCTCAGCATTATCCCCGTGGTCGAGGACGAGCGCCTGATTGGCATTGTCACCCTGCAAAACCTGATGCACTCAATGGCATTGCTGGCGGAGAGCCGGAAGCTGCGTAAAGCGGCGCTAAACTCGTAAGAGCGGCCATGGATTTCGCGGATTTCCACGGATCAAAATACTTCGCTGGTGATCTCTGCACATCCGTGATTTCGTTCCTTCTCTAAGCTAGAACTTGAACACAATCCCGATTGAAGGCTCGGACATGTAGGCTTTTCTTCCGGTGGCCAAACTCACAGAGCTTCCGGAAACCGCAGTCACATTAAAATCAGGGGCATTGTAGACAAGCCCGCGATATTGCACCCGGAGAGCGAATCTCCAAGGCAGCCGATAATCCACTCCGCCACCGAAGATGTACGTGACCCCAGTCTGGTTACTCGTATTGAGCGGCGTCAGGACGCGATTGGGAACGTCGACCAGAAAATCCGGAAGAATCAGCCATGTGGTTTTGGGTGCGAACCTGAGCGCTCCGGCACCCGCCAGCACGAAGGTCTGAAATTTGCCCTTGTCGTACACGTCGTAAGCAAAGGTGCCGCTGAGTTCCCGGATCGAGTCCAGGGTGTGGAAGTCGACGTTGCTTTGATAGATTTGCGAATTTTTACCCGAACCGAAGTTGAACGCCATCGAGATTTTGGGCCTGAACTTGAAGCGGAAGGTGCCAAAGAAGTTCGAGCCGATGGTCGCGCTTTGTTGAATGCCATTTCCACTGGTCGACTTGGTGATAACTGGACCGCCGTTCACGCTGACGTCGAAACGACCGTCATCCTGGGCCAGCGCCAGCGAGGTAAATAGAAACAATGCCGCAACCACAATCCACAATCGTCTAAGCATTCGGCTTCCTCTCGAAATATTGTTCCTGCTGCCCACGCCAATCCAATGGGGCAGTCTGACCCGCCCGTTTGCATCGACGCTTTCGCTGAATCTGTAATTGTATCGTGAAGAAACCGTTGGCTGGTCCGGTCCGGTAGCCCTGCCCTGCTGTGACGCCGTTAATTTAGTCATCTATCGCGAGATCGTGGATGCAAGCCTTGACATTTTTTTAGATTCCTTACTATAATGTAAGGAATATGATGGCAATGGCAACTGTCACCTCGAAAGGCCAAATCACCATCCCGGCTCAGGTGCGCAACGCCCTCGGGTTGGAGGCGGGAGATCGTGTGGAATTCGTGGAACAGGAAAACGGACAATTCGGGATCGTCGCGGCTACCCGTTCGGTACAGGAACTCAAAGGTCTGTTTAGAGGCAAGCGAATCAAGCCGGTATCGATTGAAGAGATAAACGCCGCCATCGCCCGACGAGGCGCTGCGTCTCGATGATTGGTCTCGACACGAACGTGATGGTGCGCTACATCACCCAAGACGATCCGGCGCAATCAACCGCCGCGGCGAAGCTGATGGACTCGCTCTCTTCCACGGCTCCCGGATTTGTCGCGATGGTGGTAGTTGTGGAATTGGTCTGGGTGCTGCAAGGGTCCTATCGAAGCAAGCAGGACGAAATCGTGCGCGTGTTGGAAGCCTTATTGCGGAGTAAGGAGTTGATCGTGGAGCGAGCGGAATTGGTCTGGCAGGCGTTGCGGAAGTTCAACGCCGGGCCCTCAGATTTTGCGGATTGCCTGATTGAGCGCTGCGCCCACGCTGCTGAGTGCCAGTATACCGTCACCTTCGATCGCGACGCGGCGAAGGGCACGGGTATGAAACTCCTCCGCTGACTTCGGTGTTTCGTTGCACTCTAAAGATCCGGTTCCTCCTGCGTTGAACCGAACCAGCTTTCGACGGCACGCAATTCCGTCGTCTTGCAGTAATTTGGCAGACTCTCGATAAAAACTTTTCCGTAGGCTTTCTTTAGAATGCGATTGTCCAGCAATGCCAGCAGGCCACGATCATGGAGCGAGCGAATAAGCCGTCCAAAGCCTTGTTTCAGCGTGATCACTGCAGCCGGCACCTGATATTGAAAGAAGGCGTTGCCGCCCTCGGCGTCGATCGACTTCACCCGCGCGGCGACGACCGGATCGCTGGGCACGGCGAAGGGCAGGCGATCAATAATGACGCAACTGAGTTGTTCTCCTTGCACGTCGACACCTTGCCAGAAAGATGAAGTCGCGAAAAGGACGGCGTTCGGGGTAAGGCGGAATTCCTCGAGCAGAGCGTTTTTCGGCGCGTCGCCTTGCAGGAGCATGGGAAAATCCAGCTCACCCAGGAGTCGCTGGTAGACATCATTCATCTGCGCGTAGCTGGTGAACAATACAAAAGCGCGGCCGCGCGTGATCTCGAGCAATCGGCGGATGCGGTCCGCCGCTTTGGCGGCAAACTGCGGGGTGCGCGGATCGGGGAGATCGGGCGGGACGTAGAGAAGCGCCTGATTTTCGTAGTCGAAATGCGAGGGCAGCACGGATTCCCGGGTGTGTTCGAGTCCGAGCCGGCGGCGCATGTACTCGAAGCCGCCACCTACGGCGAGTGTTGCCGAAGTCAGCACGGCGCACTCCAGTTTGTCGAACAGGCATGTTTTCAGGATTGGCGCCACGTCGATCGGAGTGGCCTGCAGGTAAACATTGAATTTGTCGCGTCCGCCGCTACGCCGCTCGATCCAGAAGACGGTATTGTGGTCGTCCGACTCCATCAGGAAACCGAACTGGACCTGCAACTCCTGAGCGCGCCGAGCAAAGTTGAAAACTTCCTCGGGCTTTGATGGCAAGTTTTCTAATTCTGAGCCGAGCCGAGTTAAGGATTGTTGCAAGGCCATGAACTCCTCGCCGTTTTCCTCCAGAAAATCGCGGCGATTCTCAAAAGAAAACCGTCCCTCACCTTGGGGAAGCAAGGCGAAAAAAAACATAGAGCGCTCGCGAAGACTTTTCACGGCGCTCGAAATTGCTACCGAAAGCATGTGGTTGCGCTGCAGCGATGCTTCCACATCCCGGCATAGTTCCTCGACTCGGCCATTGCTGACGGAGACGCCGAAGTAGCTCCCGGCGACATCTTCGAGTTCGTGGGCTTCATCGAAAATGACTGCGCCGACTTCGGGCAAAATTCCGGCGTCGGGTGCGTACTCGGATTGCTGCTTGATCGAGAGATCCGCAAAGAACAGATGATGGTTGACGATAATGATGTCACTTTCCATCGCCCGGCGATGCATCTCCGTGATGAAGCATTTGTCCCACGAGCTGCATTTCTGGCCGATACAAGCGTCGGAGCGAGCGTCGATCTTGTGCCAAAGCGCGCTGGCCTCGGGCAATTCCGCGAGTTCGGCGCGGTCCCCCGTTTGCGTGGTCTTCTCCCATGCGGCAATGGCGCGATAGTGCTCGATTTCCTCCAAGCCGCTCAACACTGGCTGGCCGGTCAGATCGTAGAGTTTCTTGCGGCACAGATAATTGTTTCGTCCCTTCATGTAACAGACGTTCAGCCGGCCCTCGCCGTCAGGAAACAACGCCTGTTCAAGAAAAGGAATATCCTTATGGAAGAGCTGCTCCTGCAAGTTCTTAGTGCCGGTCGAAATAATCACGCGCTTGCCGGAACGAATTACGGGGACGAGATACGCGAGCGTCTTACCCGTGCCGGTACCGGCCTCGATGATCAGATGACGTTTTTCTTCCAGGGCCTGCTCCACCGACTGGGCCATCTGAAGCTGTCCGCGGCGAAATTCGTACGCAGGGTGAGTGCGTGAGAGCACGCCGCCGGGAGCGAAGAATTGGTAGAGCGAGACGTTCT
>Ga0210393_10003208_pt1 | contig 13170 bp, 11 predicted proteins | sample IncBWC27OmetaG_FD_160068 | JGI IMG/M metagenome (GOLD analysis project Ga0210393, IMG submission 160068) | Forest soil microbial communities from Barre Woods Harvard Forest LTER site, Petersham, Massachusetts, United States - Inc-BW-C-27-O ... | reverse complement strand
ACCTAAACTTTCGGGGGATTTGGCTGGCATGACGTACCCAATGAAAAAGAAATCCGGCTCCCAAGGCGAACAAAAAGTCACCCTCAAGACTGTCGCCGCCCACCTGGGCCTCACCCCGGGCACTGTCTCGGCCGCTCTCAACGACTCTCCCGCGGCCCGCTCTATTCCCGAGCGCACCAAAAAACGCATCATCCAGGCCGCCAAAGATCTCAACTATCGACCCAACTACTTCGCCCGTTCTCTCCGCCTACAGCGTACGTACACGATCGGAGTAATCGCCAAGGAGATCGGCGACGCCTATGGCTCGCTGATCATCAGCGGCATCGAAGAATATCTGCGAAAGAACAATTTCTTCTTCCTCACAGTAATTCACCGCCATGATCCCAAGCTTCTCCACACTTACGCGCAAATGCTGGTGACCCGTGGCGTCGAAGGCTTCATAACTACGGACACGTCAATCACCGAAAAATTAGAACTCCCTGCCATCGCTGTCGCCGGCCACCGCCGCGTAGAAGGTGTCACGAACGTTATCCTAGATCACAAACTCGCCGCACGCCTCGCACTTACACATCTAGCAGAGTTGGGTCATAAAGATATCGCCTTCTTGAAAGGTCACCCCTCCAGCTCCGACTCCGCCGTCCGTTGGGCCTCCGTGTGTGAAACTGCAGCGGACCTCGGCCTCGCCGTTCGCCCGGAGCTCACCGTCCAGATAGACAGCACCATCTCCACGCCCCAACTCGGTTATCCCTTCGCTAAACAACTTCTTGCCCGCAAGCAGCCCTTCACCGCCCTGTTCGCCTACAACGATATCTCCGCGATCGGCTCCATCTGGGCCCTTCGCGAAGCTGGCCTGCGCGTTCCGGAAGACGTGTCGGTCGTGGGTTTCGACGACATCCCCGCCGCTGCCTTCAACAACCCCGGCCTGACCACTGTTCGTCAGCCTCTCGAGCGCATGGGGCAAATCGCTGCCAAGACATTGATCGACCTAATTGAAGGCAAAGCAGAATACGTTCCCGAAATCGCTATCGAGCCCGAATTTGTCGTCCGCGCTTCGACGGGCCGCGCTCCCGTCCATGTTTCACGGCCTGCCATTACAGATCTCGACCAATACTCGCAAGTCCCTAGTCGCCTCTAGACTTCACCGCCCTTTTCGTCCCCCTTCAATCGCATTGATTTCGCGTCATCTTCACCCCACACTAGATCGCGAGCCATTTCTCGCGCCGACATGGTTAGCCTCGCTAAACAACTCTTCCTTTTTGTTTCCTCTCTGGGCTTTCTCCTCATCCTCTGGCCGGGATCCTCTTCCTTCCTCCGTGCCCAACTCTCTACAGGCGACCATCTCGCCGAACCAGGTTTCTGGCCCACGCAGAATGCTGCACGCCGCGATGAATTCGTTGGCGTCAGTGCCTGCTCATCCTGCCACTCCGCCATCGTCGCCACCCAATCCCGCACACCCATGGGCGCAACAGCCATGCTCGCTAGCGACTCCGACGTCCTTCGATCTCACCCGACCTTGAATTTCGCTTTCGACAAATACCGCTACGAAATCAAGACTTCCTCGACACAAAACATCTACCGCGTCGCCGACGGTTCTCGCGTTCTCACCGAAAATCTGCTTTGGGCTTTCGGCACGGATCGCGTGGGCCAGTCTTATCTTTTCAAGAGAGACGACGGAAGATTTTACGAGGCGCGCGTCACTTACTTTAACTCCCTGAAAGGTTTGCACTTCACTCCCGATCGCGCGCTTGCCTCGGCGAAGGATCTCGAGGAAGCGATGTACCGCCCGGTCGACATCTCCGAAATTCGCCGCTGCTTTGCTTGTCACACCACCGCGGCCAACATTGCCGACAAGTTTGACGAAAAAGGCTTGATACCAGGCGTGACCTGCGAAGCCTGCCACGGCCCCGGCGCAAAACACGTAGCGGCCATGCAAGCCGCCAAAATCGCAGGCGTCAACCCCTCTCCGGAGGGAACCATATTCAACGCCGCCCAACTCAGCCCAGCGGATTCGGTCGATTTCTGCGGCGCCTGCCACGCCACTTGGTGGGACGTAAAACTGTCCGGCGTCAAAGGCGTCTCCAACGCCAAGTCGCAGCCCTATCGCCTGGAAGGCAGCAAATGCTGGGTCAAAGGCGACGCCCGCCTAAGTTGCATCGCGTGCCACGATCCCCACAAACAACTCCAGACCGATTCAGCCTCCTACGACGCGAACTGTCTAAGCTGCCACCTGGCAACAACCACGACTCCCAAATCCGCCGGGGCCGCATGCCCGGTCAGCACGAAAAACTGCGCGTCCTGCCACATGCCAAAAGTCTACGTCCCCGAAATGCACTACAACTTCACCGACCACCGCATCCGCATAGCCCGTGCCAATGAGCCTTATCCCGAATAGCCTCAGCCGTCTCCGTGTCCTCTGTTTACCGTGAGCCTCGAAGGGTGCTCCGACCTCTGCGCACTCTGCGTTAAATCTCTCGCCTTTTCTTTTGTCGACTTACCCTCTCACGCACTCCGCTTTCCCGCCCCCTCTACAATCGTCACATATTGATCGATCGGCAAATTTTCGAAACGCTCCACTAACCCGCTGGGCTGTGGCCACTTTACTTCCACCCAGTCGATCTTGGTGCGCCTCCCGATCCCCAGCACCATCCGCGGATCATGCGACGACAAAAAGCTTCCGCCGCCCACTTTCATACGGGACCTCTTCAAATCCCCGGCTTGATAGGTCACCCGCGCCCCGATCGCATCCACGTTTGCCTTTCTTCCTACCAACGTCAGGCCCAGCCAATGATTCTGTTTGCCTAGACTGTTCCGCACCAAAACCGGCGCAGCATCATTGACGGAAATCAACACGTCAACCCCGCCATCATTGTCAAAGTCTCCGATAGCCAATCCCCGGGCCGCAAAGGTCTTCGCAAACACCGGCCCGCTTTCCGCGCTCACATTCTTGAAAGCCTTTCCCTCATTCCGAAATAAAAGCAGCGGTTCTTTGAAGGTCACCTGGTGCGAAAACTCCTCCACCAGATCATCTGGAAATCCATTTGCCAAAATTAAATCCAATTCTCCATCATTGTCGTAATCAAAAAACTTCAATCCCCATCCGCTCATCCACCGGGTCGCCATCCCAATGCCCTGTTGCATCGCAACGTCGTTAAAAGTTTCATCCCCATTATTTTGGTACAACGAAAAAATCTCCTCATCAATATTCGCAACAAACAAATCCATCCAGCCATCCTGATTAAAATCCGCCGAGTCTACCCCCATCCCCGACCGCGCCCGGCCATCCGCGCTATAAGCCACGTCTGCGGCTAATCCAATCTCCTCAAAACGCCCGCCCCGATTTACATACAGAAAGTTGGCCACCGTATCATTCGAGACAAACAAATCCATCCGTCCATCATTATTAATGTCCGTAGCCACCACGCCCCAAGCCTTGCCGAGGTGCTGTGCAATTCCCATCTCCTTGCTCACGTCCGTAAACGTCCCATCTCCATTGTTATGGAACAACCAGCTAGGCCGCGGACTGAAAATCCGCGGAATACAATAATGATGGGTTCCGTCCTTATCTACGCCGCAGCTCAGCGATTTGTTGAACTCGCAAAACTGCCCCACAAACAAATCCAGCCGCCCATCGTTGTCGTAGTCGAACCAAACCGCGCTCGAAGCCCAGCCGGGCGCGGCAACTCCCGCCTTGTCCGTGACATCCGTGAAGGTTCCATCCCCATTGTTCCGGTACAAAATGCTCCGCCCGTACTGAGTAATATAAATGTCCGCAAAGCCGTCTCCGTTATAGTCTCCTACGGCCACGCCCATCCCATATCCGCCACCCCCAACTCCAGCTTTTTCCGTAACATCCGTAAACGTCCCATCCCGATTATTCCGATAAAGCGCGTTCCGCAAAGGCTTCGCCGGATCATAAAAATCACATTTCCCGCTATTCACCAGATAAATGTCCATCCATCCATCATTGTCATAATCCAGAAACGCACAGCCAGCCCCACTAGTCTCCGGCAAGTGCTTAGCCGCCGACCTTCCGGCGGTATGCACCCAGCTAATCCCGCTCCTCGCCGCAGAAATCTCTTCAAATGCGGGAGATGCAATGGAGGGAAGGCCTCCCGCCCAAGAGGAAAGGCGAGACGAAAAACCGCCGGCTAATAAAGAAAGGTTCTGAAGAAATCGTCTTCGCGTAAGTGGAAATATTCGCCGTTCGAAGGCTCCATCGGGCATTGGCGGCATTATGCCCACAACGCCGACGCGATGCAAAAACGGTTTTCCGATCCCCGGTCCAAAACAGAAGACTAGCGACGCCGCTCAGCTTGTTCGCTGTCGAGGGCTCGCTCTGCGCGGCCTACGCTAATGGCTTCATCCGGCAGCCGAATGATTGCGTAGACCACGGCCGCAACGACACCACCCAGTAGAGGTGCCACTATGAATACCCACAATTGTTGCAATGCCCAGCCGCCCACAAATAGCGCAGGGCCCACGCTACGCGCCGGATTGACCGAAGTGTTCGTGATCGGGATTCCCACGAGATGAATCAGCGTCAAAACCAGCCCTATCGCGAGTCCCGCAAACCCAACGGGTGCCTTGACGTCCGTCGTGCCGAGCACGGTAAGCACAAGAAACATCGTCAGCACGACTTCCGCGATAAATGCCGCCCCTAGCGAGTAGCCGCCCGGCGAATGCTCCCCGAATCCGTTGGCACCCATCCCCGCAACCGACGGATCGTATCCGGCCGCAACTCCCCGCGCGATCACCAGAATCAACCCTGACGCAATAATCGCTCCGATGATTTGCGCAATGATGTAAAAGAGCGCGTCTTTCGCTCCGATTTTTCGCGCAATCAGCACGCCCACCGTAACCGCGGGATTGATGTGGCACCCCGAAATCGGCCCAATGGTATACGCCATGGCCAACAGCGCTAGACCGAACGCAAAGGCGACTCCTAAATATCCAATGTGGCTTCCCGCGAGCACCGCGCTACCCACTCCGCCGAAAACCAAAACGAACGTCCCGACTACTTCCGCCAGATACTTTTTCATTGGCGCGTCCTCCTCCAAGCAGTCGCCAGAGGTATATCACGATTACCCAGCCACAGAGATGAATAACTCCCGCCGCCCTCCCCGCCGCCTCGGCAAGAAACAATTTGCGATCTTCCGGGACAATGGTCTAACTTTCACCCCGCCCATTCTCTGAGCTTCTAGATCATGCGTGAAGCAACCCATTCTCAAGAGTTTCCGCGACCCATCGTGTTCGCGTTGCGAACCATCGGCAGTCGTCTCCTTCTCTGGACTCTTCGAATCATTCTTCTCATCTATGCTTGCTCGTTTTCCTCGACTGCAAGAGACATCGGCGCCCTGCAAAGTAACACCGCCCTCCACCACGGTCTTTGGGTCTGGAAAGGTCCCTCTGTCGTCGAATCGCCCAACGGCGCCGAGTTACTCCGCGATTTCTGCCGCTCCAACGGCATCAACGAAATCTACATCTCGGTTTCCGCGCACGGTGATGTCTCGCCCGACAATCGCTTCGCTCACCTGATCGACCTGCTTCATCGCTCGAACATTCGCGTCGAAGCACTCCTCTCCAGTGAAAACGCGGACGAACCAGGTAAGCACCGTGAAAAACTCCTCGATCACATTCGCGCCGTTCTGCAATTCAATCGCAGCCACTCCGCCAATCGATTTGACGGGATTCACCTCGACATCGAACCCCAGCAGCGCCCCGAGAACAAAGGCCCCGGCAATCTCCGTTTCCTGCTGGGCCTCGTGGACGCTTATCGTGCTGCGCGCGCCCTAGCCGAATCAGCCCATCTCACCATCAACGCGGACATCCAGAACAAACTTCTCAAAGGTGATCTCGCCGAGCGCCGCATGCTCCTGTCCTCGTTGCCCAGGCTCACACTCATGCTCTATGAACTCAGCAGTCCCAACGATGGCGACACCCCTGAAAAGGAGATCAAAAAACTCCAGGCCGCCAGCCAGAAGTTCCTCGATATGGCCTACGAAGGATTACACGACCCAAATCTTGCGAAGATGATCATCGGCCTGCGCACTCCGGATTACGCCGATCGACTCCTCAGGATGCTTAAGACCTTGGACGAGGCACACCAGGCAAATCCTCACTATCTGGGTTGGGCCCGCCACGCCTACGGAGACGTTCTCAAGCCCGCGCGATAGCTGACCCGGTAATTGACCGTGCGGATCGTCCGCAGTTCGCGTAGAATCCCAACGCCTTACCGGGGACAAATATGAACTCACTGAATCGACGTGGTTTTATCGAAAGGCTCACCACCATCACGGCCGGAAGTTTCCTCGCCGCGAACGCGCCAACTGCTCTCGCTGCTGGACAATCCACTCCACACGTCACATTCCCCTCGGCGCCGCGGGATCGCATCGCTGTAGCCTCCTATCCATTCCGCGCCTACATCAACGTTGCCAACAACCGCAGCCGCGATCCCAAACTCCCCGGCATGGATCTCATTAAATTCCCGTCCGAAGTCGTAACAAAATTCGGAGTCCACAACATCGAACCGCTCGCCCAGCACTTCGTCAACACCGACTCAGCCTATCTCGACACCTTTCGCAAAGCCTTGCAGGACGCGAATGTGCACGTCGTGGATATTCCTACACACGTCCGGCAAAGCTTCTACGACACCGATCCTGCCAACCGCCAGAAGGCGATCGCTGTCTCAAAAACCTGGATCGACGTAGCCGTCGAAATCGGCTCCCCAAGCATCCGTCCGCACGTGGCGGCGACGTCCAATTCCGCGCCAAACGTAGAGCGTGCCGCAAATAGCCTGCGCGAAGTAGCTGACTACGGCGCCCAGAAAAACATCGTGGTCACCCTGGAGAACGACGATCCCATCAGCGAGGACGCCTTTTTCATCGTCAAAGTTATCGACGCCGTCCACCACCCGTACCTGCGCGCCCTACCTGACTTTGCTAACTCCGCCCTCACCGGCGATCCCGATTTCAACTACCGCGCCGTCCAAGCCATGTTCGAGCGCGCTTACTGCATCGCCCACGTCAAAGATGGCGAAGTCGACGACCACGGCAAGCAATTCAACATCGACCTGAAGAGGACCTTTGACATCGCGAAGTCCACGAACTATCGCGGCTATTTCTCCATCGAATTCGACGCTCCAGGCGATCCCTACGCCCCCACCAAGAAACTCATCGAGCAATCCCTTCAGCTTCTCTCGTAGACTCCATCATGTCACCCGTTGTCCCATTTCGAGTCTCGCACATCGAACACCGGGCGAAAGACAGCCCGAGACCTTATTTTCAGAATCCCAGCGACCCACGTCTCGCCACGCGCGGCCAACTCTCTTACAATTCCTTCCTATGCACGCCCCGCTTCAACGCCGCTGCCACGGGACTCTCGGCTTGGTCCTTGTGCTCGCGTGCCTCGCCGGGCCGTTTTTGGTCCCGCCGTCGACTTCCGCGCACGCACCTCAAACCGACTTCGCCGCGATAGCCAAAGCCGCCGCGGCAGCCCGCGACGCCGGCGACACCAACGCCGCGATCGAAAACTACCGGCGCGCCGTCAGCATCCGACCCGACTGGCAAGAGGGTTGGTTCTACCTCGGCACGCTCGAATACGACGCCGACCGGTACGCCGATGCGATCCCTGCATTCCAGAAGCTCGTCGAACTCGCTCCAGCCATTGGCCCAGCATGGAACTTTCTCGGCCTCTGCGAATTCGAAACCAAGGACTACGCCAACTCTCTCATACACCTGGAAAAAGGCCAGGAACTCGGCGCCGGCGACGATCCCGAAGTTGCACGGGTCTCGCAATATCACCTCGCGATGCTGCTCAACCGCAACGCGGAGTTCGATCGAGCCACCGCCATGCTCATCTCCGCATTCTCCGAAGGTCAATTCCCCGCCCAAGCCAAGCTCGCGCTAGGCCTAGCTCTCCTCAACGCACCGGTCCTCCCCGACGAACTGAATCCGTCGCAGGATGCCCTCGTCCATGCCGCCGGTGAAATTGCCGCACTCCTCGCACGAGGCGATTCCGCGAAGGCCCTCGAGGCCTTTCCCCATTTGCTGGACGACTACCCGAACACGCCCTATTTACTTGGCGCGTATGCTAAAGCGCTCGCCGCCGCCGGAAAAAATGACGAGGCGCTGACTCAACAAGAGCTGGAACGCGCAGTCATCGCAAAACTCACACCCGAAAGAACGCAGCGGCAAGAGAAGTTGCGCCAGATTTATGGCCTTCCATCGACCGCAGGTCGCACGGAAACGCCTCAGACCGATGCCGACGACCGATGGAATTCGGCGATGAACGATTACTCGAGCGGACGGTATCCTGAAGCAGTCGCAACGCTGAAGACTTGGGTGGAACACAGGCCAGCTAGCCGCAAAATGAACGACGGCACCGCGTGGGCCGTCATGGGTCTGAGCGAATTTGAACTTCGAGATTACGACAATGCGCTTATCCATTTGCAACGCGGCCAGGATCTCGGACTTGGCGGCAGCGCCGACTCCGTCCGCATGGCACGCTATCATTTAGCAATTCTCCTCAATCGCGGCGCGCAATACGACAGCGCTTCGCGACTACTGGCGCCCGAAGTGAATTCCGGCTCGCTCGCAAACGAAATCCAATTCGCTCTTGGCATCTCCCTGCTACGCATGCCACTCCTGCCCGAGCAGGTGCCCCCATCGGAGCACTCGCTCGTGCAAAGTGCCGGCGAAATCGCCACTCTGCTGCACGCCAGCAGGTACGATCAAGCCTTCCCGAAACTCCAGCAGATTCTGAAGGAACATCCAACTACGCCATTTCTGCACTACGCCTACGGACTCGCGCTCGCCAGCCTCTCGCAATACGACGAAGCCGAGGCACAGCTACGCGAGGAATCGCGCATCTCTCCGAAGAGCGATCTTCCTTATCTCTTGCTCTCCTCGATCGCGCTTCGCAAACACGACCCGGTCGCCGCGCTGGCCTCAGCCGAGCGCGCTGTCCAACTCGCGCCCGAGTCCGCGAAAGCCCACTACATCCTCGGTCGCGCAAGCCTCGAATCGGGCCAAGTGGAGAAAGCCATTCACGAACTCGAAGCCGCGAACAAAATTAATCCGGGCAGCCCCGAAGTCCATTTCAATCTTGCAAAGGCCTACGCCAAAGGGAAGCAACCAGATAAAGCCGAAGAAGAGCGCGTGATCTTCGCGCACCTCAGCGAACTAGCCGAGCACCAGGGCATTGAAGGCACCAACCAATCCACCGGCGCCGCAAAAAACTTGATGGACCTGTCGCTCGCCGATACCCCGCGCCCAAAACCGGCCACTCCAGAGAACCCATGAGAACCCTCGTCGAGAGGTGGCCAGCCATTCCTGGCTGTTTGCGCTCTGCTGAGCGCGGTCGATAGCTCTGGATCGCATCGCGGGCTTGCTGAAGTCTGTAGTACGCAGCAAATCGCCGAGCGATGCAGGCATTCAGTTGGCGAAGCGCTCCGCGGCGCGTGCTTTGGCTTTCGCGGCTTCCTCTTCACGATTCTTGGGTGGGGCGGTCGTTTCGAGCGAACGCAGGAGGCGATTCGAGATGGCGGCAATCTCGTCAATGGCCGCGTGGAAAGCTTGCTCATTTGCTTTGGAAGGCTTGTTGAAGCCGGTGATTTTTCTAACAAATTGGAGCGAAGCGGCGCGGACTTCTTCGTCGGTAACCGGAGGATCGAAATTGAAGAGGGTTCTTATATTTCTGCACATAACCATCAGCTCGCTTTTCGTAGAGGTACAAACGCGCCCGGCTCCGGGTCGCGGAGGTAAAGTCCAAGCCATAGGAGCAACGCGAGGTAGGTCGCGGGGCTTGATTTGCGCACGCGCTAGGCGCTCACCGTCGAGGCGGCTTCCTCGCAGTTTACCATCCAAGGCATGCCGAACTGGTCGGTGAGCATCCCGAACCGCACGGACCAGAAGGTCTGCGCGATGGGCATTTGGATCGTGCCGTTTTCGGCCAAGGCGGCAAAAACGCGCTCCGCTTCGGTGGGGTCCTTGACGCTGACGGAAAGGCTAAAGCCTTGAGGCTGGCGATGATCGTTCGGAGGAGCATCGGAAGCCATCAGCACCGAACTGCCGACGTTCATCCGGGCGTGAATGATTCTGTTCTTCTGATCGGCAGCAAAATCCTTGGCGGCAGGAGAGTCGCCATAGGTCATCAACCCCTGGATTTTTCCCCCGAACACTTTTTCGTAAAACTTCATCGCCGCTTCGCACTGGCCGTTGAAGAAAATATACGGAATTATTTCCATGAGAACTCCTTGTTGACGCGAGATTTAGTGAATTTAACTGCGAAAGACCGGTTCGTTGCGTTCCTGCATTCTCGTCATTCTTCATACAGGTGACGGTATCACTCGAGTTGGTGCCCGTTAGCTGGCGGACACGGAGGTACGCGCAGTTTTCCCGCGTAGTGTGAACTCAAGCGGTCGGAATTGCCATCCTGAAAGCGAGTCTGCCGAAATCACTTTTCAATTGCAAGTTAAAATATGCTACGGTGGAAATATGCCCAGCAATAAGACGAGCGTCAAGCGACGGTCTTGGTGTCCGCTGAATGCTTCTGTGGAGATGCTGGGGGACCGCTGGTCGCTGTTGATTATCCGCGACATGATGCTGCGGGGATTTCGCAGCTACAAGGAATTCCTGGAATCCTACGAAGGAATCGCGACGAATATATTGGCGGACCGGCTACGGAAGTTAGAAACCTATGGAGTGATTGCGCCGGAGCGAGATCCGTCGGATGGACGGAAGGTGATCTACCGGCTGACGGCGAAAGGAATCGGCCTTGCGCCGGTGATGTCGGAGATGGTGCTGTGGGCGGCGGCGTATGAAGATACCAACAATGAGGCGCTGGTGAAGGAGATACAGAAGGACAAGGAAGGATTTATCGCCGCATTGCGGGAACGCTGGGCTGAAGAAAATCTCCCTTCGACGGCGAAATCAGCCGGGAGCTAGACAGCAGTTTCGGCGACGGGGTGAGGCTTGCAGGCGGAAGCCTGTGCCACAGACCGACTCGGCGAAATGCCAGTCAATTTCTTACGGGCGGAAGCTCTTCTGGTTTTTCAGGCGCGTTAGTTGCAGATCGTCGACTTCTTTTTTCTGGCGGTCGGCTTCCCGTTGAGGCTCCTGTTGTTTGTCGAGTTTTGCGGATTCAACGAGGGCGAATTCCGCTTCGGCATTGGGGGATTTGGCAGTAATCACCAAATCGAAGTCCCCCGAAAATGAGGAGCGGACCAGGTTGATGGAAGTTTGTGAGTCTTCCCACGAAGCAATGGGCTCCGCGTGCGGATCGGTGGGCTCATGTTTCGCAGAGTCGCTGGGTGACGCGACGGCAGACGGTGGTCCATATTTCGCGGAAAGGGACTTCACCATATCTTCGCGTGTGAGCCCTTCGGTCGAGCTGCGATCGTAAGTCACCGCGATCTTGTAGAGTTCGGAGTTGCAGAAGGAAAAGTGAATCTGTTCGACGGAATCGGGCCGGTACGGCGTGCCGGCAAGGCTCGGCGGCCACCATGTCAATTCCTGAATCAGCGCCGGACGCGCGTTAATGAGTTTTACCTCTTCGGGCCTCTGATCCGTGTGCTTCAGCACGGCGGTCAAGCTGGTGCCAAGGGAAAAGACGCGGTACCTGGACAAGTCCTGCGCTCGGAGCGTCGGGACCACCACAAAGAATAGAGTAAGAAAAGTAAGCGATACACGCAGCGATTTCATTTCATCTTCTCCGAGAATTCCTCGAACTCTACTTCGCAGTGGCGTATTGGACTGCTCCATGAGGCTCGGCACTGCTGGTCCCGAACTCTGCCGCACGGTCCTCCGCCATCCGTAGGACGAAGGCCTTGGACGGGACGAGAGCCGAACTTTCCTGGATGTGGCGCAAATGGGCGACTGTGCGTAGGAACGGAATGCCGAGGATTCGTTTCGAAACGATGATTGTGACTTCGAGAGCGTTAAAGTTCTGGTGTTGTTCTTGCTTCGCGAGGACCTTCTTCACGGCCCTGCGCAGAGTTCGGAGACTGGCGCCGCCTAGCACCGTCGCGCGCGTCTCGTTGGCGCGGTAGAAGAAGTTCCAATGAGCGGCTTCGACGCTACGCGTAAACGTCGAGCGATCGGGACTGGTGACGATCTGCCAGCCGGGGAAGAAGGCGTTACTGGCGATCGACAAATTCGGGGGGAGAGCGGTGGCGTCTCTGATAAGGATGACTGTGTTCTTGTTGGTGTCAAACATTTGAGGGCTCCAGTTCTTGACAGAGAAGAGTACTGCCGTAGGAGAGCCGGGTCTCGACGAACCGGCTCTCGCGGTCGGTTAGCGAGGCGATAGTCCGGCGATTGGCTGCGTAAGCGGCTTGCCGATCTCTGAACCGATCACGTCACCCGAAACGACGAGTTCAACGCGGCGATTCTGTTGGCGGCCATCCGCCGTTTCGTTGGACGCGATAGGCTGATTCTTGCCGAAGCCTCTTGCGCTGGTCGAAGATTCCGGCACGCCTTGCTGGGTCAGATAGCTCCTGACGCCCTCGGCGCGTTGCTCGGAAAGACTCTGGTTAAGCTCCTCAGACCCAACGCTGTCGGTATTGCCTTCGATAGCCAGCTTCAGAGAGGGGTAGGCAAGGACGATGCCGGATATCTTGGCGAGTTTCTCGCGGGCCAGCGGGCGAAGTGTATATTTGCCGCTGTCGAAAAGAACGTCGGACATATTGACGACGAGCCCGCGCGCAGTGTCATGGGTCACGAGAATGGCGTTGAATTGTTGGAGCAAGCGAGCGCGTAGCTCCTCGCGATCGAGCACCGCTTGCTGAAGTTGCTGGTTGGATGAGGCGGCGGCGGCGCGATTGCGGTCGGAATCGGCTTCTGCGGCCTGTTGGTTTTGCTCCGCGGCGGCGCGCGCTCGTTCGGCTTCTCCCTGGGCGTTGGCGGATCTTTGGGCGTCGGCTTGAGCATCGTTGGTTGCACTTTCGGCGGCTCTGCGACGCTCAGCTTCCTGGTCGGCTTTCTCCTTGGCATCGTGTTCGCGGCGCACGGCGTCAGTGGTGGCAAGTTGGGCGGCCTCCGCGTTCGCGTTGGCACTCGCTTCACGGCCCGCGGAGGCGTCGCGTTCGGCTTCCCTGCGCGCGGTTTCGATGGTCTTCATGGCAATTTCACGAGCATCTTCCGCGGTTTGCACGGTTTCACGCGATGCGGAGAT
>Ga0210393_10003203_pt1 | contig 13178 bp, 6 predicted proteins | sample IncBWC27OmetaG_FD_160068 | JGI IMG/M metagenome (GOLD analysis project Ga0210393, IMG submission 160068) | Forest soil microbial communities from Barre Woods Harvard Forest LTER site, Petersham, Massachusetts, United States - Inc-BW-C-27-O ... | reverse complement strand
TCACTCCGGCAGCATCTGCGAGCGTCGCCAGCTCGGCGGATTTGGCCGCAGTCGGCGTAAGCGGCCACTCGCAGTAAACGTCCTTGCCTGCAGTGATGGCTGCGCGGATACCCTCCTCATGTTGCTGAGAGGTGGTCAGCACCAGGACCTGGTCGACCAATGGGTCCCTCACCAACGCATCCAAACTCTCGGCTACGTGAGGAATGCCATACTCCGTAGCGGCCGCCTTCGCCGCTTCCTTACGTTGGTTGTAGATAGCTACAATCTCGTACTCCGGCAAAAGCCTCAGCACCCGGAGATGTGCGAACTTGGCCCAATTGCCCACACCGATCATTCCCAGACGAATTTTCTTTTGGTCCTTCATACCTTCCTCCCGATGCGTGTCACTTGCTACAGAACTAAAGATGAGGGGCATGTCGATCACGCCTTCTGAGAACCGAGAACATAATTGAGTCGTCGGTTTCGAGACGGCACGTAACGTTCTCTCAGGAACTCCAGGTGCAAGAGGCGGACCATTCGCAAGAGATTGAAAAGACAGAAGAAGAAGGGCGGAAAGCTGCTTGTGGATTTGGTGAAATTGGCGGAAATTGCGATTTCGCCAGTCTTCGGAAAAAGGCCTAGCTGAGTTTGAAGTGGCTTTTGCGAATCCTTAATTTCTTAATGCGGTGCTCCAAGGTCGAAGGTGGTACTCGGAGCCTCGCCGCGGCCCCGTTCGGGCCAGACACTCGTCCTCGACTTCGCGCCAGTGCGTCCTCAATGATCCTCCGTTCACGACGGGCGTCCTCATCGGCGTGTACTGGCTTAGGTTGTTGCGGCAAGCTGACACGGCGGGAATCCCTGGACAACCAGGCTGCATCCACGGAAAACGCGTCATCTGAACTCACGATGACCGACCTCTCAACAACATTTTGCAGTTCGCGAATGTTGCCCGGCCAGGGATAGGACCGAAATAGTTCGAGCGTTCGCTTATCGATCTTTTTAAAGTGCTTGCCCATCTTTTGGGCAAATCGATGGACAAAGTATTCCAGAAGCATCAGAACGTCGTCTTGCCGTTCGCGAAGCGGGGGAACCTGGATCGGGAATACGTTCAGCCGGTAGTAGAGGTCCGGGCGAAATGTCCCGTCTGCAACGGCGGCTTCCAGATCGCGATTAGTTGCCGCTATTACGCGGACATCGATCTTAACGGGTTGCGTGCCACCAACGCGTTCGAATTCACGTTCTTGCAACACCCTCAGGAGTGCTACCTGAGTGTCCAGCGGCAGCTCACCGACTTCGTCGAGGAAAATCGTTCCTCCGTTCGCCAATTCAAATCGACCGAGGCGGCGCTGCAGCGCCCCCGTGAACGCGCCCTTTTCGTGGCCAAAGAGTTCGGAAGAAATCAGCGTTGGGGCAAGAGCTGCGCAGTTTACGCTCACGAAGGCGCGTTGCGACCGGCGAGATCGCTTATGGATGGCGCGGGCGATCAGTTCCTTACCAGTTCCAGTCTCTCCACTGATGAGAACGCTCGAATCGGTGGGAGCAACTTTCGTTACCCGAGAAAGCACTCCCTGCAACGCCAGCGAAGTGCCGACGATCTCTTCGAACATGAAAGCTTGGTCGATCTGCTCCCTGAGCACTACGTTTTCGTCGTGCAGTTGATCTCTCAGACGCTTGATCTCGTCAAACGCCTTCTCCAGGTCGGCTCGCGCGCGGTGGTGTTCGGTGACGTCTATTGAGGCCCCGACAAACTCCACGACGTCGCCGCGTTCGTCCAGGATGGGATGGCCGATAGTGTGGATGTTTTTGATCGTTCCGTCGGGAAGAACAATCCGAAAATCTGCCTCAAAATCACTTTTTCTAAGCAAAGCCGTCGCATAAACTTGCTCGGCCTCGGGCCGATCTTTGGGATGCTTCCTGCTGTTATAGAAATCAACCGACGATGCGTCATCTTCGGGTTCAATGCCAAACATTGCAAACCCCTCCGCGGAGACTGTCACCTTCCCTGATGAGACCTCGTGTCTCCAACTGCAGGTGCGGGTTAGCCGTTGGGCCTCGAGCAAGGATGCTTCGCTCGCGCGGAGGGCATCTTCGGCACGTTTGCGCTCTGTGTTGTCCATCGCCGTACCGACTATTTCAATGACATCACCAGAAGCATTCACTATCGGGTGTCCGACCACGTGAATGTACTTGGCCGCGCCGTTTGGCAGAACAAGCCGATAGTCGACCTCAAAGTCGCTTCTGCCTCGAATGGCCTGGTCGACCAGGGGTTTGTTATGAAGCACGTCCTCCAGGTGCAGCCGCCCGACTATCTCGACTTCGGATGGTGGCGTGGGACTAGGATCAAAGCCGAAGATCCGGAACAACTCTTCTGACCAATAGACATTTGTCCAATGGAGTTTTTCCATCTGATGGACGTGCGCCGCCCAACTGCCTGTGCGGGTCAATTTCTGCGCTTCGGCTAAATAACCCTCACTCCGCTGTAGAGCTTCTTCGGCCCGTTTGCGCTGTGTAATATCCTCGGAGAGCGCCATTATGAACCGCGGTACCCTCTCGGTGCCCGGCACAAGAGAAACGTTGTTGCTTACCCAAACCAAACTGCCGTCCTTGCGCCGATACTTTTTCTCGATCTGAAACTGTCGTCGCTTTCCCTCCACCAACTCGGTGATGAGCGTCCAGTTGGCTTCGCGGTAGTCCTCATGCGTGAGGCTCAGAAAATCAAGTGCACCCAGTTCCTCCTCCGTGTAACCCACGATTGTCTGGTAGACATTATTGGTGGCTAGATAGCGGGCGTTTAGGTCAGTCACCGCAACGCCGATAGCCGAATTCTCAAAGACGGATCTCCACCGTTCCTCGCTTTTCCGAAGGGCTTCTTCAGCACGCTTCCGCTCCTCAAGATCGGTATTTGTTCCGTACCACTTCGCGACTTTCCCCGACCGGTCGCGCAGAGGACTACCGCGAAAGAGAAACCAGCGAAACTCGCCGTCGAAGCGGCGGAAGCGGCCCTCCACTTCGTACGGCTTTACAGAATTCAAAGCTTCCTGGAATGTTTCTAGAATTCGTGGGAGGTCGTCTGGATGGATCGCAACCTGCCATCCCGAGCCCAAAGCTTGCTCCGCAGATAGACCCGTATAGTCCAGCCAGCGCTGATTGAAAAACTCTGCCGAGCCGTCTGGACGAGCGGACCACGCCAACGTAGGGATGGTGTCGACTACGAGGCGAATGTCGTGTACATCTCCAGATTCTTCGAAGCCATGCTGCATAAGGATGCCATTGCGCGGATTATAGACCCATATGGCGGACCAATCGGACCGAAATTGCGCTGTTCCTGCCCGCCAGGGATGACAGCCGAGCTTTACCGCGGTCGCAATAAGACATCTAGTTTCCAGTGCGAGGGCGAGATGGTTTCCGGATTCAACGCCGGCAATCGGATTGGCACCGGGAAACGCGCTTGTGTCCACGAACGGAGCAGTTCTCAGTTGATCGGCTATACGAGCGGTCGGCCGGGTCGTGACTGAGGATTGTTGAACCTTCCTCGGTTTGTCTCTCGAAGGCGTGCGCTTCTTCCGCCTCCTTCTGAGCTTCGACAACGCGTCGTCGTTCTTGGCCGCCCACGCATAAAACATCTCGATCGGTTCGATGAAGAGCCGGCCTATGGGCGTCAGGGAGTATTCGACCATGGGCGGGACAAGCGGATAGACCTTCCGATCGATCACGTTGGGCCGGTACTCAGAAACACCCCTAGTGGCTCATGCGCGTTACGGTCAGGATGATCTTGAGTCTCGAGCGCCAGCCGCCCGGTTCATCCACAACAGCAACCCGAAATTTATCGCAGAAAGGACCATGGGGCCGTAGGCCCTGCCAGGATCGTTGAGGCGGAACCCGATCATCGCGTCGAATAGCTGAACTAGGATCATCGCAACCGCAAGCGCTGCCACACCGCCGCGCGACCGCAAAGCCATCGCATATGCCGCCGCTAACGGCAGCGCGACACTGCGCGAAGCGGCGTACAGTGCATATTCATGTCCGCCAACCATTCGGAGCGACAGCAAAGAAAAGCCGGCACTCACGACCGCGCTGAACAGCGTAAATCCAGCACAGGCCCAATACGCTCTGCCAACACCTTGCGGCGCGCTCATGCTCTAATTCTAGTCCTTCCCGACATTCGCCATGGAATGTGCTTCCGCATCGCCAACTACGCGAGTACTTCTCATAGGCCGCCTTCCCGATACTTATCCGCACGATGCTCAACTGGATTGCTTCCGGATCGCGGACCACTCGCCCACAGTGACTGAATCCATGAAGTGCGAGCCCGCGAAAGCCCTCTTACCAGCCTGGAAGGTCTGATTTGCCGCGTTTAGCGGAAAGCTCGGGCACAGACAAACAAAAAGCGAGGCTCCGGAACCGCCGGGGCCTCGCTTTGATCGGTTTTGTTTGGTGGATCCGGTGACATGCAGAATTGGATCGTCTTTCTCACCGGATCCGGGTAGTTGCAATTAAATTGGGCTTCGCTAAACAGTTGCCCTTTTCTACTTGTCCGCGAGCTGTGTTTTCGGGTTCGATGACTGTGTATCCATGACGACCGCCTTGGTCGGCGAAATGACGTAGAACAGCGTCTGGCAGGTTGTGGAAGTTGCCGTAATGGCGCAACTCGATCCAGTCGATGGGATCATCCCCAAGCCAGTGGAATCGACAGAGTAGTTTAGACTCTGCGTCTGGCCAAGGCTCTGAGAGCCGTTGCCATTGTTATCGTTGATTATGCTGATAGCGGTCGTAGCGGGGGTGAACGTCGCCACACCCACGCTGTCGCCAGAGTTTGCGTCCAGTGGATCAATGGTTCCAAACGCGTAGGTCCCGCTTGCGGAAGTATTCGTGAACGGGGCGCCGGTTTGGGACTGGAAGAAGCCCGAATCGACACCGCCGTTGGAGTTCAGGAAGAAAGCTTGGTTCAAGCTTGCCAGGAAGAGGATCGGCGAACTGCTTCCGCCGCCGGAGGTGGTCATGCGCCCGGTGGAAATCACAGAGTAGGTTCCCGAAATGGCGCTAGACTTGAAGGTGCCGGTGTCATTCCTCAGCTGGGTGCCCGTGAGGGTATTGGTGCCGGAGCTTTGAGGACCAAGGAGAATGATATCGGTTCTCGAAGTTCCCGAACCTCCGCTGCCAATTCCCGTGTCGTACCCAACGTAAAAACCGGACAGCGGGTTGGCGATGAACGGCGCACCGGATTGCTGCAACGCCTCTCCAGCAAAGATATTGTTCCCGGTCTGGTTGTCGATTCCCAGGATGAGCACATCCGTCGCGGAAACCACGTAAATGACCTCATTTACAGCCGTGGAGACTCCGGCAGGAGTAAACGACATCGTGCCGCGGCCATTGGTGGCGGAGATGGAGTAGGTTCCGCCGCTGTTGATGGAGACAGGACTGCCCGGCCAAGTGGTAAGCGCTACAGTGTTGTCCAACTCCCCGTTGAAGTTGAAATCAAGGCTACCTCCGTTGACGGAGCCTGTAGAGAAGTCAAGGACGCCCACGGCCCCGAAATTGCCGCCGCACACGTTGTTGTCATTGCACTGGGCGGAGTTTTGGGCCGAAGAAACACCGAAGGCATAATTGCCGGTGACCTGGGAGGTGGAGAAGGCCGAGGCCGTCTGTTTGCGCAGTTCGCCCGCCGTAAACGGACCAGCGGAGTCGAAGTCAATTACGTGCCCGGTAGCGGCAACGCCACTGGTGATGTTTCCGAGCGAGAAGCGATAGTTCTGTGTGCCCGCGGAGGTGGTGAGCACCATGCAGCCGCGCTGGTCTGAAGTGACATGGTAGAAGGAGGAGCCGGAGGTCACGGCGAGATTCGTCTGGACACCGGAGTTCAGGTTCATGTCCATCGCACCGGCAGTGATGCCGCCACTGCCGTTGAAGGTGAGCACGCCGCCGATGAGCGCGGGCTGCGGGCTGGTTTCTCCGGTTCCTGTGCCATTGTCGAAGCCCTTGAGCACGAAGGCGTATTGGCCGTTCAACAACGATTCGCTGCCTCCGGTGGTGCAGGTTGGCGCCGCGCTGACGGTAATGCTGAGACCCGCAGTGGCGGTGTTGGCCGTGGGAGTGGCGGAGTCGCTGACTTGCACGGTGAAGTTAGTCGTGCCCGTTGCCGTCGGAGTGCCAGTGATCTGGCCGGAAGAGCTGAGGCTTAAGCCAGCGGGCAAGTTGGTGCCACCGGTGAGAATCCAGGTATACGGCGGAATGCCGCCACTGGCCGACAGGTTGGCATTGGGATAAGCGGTATTGACCGTGCCATTGGGCAGCGAACCCGATGTTGTGGTGACCACCAGCGTGGCCACAGTGACGGTAATACTCAGGTTGGCAGTGGCAGTCTGTGCCGTGGGCGTGGTGGAATCCGTCGCCTGCACGGTGAAATTGAAAGGGCTCCCTGAGTTGGTGCTGGGGGTGCCAGAGATTACGCCTGTGCCTGGAACCAAGGACAGCCCAGGTGGCAGCGAACCGGAGCTAACACTCCAGGTGATGGGGGTGGCGCCGCCGCTGGATTGAAGCGTGGCGCTGTAGGCGGCGCCCACGGTACCGCTCGGCAAAGAAGGAGTGGTAATCGAAAGAACTGGATTTACCAGAATGCTGAGCTGTTTGGTTACGTTTTGCGCGGTAGGCGAGGTGGAGTCCGTCGCCTTGACGGTAAACGTGGTGGTGCCCGCGGCGGAAGGACTGCCGGTGATGGCCCCCGAACTCGCGTTCAACGTCAAGCCTGCTGGGAGTGCGCCAACGGAGATACTCCAAGTGACTGGCGGATTGCCGCCGGCACTCTGAAGAATAGCGCCGTTGTAGCTCTGGCCTACGACCCCGTTGGGCAGGCCGGTTGTAGCGACCGATAGCGGCGCAGTTGCAATCGAAATGCTGAGGGCCTGCGAGGAGGTCTGCTGCGGCGTTCCCGAGTCCGCGGCCCGCACGGTGAAATTGAATGGGCTCCCTGTGCCAGTTGTTGGCGTACCGCTGATGACGCCTGTGCCGGCATTCAAGGTCAAGCCCGGGGGAAGTGAGCCGAGAGTAATGCTCCAGGCGATCGGCGTGATGCCGCCGCCGTTGGTCTGCAAGGATTGACTATATGCCGTTCCAACCGTGCCGCTGGGCAGGGATGTCGTGGAAATGGCGAGCACGGGGTTGACGATGATGTTGAACTGTTTTGTGGCAGTCTGCTGCGGCGCGCCGGAATCGGCCGCCTGGACGGTGAAACTCGACGTGCCGGCAGTCGTTGGCGTACCCGTGATCGCACCAGTGGAAGTGTTGATAGCCAGCCCAGGGGGAAGCGCGCCAAGAGAAATACTCCAGGTGATGGGCGCTACTCCGCCAGTGGATTGCGCCGTCGCGGCGTAAACGGAATTCACAGCGCCTGTGGGGAGCGATGCAGTGGTGATCACCAGTTGCTGGACGACGGTGATGCTCAGTGCTTTCGTCACCTTCTGCTGTGGCGCGCCGGAATCGGCGGCCTGGACGGTGAAATTGGTTGTGCCCGCTGCCGTGGGCGAGCCGGTGATCGCACCGGTGGAAGGGTTGAGAGACAGCCCGGCGGGAAGCGCGCCGAGAGAAACACTCCAAGTGATCGGCGCTACTCCACCAGTGGATTGCAGGGTCGCGCTATAGGCGGCGCTGGTAACGCCGTTCGGAAGTGAAGACGTGGTGATCGAAAGCACGGGAACGATGGTGATGCTGAGTGCCTTCGTGGCCGTAAGCCCGGGGGAGCTCGAATCCGTGGCCGTAACGCTGAAATTGGAAGTGCCTGCGGTCGTAGGCGTGCCGGTGATTGCGCCGGTTGCAGCCAGCGTCAGACCTGTAGGAAGCGCACCGGCGGTGACTGTCCAAGTGATGGGCGCCGCTCCGCCAGTGGATTGCAGAGTCGCGCTGTAGCCGGGAGTATTGACGATGCCGTTCGGCAAAGAAGACGTGGTGACGACGACCGGCGCGGGATTAATTTTGATGCTGAGGGCTGCTGTAGCCGTGAAATTGTCCGCATCCTTCACTTGAACCGTGAAGCTGGAGGTGCCGAACGCCGTGGGCGTGCCAGTAATGGCGCCAGTGGCGGCGAGAGTCAGTCCGGGCGGAAGCGTTCCGACCGTCACACTCCAAGCGTAGGGTGCAACGCCGTTGGCAGCCGCGAGGGTAGCGGAGTAGGCGGTCCCGACAGTGCCAGCCGCGAGCGAAGGGGTGGTAACGGAGGGCGGAGGAACAAGATTGATGGTCAGCGTGGTGGTTTTGGTGGTATCGAACACAGACGTTGCGGTAATAGTTGCAGTCGAAGCAGTGGTGATACTCGCCGGGGCGGTATAAGTAACGGCAGTCGCGGTCTGCCCGCTCAATGCCCCTGCGCCAGTAAGGCTCCAGGTCACGCCCTTGGTCATGGGATCATTGGAGACCGCCGCCGTTACGCTGGTGGCTTTCCCTTGTTCGTCCGTCTGCGCAGCGCTCGGTGTGAGGGCAATCGAAACGGCTTGCAAGTTGATCGTCAACGTGGCGGTTTTAGTGCTGTCGGAAAGAGAGGTCGCCGTAACCGTTGCCGTGGCGTTCGCCGAGATCGGCGAGGGCGCAGTGTACGTGACGGACGTGGATGTCTGCGCGCTCAACGTGCCGGGACCAGTGAGACTCCAGGCGACTCCAGCTGCTTTCGGATCATTGGAGACCGTAGCCGTGATGTTTGCGGTCTGACCCGCAGCCACGTTCTGGGCTCCGCTCGGTCCAAGCGTGATTGCGATTGGCGGCTTGCCGCCTGAGCAGCCCGAAACTACCATCGCCAGGCCGAGAATTACCGCCAACGCTGCCAGGAAGTTCTTTCTGGAGTTCATCGGTCACCTTTATAAGTTGAAATAGCGCCACAAGCTCGCGATCAGGTGAGAGGCAGCGGAGGCGAAGAGATACCGGCCACAACAAGAACAACCCCACCAGCTCGAGTGGGGCCAATTTAGCCGCCGGGAGATTCGCGGGTCAAGGGTTCGTTGGTTACTAAATTTGAGATATTGCTCAAACTAATAGTTACGGGTCTGGAACATTCGCTGCAAATCCTGCACGCGACGCGCGCTGGTCCGGTGGCCTGGCAGGGCTAACCTTTGCCGCACAACTGCGATCTGAAGAACTCTTCAAGCGAGCAGCAACAATCGCCAGCTTCTAGGAAGCTCGCTCCCTTGCCGCTTTCCATCGATTCCGGGTGGATGACGGGCAAACCGGAAGTAGTGCCTCGGGGTTGGCAGATTGCTCCCGAGAAACGCTCTGGTGGTCGTTGACCGGCCGGCTACCGGATGGTCGGCTATTTGGAAACTACCTGCGGAACACAGGGCTTACGGCAGGCCCCTTCGTAGGAATCGGACTCTGGGACTCCCCGCCATCATCGTGAACTGCAAAATGGAAGCTTACTCAATCCGTGAAAACTACGCCTACCGACGTGCGTCCCTTTTCCGCAGCCGCATGGATTGCACGCCATCCGACCCCGCGCCTCCATTGAGGCTGGTGCCAACTATTCGTATCTCAGCGCGACCAGCGGATCGACGCGCGTGGCGCGCCGCGCCGGAATGTAGCACGCTGCCAGAGCGACGAATGAGAGGAGCAGGGATACGCTTATATAAGTGAGGGGATCTGTCGGCCCAACCCCGACCAGGAACTCGCCGACAAGACGCCCAACCCCGACAGCGACGAGCAGCCCCAGCGCTAGACCGACTCCGACAATCGCCAGCCCCTGGCGGGAAATCATCCACAGAATGTTCTTCCGCTGCGCGCCGAGCGCCACGCGCACTCCGATTTCCTGCGTTCGCTGTCCCACTGCATAAGCCATAACACCGTAAATGCCGACAACTGCGAGTGTGAGTCCCAGAAGCCCGAGTGCTGCCGTAAGCTCCGCTCCTAAATTGAATAACAAAAGTCCGTTGGCGCCGTTACTAACGACCTCGGTCATCGTGCGCACGCTCAGGACAGGCGCCGTAGGCGCTATCCCCCGGACCGCGGCCCAAACTTCTGGCGCGATCGCTTGCGGGGGACCCGCCGTGCGAATCTGCAGCGGCTGCGTTGAGGTATAGCTCTGCGACATGGGAATGTAGAATGCGGGACTATACGGTGAATACGGATCCTCCGTCCTGCTGTTTCGGACCACGCCGACGATTTCGATTGTGTGCTGTGTGTCGCTGTTGCGGTTGAAGTTGCGACCGATAGAGTCCACCCCGTGCCAGAAGCGCTCGGCCATTGCCTCATTGATGACCGCGACCCGCGGAGATGCTTCGCTATCGGACTCCCCCAAATCCCGTCCTCGGAGAACCGCGATTTTCATCGTCTTGAAGTAATCCCTCGTCACGGCGTTATAGTCCGCGTGCAGTTCTTCCCCACGCTGCGGCACATACCCCGGAATCGTGATTTCGTCGCCTTGGACGCTGTCTCCGAGGGGGACCATCATCGCCAGACTCGCCGACTCTACGCCCGGAAGGGCACGAACCTGGGCAATCACTTGCTTATAGAATTCCGCACCTTGCGTCGGCGTATAGCCGATTTCTCCAGGGTCGAGCCTCACGTTCAGAACGTTTTTCGGATCGAAACCGAGATCCGCATGTTGAGCGCTCCTCAGGCTGCGCTCGAAAAGCCCGGCAACAATCAGCAGCGCGAGCGAGCCGCCCACTTGTACCGCGACGAGAGCGGTGCGTCCGCGTTGGCTGCGCCCTGTCGAGTTCCGCCCGCCTTCGTGCAAGATATTGCTCAGGTTTCCGCTCGACGCCCGCAACGCCGGAATAATTCCGACGATGGCAGCCGCGAGGACGGCGATTCCCAGCGCGTAAACAAAAACGCGTGCATTGAATGGAAATTCGAAGACCAGGGGCAGGTCGGAAGCCGTCGCTGCCGAGCTGACCGCGCGAAGCGCTAATGTGCCTGCGGCCATTCCGGCCGCCGCGCCGAGTAACGCTAGCAAAATGGTTTCGCTCAGGAGCTGCCGGACCAGCCGCGCTCGGCCCCCGCCGAGTGCCGCTCGAACCGCCATTTCGCGCCTGCGGCCAGCCGCGCGAACCAGAGACAAGTTCGCCACGTTGAGACACGCGAGCGCCAAGACCAAGCCAGCCAGAGTCAGGAAAAGCCCCGCCAGCGCCGGAAGAGGATTGGGCCCATTAATGAGTCCGGGGGGCCTCAGAGGTTTCACTTGTAGAGCCGCGCCCACTCCCGGCCTTGGGTATTGTTTGGCGAGCTGCTGTCCCAATGGCCCGAGAGCGGCGTTCGCACCCTCGATGCTCACGCCCGGCGCAAGCCGGGCTACGATTAGCAAGTCGCGAGTGCTGACATCAGCGAGGAAGGCAGGGCTTCCTCCTGTTTCCACCGTCATCATGCCGAGTGGGAGGTACGCTTCCATCTCGACGATGGGTGTCGGTCCGAGAAAGCCTTTCGGGGCTACCCCTACGATCGTGACGGGGTGCCCGTTGACGAAGGCGGGTCTGTTAACCACTCTCGGATCGCTGCCGAAACGCGCTTTCCAGTAGCGATAGCTGAGCACAACGACCGGATCGCCACCAGGCGTGTCTCCCTCGGACGGAAGGATAAAGCGCCCAAGGTACGGTCGAATTCCCAACATTTGGAAAAAATTGCCGCTCACGAATAGAGTCTGGGCGGGCTTGGTTATCCCGTCCACCGTTAATCCATTAGAACCGCCCGTCGCGCCCGAGAGCCCGCCGAGAACCATCGCGTTCACATCGGAAAACACCGCGCGCGTTTGATCGCGCACCAGGCGAAATTCAGGACCTGAAAATCCCGTATCGAAATGGCTCGTATCGCGCGGAAAAGACAGGAAGGCGAGATCGCGCGGATTTTGGATCGGAAGCGGGCGAAGCATCAGCGTATCGATCATGCTGAAGATCGCGGTGTTAGCGCCGATGCCCAGCGCGAGGGTCAGCACAGCGATGGCGGTGAAGCCGGGAGACTTGCGCAGCATACGGAGACCGTAGCGGGCGTCCTGCCAGAAGTGATCCCACCATAGCCAACCGCCGGATTCGTAGAAGCGTTCTTCCGCACGCATGATGTTGCCGAAGGAACGACGCGCGGTTGCCCGGGCTTCCTCCTCACTCAGCCCTTGCTCCCGCAAGCGCTCGCTCTCATGCTGTATGTGTGCTTCGATTTCGGAGGTGAAGTCGTCGAGTTTGCGTTTGCGTTTGAACATGGCATTAGCTCGCTCCCTCCGGGCCCAGAATCCGCGCGATGGCCCCTGTCAATCGCTTCCATTTATTGGTTTCCTTAACCAGTTGTCTGCGGCCGCCCGCCGTGAGCGAATAGAACCGGGCTTTGCGGTTGTTTGAAGAAACTCCCCACTTCGCCGAGATCCAGCCGCGCTCTTCCAGGCGCTGAAGCGCGGGATAGAGAGCGCCATGCTCGACGAGCAGCTCTTTTTCTGACGTTTCCTGGATGGCGCGCGCGATCCCCTGTCCGTGCTGCGATCCAAAAATGAGCGTGCGGAGGATCAGCAGGTCCAGTGTCCCCTGCAGCAATTCCAGTCGTTCTTTTGTGTCTTGGGAAGACATATAACCCGAGCATGCATGCGTCCGGGTAAGATGTCAACCCAAACAGCAGGGAGTGGCATCCGAGGGCCGGTCTCCCCTGCCCGCTGGTTAAAGTCCTGGGGAGGGATTGTGGCCGGATGACGGGCAACCCGGAAGTGATCAGCTCGGCGGTTTCGGCTAGTACCGACAGATGCCCTTGTATTCACTAATCTGGCCACCTTGCGGGTGGTCGGCTATTCGGAAACCACCTATAGAACAGGGGGGCTTACGGCAGGCACATCTGTACGAACCGGACTCTGGAATCCGCCGCCGCATCGATCCGCACTGCATTCCTCGCCTGCCTCCCCGATTTCCGCCACGAACCACGCGCCAAGTCAACCGGCACATCCTCCCCGCTCCGCGCCTCTCGCGCCCGGAGTTCCCAAGAACTCCACTTTTTCAACTCCTCCGCGCCGTGCTTCTTCTTATCGCCTGTTTGCCCTTCCCGACCTTGCGACGCGTCCTCCCCCGAAGCGAGTCCTTGACTTCCGAGTACCCTATAATCCGTCCAGAATCGATGTCATGCGCGGAGATTACTTCCCACAAGCCGACTTCTGATTACCGATCCGCATGTCCCTATCTGGATTACTTCCAGTTTGCGGACAGCACGGGAGTTAAAGCATGTTCACGCTGACGTGGCCGCGCGGCTAGCCGAGCATC
>Ga0210393_10003202_pt1 | contig 13180 bp, 13 predicted proteins | sample IncBWC27OmetaG_FD_160068 | JGI IMG/M metagenome (GOLD analysis project Ga0210393, IMG submission 160068) | Forest soil microbial communities from Barre Woods Harvard Forest LTER site, Petersham, Massachusetts, United States - Inc-BW-C-27-O ... | reverse complement strand
ACGGTAGGTCCATGTCGATCCGTGTCTCCTCGCCGTCCCGCTGGGACACGCAGATACGCACGGGAGCGCCCAAGCCGGCGGCACCGGTGTATTGGAACAAACCACGCGCAATGACAGCATTCCCGACGAGGTAGAATTTTGACTCGATGGGAATTCCCGCTAGGCGCATCGTGGATCCCTGCTCGAAGTCCCAGAAGATTGCCATCGGCTTCGAAGTCGAGTCGACGTAAGCTTCGACACCCGCCCGGTTGCCGTGCGTCACATATTCCATCAGTTTGGGGGTGTGGAAGCGCTGCATACTGCTCTCGATCGCTTGAGTAACCTCGAAGAAGGACTTGCGCGATCGTATGGTGAGGAGGACCGCATCGTATTTGGTTTTCGTCGTCCGTGGGGAGACTGCCACTGCTTTATCTGTGGTTTTCATTTGTGCGTACTTCTCCTTTGAGTTTCAATTTGCCTGGCGTATTGCATTTCGGCGTGCGACGACGAACCTCGCGTACTTCGAGCTCATCGCGATCGCAACGACGCTATTTACCGGCTGTCGACCCGCCATCGCTGAGAAGTAGATGAAGTGGGGTCAGCGGACCAAGCTCGATGAACTCATGCTTCATAAGGCCCGCTTGGCCCAACGGCAACTTTTCCATCAGGGCACGCGCCTCTTCGAGCGAGGTCACGTTCAAGAGGAAAACGGGACCTGTCTGTGTCTGGCGAATCCACCATTGGTCGACCTTGCCTGCCAGATACAATCGAAGCGTAGCCGGCACTTCCTTGGGAAAGATCTCCTTTATTTGCTCCGGCGTTGGAGGCTTCGTGAATTGTCCGATAGCCAGAATTTTCGTTGTCGGAACTACCGGGAAAATGGTTTTAGGCATTTCCTTGGCGTTGGCCGCCTTGTCTTGAACGTTATCCATATCCAGTTCCTACCTTCAATACGCGACTGTGGCCTTCATTTGTATGTCCACCTCATTTGTTCTTAGTCCGGGTGCACGACAAGCGCGTCACTAACACGTCGCGACCAGTCAATCCTTTTCTCTTTCCATCCATTCGCGAATATACGGAGTACAGTTCTCAAGCTTCACGCCATCCGCTTCACAACGCGCGAGAAAGGCCATTACGTCGCGACCGATCAGACTCACGTCTTTCAGATCAAGGACGATGTCGCAACGGTCCGCATGAAGTTCAAAGAGCCTCCTCAGTTCGTCTATCGCCGGGCTTTCGATTCGTCCACTTAGGATGAACACGGTGAACTTCCCTCGCGGCGTAGTCTCGATCCTAAAAGTCATCGATCAGTCCATTCGACCGACTTGCGGTCGTGGCTGTCGTGCACTCTATGCCTTTCCATCCGAGCACCGACGACGAGTGGTGCAACCGAGTGCCCATTGGATCTCACTGAAAACAGGGCTTGAAAAGAAATTGGAGTGACGGAATGTTGGGAGTGTGCCAGGATTCTGGGAGTTCAACGAGGGCCTTACCGGATGGTGTGCTTCCTGATGTTGAGTTGTTTGATCTTAAGATCCAGCGTCGACCGCGGAATTCCGAGTTTGACAGCCGCGCCATTTGGTCCAGCAACTATTCCGTTGCTTTCCGCAAGAGCCGCCTCGATAAGTTCCTTTTCATAGTTGTGGAGGTTCTCGGTGAGAGGATGTGACGACGCCCGGCGAGGTGCGTCGTGGCTTGAGAGCCAAGCCTCATCGATCCAAAAGGTATCCCCGGTGCAAAGAATAACGGACCTCTCGACGATATTTTGCAGCTCACGAATATTGCCTGGCCAATGATAGGACTGGCCAAGCTTCAGCGTAGTCTTATCGATCTTGCTGATTTTCTTTCGCACCTTTTCCGCATAGCGCTTCACGAAGTACTCGATCAGCATCGGAATGTCTTTTGTTCGTTGCCGGAGAGGCGGCACATCAATCGGGAAAACATTCAGCCGGTAAAAGAGGTCGCTCCGGAACACACCGGCAGTGATGGCAGCTTCTAAATCGCGGTTGGTGGCGGCAATTACTCGAACATCAACGGGAATGACGCGGCTTCCTCCCACTCGTTCAAATTCGCGCTCCTGGAGAACTCGGAGCAACGCCAGCTGAGTTTCCGCGGGAAGCTCGCCGATTTCATCCAGAAAAATCGTCCCGGAGTGCGCTAACTCAAAACGACCTTGTCGCCGCTGCAGGGCACCAGTAAAGGCGCCCTTCTCGTGGCCAAACAATTCTGAGGCGATAAGCGAGGAAGGAATCGCGGCGCAATTTACGCTGATAAAAGCTTGGCCGGCGCGGCGCGAACCCTTGTGGATGGCACGCGCAATGAGTTCCTTGCCGGTACCGGTTTCGCCCGTAATCAGCACGGTGGAGTCGGTGGGAGCGACTTTCACAATACTGGAAAGGACAGTTTTCAAGGCGGGAGAGGATCCCACGATCTCTTCAAACATGAAGACCTGATCGATTTGCTCCCTCAGGGCTACATTCTCGTCGTGAAGGCGGTCTTTCAGCCGCTTGATTTCTTCGAAAGCCTTCCCTAATTCACCCTCAGAGTGCTTGCGGTCGTCAATGTCGGTCGCCAAGACATACCAATGGACAATGCGACCCTCGGCGTCACGCAGCGGACGAGCTCGCACGTGGAACCAGCGGTAAACGCCATCGGCCCGACGGCCACGATTCTCAAACTCAAACGGTTGCCCAGTTTCAAGCGCACGCTTCCAGGCGTCGATCGTGCGAAGAATGTCATCCGGATGAAAAGAGTTGCTTGTCGCCCAATTCTGCAATTCCTCGGTCGTCTTGCCGAAATATTCTAGGATTTGGCGGTTGACCAGTTCGACCTCACCTCCCGCGGACATGACGGCAATCTGGCCTGGAATACTATCGACGATCAGGCGCAGGCTCTCCTCGTTCCTCTTGATCTTTTCTAGTGCGAGCGCCAGGGCCGCCTGCGATCGTTGGCGCTCAATCGCAATCAGTGCAATGTGCCGTGCGCCCTCGATGAGTTCGATTTCGGCGTCCGTGGGTATCCGCGACTCGGAAGAGTACAGGGCAAAGGTGCCAAGCACTTCGCCATCCTTCGTCAAAATCGGCTCGGACCACGCCGCGCGAATCCCGTTCTTGATGGCGAGGTCTCGATACTCGTCAAGCCAATTTATATCGGTTGCAACGTCAGCGACGATGACTCGCTCTTTCATGAACGCGGCGGCGCCGCAGCAACCGGCGTGTGGAAAGATGCGCAGTGGGCTGACTACTGGGAGCCACTCGCGGGGGACAAGGGTGCCGGCGGTATGCCAGAGGCGTTCCCCGTCCGCATCCATCAACAAAACTGTTGATATCACCGGCGACACAACAACGTCGATGGAATGGCACAGATCGTCCAGTATTTCTTTTAGGCTCGCGCCATCGGCGATCATCTCTAGCGTTCGCTTCTCCGCAGCTAATAGGGATTCTGCCTGCGATGTGGTTCTTGTACACGCACCTTCTTTCGATTCAGCCTTGGCCGGATGCTCCACGCACGCGACGTCGCTGCGGTGTATTTTGTCGCCCATCTCGAGCTGCGATTCCGCGGAGTTCACTTCGTTTCTCTCTTCGCCATGCCCCGTTCGAGGTCTGCGGCGCATTGGGAAAGCTGCTGCATTTCCGTGACGAAGTGCGCCCACCGAACACGCCCAAACTTCTCAACAATTGCCGACTGAGTGTGCGCCCAGTGGGGCTGAGCCCTATCGAGGGCCTTCCGCCCGAGGCTGGAGATAGATGCGCAACGGGAGCGGTTGTCCCGACCTGACTTCAGCTTTATCCAGTTATTTCTTTCCAGCAACGCCAAGGCCCGATACAGAGAGGTTCGTTCCATCGCAAGGTCGTCAGCAACACGGGAAAGAGGTTCATTCTCATGCCTCTCGAGAGCACGCATAACTGCGAATTGCGTGACATTCATTCCTGATCCAGCGAGGGCGCTGTCATACGTTCTAGCCAAGCGGCGTGCCGCTCGACGAACGCTCGCGCATACGCACGGTTTGCGAACGTTTCCTGTCATCATTGATGTGTATACATCATATCAAACACTAAGATCCATGGTGATACGCTCGTCAGACCTGTGTCGCCTGACTTAATCGCGCTCCTGTCGCACTTCCCTGTTTAGCTCGACGAGAAGAATCCTTATATAAAACTACTTCATCTTGTTTGGTGTTTGCCTGAGGCCCCCGGCGACTCGGGCGCAGTTTGACGCTCTGCGCGGACCCATTGGTGCACTGATTATCGGAGATGCTGAAAAGGTGGAAGATGGGCGGAGAAGATACTTTACGTGAACGAAGTTCTCGGAAACCTTTCTCGAATTACTTTCCAGATAGGCGTCTCAGCATTGCCGCACCAAAAGATGTTACGGTCGATCGAGCTTCTGGGAACTAGGGTTGCTCCAAATGTCCGGAAAGAACGCATGGCACTACCTTCGCATTGAACTGAGGCGGAACTCGAAGCTTGCATTCATTGAGAGGCGCTGTTCAGCGCGGTCCAGGCAGCTAAAGAATCCATGTAGTCTCTCCAATGGATGATCTTTCTATTCTCAATCGTGACGACCGAGATGAGCCTGTTCTCATAGCGTGCGCCACTAGAGAGAATTCTTCCGTGCACTTCGTATTCCAGGATCACGACGCGACTATCCTGAGAGCGATGCACAACAAGCGCATCGCCGGAGTGAAGCCTGATGGTCTTGCCATATCCCGAGAGCGCAGCCATTAGGTTGGCTCGCCCTCGAATGGTCACGGGCCAACCGGGGAAGTGATAGCGGGACTCAAAGGCTGCGTCTTCGGCGAAGGTATCAAAATAGTGTTCGCCGTCAACGATTCCGCGTAAGCCTCCCATGACAACTTCGAAGAAGGGATCAAGAGCTTCAAAATGTTCGTATCCGGTTTCCGGCATCTTCACCTCCTAAGCGTTTTCTACAGTGTAAGGCTCTCAACTGTCGTCTCCGCCGTCGGCATGGCACTGCCCGCGAGGGCGACGCGCGCTCGACAAGAGCGGCTGCTTCACCAGGCGCACGCTCCCCCGCCCAGGAAGTGCACCTGCTTTGCAACGTTGTGAGCTTTCGGGAAGTCTTCGTAAAGTGTGACAGTCTGACACCGAGCTATTGAAGGAGTCTCTGTGCCCGAACCCGACGGTGAAGCTCGCTTTCCCGGCCATTCAGAAGGTCTACCCTGACGTTCGTATGATTGGCAAACCGGAAATTACGAAAGAGCAAGTAAGCGTAGCGAAGAAATGGCAGTTCGGTGGCCTGCGGGCTGAGTGTTTTTCCCAATTCAGCCTGTCGAATCTATGGGATACTATCCTCGCCATGTGAGTCTGCCTGACTCCAGAGCGTGTGTGAGCATTTTCGTACAATAAACGTACAATCGGAAAGGGGCATTTTTAGCCGTTGTGGCAGTTCCTGGAATCAATAGCTTACATGTTATCAATACCCTGAATAGCTCTACTCCCGCCGCCTCCACCACTAACTAGTTTATTATCAAAAGACTTACCGACATAGTTTGATCTCCTACAATAGCGTTCCGCACAGGCGGCTCTCCGCCGTCCCTTCCCTCACGGTTTTCCTACAATCGCGTTTATCAAAAGTTACGAATGGCGGATGTCAATCGCCTGGGGCCGGAGCAGTCCGAAGGAATTTGTATAGGTCTCGCGTTGGCGACTGCGTCCGGCTGCAATCGGCGGGGAGCTGCGTTTCTTGCGCTCGAATGCTTCTGCGGAGCAGGATTGGCATCAAAGCGAATCGCGGCCTACCGACTTCGCATTCATTGCCAGCCGGATGCGCACTGCGCATCGATCGAGCGAAGCCTCCGATCGCGCTGCGTGGCCCGGCACACTCTCGAACAGGCGTCTAACTGTGCCCGACAGATGCTTGAGCCTTCCACGTCACTTAATCTGCCATCAATATTGCGATCCACAATTTCTTGTATTACACACCGTAATACGGTAAATTAATGGGTATTAGTAATATGGCCTCTCCTCTGACGTTGAGACTTGACGCGAAGACCAGAAAGCGGATCGAGCGCATCGCTCGCCGCAGACAAGTCTCCGTCTCCGAGGTGATCCGTCTCGCGATCGCAGCGTGGGCGGAGCAGCAAGAGCCGATCGCCGCGCCCTTTGAGGCGATCGCGGATTTGATCGGGGTGGTCCATGGCGGGATGCCAGGTCGCTCCACTCGCATGGGCCGCCGATTCTCCGAAATCCTCAAGAAGCGGCGGAATAGCAAGTGATCCTCATCGACGCTGGACCACTCGTGGCGCTGGTTGATGCTGACGATCAGTATCACGAAAAGTGCGTCGATTGCTTGAAGAGCCTGCGAGAGCCCTTGGTCACCGTGTGGCCTCCCCTCGTCGAAGCCGTCTATTTGCTAGGGGATCTTCCAAAAGCCCAGGAAGCTGTCTGGGAGATGTTGGCGCGAGGAGCGGTGCGACTCCTCACCCTCGACCTGGTAGACATACCCCGCATACGAGAACTCATGATCAAGTATGCCGACCGCCCGATGGATCTCGCGGACGCGGCACTCGTCAGAGTGGCTGAACGAGAAGGCATCAGGAGGATCTTCACAGTGGACCGCAGCGATTTCACGGTCTATCGCCTTCACGGACGGATCGGTCTTGCAATCGTCCCGTAGGAGGACTCCGGAATACGGGCCACCGTTGACCCGATCAGCTCGACCCAGTCGGGTCGCTCAGCCGTGTTTGTCTCGTGGTCGGTCGATTGTGCTAACTTCTTCAGGCGGGAATAATCCAGACATCGTCCATACCGGGTAGAGGCTCCGTCTAATTCGGATTATGGCTCCGTCTATTTCGGACTATAGACTCGTCTGATGCGTAACGGAAGCTCGACTGCACCGAGGCTCATTCCGGCTCGTGCGGGCAAAGCCGTGGGTGTTAGGTCGGATAGGCGCTGTAATTCGAGATTGGCCAAGCCCGGTAGTAGGGCCGACAGATATTTGCGCACGGGTTGAAGACTACGTTAGAAATTCCCGATGCCATCTTTCGTCGCGCCAAGACGGTGGCGGCCGAGCGCGGGATTCCTTTTCGAGCGCTCGTCTGGGAGGCTCCCATATTTATGGGAGCGACTCAAAGCGTTTTCGTACAATAAACGTACAATGGATCGGGCAATGCGCCTTTTTGCCCCTTGTGGCAGTTCCTAGAATCAATAACTTACGTGTTCTCAACACCCTGGATAGTTCAACTCCCGCGCACACCCTGAACCGGGCACCCAGCCGGTGTAGGGGCCCCACGTGGAAGCGCCCGACAAAACCCGTTCCTCGCTAGTGCTCAGCTAACGGCAGAGCAAAGGCCACGTAGGTTCCTCCGGATGATGACTTAGGATCTTTGCCCCCACCCGCGCCGATCACAACGTACTGTTTCCCGTTAACTTCATAAGTTGCCGGAGTGGCGTTCCCAGCAAACGGCAAGGTCGTCTCCCACAACAATTCACCGGTCGCCTTATCGAAGGCCCGGAACTTCCCGTCGAAGTTTGTCGCGCCAATGAACACCAGGCCGCCGGCAGTCACGATGGGCCCTCCGTAGTTTTCTGTTCCCGTGTTTTTCATCCCTTTGGCGGCCAGTTCGGGATACTCACCAAGAGTAATCTTCCAGACATACTCTCCGGTGTTTAGGTTGATGGCGTTTAGCGTTCCCCAAGGCGGTGCCACCGCGGGATAGCCCTCCGGATCGAGAAACTTGTGATAACCCGTGAAGCGGTAATCCATACCGGGCGCTGGTGGGCCGGAACTCTGGACCTCTTCGCTTTCACCGCTCGTAAGAAACCCAATTAGGGCATATAACTCATTGTCGCTTAGATTAGGGAACCCGTTCATGCGTCCCTTGCCCTGCCGAATGATCCCGGCGATTTGCGGAGGAGAAAGACGATCACCCACGCCGACAAGCGAAGGGAAATTGGGCGGGGAGCCTTGCATATTGTCCTGGTGACACACAGCACACTGGGAGCCGTAAACCCCGCGTCCGCTGGCGGCGGACCCGGAATTTTTGCTGAGAGCTCCGGTCCATGCCACATCATTCGCGTTGACATACAAAATGCCGGTTTCCGGATCTCCTGCGGGCCCTCCCCATTCTCCGCCACCGTCGAAACCGGGGAACACCACGGTGTCTTTTCCGACGCCAAAAGGAACAAACTGTCCTTCGCTGCGAAATGTTCTAAACTTCTCCAACGCCCATTGATGGGCTTCAGGTGTCCGTGTGGTGAGCAAATCTTCGGTGAGCAGTTGACGAGAATAAGGTGCGGGCTTTACTGGTAGAGGCTGCTCTTCCGCTGCTGCCTCACCTGGAACCGTGCTCGCGGGATATTTGCGGTACTCGATAGGAGATAAGGGAGTGCCATTCTCGCGATCGAAGACATACACAAACCCGTGCTTGGTCGTCTGTGCCACCGCATCAATTTCCTTACCACCGCGTCTGACAGTCAAGAGGATGGGAGGAGCGGGGAAATCACGGTCCCAAAGATCATGACGGACATCCTGGAAATGCCAAACCCGCTTGCCGGTGTTGGCATCAAGGGCGATCAAGCTGTCGGCAAACAGGTCGTCTCCAATGCGATTCGCGCCGTAAAAGTCCATCGCTGCAGATCCCGTGGGGACATAGACAATTCCGCGCTTTGCATCCAGCGCCATTCCCGCCCAGTTGTTGGCTCCGCCGGAGTAGGTCCAAGCATCTTTGGGCCAGGTTTCGTATCCGAACTCTCCGGGATGCGGAATCGTGTGGAATGCCCAAGCCATCTTGCCGGTATGAACGTTGTAGGCGCGAACATCGCCTGGCGGTCCAGGCAGGGTTTCGGGCTCGCGGCCTCCTACGATAACAAGGTCCTTATAAACTATGCCCGGACTGGTCAGATAAACCGATTGAGCCTCGACCGGGAATCTGCCAAGGCCCTCGCGAAGATCAACACGCCCTTTCTCGCCAAAAGTTCGTACTGGCTCTCCGGTAATCGCGTCAAGCGCATAGAGAAAGTTCATGACGCCAACTAGAATTCGTTTCTCGCTTCCATTGCTCCAGTAAGCCAACCCACGGTCGGGTTGCGTTCCCTTCACTCCAGAATCGAAGCGCCACAGCAGTTTGCCGTCGGTAGCATCCAGCGCAAATATTCTTTGTGTCGGGCTGATTCCAAACAGAACACCGTCTACTACAAGCGGGCTCGTCTGCAAGCCGCCGGTCTCGCCAGTGTCAAAACTCCAGGCTTGCACCAATTGCTTCACATTGTCACGATTGATTTGTTTCAAAGGAGAGTAGTGGTCCGACGTGGGGCCACCGCCGTACACCGCCCAATCTCTCTGCGCTCGCGACGCATCAACGTGAACCCGGGCGATGCCGGAGACAGTCGCAGATGCAGGGATAGACTGAGCAGAAATGTCGGATGCGGATTGCAGCCCTGACAGAGGAGCGCAACCTCGGGCCGTCCCTTGAGCATCCGACCGGCATGGCCAGAGGAAACTCGTCAACAACAAGATCCAGACACCTTGGTCCAATAAGCGAGGCATTTTTTGCGCATCTGGCGAGCTCAGAGGAAGGAGCCGACGGTAGTCCCCAATCACAGTTGAATTACGGATCATCCCTTACTGAGCTGGAGCCGGGTCGACCTCCTTGTTTTGTCATTTCCCGGGGCGAGAACACTGCCTCCACTTCCTTCTGCTGGTTCGCTATATCGTGCAACCTCCGGAGCTATGCGTCTGGCAAAGATGGTGTGGCATCCTTCCGGTTCCGTTGCAAAGCCGGGGGCCTTATGGTCAGTTATGTCGTAAGGTTGTAAATCAAGCCGTACGGATCTTTCACGTAGCATCTTGGGAAGTCTGGCTCGTCCTTGACGATCTCACAACCATTCTTCAAGAGCCGCTCCTTGGCTTTTTCCACACTGTCCACGGTTACCTCCAAAACAGGCCCGAGCGTTGGCCCAGGCTCGATGAATAAATTGATGTGCTTGCCATGGAGTCCGATCATCTTAGGGTTGTCGTCGGTGATCTCAAATCCCAGATGCTCGACGTAAAAGAGCGCAGCCTTCCTTGGGTCCTGCGCTTGAATCAGAATATCTGAACCGAATCTGTTTGCCATGATTCGTCTTTCTGCGCTCCGCTACGCGCTCGCAGAGGCGTTGGAACATCAAGCACCCCCAAGGCTAACAGCAATTGCACGGTGGGACGGATTTCTATTCAAGATCCTTCAATGCGTGCGGTGGCGATGTTCGCCAACCAAGCAAACTTCCCTGTCAAAGAACACGGAAATGGGATCTTTTGGGCGTTATGATCGCTTGTAGGTCGGGCCACCCGTAGGATACTTCAGATAGCGTCACACCCCCGATTTGGACGTTCTTGGTTGTGACGATCTGCGCGCTCGATCTCACATAGAGGTGTCGCGAAGGATTCTTTCTCTAGTATCCAAACAATCATGCCTGTGAAGCCTTCGCCCAGCCGCGATTCTGCAAGCTCCTTGAGAAGAGCTTTTCCGACCCCTTGTCGTTGCGCCTGCTCTAACAGGTAGATTGGATACAACTCAGCATCGTATGTCTAGACTGGGTCGCGAATCGCCCCTCCGCTGAAAAAACGATAAAACCCACAATCTCCCCGTCCAGATCGGCGACAAAGACCCGTATGTCACGGGTGAGCCAGTCTCGCCACCCGAGCACGCGCTCTGCCTCGTTCAAAGTGGCCAGGTATTCCTCGGGGACAATGCCACCGTGTGTCGTCCGCCAGCTTTGCACCTGCACGTGCGCGATTGCGACTGCGTCGCGCCCTGTTGCAGCCCGAATCGAGATCATTTTGCCCACATTAGTGACACGATTTCAGCAAGCGGCGATATGACGAGTGGCGGGGCTAACTGTTGCAATCAGTGATTACACTCAGAAGCGCTCCCGGTCGGCCCGATGGCCTCCGAACGCGTGGATCGTTCTGGTTCCAGCCGCAACCGCACCGCTGTGCGGCACACCGCGCGGGATGAAATATTCCTCGCCTGCGTTCACGGCAATCCGGTTTCCGTGGATGACTAACGTATAACAGCCCTGCACAACCACCACGTATTCGTCGTAGTCATGGACATGTTCCACGGAGGTCGCGGTTTCACCGCAGGTCCAGAATGCCATTTGGCTTCCGTTTGCTCCATCGAACACGTAACCCTCAACCCCGGGCGTGGCCTGATTTGTGCGGATGATCCTGTTGGCGGGATGCTTCATGAATTCAGGGAAGGCGTCCATCTCAGAGGATATTAACGTACTCTTCGGATCACCTGTTGTAATCAGGACTTTTCACTCACGAACCAGACGGGCTGGATTTTACGATCCAGAAGTCCTAAGTGTTGTGTCAGAAGCGCCCGCAGAAGGAGAAGTTGGTAGCCTCGTCAGAATCTGCGGCGGTCGCTTTTGATACAACGACTTGAGGGAAGCCGCCCGTGGGTGGGGTGGACTCTATGGAATTTGAATCGATTTTGGTCTTGCCAGACAGGGAGTTTCGGCCAAAATCAAATTATTGATGCTCATCGATATATGACTTCTCTGCAACCATCTGCTTGATCGTACCTCGGGCGCCATCCGTTCTTCAAGAGGGAAGTTCGGAGGCGTGTGTCTATACACGCGAAAGCGTCTGCCGCGAAGCGGCTTCGTTCAAGTCCTGTTCTGGGAAGTTCTGACGATGACAATCGCTGAGATTCTTGCCGAACGACCGGCAACTCTGACCTTGCCGTCGCGGCAGTGCTCTGGCTGGGTAGAGGCGGCGGACCATCCCACTAGGAATCCAGCCGGCAAGCCGGCGTACCGAAGAAATGGAAAGGGGGTGACTAAACGGTATCGCGGGAAGCCAGGTGTTGTTTCGATCCATCTCTGAGAATCTATGCCATACTGTGCCCCCGATGTGATGTCTGTTGGACTTCAGAACGGAAAGCATTTTCGGACAACAAACGTACAATGGATCGGGCAAATGAGGCCTTTTTAGCCGTTGTGGCATTTCGTGGTCGCGGCATTACACATTACGGTCGCGATGCCGCCTTCAGGAAACCAATCGTTCGATTAGAGACTGCGAAGGGCCGTCATAAAGTTCTCGATCTTGCGAGTCGACGAGGCTTTGCCGGATTTGAGGTTGCGCTCAATGCATAATCCGGAAAAGAAGGACAGCACGATCTCCGCAATTGCGGAAGGAGGCATCCTGGGCTTTTCCGCCTCGATGTTCATAGCAAGAAGGTGCTGCAATAGCGCTCGATTCTCCGCCACAACCCCGTAAGCCTCATCCGGAAGGATAGCGAACTCCCGCATAGAGTTGACGGAAAAACATCCCTGCTGTTCCCCCTTATTAAGAGGACCATTCTTGAGAAAACTCTCGACGTTTCTCCATCCGAGAGGCTCCTTGGTGAGAAGCCCTCTCTTCTCCTGGCCCTTAAGATAGTGCCGAAGGCAGGCTACAAAAAGATCTTCCTTGTCTCGAAACTCCGTATACAGCCCTGACTTGTTCACTCCTGTGGCTCGTTCCAGGTCCTGAAGACTTGTGTCCGCAAAGCCATGGGTCCAGAAGACAGGCATCGCCTTCTCCAACACTTCCTCGCGGCTAAAGTTCTTCGGGCGACCCATGCACCTATTATCCAATACAAAACCAGACAGTTCAAAATCTCTGCATCCTCGCAATGCCTCCATCATCATATAGAACTGAACGGTTCAGAATAATCTGGTGGGATATCAGATGGGAAGTCCGATGGGCCCGGCCAGGATCGCAATCAGTTGAATCAGGCAAGCGAGCGGTCAATGACTACACTCCAAAACAAACCGGTACTGCTAACCGCCTCACCCATGCAGGGGTTCATGTGATGTGGAATCAGCCACTTTTCACACCATATCAGATGGGAGACCTCGATCTTCCTAACCGCATCGTCATGGCGCCCCTTACCCGGATGCGTGCTCACCCCCACGATCATGTGCCTTCTGTCTTGCAGGCGGAGTACTACGCGCAGCGTGCTTCAGCCGGACTGATCATCGCCGAGGCCACCGCCATCAGCCCGCAAGGATTCGGCTGGGCCGCTACACCAGGACTCTGGACGGAGGAGCAGGTCCGCGGATGGCGACGCGTCACAGGCGCCGTCCATGCGGCTGGCGGCCGCATCATTGCACAGCTCTGGCATACCGGCGCAATCTCGCATCCTGAACTGCTGGGCGGGGCGCAACCTGTGTCCGCATCGAATGTCGACCCAGGCCAGATTTCG
>Ga0210393_10003200_pt1 | contig 13187 bp, 10 predicted proteins | sample IncBWC27OmetaG_FD_160068 | JGI IMG/M metagenome (GOLD analysis project Ga0210393, IMG submission 160068) | Forest soil microbial communities from Barre Woods Harvard Forest LTER site, Petersham, Massachusetts, United States - Inc-BW-C-27-O ... | reverse complement strand
CCTCGCACTATTTGGCGGACACGCTGTACGGCCGCCCTTTGGCTCGGGTTCGGGAGACGCTCCAGCCTCTCGGCGTCGAGAAGGCGCCGGAGCGAATCGAGCCGGAAGACCATGCCGGCTTTCTCTGTGAGGTCATGGCGGGATTGATCGGCGGCGACATTTCTGCGCCTGACGGCACCGACCGAACCTTCTTCAACGCGCATCTTGCGTCATGGGTCAGGCGCTTCTTCGTCGATCTCGAAGGTGCGAAATCCGTGGATTTCTACAGATCTGTCGGGATCCTCGGACGGACCTTCATCGATATCGAGACACACGCTTTTACGCTGTCCGGCTGAACACGTGTTTTTGTCCGGAGCGGGAGGGCTTCGGATCGAAAAGTATGCTAGAGAGGTCCGATTGAGGATTATCGAATGCGCGCATTCGCTTTTGCTTGTTTCGTATTGGTGGGTATCGCGGCGGGCTCCGCGGCTATCCTAGTGGAATTAGTTCAGCAATCTTCTTCGACGGCATTTGCCGAGCCGAGCGCGCGTATCTCAACGTAGACTACTATCGGGCGAATGAATTAGGCCAGAAGACCTTACCTAAATTGGAAACGGAGGCTTTGTATGACCCGTTCCTTAATCATTGTTTTCGCGATTTTAGCTGTGATTATCGGTGGCGAACTGTTGAGCCCACGGCCGGATGTCCTTGAGCAGACGACGGCGGCGATGCCTTCGTTGCTGGAACTGCATTCGATGGCGGAGGTCCACAAGCTGCCGCTGCAGGACATCGAGGATCAGTCGCTGATGTATCCGACCAGCACGAACGGGCCAAAGCCCTGATGTTGGGCACGCTCTGAATGACCGCCTGATTAACTCTCGTCCAACGCCGCCAACCGCTCGGCTTCAGCCAGGTCGTCCACAGTATTGGCGTTGAAGAAGGGATCAAGCGGCTCAGTCGGCCATGTAACCGTCGCGAGCCGGTAGCGGGCGGTCCAGCGGTCGATCTTGCGGATGTCTTCCACGACCAGTGCGTGACGAAGTTCTTCTCGTAACGCAACGCTCCACAGGCCAATCACCGGGTGTGACTGTCTAGCGGAAGCCGCGACTGCAAGCTGTGCGTTTTGCTCGGCGCGTGCACGGTGCAGACGCGCAACCAGATCACGCGGCAGGAATGGACAGTCCCCCGCGGCACTCAGGATGAATTCAACGTCCGGCCGGTTGGTCGCGGCCCAATCAAGTGCTGCGAGTATACCCGCAAGCGGTCCCGGAAACTCTTTCACCGTATCCGCAATGACGGGAAGGCCATAGGCGGCAAATCTCGCCGGATCCCCATTCGCGTTCAGGATCAGCCCGTCACATTGCGGCTCCAGACGCGCAATCACACGGTCGAGGATGGTCCGTCCGGCAATCTGGCGCATCGGTTTGTCGCCGCCACCCATGCGCCGTGCCAGACCGCCGGCGAGCAATACACCTGGTGTCGGCGGAACCTCAGTCTTCACGGCCTTCGCCCTTTCGCTTATGCCGCGCGGATTCCTCTTCGACGTATTCCAGGTTCTGGTCGTAGATGATGCGCTCCTCACCCGACAGCGCGATGAATCGCTTGCCGCGCGCGCGTCCGACCAATGTCAATCCAACCTGCCGCGCAAGATCAACGCCCCAAGCGGTGAAACCCGAGCGAGAGACGAGGATGGGAATGCCCATCCGTACCGTCTTGATGACCATCTCCGAGGTGAGCCGTCCCGTGGTGTAAAGGATCTTGTCAGCGGGATCGACGCCGTGGTGATAAATCCAGCCTGCAATCTTGTCGACGGCGTTATGGCGACCGACATCTTCCGTGTAGCAGACGGGCGTACCTTCCTTGCAAAGCACACAGCCGTGGATCGCGCCAGCTTCGAGATAAAGCGATGGCATCGAGTTGATCATATAGGTCATCTGATAAAGCCAGGAGGTGTGCAGCTTGGCGTCAGGAAGCGCGACGTTTTCGAACGCTTCAAGCAAATCGCCGAACGCTGTGCCTTGCGCGCAGCCCGAAGTCTGCGTTCGCTTCTTCAGCTTCGCTTCGAAATTCGTGTTATGCTCCGTGCGCACCACGACGACCTGTAGATCGTCGTCATATTCGACCTCCGTGACGACGTCATCGTATTTGAGCATGTTCTGGTTCAGCAGGTAACCGAGCGCCAGATATTCGGGATAGTCGTTGATCGTCATCATGGTGACGATCTCTTGCGCGTTGAGGTACAGCGTTAACGGCCGTTCGACCGGAACTCTGATCTCAGTTTTGATGCCGGTTTGGTCAACGCCGATAACCCGCTCGGTTAACCGCGGGTCGTCCGGGTTCGGGACAATCAAGGGGACAGGGATTTTCCCGATTTTCATCAGTGCGCCATGCTTAGTATGAAACTCACTCGTACCTAGATATAAAGCGCGTTCGACATTGGCTAGTCATGTTCCTTTCGGATGCGGCCTGTCAATTTCGACGATATTGCCGCGGTACAACGGCGGTACGATTTCTAATCCAGGATCACACGACGATAGTCGAAGGTTGAAACCCGGCATGGCACAGCTCTCTGAGGACTCTTTTGCCTTTGGCGGGCCGTTGCTTTCGGTCGATGAGGCCGTGGGGATCATCGCGTCACGCGTCAAAGCGGTTGGCGAGACAGAGGCTGTTTCACTGGTTGAGGCCGACGGCCGAATTCTCGCACGCGATATTGCCGCGCCTCTGCCGCTGCCGCCTTTCACCAATTCCGCAGTCGACGGTTATGCCGTGAACAGCGGAGACTTGCCGCCGGACGGTGAACGGGCTTTCCCGATCAGTGGACGCGTGCAGGCGGGTACGCCAGCGAAAGCCGGGCAGCCGGCTCACGCCGTACGGATCTTTACCGGTGCACCCATGCCCGACGGCACCGATACCGTCTTTATGCAGGAAGACGTGCGGATCGATGCCACAGGGCAGGTGGTGCTTCCGCCCGGCTTGAGAGTGGGCGCAAATGTCCGCCCCGCCGGCGAGGATATTCCACTCGGTCATCTCGCCCTGACATCCGGTCAACGGTTGCGTCCGCAGGATATCGCACTAGCCGCCGCTTTTGGGCTAACGCAGCTCGATGTGGTGCGGCGCCTTCGCATTGCGGTTTTCTCGACCGGCGATGAACTGGCCTCGCCCGGGACGGAGAGGGCGGCCGCCCAGCTCTTCGACTCCAACCGTTTCATGTTGATGGCGATGCTCCGAAGGCTTGGCTGTGAGGTCAGCGATCTCGGCATCCTGCGCGACGAGCGGGCGTCGCTGGCGAGCGCGCTGAAGCAGGCCGCCGGACGACACGACCTTATCCTCACCACCGGTGGCGTTTCGACGGGCGAGGAAGATCACGTCAAGGCCGGTGTCGAAAGTGCAGGATCGCTGGTTCTGTGGCGGATGGCGATCAAGCCCGGCCGCCCGGTGGCGATGGGCATTATCGAAGGCACACCGTTTATCGGGCTGCCGGGTAATCCAGTCGCCAGTTTTGTCACCTTCGTCCACGTGGTGCGGCCAACCGTGCTGGCCCTCTCGGGAGCAACGCCAACGCCGCTGATTCCTATGCCGGTGCGGGCGGCTTTCAGATACAAGAAGAAACTCGGGCGCCGGGAATATGTCCGCGTCAGGATTCGAAAGACGGCGGACGCAATGTTGGAAGCGATTAAATTTCCGCGCGAAGGGGCCGGGCTGTTGTCATCCCTGGTCGAAACCGATGGGCTGGTCGAACTCGGCGAATCCATTGTCGCGGTCGAGCCGGGCGACAGCGTTGGCTTCCTCAGTTACGCGAGCCTGATGTGAAGTCAGAGCCCATGACTACGACCAAGCTCAATCTAACCGGTCTTAAATGCCCGCTGCCGGCGCTCAAGACGCGCAAGGCACTGAAGTCGATACCGGCCGGGAACTTCCTTGAAGTGCACTGTACTGATCCATTGTCGGTCATCGACATTCCTAACCTGGTCCGAGAAACGGGTGACGAGGTCGAGATCACAGAGCGCGATGAAAAAAAGATCGTGTTCCTGATCAAAAAGGCTGACAGCGCGCCGGCGGCGGACCAACGTTCCAAGGACTAATAGCTGAGCGTCGGTCCTGCTGCCCCTTTGGTCTTATTCTAAATTGACTTGCATCTGGTATACCAAGGACTAGAGTTGAGCTGCAGCGACCTTGAAATCCGGGATCGAAAGCTGATCGTGTTCAAGGACTTGCCGATTCGGTTTCGGGCCTTTCCGCTTTGAAGGAGCGCACGACTTTCCATGAGTGAGGACGTTCACAAAGTCCGTGCCTTTGAGCACCCCGGGGAGGGGAGGAAACGGGCTAAATCGACCCCCAAGGGCCGTCAGGTCGATCTCACCGCGGCACATGAGATCGAACTTCTGCTAGGGGATAGGCCCAGGAAACGCGATCTGCTGATCGAGTACCTGCACCTGATCCAAGACAAATATCACCAGATTTCCGCGGCCCACCTTGCGGCGCTCGCTGATGAGACGAAACTTTCCTTTGCAGAGGTGTTTGAGACCGCGACCTTCTATGCGCATTTCGACATCGTGAAGGAAGGTGAGCCGGACATCGCGCCGCTGACCATTCGCGTCTGCGATTCCCTGACGTGCGCCATGCTCGGCGGCGAAAGGCTACTGCACGAATTGCAGAATGCAGCCGGCCCCGCCATTCGCGTGGTGCGCGCGCCCTGCGTCGGGCGTTGCGATACTGCGCCCGCTGCCGAAGTCGGGCACAACTTTGTGGATCATGCGACCGTCGACAACGTCCTCGCTGCGGCGAAAGCCGGCGACACCCACGCCCATCTGCCCAATTACATCGACTTCGACGCTTACGTTGCCGGTGGTGGGTATCAACTGCTGTCGCGCCTGCGCTCCGGCGCTCTTCCGAAGGAAGATTTGCTGAAATCGCTCGACGACGCGAGTTTGCGCGGTCTCGGCGGTGCTGGCTTTCCAACGGGGCGTAAATGGCGCTCGGTGTTGGGCGAGCCAGGTCCGCGGCTGATGGCAGTCAATGGCGACGAGGGCGAGCCCGGCACGTTCAAGGATCGCTACTATCTCGAAACTGATCCGCATCGTTTTCTTGAGGGCATGCTGATCGGCGCGCATGTGGTCGAAGCGACCGACGTCTATATCTATCTTCGCGACGAATATCCGGCCTCGCGCCAAATCCTCGAGCGCGAAATCGCAAAGCTGCCGCCGGGCGGCCCGGCAATTCATATGCGCCGCGGCGCCGGCGCCTACATCTGCGGCGAAGAATCCTCGCTTCTGGAAAGTCTGGAAGGCAAGCGCGGCTTGCCCCGTCACAAGCCTCCGTTCCCGTTCCAGGTCGGCCTGTTCGGCCTGCCGACCCTGATCAACAACATCGAGACGCTGTGGTGGGTGCGTGACATCGTCGAGAAGGGGGCGGATTGGTGGAAGGGCCACGGCCGCAACGATCGCCACGGGCTGCGCAGCTATTCGGTATCCGGTCGCGTCAAGAACCCCGGCATGAAACTCGCGCCCGCGGGCATCACTGTTCGTGAACTGATCGACGAATTCTGCGGCGGCATGGCGGATGGACACGATTTCTTCGCCTATTTGCCGGGAGGCGCGTCGGGCGGGATCCTGCCGGCCGCCATGGACGACATTCCGCTCGATTTCGGCACGCTGGAGAAATACGGCTGCTTTATCGGCTCGGCTGCGGTCATCATCCTGTCCCAGGCCGATAGCGTCCGGGACGCCGCGCTGAACCTGATGAAGTTCTTCGAAGATGAAAGCTGCGGGCAGTGCACGCCCTGCCGTGTTGGAACCCAGAAGGCGGCGATACTGATGCAGCAGCCGGTCTGGAACCAGGAGCTGCTTGGCCAATTGAGCCAGGCGATGCGTGATGCGTCGATCTGCGGGCTGGGGCAGGCGGCTTCGAATCCGCTGACATCGGTCATCAAGTATTTTCCGGACGAGTTTCGCCCGCAGCAAGCCGCCGAATAGGCATATCGTGGGGCCGATCGATTTCTGATGAGGGTTGAATGAGCAACGAGCAGAACTCTCCACCGCAAGGCTACGGCCATGACGCCAAAGGCGCGGCAGGGGGCAAGAACGTGCCGGATGGCCGTGTGACGGTTGCGCATTCCGAACCGATTGGAACGGTGGGCGGAAAGGGCAGCGGACCTCAGATGATCAAGTTCGAGCTGGACGGTCAGCAGGTCGAGGCCCGCGTCGGCGAAACCATCTGGCAGGTCGCAAAACGCCAGGGCCGAGAGATTCCGCATCTGTGCTATTCGCCCGCGCCGGACTACCGGCCTGACGGCAATTGCCGCGCCTGCATGGTGGAGGTTGAGGGCGAGCGCGTGTTGGCGGCCTCGTGCAAACGGACGCCGTCCGTCGGCATGAAGGTGAAATCGGCAAGCGACCGGGCTATCGCCGCGCAGAAAATGGTGATGGAGCTGTTGGTCGCTGACCAGCCGGCGCGTGAGACTTCCCACGACCCGGATTCGAAGTTCTGGCACTGGGCGGAAAAGATCGAGGTCACCGAAAGCCGCTTCCCGGCCGCCGAACGCTGGCAAGGCGACGCCAGCCATCCGGCGATGCGTGTCAATCTCGACGCCTGCATCCAGTGTGGCCTCTGCGTGCGCGCCTGCCGCGAGGTGCAGGTCAACGACGTCATCGGCATGGCCTATCGCAATCATAGCGCCAAGATCGTTTTCGACTTTGACGATCCGATGGGGGAATCAACCTGCGTCGCCTGCGGCGAATGTGTCCAGGCTTGCCCGACCGGCGCGCTGATGCCCGCAGTGATGCTTGACGAGAACCAGACCCGCGTCACCTATCCGGACCGCAAGGTCGACTCGCTTTGCCCTTATTGCGGCGTTGGTTGCCAGGTCACCTACGAAGTCAAGGACGAGAAGGTCATCTACGCTGAAGGCCGCGATGGCCCGGCCAACCACAACAGACTCTGCGTCAAAGGTCGCTTTGGTTTCGATTACATCCATCATCCCAACCGCCTGACCAAGCCGCTGGTGCGGCTGCCGGGTGTCAAGAAGGACGCCAACGACCAGGTTGATCCGGCCAATCCGTTCACTCACTTCCGCGAAGCTTCCTGGGAAGAAGCGCTCGACATCGCCGCCAGGGGCCTCGTCAAGATCCGCGACGAGAAGGGCGCCAAGGCGCTGGCTGGCTTCGGCTCGGCCAAGGGATCGAACGAGGAAGCCTATCTGTTCCAGAAGCTCGTGCGGACCGGCTTCGGATCCAACAATGTCGACCATTGTACGCGGCTTTGCCATGCGTCATCGGTTGCAGCGCTGTTCGAAGGCATAAGCTCGGGCGCGGTGTCGGCACCATTCGCGGCCGCCGCGGACGCGGAAGTCATATGGGTGATCGGCGCTAATCCCACGATCAACCATCCGGTCGCAGCGACCTTCATCAAGAACGCAACCAAGCGCGGCGCCAAGCTGATCGTGATGGATCCGCGGCGCCAGACGCTGTCTCGCCATGCCACCAAACACCTCCAGTTCAAGCCCGGCAGCGATGTCGCGATGCTGAACGCGATGATCAACACCATCATCACCGAGGGGCTGACCGACCAGCAATACATTGCCGGTTACACCGAGGGTTATGACGAGCTGAAAGCAAAGATCACCGAGTTCACGCCTGAGAGAATGTCCCCGATCTGCGGCATCCCGGCCGAGACCCTGCGGGAAGTGGCGCGGATGTACGCTCGCGCGAAATCCTCGATCATCTTCTGGGGTATGGGTATCAGCCAGCATATTCACGGCACCGACAATGCGCGCTGCCTGATCGCGTTGGCGTTGATTACCGGTCAGATCGGCCGTCCGGGCACCGGCCTGCATCCGCTGCGCGGACAGAACAACGTGCAGGGCGCTTCCGACGCCGGACTGATCCCGATGTTCCTGCCGGATTATCAGCCTGTCGGCCGTAACGACCTGCGGGGTGCTTTCGAGAAGCTTTGGGAGCAGGAGCTTGATCCGGTTCGTGGGCTAACCGTCGTGGAGATCATGAACGCGGTCCATGCGGGAACGATTCACGGCATGTATGTCGAGGGCGAAAACCCGGCGATGTCGGACCCCGACTTGCAGCATGCGCGCCAGGCGCTGGCTATGTTGGATCATCTCGTGGTGCAAGATCTGTTTGTCACCGAGACCGCCTTCCACGCTGACGTCATTCTGCCAGCCTCGGCGTTCGCGGAAAAATCCGGCTCCTTCACCAACACCGATCGCCGCGTGCAATTGGCGCGGGAGGTGATCAAGCCGCCCGGCGATGCGAAGCAAGATCTCTGGATCATCCAGGAAATTGGCAAACGGATGGGGCTGCCCTGGAATTACTCCGGTCCGGGCGAGGTTTTCACCGAGATGGCGGAATTGATGCCGTCACTCAAAAACATTACCTGGGATCGGTTGGTGCGTGAGGGCGCGGTGACCTATCCCGTGGATGGTCCGGACCAGCCGGGCAACGAGATCATCTTCACGACTGGTTTCCCGACTGAAAGCGGCCGCGGCAAGATCGTGCCGGCCAAGGTCATCCCACCTGATGAGATACCCGACGACGAATATCCGATGGTGCTTTCCACCGGCCGCGTGCTCGAACACTGGCACACCGGTTCGATGACGCGGCGTGCGCTTGTACTCGATCAGATCGAGCCCGAAGCGGTCGCATTCATGTCGCCGAAAGATATGCGCAAGAAAAAGCTCGCGCCCGGCGACTTCATCCGGCTCGAGACGCGCCGCGGCGCGGTCGAAGTCAAAGTACGCGCCGACCGCGACGTGCCCGAAAACATGGTGTTCATGCCGTTCTGTTACGCGGAGGCCGCAGCGAACCTGCTGACCAATCCGGCACTCGATCCGTTCGGAAAGATTCCGGAGTTCAAGTTCTGTGCGGTTCGCGCGGAGCGAATCGAGATGCGGACCGCTGCCGAATGAGCCGGCTAAGCGGAGAGCAGGTCACCGGCCGTTCGACTCGACCGACGCGATCGGCTCCAGACCGTGCCTTTGCAACGTAGCTTGCCCTTCTTCCGACATCACGAATGCAACGAAGCGCAGGGCGACGGGTTTGCTGTTGAGGATCACCAGCCCGTCCGCAGGCTGAACAGCAAGCGCTGATGGCAGTTTGAGGGATGCGAGGGTCGGAACTTCCTTCTGGATGGCAGCAACGGCGCTGCAATAAATCAGCATGACGTCGGCCTGATCGGTTAGGAATATGCCTTCGACGGCGCCTTTGCCGGCCACCAATGGCGGCGTCTTCTCTCCACCGCCGACGAGCTTCTTTGCCTTTGCCTCCAACGTCGCGCGTGCTCCCGGCTTGACCGCATCGGCGCGCGCAAACACCTCCCAGCTGTAAGTCCCCAGCGGGTCGGACCCGGGCGTCGAGGTCGCGATCCTGACGGCAGGATCCAGCAGGCGATCGAGGAAATTGGCTTCAGTGAGACCCAGCTCCGGACGAGCCAGCGCGCACAGGGTGTTCCGCGCGAACAGGATGACCAGGCGTTCGGGGTGTCCTGCGGCCAGTTTATGCGGCTGTTCCAGATCCGCGGACGCAAACACATCTGCATGCTCGCCGCCCTCGATCTTCTGGCGCATCAGGCCCGAGGCGCCGAACTCCGGCGTATCGACCTCGTCGGATTGCTTTGGAAAGTGCTGCAAAAGATCCGTCATCGCAGCGCGGAGACTTCCGGCACCCATTACCTTTAGTGTATCCGCGCGTGCGGGCGTTGACAGGGTCAGGGCGATCGCAATCAGGCCGCTCACATTTCGAAGCATAAAATTCTCCCGTACGTCTCCATAAGAAATCCGGATCGAACGATAAAGAATGTCAATCGAATTTCCTGGAGAGAATAACTCAAATCTGTGGTTACTGTTGCATGGAGGTCATTGCCAGACTAGGCCGTTATATTTCAGTTTATATAACGATAATTTCTCGATCCGTAGTCTATAGAGAATACCTGGGGGCAGGGATGAAGTACGTCGCGGCGGCCGGCATTTTGCTGGCGAGTTTTAGTTCCGAACTTGTTGACGCTGCCTCCGCGCAGCAGGCTTCTCCGCCTCTTCCGCCGGTCACGGTCGAGCCTTCAAGACCGCGAACCGAGCAGGAAGGACAATCGGCTGCTGCCAAGCCAACCACCGCGCCAAAGAAAAAGAAGCGGACGGCGCGTCGTTCGGCTCCGCCTCCGCCAGCTGCTGGCGGACCAGCACAGGCTGGCGCGGAAGGCGTGCACAACCCGGCTACGAACCCCAATTACAACACAGGCATCGCAAACTTCGGGCCCCTTGGAAACCGCAGCCTGCTCGACACGCCGTACTCGATGACGGTCATATCGAACGACATGCTCGAGAACCTTCAGCCCAAGACGGTCAACGATGCGTTGCGGTATCTTCCTGACGTCGAGATCCGCAATCAGCAGGGTTACGAGGTCTCTCGTCCTCAATCCCGCGGTTTCCAGGGAACCGTGGTGCAGAACACGCGCCTCGATGGTCTGAGCGTCATCGGCACGACTGCGATTCCGACCGAAAATCTCTCTGGCATCCAGGTGCTGAACGGGATGGCTGGATCGCTTTATGGACCTGCTACGCCGGCCGGCGTCTTCAACTACGTTCTGAAACGGCCAACGGACAGTCCCTATGCGAGCTACACGCAGGGCTTCGATTCAAATTCGGTGTTCACGGAAAATATCGACGTGGGCGGGCGGACGCCTGACGGAAAAGTGGGTTATCGGTTCAACGTCGTTCACGGCGAAGGCGAAAGCTGGGCGCCCGAGAGCGCCTCCAACCGGACGTTGGCAAGCGGAGCCATCGATTTCTATCTCGCCAATCGCACCGTCATCGAAACCAATTTCAGTCACTACGAAACCAACACCACTGGCCTACCTGGCAGCATCACTTATTTCAGCAAGACGAACATCCTGCTTCCTGCCGCCGTCGATCCGACCAGGCTGGGCCTGGGACAGCCGGGTGCCGGCACAGATCTCATCACCAATACGGGCGTCGTCAAACTCAAGCATGAGTTCAACAACGACTGGAATTTCGAGATTGGTGGCCTTTATCAGGATGCCGTGCGCAATCTGTTTGGCATCACCAACAGCATGATCGATAACAACGGAAACTTCACGGTCACCAAGAATTTTACTGCCGTTCCGCATTTCACGATTGCTAGTAACACGGCATCTTTGAACGGAAAATTCGACCTGTTCGGCTTCCGAAACGAACTGACGATCGGAACCAATGGATTTTTCAACGGCCAGTATTCCTATCTGAACAACATCGCGCAGAATCTGCCCGGCACCTCAAACCTCGCCGATCCCACCCTGTTTTCGTTGCCACCTGTTCCAAACAATGGCGGTCAATTCAAGTCGGCCATTCTGCAGAACCAGACGATCGTTACCGGTGACACCTTCCACTTCAACGATCAATGGGCGGTGCAAAGCGTGGTGAGTACATCGTTCCTGCATTCCGAGAGTTGGTTGGCGAGTGGCGCAGTCAGCAGCCAACAAACGGCCAATGGCGTCGTCAGTCCGACAGTCAGCTTGATCTACAAACCTTTTGACAAGATCACGACCTATGCGACCTTGGCCAGCAGCGTCGAGCAAAGCGATCAGGCGCCGGCCGGCACAGCCAACGTCAATCAGTTTCTCGCGCCATATCACGATCAGGAGTATGAGGTCGGCGTCAAATACGCGGTCACGCCCGCGCTTCTCGCCACCTTCGCTCTGTTCCACATGACACGCCCGTTTGCGTCGACCGATCCGGTCACGAACATATTCGAGGTCGTGGGCATGCAACGAAACAACGGCGCTGAATTGTTTCTGCAGGGCGCGATTTACCAGGACCTATCAGTGTTTGGCGGCATAAGTTACATCGACGCGAGATTGGAGAATACCGGACTGGCTACGACGAACGGCCGATTGGTCGTCGGCGTTCCGCTCTTCAAAACCGACGTCGCACTCGACTATCATCCGTTCGCTTGGCACGGATTTGCGCTAACCGGCGGCGTTCACGCCGAAGGCGAGCGTGCAGCCACCAATCTCAACAACTCTTTTGCGCCGTCTTACGCGACATTCGACGCGGGTGTTCGCTATTCGACAACAGTCGACAAGCACATCATCACAGCGCGCTTCCAGGTGCTGAATATCGGCAATGTGTTCTACTATTCGTCGATCGCCGACGGCAACATCGTAGGAAGTCCCGGTGCCAACACCGCCTACCTTGGAACGCCGCGAACATTCATGGCAAGCTTGCAGATGACGTTGTAGTCGGCGCTCTGCTCGAATCCGGACGTTACCGACGAGTCCACTGCTGGCGCTCCTGGACCGCGATGGGTAGGTCAATTGCGCCAGCGCGCGTGGGTGGTGACAAAACCCCGGAAGCCGGGGGTTTGTGCCTGCAGTCCGGGTTTCGCCACGAATCAGCCTCACGTCTATTGCGCCAAGCCTCCCACGCCAAGAGGCTTTGGTCAGACCCAGCGCGCCGTCAATAACTCGGCGCGCGGCGGGGTTGCAGACCCAAACGGTCTGTATCGGTCGCGTTCAGGTGCTCCGTACAGCGTAAGTAGTTCACAGCTAAAGGAGTCTTTTAGTCATGATGCATTCCACTACAACTGTTGAAGCTGCTTTGGAGTTGGTCGATGTCGAGCGTGTCGCGCCGACGAAAAGGGCGCCGCTAACGGATCATCGTGCGATTGGTTTTGTAGCGCCGCCTAAAGTCCGAACGCCATCGTCCCCGATGCCTCCGTATCTTGAGCATCACCCCGATGTTGATCAGATTGGTAAACTCAGTGCCGAAGCGGTGACCGCCCAATATGAGGACGCTGTTAAAGCTCTTGAGGCGATGGGTACAACGCTTATTGATTGTGTGAACCGCGCGGAGAAGATGGCGGCTGGATGCAAGGATGCCATCGCCTATGTCCAAGACACCGCACAAAAATACCGCGAGGAGGCAAAGCTGATCTTCGACCGGATCGAGCAAGCATCGGTGATGACTGCCGAAGTTAGATCGATCTGCGATGAAATGCGAAAAAAGATAGAGCACCCATCGCAATCAGCGTGATCGCTCCGCTCAGGCGAACAGCTCGGCCCCGGCGTGCATGAACTTCACGTAGGTCCCACTCTCGTGCCGCCAGAGCCTGGCGCCGACACCAAGGTCAGTGAAGCCATTCGTTTCGACGAATTTCATTCCGCTGTCTCTTTCGATCTTTGTTCTCTGGTGAGGAATTCGGGAAGCC
>Ga0210393_10003196_pt1 | contig 13202 bp, 8 predicted proteins | sample IncBWC27OmetaG_FD_160068 | JGI IMG/M metagenome (GOLD analysis project Ga0210393, IMG submission 160068) | Forest soil microbial communities from Barre Woods Harvard Forest LTER site, Petersham, Massachusetts, United States - Inc-BW-C-27-O ... | reverse complement strand
AGTTCCACCAGCAGGTAACGGCTGCCTTCGATGGCATAGCGATGTGGAAACAACATCACATCCTGCAGATTCTCGTAAGAAAGATGGAAGTCGCAGCCCAGACTAAGGCGGGGAGACTGGCCGATGCGCTGGCGCAGATAGTCGAGCACCTTCGTCAGGAACTCGCGGTCATAACGATAACGGTCGTTGGCGTGCGGCGTGGCGACGATATGCTCGATGCCGTCCGCAACCGCCATGCGGCACATCTCCTCCGCCACGTCCCAGGACTTGGGACCGTCATCGACTTCGGCAAGAATGTGGCAATGGATGTCGATCACGGTGAACTTCTTGGCTGTAATCCGATTTAAGCAGATTTTGCATTAAAGACCAAGTCGGATGCGATAGGTTTCTGAGATCGGAAGTGTTCTTAGTTCGAAGCGATGGGAGAGTTCAAGTGCATCCGGTGCAATAGATCGGAGTAGCGCGGGTCCGAGCGCACTCCGTTCATCCGCCGCGTTATTCCCAAGAACGCCATTTGACTCTCTCGTTCGGAGTAAGCCTTTTCCAGCCAATGAAATGCATCGTCCTTCTCGCCCATGCCGGCGAAAACGGCCGCCATATCGAAAGCGGAGACGTAGTGAATCTTGGATGCCTCGCGCAAAGTGGCTAGAATGTTGCGTGCTTTTTCGCGGTCGCCGGAGTAGCCGTATGCGCAGCCCAACGCCGCCAATGAGGTGGGATTGTTCTGCGAAAGCTCAACCGCCTTTTGGTACTCCAGGATGGCCTGCGACCAGTTTCCCTCGGCCTCATAGGTGGCTGCCAGAACACTGTGCGCGTTGACGAAACTTGGATCCATTTCCAGAGTTCGCTGACCGACGTTAATCGCCTGGTCATATTGACCAGAGTCGCGGTAGCGTCCGGCTAGGGTGGCATTGATTGCCAACGAAAGCGGATCGATTTGTTGCGCCTTTTGGGCTTCTTCCACAGCCTCAGGGAAGCGCCCCATCGCCGTAAGAAAATAGCTGTACCACTGATGGGCGGTCGCGTAATTCGGGTTCAACTCAATGGCGCGGCGGAACTCCTGCTCGGATCGCGGCCAGTCCCAGTCATAATAAAACTCCACTAAAGCAAGTTCGGCGTGTCCTTCGGCGATTGTCGGGTCCAACTCCAAAGCCTTACTGGCGGCAACATGCGCTTTCGACCTCGCCACTTGCGCCGGTAAAACATCCGAGCCCAGAATCGAATAGGTGTCAGCCATCCCTGCGTATGCAGCCGCGAACTTTGGGTCTTGTGAAATCGCTTCTTGGAAGTAATCGATGCTCTTCTTCAAGCCATCTTCGGTCCGCTTGTTCCAAAAATAACGGCCCTTGAGATAGGCTTCGTAGGCAACTGGGTTTACGGGATTCGCGCTGGCTGGTCGGAAATCTGCCTGCGCGGAACCGACTTTCCCCTCGACTTCCTCCGCGATATCACGCGCCGCCGAGCTCTGCAGCACCAATACATCCTTGAGTTCGTGATCGTAACTTCTTGCCCAAAGATGCCGATCGCTTGCCGAGTCGATTACCTGTATCCGAATTCGGACGCGGTTTCCTGCACGCTGCACCGTCCCTTCGATCAGCGTATCCACGCCGAGTTCGCGGCCAATCTCCGGAGCGGTCTTGGACGAGCCTTTGTAGTGCATGGCGGAGGTGCGGGAAATTACTCGCAAGCTTCCGAACTGCGCGAGATCCGTGGTGAGTTCGTCGGTCATGCCATCGGCGAAATAGTCTTCGGCCGAGCTATTTGAAAGATTCTGCAGCGGCAAGACGACAATCGAGCGCGGCGGTTTGGGCGCGGACGCCACTGCAACCGATGCATTCTTCGTAGATCGAAACAGAGCAAAGAAACGATCTCGCGCTCTCGCGACATTGAAAACCAGCGCCACTCCCGCTAGCAACACGAGGGCCGGAACGATGACCAAAGACCAGGAGAACGGTCGTGAAGGTCGCACCCCAAGTCCAGGCTGAGAGACGGCGACGGCAGGATCAATCGCCTCGGGGGGTGCCTTCGCTGCTCTTGATTCGACTGTAGTCTCAACTTGAGCGATGAAGCGGTACCCGAGTCGCGGCAAAGTCTCGATGTAGCGGGGCTCAGTGGCGGAATCGCATAGCGCTTGGCGAAGTTTCTTGATAGAGGTGTTGAGCCCGTGCTCGAAGTCGACGAAGGTGTCGACTGGCCAAATCTTCTGCCGGATTTCCTCGCGGGTCACGACCTCGCCTGCACGACTGACCAGCAGTTCGAGTATGGCGAAGGGTTGGCCGCGTAGCCTTACTGATGTCCCGTTCTTAGACAACTCCTGGGCGCAAGTTCTTGCCTCAAACGGTCCGAAACGGAAGATCAACGAGGGCGTTTCCATGGCCAGACCCCGCAGTGGGTGCGGGTTTTTTTGACCGACGGATTGTACCATCGCACCGCCCAAACCCGGCATAGCAAATGTATCTATATGTATTTTCAATCGCTTGACGACTCACCTACGACTCACCTCCAATTCACCTTCAATGCATTGTTTGAACTAGTGGAAATGCGCGAGAGTCTGCATCACGAAAGCAGCGGGCATTCCGACGGAGGTAATCCCGAGGTCCTTTCGCTTTTTGACTTGAGCGTTTTGCAGCTTCCCCCATTCGATCACATTTTTATCGGATGCCGCTCAGTTGGAGGACTTCGGGGAGAGACCTCAAAACCTGATTGGGATGAAGGCGAGGGGCCGCTCAATGAAAACAAATTCGTACACAAGAATCTTGGTGCTGACGTTCCTGTTCTTCAGTTTCTCAGCGATCGCCCAAGACAAGCATGCCTTCAATGCCGAACGCTGCACAACCAAGTTCATCTGCCGCTGGACCGTTGCTCACGTGCTCGGAAGCTCCAAGTCCAAGAATGCGTGCGGCGCCAGAGCGCATGAAACGAAATCGATGTTCGCGACACTATGCACACGACAGCAGGCGGGCGAAGAAGCAAATTGAAACAGGATTAAGCAGGACCCTGTTCCGACGCGTCGCGTTATGTAAGTAATTGATTTTCCGGAAGCCAGATCTCGGGGGAGAAATCTGGCCCCCGGACGCAATACGGCCTCAGGCGCTCCAGTCCCGAGGCCGTCATTCCGGCAAGAAAGTCAAAGGGCAGTTCTGATTTCAAGCGGGCCGTGTGGGTTCAGCGGCTCAAAACAAGTCCGAATTCAAAATGGAGGTGGCCATGAGCCATAAGAAGGTAGGCAGCTTAGTAATTGGTTTCGCCTGTTTGGTTGCGATACCGCAGCAGTCCCTGTGGGCAGGGAGCGGTTCCCAGCCTGTCCGGCAGGTGGTTGCAGCTGAGACCCGCACGGCCGGTCCCGGCACGCATATTCTGGGCAATTACACCGACAAGCCTCCGATATTGACCCCGGAGCAACGTCGAAAGTTGCAGGAGGAATTTTCTGAGGCTGACCGTTCCGGCCCCTGGCAACCCAACCACCCCGCACCCATGACCACGGCCGAGGGGCGTGGCCCCGAAGCGCGACGGCCGAATACGCCAGCCCCGGGCGATTTCGATATCTATCGCGACAGTGTCATTCCTTCCGGCGGGATCGACGGTGGCTATGGCGATTCGTCGTTCACCATGGAGGCCAGCCAGGGGATTAACGGAAGGTTCGTATTCCAAACCGGCAACTGGTACGCGTCCCGCTTCGATCAGGATGCCCCAGGCGGCGGAGCTTGGCAATACTTGAATCCCTTCTCCTTGTTCGGTTCCGGTTTTTGCTGCGATCAGGTGACACACTACCTGCCGGATTGGAATCAGCAATATTGGCTCCTGTTGTTTGGCAACGGCGATGTTCTGGCAAACTCTCCGGGCACAAATCTGACCAACTGGTGCTACTACAACATCGACGCCAGCTGGTGGGGGTTGGATCCATCGACGTACAGCCTCGACTACAACGATCTGGCATATACCAAGAACTACGTCTACGTGGCCGTCAACCTCTATGGACCAAGCGGCGGTTTCGGGTCGATCCTGCGGTTGCCCATCAGTGCCATGAACCAGTGTGCGGGCTTCAGCTACAACTCCTACTACGACACCAGCCGTTTCACCTTCAAGATGGCGAGCGGCGTGACCGACACCATGTACTTTGGCACCAACTGGGGCGGTACCAACGGCAGCACTTTCCGAGTCTACAGTTGGCCCGAAACTTCTAACAGCATCGGCATTACCGACAACAACATCAACGCCTTTAACTTTGAGACTCGCAACAACGGCCAGTTCTGCGGCAGCGTAGATGGCGTTGTCACCAGTTGGTGCAACTACAACGATTCTCGCGTGAAGGGCGCGTACCTGGCGAAGGGAGTGCTCGGCTTCTCGTTTGATGCGACCCAGGGAAGCGGCTACGCCTTCCCCTACATTCAGTTGGAGTACTTCCAGCAGTCTAACCTCGCATACCTCGGCAGCGCGCAGCTCTTTGGGTCATGGGGCGCCTTCCAGTATGGGTCGTTCGCTCCCAACAATAACGGCGATATTGGGGGAGCATTTTCCTGGGGCGGCGGCGCCAGCGGCGGGCCCGATTACTATCCCGGCACCGGCTTCCTGATCGATGATGATTTCTCCCCGACTCAGCCCTGGCAGGAGGCGTACCAAATCTATGGGCAAGGAAATACCTGTACCTATGGCGGCATTCTCCGCTGGGGCGACTACACCACGGTTCGCCCGGATTACCCCGCGGGGTATTCATGGGTCGGGAGCGGTTGGGGAATGGTCGGAGGAAACTGCGGCGCCTCTGGAGCGTATGTCGCACCGCATAGCGTGGTTTTCGGCCGTGGTCGCGATGCAACTGACGTGAGCCGCTGGATCAAGAAGTAGGCGGAGGAGCGCATTAGACAAAAATCGAAATCAGTTACCAGAAAAAGGAGAAATCTATGTATCACAACAGCGTTCGAGTAAGCCTTTTTTCTCTGCTTGCTGGCTGTGTTCTGGCCATAGCGGTACAGCCATCGGCTGCGGCATCAGACCTTCCACAAGGCATGGCTGCGACCGTTTACTACGGTTGTGTCAATAATTCCACCGGCGACATCCGCATTGTCAGCAAAAGCACCGTCTGTAAGTCGACCGAGCATAAGATTTTCTGGGACCAGACCGGACCGCAAGGGCCTAAAGGACCAGCCGGGCCTAAAGGACCAGCCGGGCCGCAAGGACCCGCCGGACCGCAAGGCCCCAAAGGACCTGCCGGCCCACAGGGACCCGCCGGACCGCAGGGGCCCAAAGGAGCTACTGGACAACAAGGGCCTGCCGGGCCCACTGGCCCTCAAGGACCCACGGGTCCCCAAGGACCCCAAGGCCCTCCGGGAATTTCAGTCGGCAACTTCGCGGCCAACACGACTGCTACCTTCATAGGATCGACGACGGTGGTGGCGCAAACCGGCGCGATTCAGACCACAGGCGTTTACTACATCAACGCTACGGCGCTGTTGGTCATCGACTTTGACGACAGCGCTGCCTACTGCTATGTGACCATCGGAAGCAATGGAGGTTCTGACGGTCTTTACGGTGGGTCGAGTAATTCCGGCTTCTGGGAACAGGCCAGCATTTCTGATTCTTGGACGATATCGGCTGGAGATGTCGCGCAGTTGGTGTGCTACAGCGATTCCGGCGATAACAATACGTATGTCAATAACGCGTCGTTGACAGCGACCCTTATTAACAGTGCCTTCGACAACAAGCCGAAGCATTCGCGACACGCGCGTCCCTTCGACCCGAAAGGCCCGAAGCTGCCTTAAGACGTGCTCCATCACAAGCTCCAGCCTCGCCCTTCGCCCGGGTGCGGCTGGAGCACCCTTTTTCTCGACGTGTATAGGAATTCCTCTAAACATCGTGCCGGCGAGCGTACAGGTGCGACTTGGCGAGCGTGAAGCTCCTGCAATAGGTGGGCCCGATACCGCGGTCAAAAATTCAGTGGTATCTGCTGTTGAGGAACTCCGCGATCGCGGCGTAGGCGCTCGCCAGCGTTTTTTTATCCGGCAGGAAGACGGATACGAAAATGCTTGGTGCCGGGCTTCTGGCCGAAAGCCGTAGCCGTAGCCATTACGTGCTTCTTCAGAATGAGCTCATTCACGAAGACGTCATCCGCCTTCTCTCAATGCAGTCCGCCGGACCCTGGCCGTTCGAATGTTATATGCCTCCGTCCCGATGCTGGAATTCTTAAAAAGAAAAAGATCCTGGCTCACGCCCGCTGCAGCAAACGCATCAGCACGACTGTGGTCACGAATCGGACTTGCTGCCAATAACTTATCGATTGACCAACAACTCACCAAGAAGTTATCTCGGATGCATTGCTCTGTGACCGGCGATTGGAAACAGTCTGCAGCCATAAACAAAACGGCAGCACGCGATCCAGTTGCCGTAACAACCCGAGCTTTGGCGAATCGCTACCTGAGGGGGTGCGAAGCGTCGTTTGAGAAGGTGAGCGCTTTCCGCGTCAGGAAAATATAGACAGAGCGACTGCTACCAAGTGTTTCTTGCTTCGCTGCCAGCTTTTTTCTCGATTTCGCGCCTAAAGGAAAGAGGGTTACACCATCGGTGGATGCGCGCGGCCGCTCCATCTTTTCGTGGACGTGCGTCCGCCACCCGGAGACTGAAACGAAATCGGGGTTCGCGACACTATGCACACGAAAGCGAGCGGGTGAATCAGCGGCTTAAGAGGAGTTGGTGTTCACCGCTTTCGTTCGCGCAGCTTCGGCACGCCGATGCTTCGCAACAAGTATGCATGCTTTTTGCGGAAGCAAAGTCTCGGGGGAGAGTTGCCCGGGCGCTCCAGTCCCAGGGCCGTTATTCCGAAATGACGAAAGCAATGGATTCTTAACGTCGTGGAAGCAGAATTTCGGGCGACCGACGATGCTTCCGCATACAGTTCACCGTTCGCCACTCCACCGCACAGCTTTCTGCTCGGTGTAGGTAAATGATCGGCAGTCCCGGGCCCCTGTACTAAATCAGCTAGACAAAAAAGGAGGATCTATGTTTCGCATCAGCGTTTGGGTGTGTGCGTGCATTCTGAGTGTCTCTTCTGCGCTGCCAACGGCGGCCCAGACCTGGACCGCTCTAAATAACGAAGCTAGCTTCGGTGCCGGTACAGCTTTGCTCTTGACCGACGGCAGAGTCATGGTGCAGCAGAGCGATGCCGGTGGTTGGTGGACTCTGACCCCCGACAAAACCGGAAGCTACATCAACGGAAGCTGGACGGAAGTTGCTTCACTGCCCTCCGGCTATGGGCCTCTTTATTATGCTTCCGCTGTTTTGCCTGACGGACGGCTCATCATCGAGGGTGGCGAGTACAACTTCGGCAACCAGATCGACACTAATCTAGGCGCAATTTACGACCCCGTAGCCAACACCTGGACCGCCATAACTCCTCCCGCGGGCTGGAGCAACATCGGCGATGCTCCCAGCGTGATTCTGAACAACGGGACGTTTATGCTGGCCGATCCCTTTAGCACCGCGACCGTCCTGTTCAACCCCTCAACCTTCGCCTGGACGCCGGTAGGCTCTGGCAAGATCGATTCGTTTTCCGAAGAGGGAATGACCCTCTTGCCGAATGGCGATGTCTTGGTCGTCGATACCGAGAACGGTACCCACGCCGAGAGATTCAACTCCTCGACCAACCGATGGGGCAGTGCCGGGAACACCGGTGTCGTGCTGCCGTCCAACGGTGGCATGGGCATCGTTCCTGAGCTGGGACCGCAAGTATTGCGGCCTGACGGTAGCGTACTGGCTAACGGAGCGACCGCGAACACCTCCGTCTACTATCCTGCGGTGAGTAAAGCGGGCACGGGTTATTGGATACCAGGTCCGACCTTTCCAACAGGAGTTATGGCTGACGCTCCAGCAGCCCTACTCATAACTGGTAATGTGCTGGTCGACACTAGCCCATTCTTCGGTTTCCCCTCTACGTTTTTCGAGTTCGACGGCGTCAATTTCAACGCGGTTCCAGCGCCACCGAATGCGCCCAATGATTCTTCCTACTACGGCCGAATGCTGGATCTGCCAAGCGGGCAAGTCCTTTTCACCGATGGCTCCTCAGGGGTAGAGATCTACACTCCGTCGGGGAGCTACAACTCAAGCTGGGCTCCAATCATAACCAGTGTTCCGTCCTCGCTAACAGCCGGGGAAACCTATGAAATCTCCGGCTTGAGATTCAATGGTCTGTCGCAGGCGGCAGCCTATGGGGACGATGCCCAAATGGCCACGAACTATCCTCTGGTGCGTATCACCAATAGCGGAACCGGCAACGTCGTCTATTGCAAAACGCACGGCCACAGCACGATGGCGGTCGCAACGGGAAACCGTTTTGTGTCCACCAATTTTGACGTGCCCAGCGGGATCGGAACCGGCGCCAGCACCATTGTCGTGGTGGCCAACGGTATTCCGTCCCGGGGAGTCTCCGTGACTGTGGCTGCGGATAAGCACTCGAACTAGGTCCAGAACATGAGCCACCACGAGTGTTGCAAATGTCCTGGTTCCTCGGCGTACAAGCCGGTATTTAGTCGGAATTCAAAAGGAGAATTTATGATTCGCATCAGCAATTTGTTATGGATGTTTGCGCTACTGGTTTGCTGGGCGCTGCCGGGATCGGCGCAACAGCCTGCATCCGGAGCTGCTAATCAGATCGTGCCGTCGCTGGTGAACTTCAGCGGGGCGTTAACCAACACCAAAGGTAAGGTAACAACGAGTGTCGTGGGATTGACTTTCTCTCTGTACAAAGATGCAGAGGGAGGCGCTCCGCTGTGGGTGGAGACGCAGAATGTGCAGCCGGACAAGGCCGGACACTACTCGGTTCAACTGGGCGCTGCCAGCAGCAACGGGCTTCCTGCCGAATTGTTTGCTGCGGGCCAAGCGCGCTGGCTGGGCGTACAACAGCAGGGCGAAGCTGAACAGCCGCGCGTGTTGTTGCTGAGCGTTCCATACGCCCTCAAGGCTCTGGACGCCGAAACCATCGGTGGCAAACCTGCGTCCGCCTTCGCGCTGGCGCCCTCTTCCACCGGTTCAGTGAGCGCCAACAAATTGCCTCCCGGAACCATCACCGGAAGTGGAACTCTGGACTTCATCCCCCGCTTTACCGGCGCCTTGACCATCGGGAACTCCAACATCTTCGAGAGTGCCGCTGGCAATGTCGGCATCGGGAACGCTGTTCCTGCTGCCAAGCTGGACCTCTCTGGCACGGGAGATGTGCGGGATACCCTGACATTGTTTCCCAAGCTGGCTCACAACACGCTATCGGTTCACGGAACCGCGTTCGCCATTAGCAGCACCGGGAAAGTAACCTTCGTTGCGGGACAGGCCTTCCCCGGCACAGGCACAGTAACCAGCGTGGGCAGCGGGTCAGGACTGACCGGCGGACCCATCACGACGTCTGGAACACTTAGCATCGCTGCCGGCGGCGTAACCAACTCTATGCTCGCAAATCCGTCGTTGACGGTGACGGCCAACAGTCCACTGAGCGGAGGGGGGTCCGTTTCCTTGGGTGGCACCACCAGTCTTGGCCTGAAGGCTTGCGCCGCCGGCCAGATTCTGGAGTTTACCGGTGGCGCTTGGACATGCGTCGCCGTCCCCGTCGGCACCGTAACCAGTGTCGGTAGCGGTCTGGGTTTGACCGGTGGCCCGATCACGGGAAGCGGTACGCTAGCAATTAACACTTCGGTCGTGCCTCAACTCGCGGTGGCCAACACTTTCACCAATACCAATACCTTCAGCGTGAACAACACCACCTCGGCCCTTAACATTTCGAATGCCAGCACCGGCAGTGGGGTTAACGTCACGAATAACAGCGCCAGCGCATACGGACTGTTCGTCAACGGCTCCGGTTTCGAAGGCGTAACCGTCGATGGCACGATTTACCCGATCGTCGGTTACGGCGGTACCGGATATGTTGCTTCATATGGTGAAAACGTGAACGACAGCTCCTTCAATGTCGGTGTCGAGGGCGTTGAGTTCGGTACCACGCAGATCGACCTCGGCGTGGAAGGCTTCAGCTCCAGTACTGCTGGCGTTGGCACCTACGGCCAGGCCATCAGCGCAAGCAACGAGGGAGGAACCATTTCTGGTTCTGCCGCGATTGGCGCTTGGGGCGACACCAGCGCAGACTGGGGCGTTCTCGGCACTACCGATGAAGGTGATTCCATTGTCGGTTTCAATGCCAGCGAACCTTTCGCTACCGGGTATTTTGAAAACGACGAAGTCTCGTCTTCGGATGCCCCGGTTCTGGTCACCGTCGGCGGTAATGTCGGCGGCGCTTGCATGTTCGACGTAAGCGGCGACATGTACTGCAGCGGCTCGAAGTCCGCGGTCGTTCCCGTGGACAATGGCGCCCGGAAAGTAGCTTTGTACGCTGTGGAATCTCCGAAAAACTGGTTCGAGGATTTTGGTTCCGGTCATTTAGCCAATGGATCAACAGTTATCGAATTGGAATCCACCTTCGCTCAAACGGTTAACACTCAGAATTATCACGTGTTCATCACTCCCAATGGCGACTGCAAAGGGCTCTATGTCAGTCAGAAGTCGGCTGGCGGCTTTGAAGTACGCGAACTGGGCGGCGGTACATCCAGTATCGAATTCGACTATCGCATCGTGGCCGAACGCAGAGGCTTCGAGAACGTCCGTATGGCGGACAAGACACAACTCTTCCGCCAGGGAGCGATGTTGAAAGGTGGCAAGAAGCGCGCAACCCCGCTTCGGGCGCCGATTCCGCAGAGACCCCAAAGGCCCGCGCGCACCTCAATGATGCGTTCGGCTTTAGAACCCGCCGGCACAGGGCCGAAGGCTAGGTAGACCTGGGCTCTTCTCGAATTGGAGCCACATCTGGAATGAACTGGCCCTTGTACAGAGGTCGTCTTGGGCCATTCATTCCGGTGGATACGACGGTAACGCTTGCCAGGTAAGAGCTAGGTCACTTAGCTGCGACACAAAAAAGAACGACAACATACAAGGAGAGACTTTATGAAAAAGCTAGTCACGATTGTTTTCACAGTAGCGATGGTCATCGCTCTATTCGGAGCTTATCACCACGTCCGAGCCCAAGGAAATGAAAGGCCGTATGGCCCGTTCAAGAGGGCTGGAATTTCTGCACCGGTGGTTCTTAAGAGTCATACCTTGGTCACCACATACATCGACCAGGGTGCCGCCGACATAACCCTCGGCTCCGGATTTACGGGCATCGATAGCCCAGTCACCATAAACTGCCAGACTGCTGGCGGGTGCACGATCAGCGCCGAAAGCTCGACGGAAGTCGGCGGCCAATCTGCCACCGGCGTTGAATACGGCATTTGCACTTATGTGGACGGCGTCGACGCGGGCAACTGCACCTATCAGGGTCCAGTGCCCAGCAATGACACGTACGTCACAGGTTTCTTCAACAACGCCGTAGCGATATCCGCTGGAACACACACGGTTCAAGCCGTGGTCTTCAGCAGTGCAGCAGGAGTGGTGCTCGCTCAGTACAACAACACCTACCAATTGTACCGGCCTTAGGCATGAACGATCGCGATCATGGATTTTGCTTGCCTGATCTCGATCCCCCACCAGCAGGCGGGGCAGGTGAAACTGCCCCGCTGTGCTTATCCTGCAGCACATCGCCGAAGACTGCTGTGCCATGAGAACTTTTGCACGGGGTTCAGGCGGCATTACCGATATCGGCTACTCATGAAATCCGCGATCGCGGCGTAGGCGCTCGACAAAGTTTTTTCATCCGGCAGGAAGACGATTCGAAAATGCTTGGTCCCGGGCTTCTGGCCGAAGCCCGATCCGTGGACGACCATTACGTGCTTCTGCAGAATGAGCTCCTTCACGAACACATCGTCGCCTTCGGGAATTTCGATTCGCGGAAATGCGTAGAACGCGCCGCGGGGCGAAACGCAACTAACCCGCAGAGTAGAATTGCACCATTGCACGGTGAGATCGCGGCGGCTGCGCAGTTTCTTGCGGACTTCGGGAAGGTGATCCTGCGGACCTTCGAGTGCAGGTTTGATGGCGTATTGCTCGGGATGATTGGCGCACAACCGCGAGCGCAGCAGGCGCTGGATGCCTTCATCGTATTGCTTTATCGTTGCGGCGTCCCCGCTAACAATGCCCCACCCTATGCGCCAACCGGGAGCGAGATAGTTTTTTGACAGCCCGCCGAACGTGACCACGGGAACATCCGGCGCCACGGATGCCATCGCCACATGCTCGTCATCTTCTAGAATCAGCTTGTCGTAAATCTCGTCTGCAAAAATCACCAGATTGTGCTGCCGCGCCAGTTCAGCAATTTGCTCGAGCATGCCCCGAGAGCACACCGAGCCGGTAGGATTGTTAGGATTGATCAACACAATGCCACGCGTTCGCGGAGTGATCTTTCTTTTAATGTCGTCGAGATCCGGCTGCCAGCCATCTTCCTCGTTGAGGTAATAAGCGTTGAGCCCAATCCCCAACTTGGCCAGCACGGCAGAGTAGAGCGGATAGTCCGGGCACGGCGTCAGCAGATCGTCTCCCGGATTGAGCAGCGCAGTCAGACATAGATCAACGGTCTCGCTGACCCCGGTCGTGACAAACACATCTTGAACGGTAGAGATCCCCTTGCGCGCGGCTTCTCCACGAATCGCATCCAGAGCAGGCTTGATTCCCGACGACGGAGCGTAGCCGTTCTTGCCATCCCGCATGGCCTTGTACACCGCTTCAATCAGATGAGGAGGTGTCTGAAAATCAAAGATGTTAGGATCGCCCACGTTGAGCGGCAGAACCTTGTGACCCTGCTTGATGACTTCGTCGGCGATACAGGCCAGATCACGAATGGCATAGCGAACATTATCAAGGCGGGAAGCGGCAGCAATTTCACGGCTTTCGGTAACGGGCATGAAGACTCCGGCTAGATGAATGCATTCTGACGGGAATCAGGCTCAAAAGCAAACTGCTACCTTGTTGAAACATCCGGGTGAAAGGTTCATCGGCCGCCCGATTGAGCAGTCGGGCAAGCACTTCGGTAATGTGGGGGGTGAGCATTCCCAATCTAGAATGCAGCATTGTGAAACTTACCTACGCAATCAAAATCGATGATTTCAAGGCACTCCGGCCACCGTTCACACTGCGAGCGGGAAGCAACGCGGGCTTCAAGGGCGTGCTGGTAGCGTGTGGCCTGATTGCCCTATTGGGTGTGTTTACGCTAGCCGAGGGTATGGGCATTCTGGTTGGGGGGTTCCTAA
>Ga0210393_10003195_pt1 | contig 13203 bp, 5 predicted proteins | sample IncBWC27OmetaG_FD_160068 | JGI IMG/M metagenome (GOLD analysis project Ga0210393, IMG submission 160068) | Forest soil microbial communities from Barre Woods Harvard Forest LTER site, Petersham, Massachusetts, United States - Inc-BW-C-27-O ... | reverse complement strand
AGGGGGACACAACGAACGAACATGCCGCGCCTGGCACAGTGATTCCGCTCCGCGGTACCGCGGAAGACTGATCTTGGAATCGTCGTGTTGTCGTGCTTGCCCTAGGATAAAACTAGTTCGCCGCGGTCGGGTTGCTCCAGCCTCCGGGTGGCGAGACTTTCTGGTCAACCTCACTGGGGCCCCAGGTACCTGGCTCATATTCATAGACCGGAGTGCTGGCTTTGAGCACCGGATCTACGATGCGCCACGCCTCTTCGACGTAGTCCTCGCGGGCGAATAAGGTGGCATCGCCCTCCAGGGCGTCTCCCAATACTCTTTCGTACGCGTCCATCTCATCCGCATGCGGGTGGCGGCTACCCAGTATCTCCACCGGTTGGCCGACCATCTCTTCCCCAGGAGCCATCACATTCATGCCCAGCGCGATCGTCACCTCAGGACTAATCCGCACGCGAACATGATTCGATTTCAGCGCGACGGATGCATACGCAGAGGGTGGCCTGCGCAGTCGAACAAGAATCTCCGTGCAAGTTACTGGCAAGCACTTGCCGGCGCGGATGTAGAATGGCACTCCCTGCCAGCGCCATGAATTGATTTCCAACCGCAGCGCCGCAAACGTCTCGACGCTCGAAGCGGGCGCCACACCCTTCTCCGTCCGGTAGCCACGAAACTGTCCACGCACGAGGCCTTTCTCGTCGAGGGGTAAGATTGCCTTCAGCACTCTGACCTTTTCATCGCGAATGGATTCGCTGTCAGTCCGGACCGGCGGTTCCATCGCCAGATTGGCCAGGACCTGAAACATGTGATTCTGGATAACGTCGCGTATGGTGCCGGTCGCATCATAAAAGGCGCCCCGGCCTTGGATCCCGAAATCTTCAGCCATTGTTATCTGGACGCTCTCGACGTGATTGCGATTCCAGAACGGCTCCAAAAACGAATTCGCGAATCTAAAGTACAGCATGTTATGAACCGGCCGCTTCCCGAGATAATGATCGATGCGGAAGATCGCTTTCTCGGGGAAAGTTCCGAACAGGATCCGGTTCAATTCCCGCGCTGACGCGAGATCCGTCCCGAAAGGCTTCTCGACGATGACGCGGGCGCTCTTAGCGCAGCCTGACTTGCCCAACTGCTCGACCACGAGCCCGAACAGTACCGGCGGGATCGCGAGGTAGTGCGCGGGTCGCAGAGCGGATCCAAGTTCCCGGCGAATCAACTGATAGGTTGTGGGTTCCTTGTAGTCGCCATCAACATAGCGCAGCAAACCGCGCAGCTTGTCGAAAGCCAAATCGTCGACGCCGCCGTGGTGTTCGAGGCTGTCGCGCACACGATCCCGAAACTGATCGAGGTTCCAACCCGAGTTCGCCACACCGATGACCGGCACGTTGAGTTTTCCGCGTTTCACCATCGACTGTAACGACGGAAAGATCTTCTTGTACGCCAAATCGCCAGTCGCTCCGAAGAAAACCAGAGCGTCGGAATCTGAGTCGTTCATGATGGTCTCGCGCGAAGAAGATTTGTTATTTCACGATGCAGGGCTTCGCGTTCCAGATTTCGGCCGCGTACTCCGCGATGGTGCGATCGCTGGAGAATTTTCCCGAACCCGCCACGTTCAAGATAGCCTTACGCGCCCATCCGTCGGGGTCCGCGTAGAGCTTGCCCAGTTTCTGGTCCGCCTCAAGATAGGATTTAAGATCAGCGAGGTGCATGTAGTAGTCGCCGCGTGTAAGAAGAGCGTCGCGCAACGGAGTGAAAACACCTGCTTCATGGCGGCTGAAGTGGTCGGAGAAGATCAGGTCCAGGGCCACGCGCGTCTCCGGCTCGTGGTCGTAGTGCCAGTGCGGGTTGTACCAACCGCGGCTGTCGGCTACCTGCTGCGCCGTCAGTCCGAAAAGAAAGAAATTCTCCTCGCCGGCTTCCTGAGCCATTTCGATCGTCGCACCGTCGCGAGTTCCGATCGTCAATGCTCCGTTCATCATGAACTTCATATTGCTGGTGCCGCTCGCTTCGTATCCGGCGGTGGAGATCTGGTTGGATACATCGCTCGCAGGGATCAGTCGCTCCGCGAGTGAGACGCAATACTCGGGGATAAACACAACTTTCAATCGATCGCGCATCGCGGGATCGTTGTCGATGGTTTCGGCCAGGTTGTTGATGAACTTTATGATGACCTTCGCCAGATGGTAGGCGGGTGCGGCCTTGCCGGAGAAGAAGAACGTCCGCGGCACCATCTCGAGGCGCGGATTGTCCCGCAGCCGGTCGTACATCACGACGATGCGCAACGCGTTGAGGAGTTGCCGCTTGTATTCGTGGATGCGTTTGACCTGGCAATCAAATATGGAGTCCGGGTCCACCGTCTGGCCGGAGGCTGATTTGAGCCAATCGGCAAACCGGGATTTAGCGTCGCGTTTAGCCTTGCGAACCTTATCTCGAAAGCCCTTATCATCAGCCAACGGTCGTAGCTTGCTCAGTTGATCGAGATCTGTCGTCCAGCGATCGCCGATGGCGTCGGTGATCGTGCTTGAGAGCGTGGGGTTTGCCAGCAAGAGCCAACGTCGTGGCGTGACGCCATTAGTCTTGTTGCTGAATCGATCCGGAAACATTTCTGCCAGGTCCTTGACGGTCATGGTGCGCAACAGTTCGGAGTGAATGGCGGCCACTCCATTCGTACTGTGCGTGCCGACGATCGCCAGGTTTGCCATCCGAATTCTGCGCTGGCTTCCCTCCTCCACCAGGCTTACACGGCTGACGCGTCCCTCGTCTTTAGGAAAATGCGCCCGAACGTCATTCAGCAGGCGCCGATTGATCTCATAGATGATTTCCAACTGACGCGGCAGCATCATCTCGAACCATTCAAGCGGCCATTTCTCGAGAGCTTCGGGCAATAAAGTGTGATTCGTATACGCCAACGTCCTTCGGGTGAGATCCCAGGCTTGATCCCAGCCGAGGTGCGCTTCGTCGAGCAGAATCCGCATCAACTCGGGCACCGCCATCGTCGGGTGGGTGTCGTTGAGCTGGATGGCGACTTTATCTGGAAGCGCGCTCCAATCTTTATTGCTGCGCCGGAACCGCCGGACGAGATCTGCCAACGAGCAAGCGACCAGAAAATACTCCTGCACGAAGCGCAGACCCTGTCCCATGCTGGTGGAGTCATCCGGATAGAGCACGCGGGTGACGGATTCGGCAGCGAGAGACTCGGCTAACGCACCGACGAAATCGCCGCTGCTGAATTCCTGAAAATCGAAGTAGTCTGCGGTGGCCGCTGTCCAAAGACGGAGCGTATTGATGGTCTTGCCGCCGTAACCAACGATCGGGCGATCATACGGAATCCCGTAGAGAGTAGACGGCCGGCCAACAACCGAGCGCAAGATTCCGCTGCGCATATCGAACGAGCAGTTCAGCTTCACTTCCACCCACTCGTGCGAGCGTTTCACTTCCCAAGGATCGTGACGACGGAGCCAATTGTCAGGCTGTTCCTGTTGCCAGCCGTCGCGGATGTACTGTTTGAAAATTCCGTATTCGTAACGCAGTCCGTAACCGATGGCTGGGAGCTGCATCGTCGCCATCGAGTCGAGGAAGCAAGCCGCAAGACGCCCGAGGCCGCCGTTACCGAGACCTGCGTCGGGCTCTTGTTCGAGCAATTCGTACCAATCGAGATGCTTCTGCTCAATGAATTGCTTGGCAACTGGATCGAGCAGGAGGTTTGTCAGATTGTTGGCGAGCGACCGGCCGATGAGAAACTCCATCGAGAGGTAATAGATGCGCTTGGGGTTCTCGCGCTCGTAAGTTTGATCGGTAAGCAACCATCGTTGCGAAAGGACATCGCGCACGGAGCGGGCAATCGCCTCGAAGCGCTCGCGTTGGCCTGCCCTCGGAAGATCGACAACGTTGTCGAATAAAAGATGACGTTCATACAGGCCATCGTCGGTCCCCGAGAACTGAACTGGACCGCACCCATATTGTTCGAAGAGTTTCGATACCGCGTCACGCCCAGTCGGTTTTGCAGAGGCACCCATTTTCTTTACACTGCCCTTATCGAATTGCGCTTTTACTATATTGTGTCTACCGCTATGCCAACGCTTTGCCCACCCGACCAGGGTCTGATTTACTCGACGTACAATTCTGTTGAGAGAATTCAGCGCATTGCGAGAGCCTCACAATTAATCGAAGAGTGATTCATGCGCTGTACGAGCTGTGCGTTCGAAAATCCAGTAAACGGGAAGTTCTGCTCTGAATGCGGAGCCGGACTTCCCCGGGGCTGCCCGCAATGCGGTGCCGGGAATGCTCCGCTCGCGAAGTTTTGCGGTGAATGCGGCACCTCGCTTGGTGCGCCGGTCGTCGCTGCGCTGCCTGAGACACCAGTCGTCCAGGCGCGAGAGGTCGTCGGCGAGCGTCGCCATCTGACGGTGTTGTTCAGCGATCTGGTGGGCTCGACCGAGATATCGGCGCGGCTCGATCCTGAGGAGTTTCGAGAACTGGTGGCGGACTATCATCGCGCGACGGCCGAAGCGATCACCCGCTTCGGCGGCTACGTGGCGAAATACCTTGGCGATGGCGTGATGGCGTACTTCGGATGGCCCGAGGCGCATGACAACGACGCTGAACGCGCTGCGCGCGCGGGTCTCGCGATACTCGAGGGAGTCGCCGCGCTAAACAATCGAGACCCGAAAAGCGATCGTCCCAAGCTCTCGGTCCGCGTCGGCATCGATACCGGCAACGTCGTGATCGGCAAGGGTGGCGGCAGCGAGTCGGAAATCTTCGGCGACGCGGCCAACATCGCTGCGCGAGTGCAGTCGGCGGCCGATCCGGACGCAGTGATTGTCACCCCGGCCGTTAACCGGCTGGTCTCGGGCCTGTTCGTGATAGAGGAGCGCGGCGCTCATCAACTCAAGGGAATCGCCGAACCGGTCAAGCTGTATCAAGTGATGCGGCTGAGCAGTGTGCGAAATCGTCTTGCTGCGTCGATGGTACATGGTCTTACGCCGTTTGTTGGTCGTGACGATGAAACGCAGCTTTTATGGAGTCGCTGGCAACGTGCGAGCGATGGAGAGGGGCAGGTTCTGTTGATCTCGGGTGAAGCTGGAATCGGCAAGTCCCGCCTGGTGCGTCAGTTTCGCAAGCAGCTGGCACAGACCCCGCACCTCTGGCTCGAATGCGCCGGCTCGCCGTATTTCCAGAACACGCCCTTGTACCCGATCGCCGACATGCTCCAACAAGGGTTCGCGCAGCGTGGCGATGGATCGGACGCGGCGAAGCTAAGCGAGTTGGAGCGAGATCTGGAACGGGCGGGTTTGAAGCCAGCCGAGACAGTACCGCTTATTGCCCCGATGCTGAATCTTCCCGTGGACGAAAAGTATCCGCCGCTTAAGCTCTCCCCCGAGCAACAACGCAAACGCCTTTTGACAACACTAACCCGATGGCTGTTCGGCGCCGTGCAATCGGTTGTGATGGCCGTCGAAGATTTGCATTGGTTCGACGCGTCCTCGCTGGAGCTGATGCAATTGCTCATCGAGCAAGCAGCCCCCGCACGCGTGATGTTGGTTTGCACCGCGCGCCCCGAGTTTCGCGCGCCATGGACACCACGGGCGCATCACTCTCACGTGATGCTGACTCGCTTGAACGCACGCGATGTGCGCGAGATGGTCGCAAACGTGGTGGCACAGAGCGTTTTTTCAGGAGAAGCGGTCGAGAAAGTGATCGAGCGCACCGGCGGCGTGCCGTTATTCGTCGAAGAGTTGACCCGCGCAGTGCTCGAGCAGGGCGATTCCAAGCTCTCGGCGCGGGAGATTCCTGCCACGCTGCATGACTCGCTGATGTCGCGCCTGGACCGACTCGGACCTGCCAAAGAAGTCGCACAGATCGCGTCGGTCATCGGGCGGCAATTCTCCTATGAGTTGCTCTTCGCCATCTCGATGATGCCCGACAGTGACTTGCAATCCGCGCTGGCAAAGCTCGGCGATGCCGAATTGGTCCATGCTCGCGGCATCCCGCCCGAGGCGGATTATACGTTCAGGCACGCGCTGATTCAGGACGCAGCATACGAAGCGCTGCTGAAAAGCCGGCGGCGCGAGCTTCATCGACGGGTAGCCGTCGCCATGACAGAGACGTTTCCTAAGCTGGCTGAGACTCAACTCGAGGTCGTCGCGCGGCACTGGACCGAAGCAGGCGATACGAAGAAGGGTATCGCTGCATGGCGGAAGGCCGGGGACGTTGCGTTCAAGCGGTACGCGTTCACAGAGGCGGAAAATGCGTATCGGCACGCGCTCGATTTGATCAGAGCGCAGGCCGAGTCTCGTGAACGCGATGCACAAGAGCTGGAGCTTATGAATCGGCTCATACCAGTGCTCCAGTTGGCAAAAGGATGGGCCGCGCCCGAGGCCGCCGAAGCGATCGCCTACGCTCGGTCTCTGGCAGAAAAAACTGATAGTTTCGGGCAACTCCTGCTACATGTGATTGGTGCTTTTGTCAGTGCTGTGAGTCGCGGCGACTTGCCCGCGGCGAGCTCGCTCGCGGCACAGATCTCCGACCTGGCCGTACGCGAGGGCAGTCCTGCCGTTCTGGGTCTCGCCCGTGTGGGTGAGATTACAACACGCTATTTCCGTGGCGACCTGAGCGGCGCCGAAGAACATTTTCTGGCTGGTGCGGGGTTGTTCGAGATTGGTGGCCAGAGATTTCCGACCACAGTGGCCTCCGGATTCGGTTTTGGGAGCCATGTTGCCTGGATGCTGGGACGCGCGGATGCAGCGCGCGACAGAATCCGCCAGGCGATTGCCGGAGCGGAGGCTCTGAAGAGTCCCTTTGAGCTGGCATACGCTCAGTATTTGGCAGCGATGCTGCATCTCTTCATGAGAGAATTCGCCGAAGCAAAAACTTCCGCAAAGAAATCCATCGCGTTATCAGACGAGTATGGAATTCGACAGTACTCTGCCGGGTCTCGAGTCTTTCTCGGGCTGGCGGAGGCCGCCTTGGGCCATCCTGCGGAAGGGCTACCCACTATTAACCTGGGTCTCGAAGGTCTGAACGAAAGCGGGGCCGGGAGCGCGATGACTCTATATCTCAGCTGGCTCGCGAAGGCGCAGTCGCTTGATTCCAAAGTCCCGGAGGCGCTTGCGACGATCGAGAAGGCACTGGAAGTAAACCCAGCAGAAGTCGCCTGGAGGCCCGAGGCTATAAGAATCCGTGGGGAATTAAGGCAGGGACTCGGTCATACCGAGGGAGCCGAAGCCGATTTTCGCGCGGCAATCGCACTCGCGCAGAAGATCGGCGCGAAGGCCTGGGAACTGCGCGCTGCGATGAACCTCGTGCGTATGCTGATAAAGCGCGGCGATCTCGCCGAAGCGCGCAACCTGCTAGGCCCGCTCTTCGCGAGCTTCACCGAAGGCTTCGACACCGCCGACCTCATGGAATCCAAAGCATTGCTCGATAACCTGAACGAATAGCTGCACCTGTTGAATTCGATCGATCACAGCGGGCGAACCCAAGTCGAATTCTGGATCGGCGGCATTGCCGTAGTTCTACTCGGACTTGGATGCCTTCTCGTCCTGCGTCCATTTATATCTGCGGCGCTATGGGCTCTCATTCTATGTTTCACAACTTGGCCGCTGTTCCTGAGGCTTGAAGACCTGCTAGGCGGACGACGTACGCTCTCAGCGCTGTTCGCTACGTTGTTCCTGTCTGCGGTCATAGTCGTGCCCGTTGCGATCCTGGGAGCTACGCTGGCAGACAATGTATCGGCACTGATCTCTGCAAGTCGGAAACTCATCCACGAGGGTCCGCCTGCGCCGCCCGAATGGGCCTCGAGCATTCCGGTGATCGGCAGCCATCTCGCCGACTACTGGAACCATCTGGACGAGAGCAGTTCTGTGAGGCTCCAGGAATTATCCAGGCTGCTACCGGCCGCGAAGACAATCGTCTTGTGGGGCGGAGGCGCCCTGGCCGAAGGCATCTTTCAGATCACTCTGAGCCTGCTCATCGCATTCTTTTTCTATCGAGACGGACATGCCGCTGCCAACCAACTCCACGCCACGTTTCATCGGATCGCCGGGGAGGAAGGTGATCGTCTTCTCGATCTCGCCGGCGCGACGATTCGCGCGGTCGTTTACGGCATCCTCGGAACCTCGCTTCTTCAGGGCGTGGTCGCGGCGGTTGGTTTTGCCATCGCCGGTGTCCCAGGCTCCGTGACTTTGGGATTCGTGACGTTCCTACTGTCCCTGGTACCGGGTGGACCGCCTATCGTCGCTGCGCCGGCTGCCTTCTGGTTGTATCGACAAGGGTTTCCCGGCTGGGCGGTCTTCATCATGGCGTGGGGACTGATGGTCGGGGCATTGGACAATGTCGTTAAGCCACTACTCATCAGCCGTGGCGGCTCGACACCAATGATTCTCGTGATGCTTGGAGTGTTGGGCGGAGCGCTCGCCTTCGGTGTCATCGGCCTGTTCCTCGGTCCGACGCTGGTGGCATTAGGCTACAGCCTTTTTCAGCAATGGTTGCTGTCTGTGGCCGGGAACCAGAACAACGGCACCGCTGTCTGACGGCTCCAGGCGGAGCCGCCGCAAGCGCCCGAGCGGGCAGTGGGCCATTTGTCGAAATGACCCACTGCCGCTGGAATCATCGCTCGATTTTTACGGAACGCTGGCTTGTGCCGCCATTTGCTTCACCGTCACGCCGTCGGCCTGGAGCCACATGCGATTCTTCACCAGGTCGTTCGTCTCCTGCACGACCTGTTTCACGTAGTCGCCATGATTGTTGTACAGCGTATCCAGCTCGGAGCCACCGAACGGGAGCTCGTAGCCATAGAGGATGCAGAATCCCGAGAACAGTGTGGTGTGCGACGCGGTATCAAACGGGATGTAAGTAGCGGTGGGCACATCCAAAAACGGCGTCCTGAACCCGCCCTCCGCGTTGCCGAATGAGTCCGTAGCGATCGTGCTTCCAACGATGTTGCCCGTTAGCACCTGCGGAGTCAGTGTTATCCGCGGGACGTTTGGGGGCGGCGTTCCCTTGGTCACCCACTGCGTGAGATCGTCGAATGCCGCATTCGCCGCATACGCGAAAGGAAATCGGTTCGGGTCGATCACTCCGGGGATACCGGTAGAGGGCCCTGGAGTGAACTCCTGATGAGTGCATCCGATCGCTGGAAGCTCTGCGGGCGTGATTCCCTGGAGCTCGGCCTGACCCAACTGCAAGTTGATCACGGCGTCGTCAAGGTCATTTGATACGTGGCTGGCGCCCGGCACTTCCCACAAACGGTACTCGTCGTTTGCCGCGTCGCTGTCTGCCCGCCGGTAGTATCCCACCCCCAACGTCCCCAGGAACACTTCTGTCTGGGTGTTGGTATGAATCACCGGAACGTCGCGCGGCTGCATCTCGTTGCGCGCGTCAGTCGGCGCAAGCGATCCCGCCGCAGTCAAACCGAAATTGATGCTGCCAGTTGGTCCGCCAGTTCCGCCCGGCACGTAGCCGTCATAGATCGGGCCCCCGCTGGGCATCCGTTCGAGAGCGTTGAATATTTCGGCCTGCGTAAAAACAAACCCGCCGTCCTGCGAAAATCCCCCTTCGAACACCAGCTTGACGTTGTAGCCATTGAGCGGACTCGTCGGCCCGTTCTCCTTGAACAGCCGCCCGATCTGGGCGGCGATATCAAACGTGATCCCGTCGTAAACGCCGCTGTTTCCATTCGGGGTGAACGGCGCATAGGTCCACGCCAGCGGAGCGTAGCGGGTGGAGTTCCACCCCTTTAGCGTGTTCACCGTCACTGACTTCGAAGTCCATCCGACGAATACGTCGCCGTTGCGCACGAAGTAATCGCGCGATCTGTCCCATACGCCCGCGATGTCGAAGTTTGCGCTCGGATTTAGTGGCTCGATGATCACAGTTCCGCTGAACTGCGCGGGATTCGCCGGTCGCTTCACCAGCATTCGCGTTTCGTAGGGAATCCCCATGCAGTCACTGCCTTCGGTGACACTGGCAGGACACGGCGTTATGACTTCTATCCCGGTGCTCGTGTACTCGTAGAGATTTCCCGTACCCGAGAAGAAGAACTCCTCCTCGACGTAACCCTTCGGCACCGGCCCGAAGACGTCGAAGCCGTCGGCTATGAATGGAAAATTGGTCGCGGTCGAAGTGATCGGACCGGTCACCGTCGGTAGCGGCGGGACAAAAGGCGTGACGTCAGCCGCCGCGCTAATCGAAGGCGCCGTGGCCAGCACCAAGATAGCCACGGCACCGATCAGTACGCCGAGGGTCGCATGGCGATCTCTCGATTTGCCATTTGTACTCATTAGCGTTCCTCCCTGGCCTGGACGCGGTCTTGAATTCCGCTCGGCTCCTTCGCCGTTCGGCGCTATCTGCCGCCCCTTCTTTGGGAATTCGCCCCCGCTCGTTCCGTTCCGGTCTCGTTTGATAGACCTCGACATCCGCGCCGAGATACGGATGCCCCCAACAATGGCTTGCTCAGGCGTTCAGCTCTGATCGGCGCCGGAAAAACGCGCGAGTTCGCACCATCGTGAGTAAACTCAATTCGCGTTTCCGCATCCGGCGCGGCCTTCCGTCCTCCTTTTTTCAGGTCTGTATAGCCAACATTGTTGCACGACTGGATTTTGAGACTAGTCCCGCGGAGAATTCGCGGTGAGCTATCAGGTTGTGGTTCCGAACAAAACTCGCGGAGAAAAACGAGCTCTTCGGCTGTGCAGGTTACCGGGCTAGCTTTTCGAGGAGCCCTTTGGCGTCTTTCAGATCGGGCGTATCGAAGCCTTCTGTGAACCAGTTGTAGATCTCGGCGAGCATCGCGCGCGCTTCGTCGCGATGACCTTGCTTCGCGAGCAATCGCGCGAGGCTGGTCGTGGCGCGCAGCTCAAATGAACGGGCTTGCCCGCGGGACGCAGTATCGATCGCCGTGCGAAACAGTCGCTCGACCTCGTGAGGATGGGCCGGATCCTCGATCTGAATCAGTTCGCCTCTTATGCGATAGAGTTCGGCTTGATAGTAACTCTCGCCACCATCGCGGCCCATTGCCAGTCCGAGGTCCACCGCTTCCAAACCCTCTTGGGTTCGACCTGCCTTGCCGAAAGCTACGGCAAGCGCGCTGTAGAACTCTGACTGACCGAGCCTGCCACCGGTCGCGCTATAGTCCGAGAGTCCCTGGAGAATGCAGGCGATACCCTCCTTGAGCTCTCCTTGCCTTGTGAGAGCGACGCCTCGAACATATTTGCCCAACGCAGCGCGTTCGACGAACCCGTGGGTCTCGGACAGCGTGATCGCTTCTTCCGCCAAAGATTGGGCGCTGCTTGGACTACCGGCCAGAAGATGCCCCCGGCCACCAGCTACCAACGCGAACGCCAGGTCAGGGAGGCTCGACAGCGTCCGCGCGCGCTTCACAACTTCGCCAACTCCTACGCAGCATTGGTCCGGATAACCCAGAATTCCCTCAGCGAGCGCGCTTAGCGCTCCTGCCAGCACGTCGGGCCTGCGTTCGTCTAAATACCAGTTTTTCTGCAAAGGTATGTCCTGTGCGAGCGCAAGCTCGAACTGCCTGCGGCAGGCAGCAAAGTCGCCGATGTAAAAGAGACAGAGGCCGAGGGCGGTTCGGGCACCCGCGAGCATCATCGCGTCGCAGTGACTCTCGGCCACTGCCAATGCGTGTTCAGCGTATTCGCGAGCGGTTTGCAGTGCACCGCGCTGTGCATGGAAATGGAAGAGCTGCCAGAGCACCGGGAACACTTGAGACTGCTCTCCGAGGCGTTGTGACAGATCGCGAGCCCGCAAGAGGCTGCGCTCTCTTTCAGTCGCGCCAACTCCCTTAACGGCTGCAGCGGCCGAACCGAGCAGGATCTGCAAGGCAAGTTCGCGCCGGTCCCGTTCCGGCGTTTCGGGCAATTCGTCAAGCAGCTTGAGCGCGGTCATGTAGTGACGCTCGGCCTCGACCATCGCGCCGCACGCCGCCGCCCGCTCGCCCGCAAGATGGAGATATTTCACCGCCTGCCAGGTGTTGGCGCTATGCGCGTAGTGATGCGCCAATTCAGTGATGTGGTCGTCGAGGCTGCCGGCAAATCTGGATCCCGACCCAGCGGCACACGTTCGCTCGATCGCTTCGGCCACCTCGAGATGCAGCCGCTGGCGTCGCGCCGCCGACAAACCGGCCAGGACGGATTGGCGAATAAGCTCGTGAGAGAACTCAAACCGGACCTTGGGACTTTCCGCGACCGAGAAGATCACGCCGGCCTTTTCAGCTTCTTCGACTCGCTCCAGAATCGAATCCGCATCGGCGTCGCACGAAGCCTGAAGAATTTCAAAACTGAAGAAGCGTCCGATCACCGCCGCCGTCGCGAGCATCTTCTGGGTCAGATCGTTGAGCCGCGCCAGTCGCCGCGCCACGACCAGCTTCACGCTCGGCGGCGCGTCCAGCTCTCCAATCTCGAGCGCGGGGCGAAACTGTCCCGCCGAATCGTACAGCCGATTCTCCTCCTCGAGATGGCGGAACAATTCCTCGACGAAGAAAGGATTGCCTTCGGTCTCTGCGAATACCTCGCCAACCACCACGGCAGGCGCCGACTTCCCGCTCAAGCTATCGAGCATCGCGGCCACCCCGTCGCGCGGCAAGCCTTTCAGCCTCACGCGAGTCGCAACTCGGCCGCGCAGTAAATCTTCCAGCGTCTTTGCCAGCTCATGAGTGACGTTGACCTCGGCGTCGCGGTAAGTGCCGATCACCATCAGAGGCAAATCGGATAGACGTTGCGTCAAGTGATCGAGCAGCGACAAGGTCGAATCGTCGGCCCAGTGGAGGTCTTCTAGGATCATCAACGTCGGTCGTTGTGAAGCGATTCGGGCAACGAAGTCGAAAAAGCAATTGAACAAGTGGCGTCGCGCCTGGGCGGGCGGCAAATCGAGCGGTGGCGGAAGTTCCGGCAGGAGGTTCTTGAGTTTGGGGATCAAGCGCGCCAACTCCGGCCCCTGCTCTCCCAGAGCGGTGCGCAGGCTGTCCGTGTTTGATGCGCGATCGATAAAGTCTTCCAGGATCTCCACGAACGGCAGATAAGCGACGGCTTCGTCGTGCTCGGAGCAATGCCCGACCATAATCGCCATTCGCTTTGCGTCAGCCGCGGCCGCAACCTCGTCGGCCATCCGTGTCTTGCCGACGCCCGGTTCGCCGGAAATCAGAACCAGACGTCCGCGCCGGGCAACCGCATCGTCGAGTACGCTCAGCAACGAAGC
>Ga0210393_10003192_pt1 | contig 13211 bp, 9 predicted proteins | sample IncBWC27OmetaG_FD_160068 | JGI IMG/M metagenome (GOLD analysis project Ga0210393, IMG submission 160068) | Forest soil microbial communities from Barre Woods Harvard Forest LTER site, Petersham, Massachusetts, United States - Inc-BW-C-27-O ... | reverse complement strand
CAGCGAGGGCCAAACCGAAAGGCCTCGCAGCGTATCGTAGGTTTCCACATCGGACGGCGTTTTCCAGATCGACCTTAACCCTCGTGAAGCGTTCAGCATGGATGCGTCCAGGGACTGGAAGCGAAACAGCACAAAGGCGGAAAGAAGCGCGAAGGCACCGCCCAGCGCTTGGGCAATCGTACTGAACGTATATAAGATGCTATTTTCCATTGATGGGGTCCATCACAACGGCTGCGCCGGAGCGCGCTCATAAGCCTCGGCGACCTCCTGCTGCATTCCTTCTCGCGCGAGCAGCCGCGCCAGCGAGGCCCGACGATAGCGCCAGCTCCTCGAGGCATCGTCCGGCCAGTCCTCGATTCGCGCACGCTCGGCAGCCGCCGCATAGTATTTGAATGAACTGAGCCAGACTGATTTCCGCTGCACGGGTTCCGCCAGAGAGAAAGCGACGCCATCGTCCCGTTCGCCGAAGCGAGCGAGAGCGCTCGGCTCGCCGGCGTCGGCGGCCTTCTGGTACCAGAACCAAGCGCGCTTCTCATCCGGCGCCAGCGCGTACTTGCCGACTGGGCCGACGCCATGCTCGTAGAGCGAACCGAGATCGAAGGCTGCCATCGTCACGCCGTCACCGAAGGCGCGCTCGAAGAGCGAAATCGCCTGCGCAACGTCGAGCATTTCGCTCGACGGTTGCGAGAGAATCCTTGCGAGTTCCACCTGCGCGGCCCGGTAGCCGAGTGTGCGCGCCGCCTCGAAATCGCGCCGCGCGGCGGCGAAGTGGCGACTCGCCAGCTCGACTCGACCGTGCTGAAACAGCACCCGGGCCTGGTCGGCGCTCTTGCCGGGATCGCTGCAGGCACCGAGTGCCACGTCGGGGACGATCTGATCGAGCAGAATGCCCGCGGCGCGCCGATCAGGGTCATAAGGTGCGGCTGCGGATTCGTCGCACTTCGACGGATTTTTGCGCCACTGGCGTACATCGGCCGGTACCGGCAGGCCCAGCTGGAATCGCGCGGTGCTCGGCAACGGATCGAATTGCGCGGCGCGGGCCCACGCGATCTGAGTCTCGAGAACAGGCGCGCGGGCTTCCCAGATGCGCGCGGTCTTGTCGGCCGACGCCGTCAGGACGCGCAGGCCGTCGGGCGAGAAAACGGCCATCCGGACGAAATCCGTGTGGCCGCTCAACAGCAGGGTCTGCGTGCCGGTCAGGGCATCCCAGATCCGGGCACTCTTATCGTCAGAGGATGTGACCACGCGCAGGCCGTCGGGTGAAAAGGCCGCGGAATTGAGCGCTTTCGAGTGCCCGACTAGACGCGTGATCTCGCGACCTGTCGCGACATCCCAAATCCGTGCGGTCTGATCGTCCGATGCGGTGACCACGCGGCTGCCATCGGACGAGAATGCGGCCCTCTCCAGGACGTCCGTGTGCCCACGTAGCACGGTGAGCTGCTGTCCTGTCTCAGCATCCCAGATCCGGGCGGTCGTGTCATACGATGCCGTCACCACACGCTTGCCATCGGGGGAAAACGCGGCAGAATTCAAGTTGGCGGTGTGCCCGAGCAGCCGCACGATCTCGCGACCGGTCTGCGCGTCCCAGATTCGCGCGGTCCGATCCCAGGACGCCGTGACGATGCGCCGGCCGTCGGGTGAGAACGCGGCGTACCAGACGGCGGCGGTGTGGCCGTTCAGCCGCAGGGTCTCTCGACCCGTTGCCACTTCCCAGACGCGGGCGGTCTGATCTTTGGCGGCCGTGACAACGTGCAGACCGTCCGGTGAAAACGTGCCCGATTCCACGTGGTCCGTATGGCCATTGAGCACCGAAATCTCGCGGCCCGTGGCGGCATCCCAGATGCGGGCGGTCTTGTCCCAGGACACCGTGACGATGCGTCGGCCATCCGGTGAGAAGGTCGCCGACATCACCAGGTTCGTATGTCCGCTGAGCAGGGCCACTTGCTGCGGAGGCACGGCATCCCACACTCTCGCCGTGAGGTCGAACGAGGTCGAGACCACACGCCGACCGTCGGGCGAGAACGCCGCCGACTCAATCACCTCCGTATGACCGGCGAGCAAGGCGGTCTGCTGACCCGTGGCCGCATCCCAGAGGCGGACGGTCCTATCGTCGGATGAGGTCACCACGCGCAGACCGTCGGCAGAAAATGCGGCCGAGCTCACCAGGTCCGAGTGACCCCGCAGCACCGTGATTTGATGGCCGCGCTCGGCATCCCAGATGCGGGCGGTTTTATCCACCGAGGCCGTGACGATGCGCAGGCCATCGGGGGAGAAGGCTGCGGACCACACCGCATTGTCGTGTCCGCTCAGCACCATGATCTGCGCACCGGTCACGGCGCTCCAGATGCGAGCGGTCTGGTCATCGGAGGCCGTCACGACGCGCCGACCGTCGGGCGAGAATGCGGCGGAGCGCACGGTTTCGGAATGCCCGCTCAGCAGCAACTGCTGCTGACCGGTCGTTGCATCCCAGATGCGGATCGTTTTGTCATTCGACGCCGTGACAACGCGCAGTCCGTCGGGAGAAAACGCGGCGGATCGCACTCTGCCCGTGTGCCCGCTCAACAGCAGCAGCTGCTGGCCGGTGCTCGCATCCCAAATGCGGGCGGTCTTGTCGTACGACGCCGTGACAACGCGCCGGCCGTCGGGCGCAAACGCGGCCGAGTTCAGGCTGTCGGCATGCCCGCTCAGCCGCACGATTTCCCGACCGGTCGTCGCGTCCCAAATCCGGGCGGTCTTGTCGTCGGACGCCGTGACGATGCGCCGGCCCTCGGGCGAGAACGCCGCCGATATCACCCGGTCAGCATGCCCCGTGATGACCAGAATCTGCGCGTCCGCTGCGCGCGCCTCCTGGAAGACGCTCAAGGCTTCGGGCGTGTATTGCCGATTCTCGCCCCGATGCGGCAGCACTTCGAGAATGATGCCCAGTGCGCCCGGGGTATCGGCATCAATGAGCCGTGCGGCGGCCGTTTGTGTGAGTGCGCGCGATCGGGCATCGAGCGCCGCGTCGCGCTGCACCGATGCCACGCGCGCCTCGTAGGTCGTTGCGGCAAGACCGCCGGCAAGCGTCAATACCAAAACGCCGGCCACGGTAATGCCAACCCAGTGCCTGCGGGCAAATTTGAGCGCGCGGTAAGCAACGCTGTCCGGTTGAGCGAGCACCACATCGCCGCGCAGATAGCGCGCGATATCCTCGCCAAACGCATTGGCCGTCGCGTAGCGCTCGCCCGGGGATTTCTTGAGCGCTTTGGAGGTGATGGTGTCCAGGTCACCCCGGAGGACACTCGCCAGTTTTTTTCCGCTGGTCGCGCGCGCCCCCGCCGCTTCCTCGCTCAGCGTTGCACGACTCGGTGTCAGCGGCACCGCCTGCAGGATCGCCTCCTCGAGCGCACCGCGTGATTCGCGCTTAAGCTTGTAGGGCCGCTCGCCGGTCAAAAGCTCATAGAGCATCACACCGAGCGCATAGACATCCGCAGCAGTCGTGATCGGCGCACCGGTGACCTGTTCGGGGGCAGCATAGTCGGGCGTCCATGCTCGACCGCCGATCTGCGTGAGTTCCGTCTCCTTCGCTTCGCCTTCGGTCAGAAGCTTGGCGATGCCAAAATCCAAGAGCTGAACCTGTCCCTCTTTGGTTACCAAAATATTTGCCGGTTTCAAATCGCGGTGGATCACCAGATGCGCATGCGCGTACTGCACCGCACTCAAGACCTGCTGAAACAGTGCGAGGCGCTCGCGAATTGACAGGCGGCGGTCATCGCAATATGTCGTGAGCGGCGTGCCCTCAACGTAATCCAGCGCCAGGTAGGGCTGACCGTCTTCCGCAAATCCGGCGTCGAGCAGGCGCGCGATGTTGGGGTGACTCAGGCTCGCGAGAATCTCCCGCTCGCGGGTAAAGCGCTCCGTCACCACGCGACTCTTCAACGCCGGGTGCACGAGCTTCAAGGCCACCTGTCGCGCAAACAAGCCGTCGACCCGCTCCGCCAGCCAGACGCTTCCCATGCCGCCATTGCCGAGGAGCGAGAGCACGCAATAAGGCCCGAACATCCTGCCCGTGAGCCCCGGATCCACGTCCGTCAGGGGCTCCAGGCGCCGCCCCAGCGCATCGCGCGTCTCGAGAAATCGTTCCGCCTGAACAGCGTCCTGCGCTGCGAACATTTCCCGCAGCAGAGAGGCCGATTGCGGATCCGTGCGCGCGAGTTCCTCCAGCCACGCACCGCGCGCCTCCGGCGCCATCTCGAGCGATTCATCCAGAAGCTTGGAAAGCTTGAGGTACTCGGCCTGGCTCAGATCCTTGTGCAGCATCCCGAACTCAATTTATTACAGAACAACGGGGAATGTCGAACCGCTCTATCTCATCCACTGGATCGCTACGCCCAGCAGAGTCCTCACCCCCTGCTCGAAGCGGTCCTTGAGCGGATCGACACGCCCGTCGCCGAAGGCCTCGGCGAGCCGAGGGAAGGCGCCGGTCGCGAGTTGGGTCGCGGCAAATTCGATGTTCACCGTCGCATCGGTGGCTGCCTCGCGCAGTGCGTGCCCGAACACGAAATCATCCACCAGCGCGAGCAGCGTGATCTTCTGTTTGCTCGTCATCGCGGTTTTAGCCAGTGCCTCGAGACACTGTTCCATATGGCGCAGAGCATTGCGCCCGGGGGGAGCCGATAACATCGATACCAGCGCCCATGGATGACGAATGTAAACCGCATGCGTATGCCTGGCGATCTCCATCATGGCACGCTGCCAGTCTTTTGGTAGGGACGGTAGGAGGGCCTCGCCCATGAGCGCATCGTCCATCACCGCGACCAGATCGTCTTTGGTCTTGACGTAGTAATAAAGGCTCATGGTTCCGACCTCGAGCTCCTGCGCCACGCGGCGCATTGAAACAGCCTCGAAACCCTCCCGGTCAGCAATGGCGAGTGCAACGGCGGCGATCTTCTCGCGGCTCATGCGGGGCTTTTGTCTTGACATTCGTACAGTGTACCATTACATTTATTCGTACGATGTACGAAACAAATGTGCTGATCGTTGGAGCCGGACCCACGGGATTGACACTTGCGCTCGATCTCGCGCGCCGCGGGATTTCGTTTCGTGTGGTCGATGGCGCGGCATTTCCGTTTGCGGGATCCCGCGGCAAAGGCATCCAGCCGCGCACCCTCGAGGTTTTCGACGATCTCGGCGTCATCGACGCGATCCTGGCCAGCGGTGCGCGGTACCCGAAGACCCGGATCCACCTGGGTCCGTTCTCGCTGCGGGCCGGGTCGCTCGCTCCCCCCAATCTGCCGACCGAGGGGGTGCCCTATCCGAACCTGTGGATGGTGCCGCAATCGCGTACCGAGCAGATATTGCGCGAGAGATTGGCGGAGCTGGGTGGGCAGGTCGAATTCGACGCGGCGCTCGCGACGTTCACCCAAACCGAGCACGGCGTGGATGCCGTACTCACGAGCGGTGAACGGGTGCGGACGAGCTTTCTGGTGGGGTGCGACGGGGGCCACAGTACCGTGCGAAAAGTGCTGGGCTTGCGGTTGGAAGGCGAAGCGATTGACAGCCGGCCCATGCTCGTCGCAGACCTCGAGATCGAAGGTCTCGATCGCCACGACTGGCACGTTTGGCCTTCCCTGGTGGGGAGCGCCATAGGGCTCTGCCCGTTGCCAAACACAGCGCTATTTCAATTGATCGCACGAGCAAAGGCCGCATCCGACATCGAGAATACCGTGCGCAAAGTGACCGGCCATCGTGTCCGGCGCGTTGTCTGGAGTTCGATCTACCAGCCGGCCGTGCGCATGGTCAATCGCTACCGTGTCGGGCGGGTACTCTTGGCGGGAGATGCGGCGCACCTGCATCCACCCACAGGCGGCCAAGGACTCAATACCGGCATCCAGGACGCGTACAACTTGGGCTGGAAGCTCGCCTGTGTCGTCCGGGGCGGACCGGACTCGCTCCTTGACACGTACGAGGCCGAGCGCCTTCCGATCGCGGCGGCGGTGCTGGGCCTGACCAGGCGTCTGCACCAAACGCGATCCATCAAGCGCGGCGAGACAACGAACCAACTCGGGCTGCATTACCGCACGAGCTCACTGTCGTCGGGTACCCCGCTCGGAAAACTGCATCCCGGCGACCGCATGCCGGACCTGCGGCTGCAAGACGGCAGCAGGCTCTTCGATCACTTGCGCGGCCATCACGCAACCGAGTTTGTCACGAGCGAGGGTCCCAGGCTTCTAATTCGCCCGGACGGCTACATAGCGTACATCGGCACAACGCACTTCTCCGCGTACGCTGGTGCGCCGCCTCGCAGTATCCGCGGCACGCTATCCCACCTCGGGCTGCCGCAACCGCATCAAGGATGAAGTTGGAGTTTCAGCCCGGGACGATGCGCATCGCTTCAGCGGGCGGGACGCGGGCTGCGCGCCGCGCCGGCGGTAACGCCGCGCATTGACCCAGTACCAAAACAAACAGGCTGGTCAGCGTGATGTACGTTGGCGGCAGACTTTTCAGAGCCAAGTAGTGCATCAAGGAAATATTTGGGACCAGTGCAACGATCGAACCGCAGCAGATCCCCAGCAGCACGATGAAAAAATTCTCGGCCAAGATCAGGCCAAGAATGTCCCGGCGTCTCGCGCCCAAAGCACGCCTCATGCCGAGCGACCGGCGTCTGCCGTCAACCCAGAGGGTGGTTATTCCAATGACCCCACCGGCCGTGGCAAGCAATAGGATAGTAGACGCTGCCGCGAGGAGGATCACGAGACCACGATCAGTCGCAAATGCGTTGGCTCGAAGCGTACGAAAATGCTGCACGCCTTCTTGGCGGTCGAGGATGCGAAGGCGCGATGTCTTGTACAAAATGTCCGTGAGAGACTTTCTGACGTTTGCGGCAGCGCCGGGCTGGGTACGCACAATGTAGGGGTCTCCGGCCACATCGGCGAGGCGCACGGGCATGAATACTGCTTTGTATGCATGGTTGCTGGCGCCCTTCTGGGGCACCTTCACATCCGCGATGATGCCCACGATGGTCCGTGGATGACCGCTCATAAATACGGCCTTACCCAAGGCATCACCAGACGGGAACAGGCTACGGCTTAGGTCTTCCGTGATCATGATGGAACCGACTGTCGGGTCCGCATCGGTCGAGCCCAGCACGACATCGCTAGTCTGAAAATTACGGCCTCTGATGAGACGCAATCCATACGCGGCCAGGGCGTGTTCATCGGCGAAGTAGGTTTCCCCGCGCGAGGTCGGCGATTTTTGCTCAGGCTCGAGACTCAGACCAGTGAGGTTGGCCCAAGGTCCAACGATCGGTATGGTGTAGTCCGCGTAGGCATCGACGACTCCGGGCAAGGCACGCAAGGCTGCGAGATCCGCGTCCGTGCGCGCGTGCGCCTCATCCAAGGTTAAAGGTCCCACCCAGTGATTATCGACGATAATGATGTTCGCCTCGTCGATGCCGCTGGGTTGCAAGATCAACGAGACGCGCTGAGTGATGATGAAGATCACGTTAGCGACGATGGCGAGGGTCAGGGCAACCTGGCACGCCAGAATAAAGACGCCGGCTTTATGGCGGACCAGGGATGAGACAATCGGTCGAATGGGAATCGATACCATTTATTTAGCTCGACTTTAATTGCCAGCCGGGCTCGATCCGACAGGCGCGCAAAATCGGATAGGCGGACGCCAGCAGCACCATGCCCAGGGCGATTAGGGGCGCCTGCAGTAACGTGGCCAACGTGACCTGGGCAAGCCTTGCGACTTCCACTGGAAACACCAGCCCCAGGCTATTCACAAAGCAAACCGTTAGTATGGCTCCCAGCAAGCCGCCGGCCAGACCAATGACGGCCGCCTCAGTCAGATACTGGAACAGTATCGCGGAGCGGGATCCACCCAGTGCACGGCGCACCCCGATATCGCCGGCGCGACGCATGAATCTCGCGAGTAACAGGCCAACGGCATTGACTGCGCAAACCGCCAGAAGACCGAGCGCGACCACGAATGATATGCGAGTCTCGGGCGGAACGACGTGTTGGTAATCAAGCCAATCTTCCTGGTCGCGCAGTTCCACGTTGGCAGGCCAATGAAAGCGGCCGGCTGCCCTTTGTTCATCCGCATAGGCATGCAGATAATTCCGGTACTCTGCGGCGGCGGCCGAGTCCGGCAGCTCGACCCAGTAGGATATAAAGGAAATCTCCGATCTCATGTCCCAGGGGGGGAATGATGATTCGCCATAAGACCCTCCGGCCGTGGGTATTTTCCAGTTCAGCGCCTGCCGAAAAGGCAACAATAGCTGCGGCGCGTGGCGATCGAATGCATTCTTGTCACTGGCGGCATAGAAGCGTGGCAGTGGATTCCACGGCGCCAGTACGCCGGAAATTCGATAAGTGTGACCATCGAGTCGTATTTCCCGGCCGACGCTGTTCGCGCCGCGAAACACCTTCTGATTGAGCTCATCGCCAATGACAACCTCATTGCTGCCCTCCTGGTCGGCGGCGTTGCTCCAAGCGGAGCCGAATCGAAACGGTACGTTCAACATTTGAAAGTAACCGAGGGTTACGGCATAGCCGTTGGCCTCGAGTGCATCGATTGCCGGGTCAGCGGGAACGAGTGAAAGACTGATTTTGTATATGGCAGCCTGGAGACGAGCACTATCACGCGCATGCAATGCCTCGACGTCGCGCAGGGTCAGTACGGGGTCGATTTCGCCATACATCTTCACATACTCTGGACCGTGATTATCGATCTGTGGAGTAAACAGCCGATGAGCCTTGGCAGCGAAGGAATTCGCTGAGACCGCGCGCAGCAGCGAAAATGTACTCACCGTTCCCGCAACTCCAAGCGCGATGAGCAGGATCATCCAAATGGTGATGAGTCTTTGATCTAAGAGGCTTCGAATGCCGAGAGCTACGTTGTAGGAAAACATCAGTATTCCCTTGCAACCATGCAGACTTTACTTCTGCTGCACCGCCACCTCGGCGAGGGCCCGGGCATCAGCGCGCGCTGCCTTGTAGTCGGCTTCCGCCTGGTCCCTGCAGGCCTTTTGAGCATCGCCGCTCTGCGATTCGCAAGTTGCCATGGCCACTTTGCGATTGCCATCGGCTTTGGCGATGGCCACGTTGTAGGTCTGGTGTGCAGCGTCGTTGTTGAATTTGATCTCCTGATCATTGACCTTCTCGTACGATTTATCCAGCGCGCTCTGCGCGCGGCCTTCGCTCTTCGCCACCTCGTTGCTCGCCTTCTGCTCGGCCTTGGCAACGTCCTTCGACACGTCTTCCGGCGACTTCGACTGGTTGCAGCCGGCTAGCGCCAGAGAAGCGAGCATGAAAATCGGCATCAGGTATTCACGCATGCAATTTCCTCTTGTTATCGGTACGCGATCGGACGCTTACAGCAGTTCGATCGCATCATGACGTTCAACGAGATGGAGATCAACAACCCGGAGCATTTTGGCACGGGATAAGCGTAACCATGAGTTGGCGCCGCAACACCGAGCTTACCTGCCACAGCGATATGACCGTCACGTTTCAGCAATCCGGTCAACAAACCATCGCCTAGCATTCGGGCCAAGATTCGGCTATTGGACCAAGATTCGGCTGTTGGACCCGCATACGAGCAGGCAACGTGTCCCTTGCCGCATACGAGCAGCAAATTGGCGTTTTTCTCGCGGGTCTCTCAGAATCCAAGACAGATGCTCACGCCAAAAGAATCCCACGGGACTGCAAGTGCGCGGCCCATCGTTTTTATCGTGGATGACGATGCATCGTTACGGACTGCCATGAGCGAACTACTCGAGGCCTCCGGCTTTAGGACGCACGGCTATGAAACGACGGGTGACTTCTTGCTGAATCCGCCGGGCGATGAGCCAGGTTGCGTGCTGCTGGATGTGCGCTTGCCGGGGCCGTCGGGGCTCGATCTGCAGGCCGGCTTGCAGCGTCACGGCATCAATTTGCCGGTGATTTTTCTAACCGGTTACGCAGACGTACCTACCAGCGTGCGCGCAATGAAAGCGGGTGCAGTAGATTTTCTAGAAAAGCCAGTGACTCGTGAGACCTTGCTGGAGGCGATTCGCCGAGCGCTCGATTTCGATGCGAAAAGCCGCGCCGCGCGCGATGCAGCTCAGCTCCATCAGGAACGATTGAATGTGCTGACGATTCGTGAGCGAGAAGTATTCGATCGCATCGTAGACGGCAAGTTGAACAAACAGATTGCCGATGAGCTGGGCGTTGGCTTAAGAACAGTCAAGGCGTATCGCGCACAACTGATGATCAAGCTCGGCGTCAGCTCGGCGGCCGAGCTTGGCAAGCTCGCCGGACTACGGGGTCCCTCCCGTACTTGATCCACGCTGGACGCGTGGCCTTCCCTTGCACCTAGGTGCAGACATTCAGCACCAAGTCACACTGATATCGCCGCCCGGCCCATGCGACAGTGTCCCTCAATAAGATCCATCAACCGTCAATAGGTGAGTGGCCGAGAGTTTGGGGAGTTCTGAGATGGTGCAGCGAAGCAATCCCAAGGCGATATTCATCGTCGAGGACGACGAAGGTATGCGCGAGGCCATCGAGCAGCTGCTTTCCGTCGCGGGTTTCAAGACAGCGGCATATGGGTCCGCTGAGGCGTTGCTCGACGAAGTCGCCACGCAAAGCCCGCTGTGCGTCATCAGCGACCTTAATCTTCCTGCCATGTCGGGACTCGATCTGCTCACGGAACTTGTCCGGCGTGGCGAGCAGCTACCGGTCATTGTCATCACGGCCTTCGACTCGGTGTCGACTCGCCAGGAAGCGGTACGCCTCGGCGCCTCAGCCTTTTTGGCCAAGCCCTTCACGAGCAAGGCGCTGCTAACGGCGATCGATGACATCGCGGCGCGAAGGCCTCGAGCAGGCATCTCACTCGACTGATTAGGGGGAATGAAGCATGGATGGCGAATCGGGTACGGTCTTTATCGTCGACGATGCTGCGGAGGTACGCAGGAGTCTGTCGCGCCTGTTGGCGGCGGCCGGATATCGAGTGCAGGCATTCGAATCCGCAGAATCATTCTTACAGGGCCACGACGCAGAATTGCCGGGCTGCCTATTACTCGACGTTCGCATGCCCGGTCTCAGCGGACCTGACTTACAACACGCGCTCGCGAGCAGGGGACTGACGCGTCCGATTGTTTTTTTAACCGGCAACGGCGACATCGAGACCAGCGTGCGGGCGATGAAGGAAGGCGCGGTCGATTTTCTGACCAAACCGGTCGACGATGTGCCGCTGTTCGCCGCGGTCGAGAATGCGCTTCGACGCGATGCCGAGCAGCGCTTGAAACGCTCCATCCGCCGCACGATCCAACAACGCCTCGAGAACCTCACGCCGCGTGAGCGCCAGGTCCTGGTGCAGGTGATTCGCGGGCGGCTCAACAAACAGATTGCCGCCGAGCTCGGCACCGGCGAAAAGACCATAAAAGTGCATCGCGCCAGAGTCATGTCCAAAATGAGGGTTCGGTCCGTCGCGGAACTGGTGCAACTGTGCGCGCAGGTCGGAGTATCGATCGAGCCGACTCCGGGTTGCAGAACGGCTTCCATCGATTGGAAGCAAGCGGATACGCCGAGTCTGGAGGCAGCGCGCAAGGGCGACGCATGCTTGTGTCCCGGATAAGCCTTGGGCCTGTCGTGCCAGGCATTGGAATGAAATGAGTTGGGCCGCTGCCATATTCTCGATGAGCGCCTCGTCTTGTCTGACGCTGGCATCGATCTACGGTTTCCTGTGGTGGCGTCAGCGAGACGCATGGTCTCATCTGTTGTTCGCGGTCGCGGCAATTGCGACGGCGGCTCTGGCGTGGTTTGACCTGGCGGCGATGCACGCGCAGTCCGCGGCGCAATTGAGCGCCGCGGTCCTGTGGGCGCATATTTTGGTGTGGTTCACCATTCTGGCCTTGGCCTGCTTCGTGCGGCTCTATCTGCGCGCCGGCCGAGCCTGGCTTCTGTGGAGCGTGCTTCTTCTGCGCACGATCTCGTTGTTCGTTAACTTCGCTTCGGGCGAGAATCTCAACTATGGCGCCCTGCCGAGTCTCAGCCGCGTTCAGATGCTGGGTGAGGCTGTTTTCGTTGCTCGGTCCCAGCCCAATCCCTGGATGCTGATCGGGCATTTGAGCCTGCTGGCACTGCTGATCTTTGTCCTCGACGCTGCGATTTCCGTATGGCGACGCGGCGACCGCCGCATGGCAATCATTGTGGGCGGCAGCATCGTCTTGTTTGTCGGAGCCGGGACCGCGCAGTGTTTGCTGATTTTTTGGGGCAGTATCCTCTGGCCGTCGACGCCGAGTTTGTTCTTCATGGGCATCATCGTCGCCATGGGTTATGAGCTGGGCAGCGAGGCAGCGCGCGCCGCGCCCCTGGCACAAGCACTGCAATCGAGCGAACAGCGGATCACCCTGGCCGCGGAAGCGGCCAATATGGGATTTTGGTCGCATGATCCCCTGCGAGATGAATTCTGGGCGACCGATCAATGGCGCGCGCTGTTTGGCTTTGCGGCCGCGGACCGGCCGTGTCTCGAGGACGTGTGGCAAAGACTGCATCCGGACGACCGCGAGATCACCCGACGGACCGTCGCGACCGCGGGTGAAACCGATGGCCGCTATCAAGTCGAATATCGCGTGTTGCTGCCGGACGGTCAGATAAAGTGGATCGCATCCGATGGCCGCATTGAACTAAACGAGCGCGGGCAACCGGTGCGCATGCGCGGCGTGTCGTTGGACATCACAAAACGCAAGCAAGCGGAGCTGGAAGCGCAAAAGCATCGCGGCGACGTGGCGCACCTATCACGGGTGGCGAATCTCGGTGAACTGTCTTCCTCCCTGGCGCATGAGCTGAGGCAGCCGTTGTCCGCCATCATGCACAATGCACAGGCAGCACAATTGTTTCTGGCAGACGACGATTGTGACTTGCAAGCCATTCGCGAGATCTTGCGCGACATTGTCACGGATGACGAGCGTGCCGGAGAAGTCATCGATCGGCTGCGCACGCTGCTCAAAAAAGGCGAGTTTCAGCCACAAACTTTGGCGGTCAATGAATTGATTCAATCGGTGCTCAAATTGTTGCACCATGAAATGATGGCGCGCGCACTGAGAGTGGTCGTCGACCTTAGCCCAGGGCTACCACCGGTCCGCGGCGACCGAGTGCAATTACAACAGGTCCTGCTCAATTTGATTTTGAACGCGGCAGATGCCATGTCGCAAACGACCGGATGCGTCCGCACCCTGA
>Ga0210393_10003190_pt1 | contig 13221 bp, 10 predicted proteins | sample IncBWC27OmetaG_FD_160068 | JGI IMG/M metagenome (GOLD analysis project Ga0210393, IMG submission 160068) | Forest soil microbial communities from Barre Woods Harvard Forest LTER site, Petersham, Massachusetts, United States - Inc-BW-C-27-O ... | reverse complement strand
TCAGCGGCGGCGGTTAACGAACCGCACCGGCGGCGGTCACTCACGCCGCGCAACGGTCAAGAGCAGTGGACTAGGCTCGTTACTCCGGCGGCCTTCGGCCGTCGAGCGCGGCGTTTCTACACGAACGCCAGCTAAATTCGGGTGGAATAATTGCTGCCGAGAGCACCATCATCGGCACCGGGACGCGTCGGTTTGCCGAGTGTCGAGTATTTTTCCTTTTCCTACTCCCGCCCGCTGACGCAGCACAAACCATCACTTAGATGACTGCGGATCGATCGCGTCGAAACAACCGACCAGTAAGTCTTGGTACGAGCGCTTTGCGAGGTGCAGTAGCACTGCAGGACCTGTTGGGGGAGCTTGCCCTAGTTCTGTTGCCCCGTGGGATGACCCCCAAGAGGTTCGCCGAACTCGCGAGTGTCGCTTTCGTTCAGGCAGCCGCTAACATGTCGAGACTTCAAAACGGACGCGTAAATCACTCGAGAGTGGCGGCTCAGACTGGCTTATCTAGAGCTGATGTGAAGCGACTCCTTGCGTTCAACGTTCTTGATACCGCTCGCTCGGGTCTGACCGCGATAGAAAAGGTAGTTCACGGTTGGCGGACGGACCGCAGGTTCCGTACCAGAATAGGTCATCCTAAGCGGCTTCCGATCTCGGGATCGGAGATCTCATTTGCCAGCCTGGTTAGGGAATACGGCGGAGATGTAACGCACCGAGCAGTGTTGGATGAACTGCGAAGAATCGGTGCCATAAGGGACGCTTCGGGACAGATTCAATTGCGCCCTTCGCCATTCCTTCATTGCAGGTTTGATTTCGCTTTCCTATCGCCTGTTCTGCCGGCATTGGTTGACGGTTTGAGAATCGCCTCAGACACAAGCGCGACGAGTGTCGCTGCGCCAGTACGTCGGCTTACCATTCCGGCGGAAACAGACGTCGATCTAGCGATCGTGCGTGACCGGTGTGCTTCTAGCGCTCAATCGATGCTCGACGGACTTGCACATTCCCTTGGCAAGCAGGTGACGGTGCCGCACAAGCGGGGAGCACCCGCCCGTTCGTTTACGGTGACGATTCTGCTAAGCGAAGGTTACGCAAAGAGACGAAAAAATGTCCGATCAGTAATGGCCTCGTCGCGTAAAGGGACTCAGAAATGACTAGGGGGCTGTCCAAACGACTGGAACTGGACTACTCCAATATACTGGTCGCCATATTCGAATTGATGCTGAGGGCCGGGATACGAGGGAAGGATCTTTTGCCGGTTTGCGTTCGATCGCTAGGACGCGCGGAAATCAGATCTCGCAGAAATCAGAGAGAAGAATGTGGTGGGTTGGTCACTGCCGCTCTTGTTCTGGACGCATGGCATCGGGATCGTCGTTACTTAGATACAGCGGGTCTGCCAAGACCAGTTCGTCTAATCGGTCCTGCACCGAGCGTTGAAGCGCTGGTTAGGCGCCAAAAGGTACGAAATCACGCCGCAGACGTCGCGCATCGCCTAAGAGCCGTGCAGCTGGTCGTTCCTTCAGGGAAAGGCCTATATAAGCCAGCGAGTGACGTTGCCGTGATATCGGCGAGCGACCCGTTGGTTCTTCAACACGCGGCACAGGCATTGTTGACACTTCTTGGCACTGTTGGGCAAAACGTGAGCGGAACAGGAAGTCTGTCACCACTAATCGAACGATTCGCCGAAGTCCCCGACCTCCCCCGCAAGCACGTAAAGGCGTTTCAAATGTTTACGCAAGCCCAGGGGCGTACGTTTGTCCGCACGGTAAACGACTGGTTGGAATCAAGACGTGTGAAACCCAGCGCTTCAAAGACCATAAAGGGAACGGTGCGGGCGGGCATCCATACCTATGCCTATATCGCCTCTAAACAACGGACGGTCTTATCGCCGCCTAAGCTTTGACCTCCGTCTTTGTCAGCTGGTCTCTCAATGCTCTTCTCAATATCTTCCCCACATTCGTCTTCGGGAGTTCGTTCCTGAAGTAAATGTGCTTGGGGACCTTGTACCCGGCCAGCGACTTGCGGCACCAGTCCATGATCTGTTGCTCGGTGAGAGTTGGATCCTTGCGCACGACGAATAGCGCGACGACCTCACCCGAGTGCTCATCGGGTTGCGCCACTGCCGCAGCTTCCAGGATCCCCGGACAGCCGGCGGCAGCCGCTTCGACTTCGTTCGGATACACGTTGAATCCCGAGACCAGGATCATGTCCTTCTTGCGGTCCTCGATGTACACGTAGCCACGCGGATCCATGCGTCCGACGTCGCCGGTTCGCAGCCAACCCCCGGGCAGCATGACTTTGGCGGTCTCGTCCGGGCGATTCCAGTAGCCCTTCATTACCTGTGGCCCGCGTACGCAGATTTCGCCGATCTGCCCGAGCGGCAGATCATCGCCGGCGTCGTCCTTGATCGCGATCTCGGTCGACGGGATCGGCAGGCCGATCGAGCCGTTGAATGGCTCGTTGTTGGGATTGATGCAGGCCGCAGGCGACGTCTCGGTGAGACCCCAGGCCTGCGTGAGCACGTTGCCGGTAGCCTCTTTCCAGCGCTCGGCGACCGTCGCCTGTACCGCCATGCCGCCGCCGAGGGTCACCTTGAGATTACTGAAATCGATCTGAGCGAAGCCCGGTGCATGCAGCATGGCGTTGAACAGCGTGTTGACGCCGCTGATGAAATTGGGCGGATAGCGCTTGATGTCCGCGATGAGCGACGGCAGGTCGCGCGGGTTGATGATGAGCACGTTCTTCCAGCCGAGACGCGCGAACAGCATGCAGTTCGCTGACAGCGCGAATATGTGATACAGCGGGATCGCGGTGATCAGCACCCCGGCGCTGTCGTGAAACAACTTGCCGAGCCACGCCTCCGCCTGCAGCACGTTGGTGCTCACGTTGCCGTGCGACAGCATCGCGCCCTTGGCGACACCGGTGGTGCCGCCGGTGTACTGCAGGAATGCCAGATCCTCCGAACCGACCTCCACCGGCGCCAGCGGCAGCTTGTGCCCCTCCCTCAGCGCGCTGGTGAACGGCAGCGCACCGGGTATGTGCCACGCCGGCACCCGCTTGTGCACGTGACGCACGACGAAGTTGACGAGGTACGACTTTGGAAACTTCAGCAGGTCGCCGGCCGCGGTCACCAGCACGCGCTTGACGCTGGTGTGTTCCAGCACCTGCTGCACCACGTGCGCGAAATTCTCCAGCACCACGATCGCGATGGCGCCCGAGTCGCTGAGCTGGTGCTCGAGCTCCGGCGCGGTGTACAGCGGGTTGGTGTTGACCACGACCAGCCCGGCGCGCAGCGCGCCGAACATCGCCACCGGGTACTGCAGCGTGTTCGGCAGCATGATGGCGATGCGATCGCCCTTGCGTAAGCCGGCGTGCTGCAGCCAGGCGGCGAACGCCCGGGTGAGCTCGTCGAGGCGCCCGAAGGTGAGCTCGGTACCCATCTGCACGAACGCCACCCGCTCGGGATAGTGCGCGCACGCCTGCTCCAGCAGCTCCTTCAGCGAACCCAGCTGCGACGGATCGATCTCCGCCGGCACGTGCGGCGGATATGACTTGAGCCAGATTCTGTCCATCACGATCCCCTGAGCGTGTGTATTACTTCTTCAGCAGTGACGACAGTTGCGGCCAGATCGTCTCCAGCACCGGCGGCTCGCCGCGGGCGTTGGGGTGTATGCCGTCCTGTTGCATCCGCTGCGGATCCAGCGCCACGTTCTGCAGCATGAACGGCACGAGCGGCACATGATATTGACTTGCGAGCTCGGGGAACACGCGGGCGAATCCTTCCGTGTAGCGCGGCCCGTAGTTGGGCGGGATGCGCATGCCGACCAGCAGCACCTGCGCCCCGGCCGCCTGCGCCAGTTGCACCATCGCGGCGAGGTTGGCGCGCAGCTCCTCGAGCGGCAGGCCGCGCAGACCGTCGTTGCCGCCGAGCTCCAGGACCACGATGGTCGGCTGGTGCAGCTGCAACGCACGCGGCAGCCGCTCGCGACCGCCGCTGCTGGTCTCCCCGCTCACGCTGGCGTTGACGATCTGGTACCCGTAACCTTGTGCCTTAAGTCGCTGCGTGAGCAGTGCGACCCAACCTTGTTCCGGCGGGATTCCATAGGCGGCGCTCAGGCTGTCGCCGAACACAAGGATCGTACGCGCGGAGGCCACCGCGCTCTGGAGCGCGATGCATAACAACCCGATGCCCAGTACCCAGGCGCCGCTGACCCGCAGCCACGTTCTCAAGGCTGAAAACCTCTGCAAGCAGGTTAACAGTCCCGAAGGACTGCTGACCATCGTCGATGACGTCTCGCTCACGATCGCCGCCGGTGAATCGGTCGCGGTCAGCGGCCCTTCCGGCGCGGGCAAGTCGACATTGCTGGCGCTGCTCGCCGGGCTCGACGTGCCCAGCCGCGGGCGCGTGCTGCTCGATGGCCAGGATCTCACGCAACTCGACGAGGACGGGCGCGCGCGCCTGCGCGCGCAGCGGGTCGGTTTCGTGTTCCAGTCCTTTCACCTGATCCCGGCGCTCACCGCGCTCGAGAACGTGATGTTGCCGCTGGAGTTGGCCGGCCGCGCCGACGCCCGGCGCAGCGCCGCGGCAACGCTCGCCGGCGTCGGACTGGGCGAGCGCACCGGGCACTATCCGCGGCAGCTTTCCGGCGGGGAGCAGCAGCGGGTGGCGATTGCCCGCGCGTTCGTGACGCGGCCGGCGGTGCTGTTTGCCGACGAGCCGACCGGCAACCTCGACACGGTCACCGGCGCGCGCGTCGGCCAGTTGTTGTTCGAGCTCAATGCCAATGCGCACACCACGCTCGTTCTCGTCACCCACGACCGCGAGCTCGCAGGGCGCTGCGCGCGCGTGGTGCGCATGGAGGCGGGGCGCGTGCTATGAGGCTGCTGCGGCTGGCGCTGCGTATGCTGCTGCGCGAGTGGCGCTCCGGCGAGCTCGGGGTGCTGCTGCTGGCGCTTACCATCGCGGTGGCGGCGCTCACTGGGGTCGGCTTCCTGGTGAGCCGCATCAGCGCGGCGGTGGCGCTGCAGGCGAGCAGCGTGCTGGCGGCGGACCTGCGCCTCGGCTCGCCGCAACCGCTCGATGATCAATACTTCAACGAGGCCGCGCGGCGCGGCCTGCGCACTGCGCGCAGCACCCACCTGCTGTCGGTGGTGTTCAACGGCGATGCCAGCCAGCTCACCAACGTCGCGGCGGTGACCGCCGGCTACCCGTTGCGCGGCCGCGTGCTGCTGGCGGACGAGCCGTTCGCCGCCGGCCAGCCCGCCGCGGACATTCCGGCACCCGGCGAGGTGTGGCCCGATTCGAAGCTGCTCGCCGCGATCGGCGCGCACCTCGGCATGCAGCTGTCGATCGGTGCGGCGAATCTGCGCGTCGCGCGCGTGCTGATCTCGCGCCCCGACCAGGGCGGCACCTTCGCGGAGCTGGCCCCGGCCCTCATCATGAATGCCGCAGACCTGCCCGCCACCGGCCTCATCCAGCCCGGCAGCCGCGTGAGCTACTTCGGTTTGTTCGCGGGTGAGCGCGCGCGCATCGAGGCGTTCGCGGGCTGGCTCGGGGCGCACAAGCGCCCCGCCGAGCGCCTGCGCGACGTCACCGATGCGAGTCCCCAGGTGCGCAGCGCCGTCGATCGCGCCGGGCGCTTCCTGAGCCTTGCGAGCCTGGTGAGCGTGCTGCTGTGCGCGATCGCGGTGGCGATGGCGGCGCGGCGCTACGTGTACCGCCACCTGGACACGATGGCGTTGCTCAAGACCCTCGGCGCCTCGCGCGCCTTCACGCTCGCGCTGGCGGTGCTGCAGCTGCTGGCGCTCGCGCTGCTGGCGGCCGCGGGTGGCGCGGTGCTCGGCTTCATCGCCCAGGAATGGTTGCTGCGCACCATCCGCGGGCTGCTCGCGGTCACCGAGCTGCCGCCGGCGAGCCTGCTGCCGCTCGCCATCGGCCTCGTGACCGCCGTGGCGGTGCTGGCCGGCTTTGCGCTGCCGCCGCTGCTGCAGCTGTCGCGCGTGCCGGCGCTGCGCGTCCTGCGGCGCGACGTCGGGCCGCCGCCCCCGCTGGTGCTGCTGGCATTCGGGCCGGCGGTGACGGTGGTGCTGCTGCTTATCTACTGGGTGGTGCCGGAGCGGCGGATATTCCCCTATCTCATCGCCGGGCTGGCGCTATTCGTCCTGGTGCTGATGCTCGCGGGGCTGCTGCTGGTGGCACTCGCCGGGCGGCTGCGCGGGCGCGTCGGCGTGGCGTGGCGCTTCGGGGTGGCGAACCTCAGCCGGCGCCGCGCCGAGAGCGTCGTGCAGCTGGTCGCTTTCGGCAGCGGCATCATGGTGCTGCTGCTGCTGTCGATCCTGCGTGGCGACCTGGACAGCGACTGGCGCCGTACGCTGCCCGCCGATCTTCCCAACTACTTCTTCGTCAACATTCCGCCGGCGGCGCGCGCGGATTTCGTGCAGTTCCTCGCGGCACAGGGCGCGCGCGCCACGCGCGTGCTGCCGATGATCCGCGGCCGGCTCACTGCCATCAACGGCCACGCCGTCGACAGCGGCCGTGACGCCCGCCGCGGCGAGGAGAGCTTCGCCACGCGCGAGCAGAATCTCACCTGGGCGGAGCAGCTCGGGCCCGACAACCGCATCATCGCCGGGCGCTGGTGGACCAGTGCGGACTTCGGTAAGCCGCTGGTGTCGCTCGCCAGCGAGATGCAGGAGTCGCTCGGGGTGAAGATCGGTGACCGGCTGAGCTTCGACATCGCCGGCGAGACGCGCGAGGTCACGGTCGCCTCCATCCGCAAGGTGAAATGGGACACCTTCCAGCCGAACTTCTTCATCGTGTTCGCACCGGGCGTGCTGGAAGGCACCGCCGGCACCTACATGACCAGCGCCTACTTCACGCCGGGCACGTCGCGCTCGCTCGCCGCGCTGGCGCACCGCTTTCCCAGCGTGTCGATCTTCGACGTCGAGGAGCTGCTCGCGCAGGTACGCGCGGTGCTCGACAAGGCGGCGCTCGCCGTGCAGAGCGTGTTCGCGTTTACGCTGTTTGCGGGCCTGACGGTACTGCTGGCGGCGGTGCAGTCGAGCCGCGACGAGCGCCGCTACGAGAGCGCGATGCTGCGCACGCTCGGGGCGAGCCGCGGCACCGTGGTGCAGGGCGTGCTGGCGGAGTTCGTGACGCTCGGCGGTCTGTCGGGAGTGATCGCGGTCGCCGGCGCCTCGGCGGCGGCCTACTTCCTCACCACCCACTGGCTCGAGCTGCACTACACGTTCGAGTGGCTGCCGTGCCTCGAGGGGGTGGCGGGCGGCGCGCTGCTGGTGGGCGCGGGGGGCTGGCTCGCCACGCGCAGCGTCGTCAACCAGCCGCCGTTGACTTCCCTGCGCGCGTGATGCGCCGCGCCGCGGCGCCGCTAGGTGGTGACGAGCTCCATCGACTGGATGAAGTAGCCGAGCAGCGTGACGCCGTTCCCGCTCACCGCGAACGTAAAGGTCTCCGTGCCCGAGCCGTGCTCGAACTCGGTGTGTTGCACGAGCATCATGCTGGTGTGCAGGTTGAGGCTGTTCACCGACCAGCTGTTAGTCGTGGTGCGCAGCGCGCGGCCGAGTTTGCGGTGTACCGCGCCGAGGAACTTGTCGTAGCTGTCGCGGCCGGCGGCCTTGCGAAACGCCTCGTCGGCGCCGTTCCAGATGGCGTCGAAATCACCGCGGTTGAGCTGGCCGTGAAATACATCGATCGCAGCCTGCGCCTGTTGCTTGGAGTCGTTGCCGGCGCATCCGGCTAAGCTCAGCAGCGCAACGGCGAGCACCACGACTGCGCGGCAGCGGGCCGCCGCGAGCGTCACGTTGCCGTGCTGACTCATGCCGCGCGCGCTTAGCGCGCGATGCCGATCGTGACCCACGAATCCGGCTGCGGATCGCCGCGCCAGTCGAGGCCTTCGAGCGTCAGCTGGTAGTTGCCGGGCCCGAGCGCGGAGCTGTTGAGCGCCAGGCGCAGGTGCCCGTTGGAATCCTTGGCGAGGTTGCCGATGATCGCGACGCGGCCCTGGTCGATGCGATCGATGGTGACGCGGAACGCGTGGTAGGGCGAGCGCGATTCGTCGATCCTCAAGTCCGCCAGCTGCACGGCGCCGCCGCCGATGACGATGGCCGGCGAGTTGGATGCGCCCGCGCGGCTCGGCAGCAGGCGAATCTCGCGCGTGCTGGTGGCCGGGTCGAGCGCGCGCTCGGTCGCCTGCTTCTGCAGCGCGATGATCCGCTGGTTCTTGGCGGCACTTCCGGCCGCGACGATGACGAGCGCCACGATGAGCAGCGCGACGCCGATGGCGAGCGCCAGCGTGAACTGTGGTTTCTGCCATGCCGGGCGCGCACTCTCCTGCCACGGCTCGGGCTTGCCGCTCGCCTCGAGCAGGCGCAAGCCGGCGTTGACTCGCTCGGGCAGCCCGATGTCATCGAGCAGCTGCGGATGGTCGTGGCAGAAGCGCTCGAAGTCGGTGGCGCCCTTCAGGGGCAGGCGTCCCGACAGGTAGCGCTCGACGACCTGGTTGCGCGCGATGAAATCGCGGTCCATCGGCGGGGTGGCCGCAGCGGGAGCCGTCGTAGCTGGTGTACTCGCCCCGGCAGCTGCCGGCGCAGGGGTTGCGGCCTTGGGCGTCGCAGCCGCCCGCGCGTTGCCGGCCGCGGCCGCCGCGGGAACCGCACGCGTCGTGGCCGGGGAGCTCGTGCTGGCAGGCGCCGCGCGCGCGCCGGCTGCAGCCGTGGTCTGTGAGGCGTTGGCGCGCGCCTGCGCCCAGCTGGCAAGGTTCGATGCCGCTGCGGGCTTGATCGTCGCGGCGGCGGCCGGGCGCGTGAGCGGCAGCACCGCCGGTTTCGGCTTGCTGGCGGCACTCGCGGCCGCGAGCTTGGTGGCCGCCGCGCCCAGCGACGCGGTTCTGGCGATGGGCACGCGCGCGGCGGTGCGCTCGGCGGCTGTGGGCGTCGCGCTGCGTGCTGCCTGGGGCGCTGCCGTGGATTTCGCCGCCGGCGCGGGTGCCGGCGCTGCAGCAGCGGGCGCCGCCGAGGGCGCGGTCAGCATGTCATCGACGACCGGATCCTCGAGGACCAGCTCGAGCGGCTCGGAGGCCTTCGGGGTGGCGACGGTGGTCGCCTGGACCGCCGATGACTCCTGTCCCGGGGCGAGAAACATCTCCGGATCGACGAAATTCAGGCCCGTCTGCTCTGGGTCCCTGGCAGCGGGGGCGGAGGACTTGGCCGATGCGCCGGTGGCAGCGGCCGGCAGCACCGGCGGCTCCCGCGGCGTCGCAGCATTATCCAGCGGCTCTTCGACCGGCAGATCGGGGAGCAGCTCAAGCGGAGGGCGAGACGCGGCTTCCATATGGAGACATATCTAAGCAGCGTCGCAACGTCGCCGCGCCGCGACGGCTCACAGATCGCGATGGCGTCTTTGACTTCGTGACGCGGATCACAGTTGCCGCGCACGCCCCGGCCGGGGCGCGAACTGCATCACGTCCGCTGGCCGGTGGAGCCGCTCAGGAAATACTCCACCTTGTCGCGATAGGTGCGCGACAGCTTGAGCTCGTGGCCGCCCTCGAGGGTGAGGAAATACTCACCGTTCATGTGCGCACGCAGGCTCTTCACCAGGCGCAGGTTGACGATGGTCGAGCGGTGCACGCGCTGAAACAGCTTTGGGTCGAGGATCTCCTCGAGCTCCTTCATGGTGCCGCGCAGGATGTGGGTGTTGCCGCCGGCGTGGATGCACATGTAATCCCCGGCCGCGTCGATCCACTGGATCGACGCCACTGCCAGCCGCACCGTCTCGCGTCCCTGGCGGATCGGCAGCACTTCCGGCCGCTGCGCGCCGATCGCCTTGCGACCCTGCGCGAGCAGCTCATCGAGGTCCAGCTGCCCGCAACCGGTGATCTCGGCGATGATCTGCATGAGGCGGTCGCGCTGCGCGGCGGCGCTCCTGGCGCGCACGTGCTCGCGCACGCGCTGCAGTGCGGCGGCGAAGCGCGCCTCGTCGATCGGCTTCAGCAGGTAGTCGATGGCGTGCGCTTCGAACGCCGGGATGGCGTACTGGTCGTAGGCCGTGACGAACACCACCAGCGGCAGCGATTCCTGCGGCACATGCGCGAGCACCTCGAAGCCGGACATCCCCGGCATCTGAATGTCGAGGAATATCAGGTCGGGCTTGTAGTGCTGCATGGCCGCGAGCGCCTCGCGCCCGTTGGCGCATTGCGCGAGGATCTCGAAGTCCTCTTCGTGGCGCAGGCGGATCTCGACGCCGCGGCGCGAGAGCACCTCGTCGTCGACGATGAGCGTGCGGATCTTCACGCGTGCACCCCGCCGGAAACGCGCGGCGCCGGGGCCGGCTGGGCCGCGGCGGCCTCGCCGCCGGCCGGGGCGGTCTCGAGCGGCAGCGCCATGTCCACGCGCAGCCCCGGATGCGAATTGAGCACCGCGAAGCGGCAGCTCTCGCCGTACAGCACTGCGAGGCGCTCGCGCGTGTTGGCGAGGCCGACGCCGCGGCGCTCGCCCGGTGCCACGCCTTCGCGCAGACCCGGGCCGTCGTCGATCACGGACAGCTCCAGCAACCCCTCGCGGGCGCGGCCCTCGATGCGCACCAGGCCGCCCTGCTCGCGGGCCGACACCGCGTACTTCAGCGAGTTCTCGAGCAGCGGCTGCAGCAGCAGGCTCGGCACCAGCGCGTCGAGCGCCGCCTCCTCGACGGCGTACTCGAGGCGCAGGCGCTCACCGAAGCGCAGCCTTTCGGTACCCAGGTACAGGTTGAGGGCCTCGATCTCCTGGCGCAGCGTGACCTTCTTCATCGGGTCCTGGTCGAGGGTGTAGCGCAGGAACTCTGACAGCCGCGTCACCGCGTGGTTCGCCTTGCGGTTCTGGTTGTCGAGGATCAGCGTGGAGATGGCGTTGAGCGTGTTGAACAGGAAATGCGGATTGAGCTGGTAGCGCAGCATCTTCAGCTGCGCCTGCTGCGCCAGGGCGATCGCTTTGAGCATCGCCTGTTCCTGCTGGCGCTGCGCCTCGTAGTACTTGATGCCGAAGTACAGCACGCTCCAGCACACCAGCAGGTAGGTGCTCGACAGCGTGCCGGCGAACAGCTCGAACGGCGTTTGTACCTGCCAGTCGGGCGCAACAAACGCCTTGTACGAGAGGTTGATGGTGACGCGCAGCGCCAGCCCGGTGACGTAGCAGGTCGCGAGCACGCCCAGGATCCGCTCGGCCGGCGGGCGGCTCCACAGTCGCCGGTAAATCCACCGCATCGGTGCCGACAGCACGAAGCCGGCGATCACGGCGACCGCGAACATCGGGGCGTACTCCGAGGGCTTCTCATACAACAGCGCGCCCAGATACTGCGTGATGCCGTACGCGGCCCAACCCGCGGCGTGCAGGCTCCAGAACAGCACGTTGCGGCTGGAACGTAATTGCTCGAGGGTTGGCAGTTTCATGAGCGGCGGTACCCATTGAAGCTTAGGGCATCCGCTGGCGCCTCGGCGCCCCCGCGGCGCGCCGCCGGCTCGGTTCGTCGCACGCGGGGCTGGCGCGCAGGTCCCGTCACGCAGGACGCCGGCGCGACTTTCAAGCCGTTGAATCTTAAGGAATTAGCTCGGTCGCAGGAGCGCGGTGAGACCGGTCGGATCCGGAGAGCCGGCCAGCGACTCGAGCGACTGTGCACCGGCGAGCGCCGCTCCCTGCGCGAAATCGCAGCCGATCGCGGTGAGCCACTGCAGGGCGGCCTGCGAGTCGACCTTCTTCGCCGCGCAGTGGATGCCGAGCACCTTGGCCGCCTGCACCGTGGCGACCACCATCGCCTGCGAGAGCTTGTCCTTCAGCGCCGAGGAAGTGAGTCGCGCACTGAGCTTCACCACGCGCACCGCCTTGGAGCGCAGCAGCGGCAGCACCTGCGCGTCGAAGGAGAAGTCATCGATCAGCACCCACGCGCCGATCTTCTCGCACTGGGTGATGAAGCGTTCGACCTGGGCGCGCCGTTGTGTGCACAGCGCCTCGGTAATCTCGAAGCCGAGCGTATCGGCAGCGATGGCGTGGGAGTTGAGCGCGGCGGCGAGCTTCTGCGCGAAGCGCTCGTCTTCCAGCGTCGAGATCGAGAGGTTGACGGTGAAGCTGGTGGGTTGCGAGTTCCAGGCGGCACGATGCGCGGCGAGCCAGGCCATCAGGCGCTGCAGGATCAGCGCATCGAACGCCGCTGGATCGCGGGGACCTGCCGACATGCGCGCGATCACCTGGAAGCGCCGGGTCTGGCCGCCGGCGCGCAGCTTGGCGAACGGCAGCACTTCCAGCAGCAGGTTCGGATCGTTGGCCGCGGCCGGGGACATCACCGTCGCGGCTGGCGCGGCCACGCTCGGGGCCGGCGCTTTCTCTTCGGGCCGTGCAGCGGGCGCCGCGGCGGGCGCAGCGGTGCGCCGCGCGGCTGGCGGCGCGGCCTTCGGCACGGGTTTGGCGGGCGCCGCCAGTGGTCCGGGCGCCTCGGTGGTGGTGGCGCTATCGGCGAGCTCGACTGCCTCGCCGGCGCTGGCTGCGGCAGCCGGCGGGGCGGGTGTGGGCGCAGGCGCCGCCTCGAGGAAACGTTCGTCGATCACGGGTATGTCGATGAATTCCAGGCTCATCATTTCGGAGGCGCTCGCGCCAGTGCGCGCGCGCGGTGCCGGCATCTCCTTCGGCGGCAGATCGAACTCGAGGATGTCGTTCACCTCGACGGGGCTCATCGGTTTCACCGCCGCGGCCGCAGCAGCAGCCTGCGTCTCGTCCACCAGCTCGAGGGTCGTGGCCGCCGCGGCGGCGGTGCGCAGCGCGGCGGGCTTCAGCAGCACCGCGAGCCGCAGCATGATCGCGCGCACCGGCGCTGCGGCCATGCGCTCGAGGGTTTCGTCGCCGAGCGCCTTGCCGTCGGCGAGGATCATGGCGATCCCCACGAGGTCCGCGGTCGGCGTGCGCACCGGCAGGAACATCGCCAGGCGGCCGTCGTCGAGGGCCAGCTCGTGGCAGGGCAGTGAGGTGTCGGTGGACAGCAGCTCGAGCGCTTCGACCACCAGCGCGTGCTCATCCGGACCCAGGGCCCCTTCGGAGAGCCACAGCACGTTCGCCTGGTGATCGCACAGCGACACCGAGTGCAGGCGGCGCGTCGGCAGAACGTCGCGCAGCTGCTGGCCGAGCGCTTCGACGGTGAGCGCACCGATATCGGTGCCGATCTGCGTCGCGGCAGTCTTCTGCGCAGAGGGA
>Ga0210393_10003188_pt1 | contig 13224 bp, 8 predicted proteins | sample IncBWC27OmetaG_FD_160068 | JGI IMG/M metagenome (GOLD analysis project Ga0210393, IMG submission 160068) | Forest soil microbial communities from Barre Woods Harvard Forest LTER site, Petersham, Massachusetts, United States - Inc-BW-C-27-O ... | reverse complement strand
CCATCGTTGAACGATCCGCCCGAACCGCATGCAGCAGCAGCACGACCGGAGAACCCTCGCCCTGATCGACCCACCAGCCTGCAACGGAATGACCCGCTCCCGGAATGGCAACGCTCTGCGCAGAAAAACCCGCCGGCATTGGAACCTTGTGATTGGCGGGCTCGACCAACCTCGAGCCGAGTATCCACGCAGAGACCCCGAGCATCAGTGCGAACGCTGTGAGCGTAAGAATCAATAATCGAACGGGTCCGCGGATGGTCATCGCCGTCACCTACGGGCGTGTCCGTGCGAAATTAGGTCTCACCCGTCTCTCAGCACCTTCAATGCCGGTTCGACGCGATCGTCTTCCACCAGAAGTTGCACGCCTCCGGTTCCGCCTTCCATGCCGGTACCGACGCCAACGACGACCGCGGGTATCCCGGCAGCGTCCAAGGCGATCCTGGCGACATCCGCCTCAACCCGTGTCGAGTATGTCTTGATGGCTTTCATCGATCGCCGTCAATTCTACCGCCTCCGCTGAGGACTTTCCGCTCGTGTTTTCAGGCGGCGGCCGGAACGGCGAAATTGGCCCGAGCCCACGCGGCAAACTTGGTCGGCTGTCGACCGGCGACTTTATCGGCCAGCGAAATCGCGTCGCGCGACTCGGCGCCGAGGTGGTGTGGGCCTCGAAGCACGCGAGCATCTCCGCGATATCCTTGGCACCTGATGTCGCCCATGTGGACGCGCTTCTTCGGACCGAGCGGCAGCGCCCAACCGCCTGTCCCATCCGCTTGCTTCTGTGCCGCCATCACGCCGAGCATTTTTTTAGGCTTCCGCAGGGAAAAGGCTACGCCCCAGCGATGCATCTTTGAAGGCTGTATTATTCGATGCTATCCATCGCCTCTAGAGATAGAACGCGCTGGAGCAGTCGCGCGCGGGCGTAGAGCGCACCGCCTGTACAATGTGCCCGGTCGGCGACAACCCGGGCGATCACCACGCCGGCTCACAATTTGAAAGGATAAGAACAATGCATGCCAAGAGACTTGCGCTCGTCGCCTTAAGTTTTATGAGCTTTGCGCAGGCGCGCGCCGCAGACCAAACGATGGATGAGGTCTTCGCGAATCACCAACAGCAGTGGATAACCAAGCCGGAGTTCACGAGCCCGCTGGTGGATCACTTGCCGGCATCCACCAATGTTCCTTCGCCTCGCGAGGTGCTCGGTGAGGACATTGGCGCGCCCCGCGTGCTGCACTATTACGCCGACATCTTGAAATACTATCGAGTGCTGGCCGACAAATCGCCGCGCGTGAAAATAATTCCTACCGGCAAAACCGAGGAAGGGCGCGAAACCCTCCTGGTCCTGATTTCTTCTGAAGACAATATTCGCAACGTGGAGGGCAACCGGCAGAACCTGGCGAAGCTGGCCGACCCGCGCGGGCTCAGCGAGCCGCAGGCGCGCGAAATCATCACGCAAACCAAACCCATGTACGTCGTCTTGGGCGGGCTGCACAGTTCGGAAACCGGACCGCCCGAGATGCTGATGGAACTGGCCTACCGGCTCGCCGTCGAGGATAGTCCGGTCATCGACGGAATTCGCGCGAACGTGATCGTCGCGATCAACCCGGCCACCGATCCCGATGGGCGCGACCGCTACACCGACTGGTATTACCGCAACAAGATCGATGACACCGACGATCTCACCCCGGTGCATAACGCGCCCTATTGGGGAAAATACATCTATCACGACAACAACCGCGACATCAATTTCACCGGGATGAGTGCGCGAAACCTCCTCGGCTTCTACCTCGACTGGCATCCCCCGATCATGCACGACCTGCATGAGTCACACCCATTTCTGTACACATTCAGTGGGCAAGCGCCGCAAAACTCGCTGCTCGACCCGATCCTGTACGGCGAAATGCCGTGGTTCGCCAATTTCGAGGTGGCGCAACTGGCCAAATACGGGATGCCCGGCGTCTGGACGCACGGTTTTGTCGACATGTGGTCGCCCGGTTACGTGGCCTTTATGTCGTCCAACCACAATGGCTTGGTTCGGATGTACGAGACCTTTGGCAATGGTGGTGCCACAACGGTGTTGCGTCACGTGAAGCCGGTCCCGGGCAACACCGATAGCCTCCATCCCAATGACGAGACAACTCGCGAGTGGTTCCGCCCTTCCCCACCCTACGATGTCGTGCAGTGGTCGATGCGCGATAACACCAATTATATGGAAACCGCGTTGCTCACGGGACTACAACAGACGTCCCTGTTTCCTCAAGCGGTCCTGGAAAATTTTTACAAGAAAAGCCGTGACGCTGTGACGGAGGGTCAGACGCGGCCGCCCTACGCCTTCATCATTCCGGCCGGCCAGGCCGACATGACGCGCGCGGCGGTCCTGATCAATCTATTGCGCCTGCAGGGCATCGAGATCGGCCGCTCGACCGGGACGGTCAAAATCAAGGAAGGCACTTACCCGTCGGGCTCATTTGTCGTCAAGCTCGATCAGCCCTATGGCCGACTCGCGAAAACGCTGCTCAGCAAGCAGGTGTTTCCCGATACCAAGCTGAAGACCTACGACGATGCGGCTTGGACGATGGGCATGATGGCGCATGTTGAGGTGGTGGAGAGCGCGGATAAAACCGCGCTCGACCTCGCGCTCGAGCCGGTCGGCCATGTCGACCCACAGGGCTCCATCGATCCAGCTTCCTCACCCGCCTACGCGGTGCTCGACGTCGGCTCGATCAATCTCGCCACGCTTCGCAATCGGCTGCGCGGAGTTTCGATCCAGATTGCCGAGCAGCCAATTACGTCGAACAATCGCTCGATTCCGGCCGGCTCGTTCATCGTCGAGGGTGGGTCTTACCAAAAACTGAAGGCTGCCGTGATCCCACTGGGCCTCACCGCGATCGCGTTGCCGGAGAAGCCCCGCATCCGCACGCACGAGGCGGCGCTACCGCGCGTCGCGATTTACAGCACCTGGGGTAGCACCCAGAATGTCGGCTGGGTGCGCTACGCGTTTGACCAGTCTGAAACGCCCTATCAACTGATCTTTAAGGAACAGGTGGGTGCGGGAAATCTTCACGCCAAGTACGACGTGATCATTGTTCCCAGTCAAGGGCGCACGGCCAAGGAGGTGGTCTACGACATTCCCATGAACGGGCAACCCCTCCCCTACACCAAGACGGCACGCTACAAATATTTGGGAGATTACGGTTCCTCGCCCGATATCCGCGGCGGGATGGGCCTCGCCGGCTTGGAGGAGATGCGTAAATTCGTCGGCGATGGCGGTACGCTGATAACCCTGGGAGAGTCGAGCGCCGTTCCGGCAGAGTTCGGTCTGACGCCCGATATTGAAGTCAGCAGACCCTCGGCGGCGTTTTACGCTCCCGGTCCGATTGTCACCGCCAACGTTTTGAAACCCGCCAATCCGATCTTTTACGGCTACACGGATCACGCGCTCTCGGTGCGTTGGGCCAGCACCGCGCTGCTCTTCGTACCGTTGCGCGACAAGCAAAACATATTGATGGCGTTTCCGGGCGGTGAGAAGAGCGTGCTCAGCGGCTTCATGAACGGCGCAGAAGAGATCAAGGACCGGCCGGCGATCGTGCTGTCGGCGGTGGGGTCCGGGCAGGTGCTGATGTTTGCCACCAACCCCATTTATCGGTGGCAGAACTTCGGCGAGTTTCGCATGCTCTACAACGCGCTCTTCAACTACAAGAATTTGCGGATCGGCCTGGACGAACCCCCCGTTCCCGCCGCTACCGGCGGCGCGAACGAGGCGCATCACGATTAGAGGCTGCTACTGCACGGAGTAATCGCGGGCTTCTAAGCAAGCTCCGTCGGCGCGCAGGTAGTTGGCACGATTCGCCGCCGCTTTGGGCTCGAGGCCCACTTGAGCGGCGGCCCACCGCTGACAGTCCTCGCGATCACGCTCCAATTGCTCGATTGTCTGATCCCCGTTGGGAAAGACGAACAGGTCTCGCAATACCGGTGCCGGGCTATTCGCGACCAAGCCGGCGGGTGGCTGCACTTCCTCGTAGGCTCCGACGCTGGCATTCCATTCGTAGTAGACATCGTCGGCCGTGTAGTAGGGCACGCCCTGCCAATAGACGAGTTTGCAATAGGAGGGAATGGAGACGAAGTAAAACCCATACCCGGGTAGACTCCAGCCGCCTTGCCGGCCGCTGCGATACCGGCTACTCGGGCCGCGCTCTCCGCGCAAACTCGCTTTCTGATGACCGCGTCCATGACCTGAACCATGACCGGCGCCACCATCGCCACCACTCGCCCCATGCGCCACGGCAAATCCAGAGCCTGAGAGTCCCAATACCAGACTCGCGAGAAGTGCTAAGTGTGAGCGTTGCCAATGCATGACAGAAATCGATTGCCGGTGTCTAATATTGGAGGCTCGCCTTTCTTGGAAGTTCCACCGTATGCACCTACCAGCTCTCGCGGCGTTCGCCGCCTCGCTCACCGTCGTTCTCGTGGCGGACGCCGCCACTTCCATTTCCGGCGTCCCAACACCCGAACGTACGGGGTTTCAGCACCTTCGCGCCGCGGACCTGAAGGCGGACCTCTATTTTTTGGCATCCGACGCATTGCAGGGCCGGATGTCTCTGCAGCCGGGCGATGAGGCGGCCACTCAGTGGGTGGCGGCGGAATTTGCCAAGGCAGGACTTGAACCGGCGGCCGGCAATTCCTCGTATCTACAAGCGGTGCCGTTGATCGAATATCGAGCCGATCGCGACGCCAGCTTCGTCGCGCTGAAGCGCGGCGACAAGATAACTCAATGGCGCGCACCGGAGGTGGTGGGCGGCTTTCATGACGACCTTGAGATCACCGCGCCCCTGATGTTCGCCGGTTACGGCATCACGGCCCCCGGATTGCAATACGATGATTACCGCGGCATCGACGTGAAGGGCAAAATCGTCGCCGTCTTCGAACACGAGCCGCAGGAGAACGATTCGCACTCGCCCTTCAACGGCACAGGCAATACCCGGTATGCCACGAATCGGGTCAAAGCCCTGAACGCGCAAGCGCACGGCGCCGTCGCGCTCATCGTGATGGCCGAGCCGAATCGCAAGCACCCGTCAAATCTTGAGCGGGTGAATCGCATCGGGGGCAGTCTGAGCCGGACGATTCCCCTGCCCTCCCAGACCATCGTCAATGACGAACTGCAGATTCCGGTGCTCACCGTGAGCGATGCGATCACCGCGGAGCTGCTGGCCACCGCCGGCAACACTCCGCAGGCGTTGCAGTCGGCAATCGATCATAATCTGTCGAATCACTCCACTGCGTTGCCTGGTAGCGAGGTGACGCTGCACCTTGAAAACAAGTCCCGCAGTTCCGGCGTGACCTACAACGTCGCGGGATTATTGCCGGGCGCCGATCCGACCCTGGCCGCCGAGACGATCATTATTTCGGCACACCACGATCACGATGGCGCTTCCCCTGGCGCCGGCGGAAAGCTGGATATCTGGCATGGCGCGGATGACAACGGTTCCGGCACCGTGGGCGTGGTCGAACTGGCGCACGCTTTCGCCGCCAATCCGCTGCGACCGAAACGTTCCATCTTGTTCGTGGTTTTTGCTGCGGAGGAGCGTGGACTTCTGGGTTCTTACTATATGGCCGCCCATCCTCTCAGGCCGCTCGCCACGACCCGCGCCATGATCAATTTCGACATGATCGGTCGCGATGAAGCGAAGAGCGACCAGACGGACGGATTGATTGACATACCCGCGGACACCGGCAATCGATTGAACCTCATCGGCGCTGCCTACAGTCCGGATTTTAGGAACACCGTGGTCGCGGCCAACCGCCTCGTCGGTTTAACTTTAGACGATCGTTTTGATCACGAAAACGCCTTGAATACGTTTTTTCGCAGCGATCAGTTTCCGTTCGTGCTGCACAACATACCCGCATTTTGGTTTTTCACCGGCTTTCATCCCGACTATCACCACACGACTGACACGCCGGACAAAATCGATTTTCCAAAAATGCTCAAGATCCTGCAGCTGTCATACCTATCGGCTTGGGAATTTGCCAACCAGTCGGGCTACCCGCGCTTCGTTGCCGATCCGCCGGGAAGTTGATTGCGACCGCCGGACTAGTGCGTGACGCAACCGTCGCGGCTGTGTCGCGTCGTCCATGAAGCTCCGTCGAACTACACGCGGCGCTCCAATGAGTTTCAAATCAAGCGGTTCTTAGTGAAGCCCTAATTTGGCATCAAGAAAGTCTGCGGTTGCGTGATAGGCACGCAGCCAACTCTCGTGGCGCAGAAAGCCGTGTATCTCGTCGGGAAAGACGAGCTGCTGGTAGTCGACGCCCTGACGATTGAGCGCCTCCACCAGCCGCATGGTTTCCGAGAAGGCGACGTTACGATCGTCGTCACCGTGAATCAGCAGCACGGGCGACCGCCAAGTCGACACGGCGCTGATCGGCGAGGCGGCGAGCGCCGTTGCCAGCTCGTCCGGGGTGGCGTCCAGGGCGTAGAACTCATGTCCGCCCCGCTCCCCGAGACTCCAATTGTGCCAATCGTGCACGCCGTGCAGGTCGACGCCGGCGGCGAACAGATCCGAGTTGCGGGCGAGCCCGAGCGCCGTCATGTAGCCGCCGTAGCTGCCGCCCCATAGACCAATCCGCGCGCCGTCCACATCGGGTCTTGCCCGCAGGTACGACGCGGCCGACAGCAAATCGTTGTACTCGCTCGCGCCGCTGGCGCCGTAGTGTTCCGCTTCCCGATAGTCAAGGCCATAGCCGATTCCGGATCGATAGTTGAGCGCCAATACCACGTAGCCTTTGCTCGCCAGATATTGATTGAGACCGTAGGCATTGCTGTAGTAATCCATGTAGTGCCAGCCGGCCAACATTTGCCTAATGGGACCACCGTGCATGAACACGACCGCCGGGTGTCGAGTCGCGGCACCGCCGGCGGCCGGCAGGAATAACTGCCCGTGAGCGGCAACACCCGCGCGCAGTGGCAGCACCACCGACTCCGGGGTCACGAGCGAGGTCGGGAATTCCTTGGGCAACACGTTGCGAACCAAGTCGACCCCCGTCTCTCCCGCTTCGAGAACCGCCGCCCGCATGGGCAATTTCGCATCCGAGCGCAAGAAACCGATCGACACCCCGTCGGAGGCGACGACGGGCATGGTCTCGATTCCGGTTCCGCTGGTCAAAGCCCCCAGTGCGCCGCTCGGGAATTTCAGCCGCCAGAGATGCCGGCGGTCGATGTCGCCGGCATTACCGGCGTAGATGATGGCGCTGCCATTGGGCGCCGCCGCGGCATACTCGATCTCGAAATTTCCGGGTGTCAGGAGTTGCGGCGTGCCGCCGCCCGCGGCAACGGCGTACAGGTGCAACCAACCATCGCTCTCCGCCGGAAACACCAGCCGGTCTCCCTGCGTCCAGAACAGTTGTGTGTCGGAACTCAAGGGATGAAATACGCTGCCTGCGCCTCGCGGGGCCCGATACACCTCTCGCACGGGCGAATCCGCCGTCAGCGCCGCGATGCGGATCGACCAAGGTTGTCCGGTACGATGCGGACCGATACCCACTTCGTCGTGACTCCACGGCAGTCGCAGAAATGCCAGTCGTGAACCGTCGGGTGACCAGCGCGGTTCCAAATCTTGGGCCGCGCCCGGATCGATCCAGCGCAACGTCTGCAGCTTGAAGGAATAAACGCCGACGAAGCTGTGATCGCCGCGGTTGCTGACGAACGCCAGGAGAGACCCGTCCGGCGAGAAACGCAGCGAGTCGAGGCTGCCGCGCGCCTTGAAGACCTGCGACGGTTTGGCATCTGCCTGCAATGCCACGGTCCATATTTCGCCTTTGCGGAGGAACAGGACCCGTTCACCGTCCGGCGAGGCTAGCGGCGCATGTCCCTCGGCCAGCTTCACGGGCGGACCACCCTGGAACGTGACCCAATAGATGTCCTGCTCCACGCCGGCCGTGAGATGGGCTGGATTCGGAGCAGGTTTGTCAGGATCCTCGAAATCCCCGCCCCGAACGAATAACACGCCCTCGTGCCGCGGCACGAAGGCCAGATCCGCCATGTCCTGGCCGTCATCGTCCGTATAGGCGGTCAGGGCTCGCGAGTCGTAACCGTTGCCCGAGGCACGGTGGGTGGCGAGCCATACATTGCGCCGACCGGCCTCGTTGCTCACCCAGGCAAAATGATTTCCGTCGGAAGAGGACACCAAATCGGAGGGGAACGGCGCGCTTAGGATCTGCTCCACGGAGAACGCGGCGGAATGAGGCGGCGCCGCATCCGCATGCGAGGGTGCAGCTGCCGCGAAGCGGATCGACAGACACGTGGCGCAGAGTGCGAAAAGACCGCGCTGGGGGAGGCTCGTTTTCATCATTACCTCGCATTGTGATCAACGTCAGCCTTAGTTGGCTTTGAAGCTTTGTTTCAGCTCATTTGCCTTGAGGCTGGAGAAAAGGGGTGAAAAATTGCGCTGCGCCGTGACGCTCGCATCCTGATTGACCAGCAGAAACTCCTGCTCTGCATCGCTCCATGCCGGCCAATTGGGTAAGCCCGACGCGTTGGGGTTACTGGTCTTGGCGAAGTTGGTCCAATAGGTCTGCAGCAGGTCGGACAGCGATGCATCATCGGCCGTCGAGGGAAGCCACCGCCATTCTCGGTCGCGTAGACTTCCGAAAACGAAGGGTACTTCCAAACTATGAAACGCACCCAGTTCAGCCTCCCCCTTCCCGGGAATCGAGCGGTCAAAACGGTATACAAACACATGCTGACCGGAGGCATGAGTCAGGCTTGCGATCGCACCAACCGGGCACGCGCCAATCAAGTCATTGGCCGCGCCATCCAACCCAGCATTTTTATTCAACAGTATTCGGCCGAAGTAGACAGCAATAGCGGGATTGGTCCAAATTCCGAAGTAAGGATGGGCAGCCTCCAAAAATCTTTTCGGTGCACCCGATCCCGCGGCGCCACTCGGACTGCCTGAAGCTTTGGCCGCCGCCGCAGCGGCGAGACGAAAAGCGCTGAGTTCCCGCCCATTGAGACCAATCAGCAAATCGACTTTTTGGTTCGAGCCAGTCAGAAAGGCTTTCTGCGGCGACATCGGAAGTACCCAACCATCCACGGTCGCGGCGGTGTCGTCGGAAGGAAAGTGTTCCTTGGCCTTGGCCACCAGTGCTTCCACTTCGATGGCGGGCAGTGCCCGCAATTTCTCCAGCGCTGACTGCGCGTTGCCGGGCGCCAAGGCGCTCACTGCGCTGCCGAAAGCCTCCGCTTGAGACAATGTTTGTCCCGACTCGAACGCTGGACCGCTTTCTGATATCACGCGTTTGAATAGTCCCGCAGCGAGTGGCGAGGTCATCAATCGAGCCGCGTCGATCGCGCCGGCTGACTCGCCGAACAGCGTGACATTGTCGGGATCACCGCCAAACTGAGCGATGTTTTGCTTCACCCAATTGAGCGCGGCGAGTTGATCCAACAATCCATAATTGCCAGAACTGTGATGCGCTGATTCGGCCGTGAGTTCCGGATGACTGAAGAAACCCATTGCGCCGAGTCGATAGTTCAAGGTGACCAGCAACACGCCGTGCCGCGTCAAGGAAACTCCGTCATACGTCGACTGGGTGCCGCTGCCCACGGTGTTGCTGCCGCCGTGCAGCCAAACCATCACGGGCAGCGCGCGCTTCATCGGCCACTCCGGAACCCATACATCAAGATAGAGACAGTCCTCGGACGATTTAACGGAAGGTTGCTCAAATCGCGACCCATACGCTTCGGCCATCGGGGCGAAGAAGGGAATAAGACCTGAAGTTCGCTGCGTGCAGGCGCTTCCCGGCTGCTGCGCGTCTCGCACGCCTTGCCAAGGCAGCGGAGGTTGAGGCGGCTGCCAGCGCAATGCACCTACCGGTGGCTGTGCATACGGTATCCCGCGAAACGCGATAGGGGATCCAGACTGGCCGCGCAGCGTTCCCGCAGCGATCTGCACCACCGGTTCGCCGCTAGACGCCGCGCTTGCGGCCGGCAGCGTCGGATGCGGAAAACCGGAGGCCTTATAAGTCGGGTAGTGCCCGCCTCGATTCTCGACAAAAACCGCCGACGCAACGATCGCCAGCAACAGCGCGCCGGTAATCCCCAGTATCCACCGCCACTTTGCCTTCATTTTTTGCATTTTCAAAAAAGCGTTTCCTGTCTTGTCTCGATACAGCTTCCATACTGACCGCTACTTCCCGCCGTTTGAGTCGCGAAATTCTAGCATTTAGTTGGAATGCCGATGCTTTGCTCTATCGGCCGATCTGCCATACTTGGATATGTCGCCATGGATCTCGCACTGGATCGCTTCGGCAAAGCGCGTGATTGCCTGGCGGAATTCCAACTTAGAGAAGATTCGAGCCGACTGGGCCTCCCCCATGGCTAAAACGCCGTGGCTCGCCGGTCGACTGTTCGAACTTACCCGCGAGACGGCGGATGAACTGACCATGGACGATCGCACCTGGTCAGATCTGGAATTCGACCGCTTGTTCTCCTTGGCAGATAGCACGCGAAGCCCGCTGGGCAGCCAATGCTTGTACCGACGACTGCGCACTTACGTGGGTGACGAATCGGCGCTTGCGAGCGAGTACGAGGTCTATCGAATACTCGCGCATGACACACCTCTCAGAGAGCAGATACAACTCGCGACGTCCCTCTTGCAGAACGATTCAAACGCGCTGATCTGCGAGGCGTTGTTTGGCAGGGAACTCCGCCAGCCTCCCTGGGCACCCTTGATATTTCTGTTCTCAGGCCTATCGATTCTGTCATGCCTCGTCGCTCTTTTTGTGCACCCCGTGGCGTGGGTGTTCGCGGCACTGGTCTTATGCAACGTGATCCTCCTGTTCTTCGGCAACTATCGATTTCACGATGTTTATTCAACTGCGGCCCGAATTGGCTGTCTGATCGGAGTGGCCGCTCGACTGTCGCGAATACAGTCCTCTGTATCTTTACCACAAATCAATACGCTGAGAGATTTGCTGAGGAACAACGTTGCAGTAAAGCGTGCGTTTCGCTGGTTCCTGTTGAAGCGCGACGAGTCCTTGTTGGGCTCCTTGGCCTTTTATCTCCAACTGCTGTTTTTGGTGGACCTCGCGGCAGGAGCAATCGCTATCGCACGGATGCAGCGGCTGCGCCGGCCGCTGCAGGCGATCTTTGAGGCGGTGGGGTCATTGGATGCCACCGTGTCCGTCGCATCGTGGATGAGTCGAGTTCCCGTGCATTGCCATCCAACAATCTCAAACGAACCGCGAATCGAAATCGAGGATGGATATCATCCAATTCTCTCCAATGCGGTCACGAACTCCATCTGCCTGACCGGACAGTCGGCGCTGATCGTCGGGTCAAACATGGCCGGAAAGACGACGTTTATCAAGATGGTCGGGACCAATATTGTCCTTGGACGCACTCTCGGCGTGTGTTTCGCGTCGGCGGCGGTCATTCCGCGTTCTCCTGTCATGACCTCGATACGATCCGAGCACTCGATTGAATCGGGCAAGAGTCACTTTTTTTCGGAGATCGAGCGCATTTTGCTGTTTCTCAGGACGGCGGCCCAAACCGAGCGCGGCGTATTCTTGATTGATGAGATTTTTCGCGGCACCAACACCCCGGAACGTATCGCGGCGGCGAAGGCGGTGTTGGAGGAGATGGCTCGGCACGCCCAAGTGCTCGCCACAACCCACGATGTCGAGCTCCAATCGCACCTGGAGCGGCAATTCTCTATTTATCACTTCACGGAAAATCCCGATTTGGCCGAGGTGTTTGATTACCGGCTGCGGACGGGAGTCAGTAATGCAAGAAACGCCATCGCCCTCTTGGCAAGAATCGGTTTCTCTGAATCCATTATTCGTGAAGCCCGGCGCTTGCTGGATGAGCATCGGCCTTCACGAAGTTGACCGTTGCCGGCTGGAGTTCGGTGCCGCCGTCACTCCTTCGCGACGGTGTAGCTTCCCGCTCTCGCTCCCGGCACGACGCGCCACCCGGCCTTAAGATCGAGTGTCCAGCCAGGACCTTCGAGATGCGGCCCCTGCGTGTTTTTGGGCGCCGCCACCGTTGCGCCGCTGAAATCCGTCGGTACCAGCACACCGTCCGTCACGTCGAGCGTGCCCCATTCGGCGGTGGCATGAAACGTCGGATAAACAGTATTGGCGTCGCCCAAGGAAACGAGTGTGCTGGGGTTGAAGCTGAATGCGAATTTCTTCCCACCGGGTAAGAGCAGGGTGGGTCCCTCGACCAGGCGCGCGCGGTAGCGCGCTTTGGCAGCCTCCGCCTTTTGGGCGCGCTCCGCTTCGGCGCTGCGAATGGCGGCCGCGCCGTAGTGGAGGGCACGCGCTTCGGCTGACGCGGCCGCGTGAGGCGCGAGCGTTGAGGCGAGCAGTGCGCTCAGATCGGACTGCGCGGAAAGCTTCGTGCGCCATCCCGGGAGGCGCGAGTCGAGCAGCAGTCCATAAGGCGGCCCCGACGTATAGGCGAACGAGCGCACGAAAGTAATGTTTTGGTCCGGATCGCTAAGTTTCGCGATCGCACGCCAGCGTGCGGAATCGCGGTCGGGTTCTCCCGCCATCGTCCCGGTATATTCGGGAACACCCTCAGCGATTTCGAGGCTCGCTTCGGTCTGCGCGGAGCCGGGAAATAGCGCGTGGCGATGGCTGCGGAACGCGAGCGCGTCGCGAATGGCCTGAGTTTGTTCAGGCCCCTGTTCAACCAGCGCGGCGGCAAGGGCGCGCCATTCGAGCTGTAGCCACAGGCGCCCTTCCGGTGTGTCGAGCTGCAGGTTGGGGGAATCCTGCGCCAGGAGACCCAGCCCCGGCTGGATGCGGTGGAATAACTCGTGGCCGAAGGCGATCCGCCGCTCGATCGTGTCGGCCGGAAGCGTCGGCCACATCAGCATCGTCCAGCGCTTACCTTGCCATTCCACCGGCGCGTTCGAGACGATGATGTCCTGGGGCAGCGTGCCGACGTAGAGGCCATCGGCCGCGTGCAGGATGCCGTCCGTGTCCGGTTCATTCGCGACGACGTAACGTGTTTCAGGATCGACAAAGAACAGGCCGCCGTAGAGCTTCTTGCCCCACAGGCGCCCACCCTCCCGATTGGAAACCGCCTCCGCTTCGGCGAACGCGGCTTTAGCCTGCACTGCATCGATCGGCGACGAGGCGGTCGGCGCTGCGGAGGCGGTCGCGCAAATCAACGTCAGCAATGCAAATCGCGGCGGCATCAATGAGGGGACATTCGGCTTA
>Ga0210393_10003184_pt1 | contig 13228 bp, 21 predicted proteins | sample IncBWC27OmetaG_FD_160068 | JGI IMG/M metagenome (GOLD analysis project Ga0210393, IMG submission 160068) | Forest soil microbial communities from Barre Woods Harvard Forest LTER site, Petersham, Massachusetts, United States - Inc-BW-C-27-O ... | reverse complement strand
CGTTCTCTCAAAAGGGGTAACAAACCTCGCTCTCTTCAGTTCCCACACATTTCATCATAGACCCCTAGCTAGGAATTCAACAGTGTTTACCTAAGATAATCGGTCATTACCTAAGATTTCTCTAGTGCACATTTGCGCGGCTCGCTCATATTTACGCGTGGCCGCCTGCTGTCACATAAACAATTTGCTGCTTTACTCATTATTCATATCTGATAGCCTTAGCACCTCTCAATTATCAACTAAACTTTACTTAGTAGCCAAACAGCCGCTCTTTCGCTTCATTCTTTTACTATTCATGCCAGCACACAGAATAACTAATGTCGGCCTTTATAGTACTTAAATTCATTTACCTTTCTCTAGCATTCCTGCTATTGCTAGATAACATCTACATGTTCATTTTTAACTCACATCCGCAACTTCAACTTATAAGTTTGCAATAATAGCCACATCAACTAAATTGAGTAATAGCCGCGTTGAATAATAGCCACATTGAGTAATTGAGTAATAGCCGCATTGAGTAATAGCCGCCATCACTACCCATGCTAGGTAATTGAGTAAATAGCTTCAATGTGTCAAGCACGGAACCAATTCCCGATTTGCTTCCAGGACACTGCTGCTGCCTGTGTTCTCTCCTTAGTTTCATTAAATTTCAGTTGCTGCTGCTACACTATATCCTCAGAAACAGTTTTGATGAGCTTGTGTATAGTACAGGCAATGCTAACAAATGCAAATGATAAGTTTATTAGCATTGTCTTCTTTAAATTGTATTGAGGCCCTTAGGTCCACCCTGCAGCTGCCCCTGTATATCTGCAGCATTAACTTAACCATCTATCTAAGTTTTACCATTAGACAGCAGTCCCACTAAGTAGAAGACTCAAACCTAACCATAGTATAGATAGCGTCACTTATGAGATGAGAAGGGAATGATTCAGCCATGAAGGCAATATCAGAAGGTTACAGTAATATGCTAGAATTACAGATAGGACTCTACTTGGTTTGTATAGCGGAAACTAGTTCAAACTCTAGAACACCTTTTATTGTTCAGATACTCTAGTTGCATTACTATTCTTTATGCTGCACATTAACATGCCTTTTATATCTTTAGCACAATGTTCATCCAATAATAGTTTCTTCCTAACCTCTAAGATGCCATTCTATTTAATCAGTGTCTAAGTCACTGCACATAGATTGTCTTTTATCCGTGGAAAAAGTTTGACCCGCACATAGGTTATCTTCTATCCGCGGAATCAGTGCTCCTCCATTTAGCGCTATTTTAGCCACGCATAGAAGAGATTCTATCCGCGGCATAAATAGGCACATTTTCTAACCCTTGATGTACCCTAAACCCTTGACTGAATTAGAATTACCCCCTATATAATACAGAATAATAGGTGTTAGTATATAGCTTCTGCAATCCAAAAAGTATGAATATTTCTTTTTGAATCAAGGTGTCAATGAAACAAACTATAGCAACCTAGGTAGATAACTTTCTAGCTAGGCATGAAAAGCAGCAAGTAGTGATACCATTTCATTTAGAGCAAACAAAGTAAAAGTACAATTTATAAACTTCAGCTAATCCACTCTAAACACATCAGAGGCATGCCCTAACCCAATTATTATATCAGTTCCACATATTCAAATAAAATGATTAGATGACATTATTGATAACCTTTCTGGTGGAAGCAGATTGCTTTATAGACTTAGTATTGACTAACTGCTTAGGGTGCCATAGGGCAAAGGGGGCACTTAAACTAGAAAGTGATGATTCCTGAAGTCAAGCAACAGTTTACCTTTTAGAAGTGTGCCTGTGATCTGTAAGAAAAGACAGAAAAAGGAGATATAAATAGAGAAACCAAGAGAAAGAAAGCCAAAAAGGATAAAAGAGAAAGAGGAACAGATAAACCTGCTAGCAGAGATTGAGCAAGATGCTTTAAAGATGACTAATCTAAGTAGGTGACAGAATAAGTGTTAGATTAACAATAAGAGAGATTAAAAACAGACTCTGATTGTAGAAAGGTAATGTAGGTTAAGAGGGGGCATCAAATTTACAAAGACTGGCTAGTTATAGAAGAAGTAAGATAAAAGGGAGGAACAAAAAGAGGAGATAATATGCATAGAAGGAAGAGATGGGGTCCTGGCTAGTGTTCTTATTATTATTCACATCAAAGGGTGGAACTGGAGAAGGGTCATTATGCTATGAAAGATCGGGGGAAGAGGGCTCCCTAGGGATAGGAACCACTTCAGAAGTTTTAATGAAAGAGTCCCGATTGAAAGGAGGAAGGGAAGAAAGAGAGGTGTCTATATGAGTTTTAGAATTAGCATGCTCTAGACTAACATCTGCATGATATTTTCCTTTTGCTGATAAGGATATAATGTGTTTGTCCTAAGAATGCTTGCTTTTCAGATTGTAGGGAAGTGTGAGTGGCTGGTTGACAGATACAGAGAAACAGTAGGGATGTATGTTGCATTAAAAAAAGAGCAATTACTACTGCAGATAAATGGGATAATATTAGCAATAAAATGTGAGGCAGATGAATGTAGAATGGAGGGTGTGAAAGCACAATGATAACTACTATAGATAAATGGAATGATATCTACAGCAAAATGTGAGGCAGATAAATGTAGAATGAAGGGTGTGAAAATACAATGATAACTACCGTAGATATATGGGATAATATCCATAGTAAAATGGGAGGTAGATAAATGTAGAATGGAGAGTGTGAAAATATGATGATAGATAAAGATGGACATACAGTATTGATCCAGATCAGGGCGATTGGCCTAGTAAAAGGAATCAATGAAATAGCAGGACATGAGATATAGAAACATATAATGGATGATGTATGATTGGCCAAAGAAGAGGGATTAAATACCCATTGATCGTAACTAAGCTGAAAGAGACATAAATGAGTGTGATGATGGTGGAAGATAAGATAACTGATGTTATTCTGATAGTCCTCGCTGACAGCATGAGGTCTATAAGACATCTCTAGGGTTATAACTTTAGACATAACAAAGTCATACTTGTCATTAATATTGTCCTTGTCAAATTCAAGTCTTGCTTTGTTTCAATGCATGATTTAGATAAGAATGATGATGTGATATGTGCGATAGGGGAGAAAGAGCAGGGCCTACATAAATGAGACCTGAAATGAGTTTGTATGCCAACGTCTCAACAGACCTAGGCTTAGCATCATCACTGGAGCATGCAAGGTACTTATTTGATTCAAGCATATAAATGACTCTTATAATTGGGTCACTGTTGTGAGTGGCATCCATATTTGAAACTCTATGCCATTCTGCAATAAGCAACTTAGGGTCATTAAAACCCATTTGCTTGTCTAGAGCAGCATCATAGATTAGAATTCTCTCTGAAAACATTTAAGAAGTGATAGAAACAGTCTGGCTAGGGGTATGGAAGGGTTTCTCGACCCCGAAGTAGTGAGTGAAGAGGTATGTGGCCAAGTCTCTGCAAATTCAATTGGCAGAAGGACACTTGCTAAGAAGGCTTTCGCAATATCTGTTGACAATAGTGGTCTTAAGTACGGTAGCAATAGCAATCTTTCTCCAGTCCCTGTTCCTATTGCTAGAGCTAGAGTTGTGGCAAAGGCCACTCATCATGACAATCTAGGTTAGCATACTATCACAGACATATAGATCATCTTTAATAAACTTGAGAACTATAAAGCTGCATGCACATTTGTAGTCAGAAATGAAGGTTTTAGTCAACCACTTGAAGGCTTTAAAAATGTCATTAAGCATATGCGCATGCTTATCTGACAATTTAATATCTTACAGGGGCTTCTGGGACTTCTTGCTGGTTTTAGTGGAATAAACCTTGTTCTAAAGGTTGTCAAAACATTTGAACCATATATATGGGTCGTAGGGGGGCTGGTTTTGCCTTGAGTACATGTCTATCTTGACAATTGTTATTATAAGATATGCGAGAAAGATCCTATAAATCTGCACATATACTCCACATTAGACTCATCTAGAAATAGGTTGAATATCATTAAGATGACGTACTGATTGTCTAAGGCCAGCAGGGTTCTTCCTTATGAGAGGGTTCTTAGTGAGGGCAATCATTGTAGAGTTGTACACATCTCTAATCATGTAATTCCTTGACCCAATGTATGTCCTCCAAGATAGGCAAGTGGCTAGCTATGACATTACCTATGGTATGATCACATGCATTAGTGAGAATGCTTCACAATAATAACAGATAATATTGGTAACATAGGTATATACCAACTGTGCACCGAATACATTCTATACATATGCATACGTGCCCTAATTACACTATGCAGAGAATACATTCTATGCATGTGCATATGTGCCATCATTATACCGTGTATAGCGCAATACACACATGCCACTATAACATCATAACACCGTACATAGAATATATCCTATGCGTGGCATCTAGCTATCCTATGTACTCACCTTATATAGACCTAGGTTGTATGTATCTGCTATGTTGTGAAGCACCATGATGACGCTTGCTATTTCAAGTGGCATTGGAAAGTCATATCCCATCTTTCTCCATAAGGTGTAATATGCAAAGTACTCCTAGCAATACATTAGAACATGGTTGGGTCTTTCTCTAAGAAATTGGTCCATCTGTACGTAGTATCAATAGAAGCATGTATGATTGTCGCTGCTGTTAGGAAAGAAGAGGCTTTCAGAGATTTGTTGCATTTCTTCATCTGTGTAACATGTGACAAAGATACTGTCTATACCGTTAAGGATTTCATTTCTCTATACACCTGGTTCTTCACATCCTTAGAATGCTGTCTCCATCTTGTTTGATTGCTCTATATACTTAGCTTCCTTTGACAGGTTGCTAGTAATTTCACTATGCATTCTATTGATCTCACTGAGTCAAAGCGGTAGCTCCTCAGGATTCACTATTTGCTCCAGTATCTCCATGCTTTCGATAAGAGCTTCAGCTATGAACTTGAATATGTATAGTAATTAGCCTTCTTATTGATTGGCATATGTAGAAATACTTACGCCTCCATGAATGTCAATTATCTTTTGCAACATGCTGATCTTGAATCACGGGCAATGTATATAGTGTTGTCTGATCCTTGCCACTAATACTAGTGTAAGCATGAATGATAGTATGCTGCAGAGGCATTGATATCCTCCTAACTTCTTGTATTTGTTGGCCTTTTGCTTAACCCTTTTCATGAAAGTCAGGAATAGGATGTTTGGATTATCCTCTCTTGCTTGGATCATTCTTGCATGAGGCATGTCCATTTCAAGCATGTCCTTAAGCTTGTTGACAATTTTCAGCAGCAGCTCCTTGTCTATAGCCATACGCTGCCCCTTGGACGTGTTTTGGGACATCATTTGAAATATAACCTGAGCTAGGGCAGTCTTCTATTCTTCAATCATGCCTGTGTGTTATTGCTTCTCATTCATTTCACATCTTTAGAGTATAATCATCCCTGCGCACCTCAATTATACACCTTGACTACCCACTTCTGTGCCTTATTAATGACTTTCCTCTTCCTTAAAACCTCTTTCTTTAACTTGTTCTCCTCATTCTCCCCTTCCCCCTTAGGGTCCATTGCCTTCTTGTTCACCTCAGAGACTTTCTCCAGGTCCACCTCATCTTTCTCAAGCTTGGCCCTTATTTTCTCCATAAATTTGCCTAGCATAAGCTAGCAATGGTTCCCACCCATAATCTATAGGTTTTTGTTCAATGCCTCCTTCTGCCCTAAGGGTGTTAGCCTCAGTGCGGGCACTTAATTCAGCCTCTTTTCTTTAAGCACCTTGATATCATTCTCGCCTTTCTCTAGTTCCACAAGCCACTTTCTATATACAACAATGTCCATCGTCGTGTCCTCCACACAATTGTTGAGATCCTGTTCAAAGTTAGTCACTAGTGCATTCACCCACTTTTCCTCCACAACGCAATCATTGAACTTTCCCCAATATGTGCCATCAGGGGGTGGGTTCATCTTCATCACCCTAAACTCAATAAACATGTCCACCTTGATCATTTGCAGCTCCTTGATTTCAAATCTGCTGAGCTGCACTTTGCTGTCCTTACAGTGCCTCAAAAAACTGGTCAAGTGTTTTAAACATTTTGATTGTTCTGGCAATACCTCAGGAACTAGAGAGAATAAGAACGTATAACTAGGCTTGTTTAAAAGCCCTTGATCGTAGCTTTCTGTCAGTATACCATACATAATGTAATGATCATTATATAAGGAGATATGATATACTTTGTCCAGTATATACACTTGACCAGTTTTTTGGCCTCAGTATCTTAGATTAATATTTTTTAAATAGTGACACAATTTGGTCTCAGAGGGCTAAAATTGAACATGAAGGTCATGTGACCTATAATAAACTCAAACCAGGTGCAAACATACCAAAATATCTGCTTCTTCTTCACTACTAACACCATAAAGCCTCTCTTCTCTTATAAAATACAGTATATTATCTCTCTTCTTTGGGCTGGCCACCCACACTACAAAATAGCCAAAGCAGCATGCAGAAGCCATAGGACAATCACCAACATAAGGAAAAAGTACCTTTCTAACCTTCAAAAGTCTCTTAAAGGTTATTTTGCTATTCTCTCTAACTAGAATATTTACTATACAGTACAACATATCTTTTTAGCTCTAGAGGGGCAGATACTGCTCCTTAGGTTGCTAAAAGATTGGAGGCTATTAAGGAGACCACTATCTCTGATTAGACAATAAGAAACTACCTTAGAAAGGCAGGACTAAAGGCAGTTAGAAAGAAGAAGTAACCTTATCTTAAGCTTACTTACTATAGAGCCAGAAAAACATTGTAAAAAGTGGCTATACTAGACTGTAAAGGACTAGAAGAGGGCACTTTGGTCAGATAAGACCAAAATCAATCAATTACCATCTTTTAGTCCTCTATAGTTCAGTATAGGCACTTTTGCAAAGTTCTTTCTGGCTCTACAGTAAGCCAGCTTAAGATGAGTTTACTTCTTCTTTCTAACTGCCTTTAGTCCTGCCTTTCTAAGATAGTTTCTTATTGTCTAATCAGAGATAGTGGTCTCCTTGATAGCCTCCAATCGTTTCGCAACCTAAGGAGCAGTATCTGCCCCTCTAGAGCTAAAAAGATATATTGTATAGTAAATATTCTAGTTAGAGAGAATAGCAAAATAACCTTTAAGAGACTTTTGAAGGTTAGAAAGGTACTTTTTCCTAATATTGGTGATTGTCCTATAGCTTCTGCATGCTGCTTTAGCTATTTTGTGGTGTGGGTGGCCAGCCTAAAGGAGAGAGATAATATACTGTATTTCATGAGAGGAGAGAGGCTTTATAGTGTTAGTAGTAAAGAAGAAGCAGATATTTTGGTATGTTTGCACCTGGTTTGAGTTTATTATAGGTTACATGACCTTTATGTTCAATTTTAGCCCTCTAGGACCAAATTCTGTGTCACTATTTAAAAAATATTAATCTAGGATACTGAGGCCAAAAAACTGGTCAAGTGTATACACTAGAAAAAGTATATCATATCTCCTTATATAATGATCATTATATTATGTACGGTATACTGACAAAAAGCTATAATCAAGAGCTTTTAAATAAGCCTAGTTATATGTTCTTACCCTCTTTAGTTCCTGAGGTATTGCCAGAACAATCAAAATGTTTAAAACACTTGACCAGTTTTTTGAGACACTGTATCTCCACTTGTTGCTTTCTCCTTTAAAGCCTTCGCCTTCTTTAGCTTAGGTGCGTTCTTACCCATATCAGCTATCATCCATATCCTTGCTTAATAATTATGGTGCTTACTCCTTTTGTCTTCTAGGACATTGTATTTAACACTTCAGTTTATAGAGGATCAAGGTCGTAAGGCAGGGTGTTACCGCTAAGATGGCAACCCCCAAGGTAGACTCAAAGCTAAGTGATGCGCACTTGGAATTGCTTAAGAGAAGAGAAGGGGGAAGAGGAGTGCCACTAAGGCCCGAAGTTTAGAGTGAAGTGTGGTGAGATTGCACAAAAGACTCTACTTAGCGAGTACAGGACAGAACAGTACACTATTTATACTACCCAGTAGTAAGCGTAGGTAATCACAATAATAACTATAAAACAATAAGGGGTCTGAACAATAGCGTATAAGCTAGCTACATTGGACAATAGAGAGGTAAGACAAAAGGCAGGGTGTTATGCTCCAGGCTAGGCGCAAGATAGTCTGACGTAGACGTGACAAAGTCACTTAAGGCAGGAGCAGGGTATGGGAGTGTTTGCAGAGAACAGAGGTCTTTCTACATGACAGGGACAACACTAGGTCAAGTCTACACCCGAGCGTGGTTGCTTTAGGGTGCTTAGATGAAGGAGATGAGAGGGGCGACGGACAGGGTTGCTACTTGAGTTGACTCGGTCTAAGACCAGGGATGGGTCCCGCAACAAGAATAGGATGAAGAGGATGAAACGCGGGCCTCACAGTCAGCAGCCAACTAAGAGCACTTCACTGAACTGGATCATAATAGGGGAAGGCTACTAGCTTGGATTGGGGATCAAGTTAGGCTTAAGGCCTTAGTGCCCAACAAGAGGGCCTTATATACAGGGAGAGGCACAGCCTCGTACTAAACTGGAAACAATAGCGAGCCCATAAGAGGCGAGCTGAAACATGAGTGAAACACAAATAAAACACAAGGGAGCAATAAGAAGCCAGAGAACAATAGGGAGCTAATAATAGCTGAAACACAAGGGACCTATAGAAGATCCATGGAGATGACAATAAGATAAGTAGATAACTACTTAGCTAGTCTATTACCACCATAAGGGAAATGGGTAGAGCAAATGTGCTCTCGACAGAAGGTCGAGTGTTCTAAGGCATGGGCATGAGTGAAGTGGCCTCAAGGGGCAAGCCAAAGCTCTATAGAGTCTCCGTCAGTGCGTCGAGGGTGGAACTTAGTAAAGCGGTGGGTAGTGTATGGCCAAGAGCGCATAAGAGAGCGGAGGGTAACGGGTTCAGGGGCAACATGGGGAAGGATATCAAGGGGGTGAGCAGGGACAATGTCGGGGAAGTCAGAGACTATGGTAATGCAGTCCCAGGTATCGGGAGTCTCGTAGATAGGGATGTAAATGGATGGCACAGTATGAGAAAAAGTAGGGGTAGGGTCAGAACATAACACAGGGCATAGACAATAGAGGATGGCGAAACAATAGAGACAATAGTACGATCACCTGCTGACCCAAAGCGCAGAGACTAGGAGGAAGATGGGGGCGATGACCAACGAGACAAGATGGCTGCTAGCCACTCACGAGATTCAGATACCCAAGAAGAACAGACCAGCTTAACTGGTGGCCACCTACTGGACCCCTCGCAGAGGCACAACTCGTGTATAAAACACGCGTCATGCGGACTGCAGAACCACGAGGGGTCGCACCCATAACAAGACAGTTTAGCCGCTTGTCTAGGCAGTAATACAGGGATATCTATACTCAGAATGTGTCCCTCTCTTTCCCCCATCATCTTATCACTATCACTGCTGGCCCTCAACTTATTGATGCTATTGATCACATTCACCACCGATCTGGCTCTCTTTTTCCCCTTTTCTTTTATATTCTTATCTTACTTTTCTCCTCCTCATCCAGCCATAAGTTCATCACCGCTGATTAAGTTTCTCGATCATTCATCTTGTGCTAGATTTGGTATGAACCAGTATCCTGGTCCTTGGATTTTAAACCATCTACATTAATGTACTTTCACAGTGACGCAATGTAATCTCATTTAGTACTACAATATTGCTACAATTCTACCACTGCTATTGACATTCACTGCAGAAACAAGTTTTTAGTCCACGCACTTTATTGTAAGAATATGTAATATAATCACAGCATATTCCAATTAAGCCTGATAAGGCATAATCTTATCATTCTAATGGTCAAGATGTCTTATGATTATGCAATAAAGACAATCTGCTTATGCTCTTCTCAAAGCAGTCCGCAGAGTCAGCTTTTCCCCTTTAACAATAAGCTAGCATCAGCCTAGAGTGTGATTCATGCATGCTTTATCTCTGCCTGAGTTAGATTTATACAAAGCATATAATGTTATTATGATGAGAATTGAGCTAAGATAGAACTACTGAAAATGAGCAATTGTCATAAAAACCCCAGCTAGCTTTTTCTCCTCATGCTCTCCTCTGCCCCACAACCACAACCCTATGCATGTATAATCACCCAGCATCCCAAAGGCATCTACTAGGCACCACACCTTTCTCCAGTTTCCAAGAACCACCATGCGAAGGCTAACACAAATACATATTTCCCCAGGACCACTCTGGGTCTCTTAGCACATTTGGTGAGTCAGAGATAGTGTTGCTGCAGCTCGAGCCGATGTTTTTCAAAAAATGGTGATAACAATTTAACTAAATTAGGTAAAATCACACCACTATTTGGGTAGGTAGATCTCCTCGAAAGCTGGGGGGTTACATAAGATGACTTTGCAATCTAATCAGCCGTTTATCCTGAAATCGATCGGCTCCAAATGGCTCATATATTTGTATGAGCTGTTTGGAGCCAATCGATTTCAGGATAAACAGCTGATTAGATTGCAAAGTCGTCTTATGTAACCCCCCGGCGTTCGAGGAGATCTACCTACCCAAATAGTTTTGTGATTTTACCTAATTTATTTAAAGTGTTATCACCATTTTTCGAAAAACATCGGCTCGAGCTGCAGCAATACTAGTTGTAGATAAATGACGCAGATGGATCTTGTGCTGCCTCTACTGGGAGCAGCAGCATACATAGAGATAGCTTTGTAAGGCAGGTAAGCATGGGTATATCATAAAATGTGTGTAATATTGCTCATCTATTTCCCAAGCCCTCATTTCACACCCCTCCCAACTACTACTGGCCCTTCTGCGACAGATTCAATGACTTGCTCAAGGACAGAGGACCCCCCACAGATCTTATAGGCCCAGATCAAGCGCAACCCTACGAGCACTATCATTAATCAGCTCATAGTCCTAGCATTAGGACTCACCTTTTCCATCCCCATCTGTGCAGGTCTTGCCATGACCCCCCTTATAATGCTAGCAGCAATGCATCTTTATATTCTAGCACAGCAGTCAATTATAGATCCATGTACTCACCACATGTTCATACTGGTCGCCTTAGGATGCCATTTCTTAAACAGAGCACAGATTCGGGACAAGCAGCCCTATTTTCTGAGGTTAGACAAATATCAGTGCACATATCTGCCCTGCAAGAATGCTACAATCCGACTCTCTTTTTCCTCCCTCCTCTAATCTATCCCTTGTACCCCTGCAACAACCCCAGCCATCTTCCCCTCCATGGCTACATCATCCCCATTTGACCCTGTCATATGTTTCCTCCAAGCCATTGCTATCATTATCGCCTATCTTATTGTCCTGCACCTCTTCCTGTTTACCCAGACCCTGACTCAGCTCCTAATACTCTTACCCATCAAGCTTCCTTGATCCGATCACCTCAGACCTGTAGACACTTTCTGATCCCCATGCTTCTGATAGTATATATCTCAGACACATTCCACTTACATCATGTTTCACTCCCATCACGTTTCACTCTCATACTATACTTAGACCTGCTACATGTTTCAACACTTAGAACTCAGACTCAGCCGCAGTACTTAGACCCTTGAGAGATGACCCTGTGTCTCTCAAGCCTGACTTGAACCCCCAATCCAAGCAGTAGCCTTCACCCCCATTATCCCATTGTTCCTTGTCTAGTGTGTGCTTTTGCCACCTAGTAAGTTGAGACCTAGTTCCTCTTGAACTCTACTCTAGACACGGTATCCATACCTGGCCTTTGGCCGAGTCACCTCGAGTAGCAGACCTGTCCTCTGCCCCTCTCATCTCCTCCATCTAAGCACCCTAAAGCGACCATGCTTAGGTGTGGACTTGACCTAGTGTCGTCCCAGTCGCGTAGCAGCTCTCTGTGCTCTACACTTCTACCTTGACCTCAGAACCCTCGCCGCTGTCTTGCGTGCTCGGGTCCTCACCAAACCCTGTACCCTCGCTGTTGCCTTGCGTGACCTCACACATCCCCATCGGACTACCTAGTGCCCTGCTTGGAGCGTTACACAAGTCAGGCTTCCAAACCATCACCTTGGCAGCCCCCTTGGTCCCATCGAAACCTAACACTGTACCTACGGAACAGGAGTGTTAACAGCTCCTAGACACATCAAACCCTTGACACCCTGAACCGTTGTGGAGCCAGACCAAGTAGTCAATCGGCATTATCCTAGGCATTACAGAAAGCCATTTACACTGCAGCGACCTTATTAGGAGCACTCCCTCAAAGCACACGAAACAGAGATAGCCGAAACTCTTAACAATTGGCAGAAACCCTGGTGTCTATATATGCAACACTCTTCTACCAGAACAATATCAGAAAGGGACACTACTACACCATTGTCCCAGGAACCCCGTACCACAGCACTTACACTCATACCCATTCCCTCGAACACTGGTCCTTCTGCAGAGAAAGATACTGCCCATACCACCAGAACTAGAACCATGAAGGACATATCTGTACCTTCTCCCATCGACCACGCTTTTCCCCTCCGTCTAAAGTATCCAGAGGAGGGGTATAACAAAGTACTCATTGAAAGCCTCCATGAAGGCTCCCCACTGCTCGTATGGAGCAAGAAAGTTGCTCAGTGGAACTCCAAGTTGAACAGATTCTGCTACCTGAAGCGCTTCACGTGCAAGTCACGAGCTATCATCACCAACGTCCTAGAGCCATTCCCCGAAGGACAAAAAGTCTGCCAATTTGCAGCATTTGAACACACCAACACACAGCACCTCTACACTGACACCACTGGACCCTGCACCTATCATTACCGATGGGCACACGAACGTGCCCTAGGCCCCTCGTATCTCGGATGCTTTAATAAGCATAGCCACTACGGTGGCAAAGAATACACCTTCCGACAGATCGCTGTCACAAAAGCCCTGAAACTTAAATGGGCTTTGAAACTGAAACCCTCTGACGCCACAAATTGGTGCACCCATAGATCCGCTGAGTATGGGAGACCGGCCCCCACCCAGACCCATGCAACCCCTGAACCTATCACCCTGGAGAGTCTAATGAGAGATCTCAAAGAAATCCTCACGATAGAAGGAAACAGGGAAAAGTACCTTGATGCCCTGATCAAAGAAGGATTTTACTCAGGAACACAGCTGGCCGTTATAGCAGGAACCTTGCATATTAGGACCCTCTTTATCTTTAAGGGAAATCGA
>Ga0210393_10003179_pt1 | contig 13258 bp, 10 predicted proteins | sample IncBWC27OmetaG_FD_160068 | JGI IMG/M metagenome (GOLD analysis project Ga0210393, IMG submission 160068) | Forest soil microbial communities from Barre Woods Harvard Forest LTER site, Petersham, Massachusetts, United States - Inc-BW-C-27-O ... | reverse complement strand
ACCCCCGCACGGGGATGCTGCGGGCAGACGAGTTGTCCGAAAAGTAGCTGGCCTGCGGCATCTTGATCAAACAAGTGCGTCATCGGAGTACCCGTATACCTACACCGGGTCGGTGAAAGACTCTTCGAAATCAGTCCGCCCGTCCGTCATTTTGGCGCCACGCGAGGAATTGTTCCACGAGCGCGTGCCCGAGCATTTCTTTCCCGCTGATACAAACATCCTTTGGAACCGCAACCAGCGGTCTAATGGGGCGCCTCTCCGTTTGCAATGGGTCCGCCGGAGCAAGGAAAATTCGCGCTCGGTCGCTTCCATGGAACATTGCTCCTGAATGGTATATTCTCCTTAAGTAATTGTATTGAGTGGGAGTTCCAGGTATTCACGCATGAATCCGGTTGCGCAACCCACAACGATAATCAAGACGTCTGACATCGAAGCGACGCGCCGTCTTGATTACTGGCGCGACATGATTTCCTCCACTTTTGTGGCTTTGGACTGCGACTCGCCAGTCCGGCGAGCGTTCTCGGGATCCCTAGAAATCAATTCGCTCCAGGATGTGCGGTTTTCTCGAGTCGTGTCAGATGCACAACACGTTGTTCGATCGAGGCAACGGATTCGCCAATCGCCGGATGACTTTTTTCTGATCAGCGTGCAGTGCGAGGGATCTGGCGTTGTGTCGCAAGAGGACAGAGTGGCACTCCTCGGCGTCGGCGACTTTGCACTTTATGATGCGACGCAGCCATACGAACTTCATTTCGACGGTGCGTTCGAGCAACTCGTCTTGCGTATTCCTCGCCGCTACCTGTCACGACGAATTGCGTGTCCGGAGCGACTAACCGCCGTCGCATTCCGCGCGGCGCGCGGCTCTACAGCAGTCGTTTCCGACTTTATGGTGCAAGTGTATCGTCAACTTGATAAGTTCGAACCTCGCTGTTTGGCGCCCATGCACCAAGCGCTAGTTGATTTGGTCGTCACGGGATTGTCCGGGACGTTGACAGATGGGCTCCCCACGGCGAATCGTTTGGTGATGCATCAGCGAATCAAATCATTTGTTGAATTGCATTTGTCGGATTGCTCTCTAGATTGTCAGCGGGTAGCTGCCTCATTCGGCATTTCGCTTCGCTACCTGAACAAGCTCTTTGAAGAAGATGAACTTCCATTGTCTGAATGGATATGGTCCCGGCGGTTGGAGAAAGCGCGCACGGCGGTAGAGTGCTCGAGCGCCACTGGGCAATCGATTACGCAGATTGCTTACGACTGGGGATTCAAGGACCCCGCCCATTTTAGCCGAGCATTCAGAGCACGCTACGGCTCGACCCCATCATCATTCCGCGACAGTCGGCGCGCAATAAAACACGAATAGGCGGGCCAGCGCAGACAAGCTTTTGTTCCCGCTGAATCAAGTCGGCGGCGCCATCCATCCATAGTATCTCCCCCGTTTCCGAAACCGATCTCTCTTTGGCTTGACAAGGGAGATGTGCCAGCTGTCGCTTGTTCTCAGGGCGAGCGCATAGGGGGTGCAACCAAAAAATGAGGGGAACGGGATGAAAGACAGGTCTTCGGATCGAAATTGGGGTCGGTCGTGTGCGTATTGTCTCGCCTTTGTAGGTGTCATCACCCTCAGCGTTAGCACCATCGGCAGGGCCGATGGTCTGCCGAATGAACAGGCTGCAGCAAGTGCGCCAAGTTCCGACACCATCAGCGGCGCATTGGAAGAGATCACGGTTACGGCTCAGCGCCGTGCGGAGCGGTTGCAGGACACCCCCATTTCGATAACGGCGTTCACAGCCGCGGCAATCGACGCGCTTGGCGTCACCAATGTGGCGCAGCTGTCGAACTTGGCGCCCAATGTTCGGTTTGATTTCACTGCGCCGGTCAGCGGCGCCTCGGACGCCGCGGGTATCTTCATTCGCGGAGTCGGCCAGGCTGATTTCGCGCTTACCACCGAGGCCGGCGTGGGAACCTATGTCGATGGCGTCTATATGTCTCGATCCATCGGCGGCGTGCTCGACGTACTTGATGTTGATCACATGGAAATATTGCGTGGTCCTCAGGGCACACTATTCGGCCGAAATACCATTGGTGGTGCGATCAGCATCGTAAGCGCTAAGCCTACCGATGAATTCTCCGGTACCGGCGAGTTGGAGGTGGGTTCGTTCAATCGCCGTGATATCCGTGCAATGCTCAATATTCCTGTATCAGACATGTTGAAGGTAAGACTGACTGCATCCTCGAAAGAGGAAGACGGATACGTGCACTCACTGCTGGTGCCTTCTTCACCAGCCGCCGCGGTAGTGCCAAACAACGCGTCAATTCCCGGAAGCGGCAGCCAAATTGACTACGGCAACGAAAATCGCCAGGCCGCGCGGCTTCTTGCGGAATACGATCCTCATTCGAATTTCACCGCGGAGTTGTCGGTGGATAGCGAGCGGGTTCGCGAAAACAACGCTCCCTCCGTACTCGCAGGCGTCACCGGGGGCAATAACCCTGCGCTTGGCCCGATCGTATTCGTCTACAATCTGGTGCAGGCGCCTGGCACGACAATACCTGGATTTGCGAACGCGCAGTACAGCTGCGCGAATTTCTGTACGGGTAAAAATACGACCTACGCCACCGGTCCCAATGGAACCAGCATCAATGCGTGGGGCACTGCGTTGACCCTGAGTTGGCATCCAGTGTCGACTCTTGAGGTCAAGTCGATCTCCGCCTATCACGAGGAAGAGGGCTTCTTCAACCGCGATGCCGACGAGTCGCCGATTGATCTGACGCAGACGTCCAACTATGACTACCAGCACCGGCAATTCAGCCAGGAGTTACAGTTCAATGGCAATGAGTTCGACGACCGACTCAAGTATGCGAGCGGCCTTTACTACTTTGTTGAGAAGGGATCGGATCCTTTGCTGGTGACGTTCCCGTCCTCTATTATCCAAGCCTTGGATCAGGTCGAGGACCGAGTCGACAACAAGAGCTTTGCGGTGTACGCGCAAGGCACCTTTTCCTTGACGCAACAACTGTCGATTACGGCCGGAGGGCGTTATACCAGAGATACGAAGACATTTGATACGGATCAATATTTGATCACAGGCACGAGTCAACTGGCCGACAATATTCTGTTTGGTGGCGCACCCCCAGGGACTCTGATCAATTTGGTGCCGCCGAACTCGCACGTCAGCAGCACGTTTAACAATAGGGCGCCGCGGGTGAGCGTCGACTACAAGCTGACGAAAGACATACTCACGTACGTGTCCTACAACGAAGGATACAAAGGCGGCGGGTTCAATCTCCGGTACGTAGCGCCGGTACAGGCCGTAGTGCCGTTTGCTCCGGAGAAACTAAGAACCTGGGAAGCGGGACTGAAGTCGGAATTCTTCAACAGTCACGTGCGGGCCAATTTCGCCGTGTTCACATCGTACTATAGCGACATGCAGTTGACCGAATACCAAGAACTCGGAGCGCCGCTCACCGTCAACGAGGGCAATTCAAGAATCAGGGGCGGAGAACTGGAGCTGGTGGCGGCTCCGTTAGAAGGGTTGGAGCTTTCCTACAGTCTGGGAATACTTTCCGCTCACTATGTATCTCTGCTCCCAAACCCTGCGCTCAATTTGCCGCCGGAAGTACAAATTACGCTCAATTCTAAGTTGCAGAAGACGCCTCCAAATGAGAGCATCCTCGGCGTCGACTATCGGCTCGCGCAGCTGCTCCAGAACGGCTCCATCATGCTCCACGCCGACTGGCGGTTTACGGCAGACACCTTCAACGATGCGCAGAACTCAATCTACCTCTACCAGCGGGCGTATAACATCGGTAACGCCTCCATCGGTTGGCAGCCGAGCTCCGGCAAATGGTCTCTGCGCGTGTTCGGCAATAACATGACGAACCAACGGTATATCGTCAGTGGTGATAGCAACTATGGAATTGGATTTCATGAGGCCGAGTATAACCGCCCACGTGAATGGGGCGTCGCGGGCAAGGTTTCATTCTAGGCCCCACCTACCCAAGAAGTGTGCCAAGGAAGTCGCTGGCCTTTGAGAAACCAAGGCGCTCATAAGCACGCTGCCGATAGGTGAGCACAGTGGCCGGCCGTATATCAAGGGTTTCGGCGATTCGACGTGCGGACCAGCCAGCAATGGTCCGTGAACACACGGCGCGCTCTCGACGGGTCAGCTGAGGATAGAGGTCGAGCAGGCGCTGCTCGATGTGAGGAACCAGGCCCTCCGCACCTCCATGCGAGTTCGGTTTCCGAAGTACCGAGAGCCCAATGGACGCGAGCACGGACAGGGCGGGGTGCTTGCGGCGGACGCCCTCGCGGGCGTAGAAACTGATAACTGTAATGTCCGATTCCGAGCGCCAGCCAAAGCAGATCTTGTCGACGAATCCCGGTCGTTCAAAGCAGAGTTCCCGATAGTCAGCTTGCGCGATCTCGCTGGCACGTACATACCTCACGAAACCGCCACATGGAATCGACTCAGGCGAGTGGAGTACCGGATCGTGCGAATGGTATTTGCGTGAGTAGAGATTCATACGCTGTTCCGCGCCGGCCAGCTCGCCCGATGAGAGCAGCGCGACAGGCGAGCACCCGAGGGCGAGCCTATAAACGAACAACTCGTCAGCATTGGCGAGGGCGCGCGCAGCATCCAACAGAAGCACGCCAAACCGGGGCGTTCCGGATGCCTCGATCAGCTTGGCGCCGATGAGGGGGTCCAGGAGACTCCCCGGAATGCCGGATTCGGTTATGCAATTCATGGTCCCCCCTCGTGCGCAGGATCGAGGAATAGCTTGCTCCCCCCACCGGTCGCTGTCGATAGATCTATGGACATCCCCATGTCGCGGAAATGAATAGACTCCAAGACGATATAAGTGGATTGTGCGGTGTCTCTATGCCTAAGCCGTTTGCCTCCTCCTCCGATTGGGTCCCCAAGCGCGAGACGCTTGAGATTCTGGACAAAGGTGTCTATGCACTGACGGCTGAGGGCGATCCTAACGTTGGGGCCATTGAGGGCGAGGACTTTGTTGTCTGTATAGAAGCCCGGGCCACACCAGTGGCCGCGCGCGAGTGGCTTGAGAAGCTGCGGGTCCATACCGATAAGCCTGTGCGATATCTGGTTCTCACGCATTACCATGCTGTTCGCGTCCTTGGGGCCAGTGCCTTCGATGCCACGGACATCATCACCAGCGACACCACGCGGCGTCTGATCGAGGAACGCGGCAAGGAAGACTGGGACAGCGAGTATGGCCGTATGCCGCGCCTATTCAAGGATCCCGCGAGCATTCCGGGACTGACAAGACCGACGCAGACGTTTGAGGAGAGGTTCGACATCAACCTTGGTGGCGACCGAGGTGTGCTCGAACTGCGCTTCTGCGGCCGCGGTCACACCGCGGGCGATATTGTTGCCTGGCATCCCCGATCGCGGACGCTGTTTGCAGGCGATTTGGTAGAAGCCCAAGCGGCGTTGTACACCGGCGACGCCTTTCACATGGACTGGGCCGCGGCGACTTTGGACATCGTCAAAGGCTTTGCTTCCGACAAGCTCATAGGTGGTCGAGGTGCCGTTGCGAAGGGCGTCGCCGCGACAAATGCGGCGATTGAACAGACCCGCGAATTCCTGAACGGCATGATCGAGCAGGTCGGCGCAGTTCATCGCAGCAAAGGAACCCTGAAGGCGGCGTTCGAAGGCACCCACAAGAAACTTGCGCCCAAATTTGGGCATTGGCCAATCTTCGAGCACTGCCTGCCGTTCAACGTCCAGCGCCTCTGGGATGAACTCGATGGCATCGATTGGCCGAGGATCTGGACGGCCGAACGTGACCGAGAGGTTTGGGCAAAGCTGCAGGAGTGAACGCAGTGAGCCAGGGGTCCCGGAGCACGCCAGTCTGGCGGCGGATAGGCACATCTAGCGTAGAGGGCCAAAGCGGCGGCGACGCCGTCGTCATTGTGGGGGGAGGCCCGGTTGGGCTGACTGTGGCGTTGGATCTTGGTCGGCGGGGTCATCACGTCATTGTCGTCAATCGGCTGGACTATATTCCGGCCGGTTCTCGGGCAATCTGTTTCTCGAAGCGTAGCATTGAGATCTTTGACAGGCTCGGAATCGGCGAGGCGCTTGTCAGCAAGGGCGTTGCGTGGAATGTTGGTAAGGTGTTCTGGGGCGACGAGCCGGAACCCATCTATCAGTTTGATCTTCTGCCGTTGAAGGATCAGCATCGCCCGGCATTCATCAATATTCAGCAGTACCACGTCGAGGAACTGCTTGTCCAAGCCGTCTCGAGCCTTAAGAATGTCGAGCTGAGATGGGGACACCGCGCTGTCGGGGTCAAAACGAATTCGTCGGGCGTGACACTGGACGTGCTCGCTCAGGAGTCATCGTACAGCCTGACGGCGGATTACCTCATTGCCTGCGATGGCTCTCGATCCTCAGTCCGTGAGTTCCTCGGACTGGATTTTCAGGGGCGAGTGTTCGAAGAGAACTTCCTGATCGCAGACATCAGGATGAGGGGTGAGCGCCCCGCCGAGCGTTGGTTCTGGTTTGACCCACCCTTCAACCGCGGGCAGTCGGCGCTGATGCACAAGCAACCTGATGACGTCTGGCGACTCGATTTTCAACTCGGCTGGGACATCGATCGTGCGGCGGCCGTGCAGCCGCAGAACGTCGAGAAATATGTTCGTGCGATGCTCGGGCCGGATGTTCAGTTTGAGCGGGAGTGGTACAGCGTGTACATCTTCCAGTGTTGTAGAATGTCCAGATTCGTTCATGACCGCGTGATCTTTGCCGGGGACAGTGCGCACTTGGTGTCTCCGTTCGGGGCTCGCGGCTGCAACGGTGGGATTGCCGACGCTGATAACCTGTGCTGGAAGTTGCACGCCGTTCGTACAGGGCAGGCCGGGCCTCATCTATTGGAGAGCTACAACAGCGAGGCGGTAGTGACCGCAGATGAGAATATTCTGCAATCCTCGCGATCCACGGACTTCATGACACCCAAAACCCCGACCAGTCGGGCTTTTCGGGACGCCGTGCTTGAACTGGCCGCAGAGTTCAGCTTTGCGCGCCCGTTTGTGAACTCCGGTCGCCTCTCAACCGCGGTGGCGTATCCCGACAGTCCATTGAACACCGCCGATGTCGATACATGGTCGGGGGGCATTTCGCCGGGGTCTCCAGCGGTTGACGCACCATGGGAGGACGGGTGGTTGCTCGATCGATTGGGGGAGCGCTTTGTGTTACTGACGAGTGACTGGCACGGGACGCAGCCGCCGAATGTGGACATCCTGGATGTTGCGGGCGTCGCGACCGATTCTACGGCGCTCCAAGAGCGCTATGAATTGAATGCCGGTGCCGGGTATCTGTTCCGGCCAGACCAGTATGTTGCAGCGCGGTGGAAGAGAGTCTCCGCCGCGCGCGTCGCCGCAGCCTACCAGCGGGCACTGGGGCACTGATGGCGAAGCTGATCACGGCACCGAACATCACGCGGCCGGATGAGATCTATAACCGGCTGATCGCACTGCATGAGGATGTGAATGAATCGGACTGTCGGCGGATCGACGCGCGGTTGATTCTCCTGTTGCTCAATCATATCGGTGACGAAGCCGCGATTCTTGAGGCATTTGAGCGTGCCCGTCTACTGCCTGCATAGTCGTCGAACTGCAACAAAAGCCTGCGCGGCGCTTCTCCTTTCCTTGTCTTTCTGCGCGGCTGACTTTTGTGAAGCTGGAGAGGCAATCGACGCATCGCCGCAATCGGGCCACTACCGTATCGTCGGCTATTTGGCGGGCTGGGCGAGCCCCTTTCTCATCCACCCGGAAAAGCTCACTCACATCAACTTTGCTTTCGCGCGCATCGGTCTAGACGGCCGCGTGGCGCTGGCCGATACCGGGATGGAGGCGAGTCTCCTGCGCTTAAGAGACCTAAAGAGGACCAACCCGCACCTGAAGCTCATCGTCTCCATCGGCGGGTGGGAGGCGGATGGCTTCTCCGATGCGGCACTCACTGATACGTCACGCGCGGCGTTTGCGGACAGCGCCGTCGAACTTGTCCGCCAATACTCGCTGGACGGGGTCGATATCGACTGGGAGTATCCGGGGCAGGGCGTTGCCGGCATTAAGTATCGTGCCGAAGACCGGCACAATTTCAGCCTGCTGCTCAAGGCGTTGCGCGATGAGTTGGATCTCGCGAGTGCCGCCGACGGCCGCATTCGGGAAAATCATTATTCGCTCAGCATCGCATCCGCGGATGGAGAATATTTTGATCACACGGAGATGGGCACGCTCCATACCTATCTCGATTGGATCAACGTCATGACCTATGACTTCTTCAACAGCCTGACTCTGACCACGGGACATCATGCGGGGTTGTATAAGTCGGCCGCGGCCTTGTCGACTGATCGCGACGCCGACAGTTCGATCAAGCAACATCTCGACGCCGGCATTCCGCCTGAGAAAATTGTTCTCGGGGTTGCGTTCTATGGCCGCGGGTTCACCGATGTGCGGCCCCTCAACAAAGGCCTCAATCAACCCTATGGACGATTTGAGGCCGCCCACGATTACTCCGAACTCGCGAATTCGTTCATCGGCCGGCAGGGTTTTGTCCGCTACTGGGACGATCGAGCGAAGTCACCGTATTTATGGAATCGCGCGTCGCGAACGTTCATTACCTACGACGACCCGCAATCCATTCGGGCTAAAGTCCAGTACGTCAAGGCGCATCACCTCGGAGGCATGATGTTTTGGGAGTTGAGCGAGGACCGCAATGAGGAACTGCTCGATGTCATCGCACGGTCGCTGCACTAGAACCCCAACCAAGTCTCAGCTGGCTGGCGGTTTTGCCTACTCGCTTCAACAGGTCCTGCTGTCGCATCCGATGCGGCCGTACCCATGCTGGGGCGATCTGCGGGTTCATTGAGGCGAACTGACGCACAGATTCGAGGCGAACGGGTCGTTCTGGAGCGGCGTTAGTTGGAACGCGCCGCCTAGCATGTCATCATGACCGGATGATGACAGGCGGCGTTTTTATTTGGTGGATGCTCCTCTGCACACTGAGCGCATTTAACATCATTGTTTGGACGCTCTCTGCGCGCTCGTTGCAGCGCCGCAGCGAGGCGCTGCCGGCCCGCGAATACTCGCTGAGCAAGGCTTTGTTATACCTTTCAGCCATTTACGTGTTGGGCTGCGCTTACCGGTCCGTGTTTCCGGTCTTTGATGTGCCTCGAATCGTCCTGGTGAATTCTTTCTTATCGAGCGTCGCAGTAGGCCGGAGCGTTGCAACGATTGCGGAGTTGTCCTTCGTTGCTCAATGGGCGCTTCTGCTGCGCGAGTCGGCTCGCACCACCGGCAGTTTGGTGGGCAAGATCACAGCCCAATCTCTGGTACCGCTCATTGCGATTGCCGAATGTTTTTCGTGGTACTCGGTGCTGACCACCTCGAACCTGGGTCACACCGCCGAAGAGTCGATCTGGGCCTTGGCGGCTGTGGCGCTCGCCGCCAGTCTGTTCGTGATGTGGCAGCGATGCCTGCCGAAACAGCGCGCCGTGTTGGCGGCCTGCTGCTTCGCTGCCGGCGCCTATGTTTGTTACATGGTATTTGTCGATATACCCATGTACGCCACGCGGTGGGTGGCGGAGGGCATGAGCGGACGACACTACCTAACCCTCGCGGAGGGGCTGAAGGACGTTACGACGCGCTGGACGGTATCCTACCGCTGGCAGGATTGGCGAAGCGAGGTCGTGTGGATGGCGCTCTACTTCAGTGTCTGCGTTTGGATCAGCATCTCGCTGGTGCATGTGCCGGCGTCGGGATCGTGCACCGAGACGACGGAGCGCAGAAATCTAAGGCGTCAAGATCTCTTGCTTCCGGCTGCGCGCAGCTGAGGTCGCCGCTGTGATATTGCCGACACTCCGAGGTGCTCAATTTTCCGATACGTCAGGGTACCAGGCGGATACGCCGTAACAAATCCTGGTAGCGCTGATCCGAGCGAAAGCCATCAAATACGGGATCGACCGCGAGATATGACAGCCACACCGCACCATCATCGTAGGCCAATTGTAGCCATTTGAAGGTCTGCTCTTTGTCGTTCAGAGCGGCGTAGATTTGGGCCAACCCATACGGTGATACGTACCGAGTACCGGCAGTCGTCTGTAGCTGCGCAATAATCCGAAGGGCCTCAGTGTTCCTCCCCGCCGCAGCGAGAGCGATCGCCACTTGAGCCAGATAGAGTGGGCTGTTTCCGGACAGGCTCGCCGCGGTCTGCAGCTCAGAGAGGCCCTGTTCGGGCATCCCCATTTGAACGTAGGTTTCGCCGAGCAAGAGGTGCGCCGCTGCGAAATTTGCGTCCAATTCCACGGTGTTCCGACCTTGTTCAATTGCGAGGTCATATTTGCGAGCGAGGTAGTAACGGAGTCCCATCCAGGTGCCGATCATGAGGTTGAGCGGATCAAGTTCCAACGCCTGTTTCGCCTCGAGCATTGCCTCGTCATGCCGCCCCTTAACCGATAAATTATCGCCATACCAATGGTGGGCATTCGCATAGCGAGGGTCCAACTGCAGCGCATGCCTGAACTCCGCCTCCGCTCCTGCCCAATCCCACCTGTGATTAAGGACCAGACCCAAAGAAGCATGGGCTTCGGCAGACTGTGGGTCGATTTCAATGGCTTTGAGCGCCGCGGCATAGGCCTTCGGGAGTGCCTCCGCCGGAGACTTGAAGCCGTGCCACGCGAGTCCGCTATTGCAATCGGCCAATCCTGAGTAGGCGGCGCCGTAAGCGGGGTCCCGATTGATAGCCTCCTGGAAGTAGACCAGTGCCTTCTGCAAGCCGTCAGCGGTCCGTTTGTTCCAGTAATAGCGGCCCTTGAGATAGGCCTCATATGCCTCGGGGTCCAAGATGGCCCCGCGTGCCGGCCGCGCTTGCTGTCCAGGGGTCAGTGTAATGTGGATTTGGTTGGCGATCGTTCGCGCCACGGAATCCTGCAGCGAGAGCACGTCCTTCAGTTCGCGATCATAGCTCTCAGCCCAAAGATCCGTTTGGTCTCGAACTCGAATCAACTGAACGGTGATTCTCAGGCGATCAGGTGCCCGCCGAACGCTACCTTCAACGAGATAGTCGGCGTGCAGCTCTTTGCCAATTTGGTCTACAGCAAGGCGGCTGCCTTTGTACTTTGCAACTGAACCACGAGCGATAACCGTGAGCCGCTTTGGATTCAGCTTGCCAAGCTGAGCGATCATTTCCTCAGTCAAGCCATCGCTAAAGAACTCCTGGTCCGGATCACGACTCAAGTTGTCAAACGGCAGAACCGCCAAGATTACGTTCTCATTGGAGGGCCCCGCATGCATGGCCGATCCCTGCCACGCCCAATATGCCAAAGCCGCGATCAGGAAAGTGGTAGTCAACCCGATCAAAGCAGTATATCGGAGCATGCGCGGACCGAAATGGAACCGAGGTTCGGACGGCAGCCCCGGCACGGCGCCGATAGGAGCAACAAAGCGATAACCGTGCCTTTCGACTGTCTCGATGAATCGAGGACTATCCGCTGAATCTCCCAGAGCATCGCGCAACTTTTTGATCGCGTTGTTCAGGCCCTGATCAAAACCGACATAAACGTCGGTCGGCCAAACTTTCTGGCGAAACTCCTCCCTCGTGACCACCTGACCAGCCCGGTCAACCAGAAGCGCAAGCACTCGAAATGGCTGGCCCTGCAACTTTACCTTTACGCCTGCTTTATGCAGTTCGCGCGCCTTCAGGTCGAGCTGAAATATGCCGAAGTGAACGATATCGGTGAGCGGACTCGGTGCTTGCATGGTGGGTCGCGAAACCCCGTGTTACCACAAAAAACGTTCGTCCAAGAACTGCACGTGCAGGTTAGCCGATACTGCCTTGTCATTGAAAAATCAGCAACTTAGTCGGATATGAAAAATTCATGAACTGAGTATTTGTGGACAATTGAGCTTGCAGCGCCTGTGCGCCAAGGTCGGACGCCTTCGAGCCTGCTCGCCTCAAAAGAAAGGGAAACCATCATGAACAAGATCATTCGATGTGGCATTGCTCTAACTGTCCTCGCAACCGCTTCGATAGCGGTTGCCAGAGCGGGAGACCCAATCGCGGCTTGGAACGCCATCAGCGAGGAAGCCGTGAAAACCGCCGGCCACCCTCCGCCCGTTGCCGCTCTGGATTTTGCTATCGTGCATTTGGCGATCTACGATGCGGTTGAGTCTATCGACCGCCGCTACGAGCCGTATTACACCTTTGCGCCCGGCGCATCCGGCTCGCTGAGCGCGGCAGCGGCTAAGGCCGGCCATGACATATTGGTCGGGTTGTTCCCGGCACAAGGCGCAACGCTGGATGCGGAATATGCGAACTTCTTGGCAACCAACGGCGTTGATCCTCTCGATCCGGGGACGGCGGTAGGGGCCCTGGCCGCAGCAAATCTCCTAGCCTTACGCTCGAACGACGGCCGCTTTCCTCTCAACCCGCCGCCATTTCTCGGCGGCACCGCAATCGGCGAGTGGCGGCCAACGCCGTCCCTGCTGCCGGGGACGCCGCCGTCGCTCGCGCCGGGGCTTACTCCCTGGGTGGCGCGTGTCACGCCCTTCACGATGAAAAGCGCCTCACAATTCCGCGTTGCCCCGCCGCCCGATCTCACCAGCGAAAAGTGGGCGGACGACTACAACGAAGTAAAGACCGTGGGTGCGCTGATGAGCACCACCCGTACCGCGGAGCAAACCGACATCGGCTATTTCTGGGCCGATAGCGGTCCGCTGTTGTGGCAGAACGCCCTGCGCTACATTTCCGGCGCCTATTTGAAAGACATTGGCGACTCGGCGCGCATGTATGCGTTGGCCGAGGCCGCACTCGCCGATGCTCAGATCGCCTGCTGGGAGAGCAAGTACTTTTATGATTTCTGGCGGCCGATCACGGCTATTCGGCTGGGCGATTTGGACGGCAATCCGCTTACCGCAGTCGATCCGAGTTGGCAGCCGCTCATCGACACGCCCAATTTTCCAGAATACCCTTCCGGTCACGCCGCCATCAGCGGCGCGGTCTCTCACATGCTGCAGCTCTTCTTCGGCAGCGATGTGCTGAATTTTCAGATGACCACCACCAATTCGATGGCCCTGCAGAAGACCCGCAGCTTCACCCGCTTGTCGCAGGCGGAGAGGGAGGTCGTCGACGCGCGTGTGTACGTCGGTATCCACTATCGCAATTCGGACACCACCGCGCGAGCGCAGGGCCTCCGGGTCTCGAATTGGGTCTTCACGCACTATTTGCGCCCGGTTGACAGGCTC
>Ga0210393_10003178_pt1 | contig 13260 bp, 16 predicted proteins | sample IncBWC27OmetaG_FD_160068 | JGI IMG/M metagenome (GOLD analysis project Ga0210393, IMG submission 160068) | Forest soil microbial communities from Barre Woods Harvard Forest LTER site, Petersham, Massachusetts, United States - Inc-BW-C-27-O ... | reverse complement strand
ATACGATATTACGAGGATCATCGTATTGTCAATCATCCAGGGTCGTCAGCGCAATGTTTCGATTCTTGCATCAGGGTGAGTAATGAGTGAAGACCAAGTCCCGCGCTTTGCCAGGCTCGTGGCAGGGAAAGCAGGTTTTGTGCAACGCCTCGTCGGCAGGCTTGCCGTCCTTGAATTGAGCGAATCCCCAGCCGCCCGTCGCGGCGTATTTTTTTGAGTCCTTGACCATCAACTGGATATTGGTGGGGTCACCGGCGACGAAAGATTGTTCACGGCCGAAGACTTTGTTGTTCTCCTCAGACGCGACGTAGCTCCAGGCCAGCCGGACGATAATTGCGCCGTCCGGGAACGGCAGCTTTTTTTCCCGGTAGGCCTTGATCGCTACATCGTTGCCCAAAACGGCGCGAAAATCGTTGAAGTTGCCTGCCTCGTGGGCCACGGAGATCAACTTCCAGTCGCGATAACCGGGCGGAATCTTGACGCCGAAGATTGGGGCCGCCTCACCATCGGTCTGTTCAGATGCGTGGGCCATGTAGACAACCGCGCCGGTCAGCGCTACGACCGCACTCAACAAGTAAGCTATCGTTCTCATACGGCGTTCTCCTCGTTCACCAAGAGTTTCCTCCAACGCCTTCCTCATCTCATGGGGTACACCGTGAAAACGTAGTCCTGCTTCTTCACTGCCGTGTGGCACGCAGCCCCGCACTTGGCATCGTTCCCCTGCGGTGGCTGATCCGCCAGCGTGCCGGGCCTGAAGGTATCGGACGAGGTGTCATACTCAAACTCGGCATATCCCCATCCACCGCCGTCCGCGAACCTCTTGCTATCCTTCATCATGAAATCAATGTCATGCAGGGTACTCGGCACCAGCGGTCGACCCGGGGCCGTCTCATTGGTTTTCGGGTTCCAATGGATCTTCGCCATTTTGGCACCGTCGGGAAACGGTTTACCGTTACCGGGAACACCGGCCTCAAACGCGTCGATCATTGCGGGGTTCCCGAGGATCACTGCAAGCAGCCCTCCGTTATGACTGACGGAAATAACCCGCCAGGTGTCGTATCCCCTGAACTCGGAGAACGCGAGCCCATTCGGCACTTTGAGACTGTATTTGTCCTGAGCGGAGATTGCAGCGTCGGTAGCCAGGGCAGCGAGCACTGCCGTAATACCCACACCCATCAACATGTTTTTGCCCTTCATCCCGGCAACTCCTCTATTTGGTCGTGAAAACAAGCAACGAGGCACCTTACATCTTCTGATCGACTTCGGCCCCGCGCTGCGACGGCAGGACGATCCGAAAGATCGCGCCGACGGATTCACCCGGTGATGCCCAAATCCGGCCTCCATGGGCGGCAATGATCGAACGTGAGATCGACAAGCCCATGCCCATTCCGCCTTCTTTGGTGGTGAACATCGAGTCAAAAATGCGCTCTCCGGAGCCGGCATCGAAGCCGGTTCCGGAGTCCTCTACCGTGATGAAGACACCTTCGCTCGGGGCTTCGTTCAGGGCTTCGTTAGAAGCTTCCCTCGTACATCGAATGATCAAATCGCGCGGGCGATCATGCACACCCGACATTGACTGAATGGCGTTGATGATCAGATTGAGCAGAACCTGTTGCAGCTGCATCCGGTCGCCGAGAACCGGCGGCAAACCGGCGTCCAATTCAGTGCGTACTTCGATGCGATGCTGCTGCAATTCGCCTCTGGCAAGCACCAGGACCTCTTCAATCACCGTGTCTACATCCAAGCGAGCGACGCGCGGCTCGGCCTTTTGCACCAGCGAGCGAATGCTTCGGAGCACGTCGGTGGCCCGGGTTCCGTTCTGCAGCATGCGCTGCGCAGCTTCGCGCGCCTCCCCCAGATTGGGCCGCTCGTTTTCCAGCCAACTCAAGCACGCGCCGCCACTGACGACCATCGCACCGATCGGCTGCGCAATTTCGTGCGTGATCGACGCCGCGAGGAGGCCCATGGCCGTCAACCGTTCTGCGCGCACGAGCTCCGCCTGGGCGACCCGCAGGTCCCGAGTGCGCTCGTTGACACGCTGTTCGAGTTCTTCGTTCAGCTTTCGGATTTCCTCCTTCGCATCTTTAAGAGCAGCCGTCTCGATAACTTGCCAATTGCCGCTACGTTTCGTGATGGCGGATTGATGTGTATGTGTGACATCGAGGATGTCGCAGCCGCCGCTTCCGACAAGAGGATAGGTGCATAACACCGTCATCCTCTGATCGACAATGGACTCGTTGAGATTCTCCTCATATTTCCAGAAATCGGGCCACTCCCGCGTTTCCAGCCACCCCGTGCTGCCCGTCACTCTGATGCCATCGTAACCGGCCGAGAGCGCGCCGTTGAGGCGGACACCCCACTCGCTCCTCACTCGATCGAGATTGAACATCCCCTCGCTGAGATAACATTCCTCAGCGGGCATGAACTCCATGTGCCGATCGATCAAGTGTCGATCCGAGGCGGGAATCGCCTGTTTTAGCGCGTACCTCGCATCATCTTCGTTGAGCGGGTCAGCGAGCACCCAAAAACAGAATTCGTTATGGGCGAGTCCCGTCTTGAAATAAGGCACCAGAATTTCGAGAAGATCGCTCTTGGTGTCGAAGAACAGACAGAAATGAGACCCCCAGGGACGATCGCCCAGGACATCCAGGCCGGTTCTGCGCAACGGTTTGGTCGACGAATGCATATTCATTGGAACACTCCCCCTGATTCTGTTTGAAGGCCCGCCCCGTGCAGAAAGTTTTGCCAAGCCGCTGTGGCCGCTGCCGCTATCCGATCGGCAGAGTTCGGGCCAGGTGAGAAAGATCCCAGCAAGCGGCTCCCGGCCTCCACGATTTCCTCCGCAAGCGGGCGCCATTTGGCGACTAGCGCATCGAGATGCTTGCGATTGGCCCAATCGTCTGCAATAACAAACCGGGTGAGTGCCGCGCTCCATCGGAGGCTCCGCTCGGCATCAAGAAAAAGATTGTCGGCCAGCAGCGCATCGAGCCCGGCATTCACGTGGCGCGCCACGATCGCGAACTGTCGCAGCGTGAGCTCATCCGCCAGAGGCTTGACCACGAGATTCAGGCCGACGAAGACATCATCCCAATCAAAGGTGACGAGCAGCCGCTCTATTCCTTTGCGTAGTCCCTGCCACCCCGGCAGTTGCTCCCACTCGGCCCGTTCAGTCTTGCCGAACAAACGCCCTGGATATGCGCGATCGAGCTGTTTGGTTCGATAAGCCACACGCTGCACGCGGCGCAGTTGATCACCGGTTTGAAAAGCCGCGCAATTGCCGACATAACTGCAGGGCGCCAGCTGCTGCAGATAGGCCGACATCATTTGCAAACCGTGGGCCAGGTAACGTGTGGGAGTCAGGCAAGTCTGCAGAAACTCCGGCCCGCTCTCGACGCGGCCGATGCGGGCAAACTGCGCAAATGTGGCGTCGAGATAGGTTTCGCTCTTATCCTGGCACGTCACGTATTTCCTGTAGGTGAGTTGGTCTGGATCTCGGAACGCATTCCAATCCTGGACCCTGAGGGTGACACTGTCCCGGTGCCGCACCAGCCAGAGATTGCCAGGGCTGTCGGGACCGAGCTCGAGCGGTGTATCTCGCAAGGTGTGGTTCATCTGGTGAGTGACGATCTCGTACTCGCTCGGTCGGCGGCCCAAATTGCCGAACGCGGACCAGGTCTTGAGGGGTGGCCGGCGAGTTCCCCCTGGGTTTCTGGTGTCCGTAGGTTTCTCCTCGCGGGTCTTGCCGCGTTGGACCGTCAGTTGTCGTAGAACCAGACGAATTCGTCGTCGCGCGTCCTGAGCCGGCCGCTAAACGACGGCATTTCGGTCTCCAACATCCGTAATTCGTATGGATGGCCCAGATGCCGCTCCAAGGCTTTTCGAGTAAGGCGGCAGACCTGGGCCGTGTGGATGCGCACATAGTCACCGCGATCGACGATCCGCACATCCTTGCCGGGGTTGTCGTCCTCGATCGATTGCGCCACGACATCGGCAAATTCTCCTGCGCGGATGACCGGACCCACGAAATTGTCCGGCACGTCGTCGCTTCGGCTGACTTCGCCCGCCATCATCGGCCGCTCCGTTCTGGGTAACCGTCGCCGCAAGCCTGCAGTTCGGGCTCGACGTCGACGCCGTCAAGCTCCACTTCGATCAATACCTTGCGCTCAACGACATGAACCGGAAAGCACTTTAAGTGGGCGCTCTTGGGGTTCACACCCCGTCCATTCGTCGCGTCGAATTGCCATCGGTGCGCGCCGCAGGTTAGCAGCCCGCCTTCGAGCTCGCCTTCCGCGAGCGTAGCGCCCTGATGAGGACAGTGCCCCTGATAGGCATGGAACTGCCCGTTGATCCTGAGAAGCAGGATGGTCGTATTGCCCGCACGGAAACACTCCATCTCGCCGTCCCAAAGCCGGTCGGTGCCGCAAATTTCGACAGCGCTCATGGGCCGAGCTTCATCGACTTTTACCATTTCCAACGTACGTCCAGCCATTGCAGCGGTCTCGGCGACAAGTCCTTCAACCGGGAGGTCGGAGCAAGCGCCCGACCGCCGGCCAATACCTCGAAACCTTTGGCGCCAGGCTGTTCGGGCAGCCGCGGGCCGATGGCGTGTACGGCTATCTTGGCCGCGACTTCGTCAATCGTGTCCTCAGTATCAACCGCCACCAGGAGGGCGGTGCAATCACCAATGAACCGTCCATAGATCGGAATTTGCGCCATCTGCTTCCTCAGTGGACGTAGTCGGCCGCCCAACCGTAGTCCCCGGCATCATCCCCCATCACGTCCGCGGTAAGACCCATCCATTGCAGTACGCCCTCAAGGTTCGCCGGCTGGATCATACCGGCGATAAACCGGTCGACCACATTCAGGTGACCGGCATAGCGCTCCGGCTCTTGCTCGAAGCACCACTTTGAGACCTCGGAATCGAAGTAATATGTGCGTCCGCGATATTCACAGGTGACACACTCGAGATGATGGCGATCCCAATGCGTGCCGATCGGCAGCTGCGTAAGATTGCACAGCGCCGGTAGCGTTTGGGGTAGTGTTTGCGCCCTCTTGCCATCATTGACGTTTTTGATGATTTGGTCCCAGAACACTCCCCAGCTGTCTTCCCAGGTCGGATACTTGTCGTTGAGCCAGCGCCGCTCGGCCTTTGAAACACCGGCGCTCGGCTTCCAAAACAGGGTCGGTCGCCAGAACCACATTCCCAAATGCAGAGCGTGGTGGCCGTGTTCGAGAGATTGCAGGAAGGTGTCCCAGTACCAAGGCCTCTCGAGCCCGTAGTCGCGCAGCGTTCGCTCGTGCTGGTCCACAATCCATTCCAGCATGAACTCCTTGAATGACAGCGTGCGCTTATCGAGCGGGGTGTAGTAATCCATCGAGGGCCCGCTAATTGCCTGGAACAGCCGGAACGACCTCCAGAAGCTTACGTCGAGGACGCGCTGGGCACGCCGCGGATCGTGCTTCATGAGAACTTCCAGAGTTGGAAAGCCTTGTTGAGCGTGACGCGCCTCGTCGGTCTGGATGCTCGACAACAGGTTCGAGAACTCAACGTCGCCCGCTTTCATCGCGTCCGCGGCAAGTGCGACGAATTGCATGTTGGTAAATCCGTGCTCGAAGGTAAGGTGCGCGGCGATCGCGGAATCGATGCAGTTTGTGTTCAGAAGCCAATCGTCGCAGAAGCTACGAATAGCGATGATGCCCCACTCATTGCTGTGAAAAGCCTTCTGGCACCAATCAAAGCGAGATTCATACTTGAGTAAATCGTGTGAGAATAGAAGGTCAAGCTGCGCATGGCGGATCTCATCCAACATGCCGAACACGGAAATGTTTCGCCATCGCGGGCTGGGAGCAAACCGTACGGATCGCCCGAGCATCATCACCGCCATCTGCTCAACCATGCAGGTCGCCCCCATGTGCAGGTGGGAGATTGCGGCAACTGACGCCGGCAGCTTCTGGTAGATGCGTGCTCGCTTCAGGGCGTCGCGCACGCCGGCGACGCCGGCCTCTTTTTCACGCTGGACTGCCACGTAATCGCGATAAGAGACGCGAAACGGCTCCTCCCAAGCGCCCCACGCCTCCTGCGGAATGTTCTTCGACCCGGTCCACGCAACAGGAAAGGCGTCATCATGTTCGACGTACGACAGCGACCAGTCGAGATCGTGAGCGATACCATACCAATCGTCCCGATCGAGCAGCATGCTTTGCTCCTTCTCTGGGGGTCGCAGTAGGTAAACTATCTTGGACTAGAAAGTTTTCGCAGGCAATTCCCAATCGCGGTTGCCCGGCCACTCTTGCATTTTTTACAAGCCGCTCACGCGCAATGGTCGCCTTGCGTGTCGTTCACAAGGCACTCGAGTTCCCTTTGTTTGTGACGATCGCAGTACGGGATGCCGGCGAACGTTGCGAACGCGCGCCCTGCTCGTTCTTCGGCCCTCAGAGCAATCTCGGACGTCCCTTGAATGAACGAGAGTGCGAGGTGATGTGCGGATCGTAGCAGATGCCTACAACCTCCTCGGTTGAGGCGCTGATGGCCCGTAGATGTCCACTGATCCGTGGCTTAGCAAAAACCGGCCTGAACTCAACGACATAGAGTCTTGGCGATAAGCTGCTCACGATGTCTCTCCTTCAGTGTCCCGTCTATAAATCCACCCAACCATGATCGACAGCTCGGCGCGGCGCCCTCTCCGCGCGATTTCCCGTCGTAAGACTGTGGGCATACGCAAGCGGATCGGCGGCGCCCGACGTGCTGACTCCAGACACGGCTCGTGCCGTATGTAAGCCCCGCCAACCACAGCGAAAAACTCGAAGCGCCCGCTGCGGAAACAGGGGAGGCGACCACCTCAGCGACCGCAGAACACTCCTTGGCACGTCACGACACATATCTGCGCGAAATCGATTTTCCCCGGGCGCAGCCGCCTCGTTGATCTTGGCCAGCGCCTTCGCAAGTTCCGGCCAGCGCTGGGCAATATGGGCAGCAAACACTTCCGCATAACCCGTCAGGATCCCCGACGCCACCATGGCGCCCTGCCGCCGCAGGTGTTGCGCAACCCACCCCACGGGACGGTGAGCCACTCCCAGGACGGCCAAACCGGGGCCTGCCTCGGCTTTGCACGGCACCAGATAGTCCTCGTCAACTGCGGGGTCGATATCAATCATGCCGAGAGTTCCGACTCCTTCCGGGATCCGCGGCAACATCTTGCGCAGTGTGTCGAGCGCCGAGGCCAGTATCCATTCATTGGCCACATAACACCGCGCCGGCAGGATCGTCACCACGTTCGAGGCCGCGTCGGCCGCGATCGACAGCAGCGCGGCCGCCGTTGTCAACGGGGACATCATCCGGGTATCCGAGACAAAGCGGCGTTCAGGACGTATGCACCAAAGAGCAGACTCCCAGTGCCCGCGATTCTCCTCCCTGACGGTCACCGCAATCTGAGCGGTCGGGGCAATATGCCGGGCACGATGCAACGCCTTCTGTAGCAGCGTGGTGGGCTCGCCGAAACCGCAATACTGAACGGGCGACGCCTTCGCCACGCCCGCCATCGAGGGCACATATTCGGGCCCGTGATCATCCGCGATGACGATGCACCAATCCGGGACACCTGCCGCTACTTGGATTGCAATGGTTCACCTATATTGATTTTGCGCGAGGCTCTCGAGGTTGGCTGTCGCAAATTCCCAATTCGCCAGCCTGTCGATCACCGCGTTGACATGATCTGCACGCTTGTTCTGATAATCGAGGTAGTACGCGTGTTCCCAGACGTCGATCGCCAACAGGGGCTTCAGCCCTTGCGTAAGCGGCGTATCCGCGTTGGCGGTCCTGACCACCTTGAGCTTGGAACCTTCCAGGACCAGCCAGGCCCAGCCGCTTCCAAATTGAGCGACCGCTTGGTTAGCCAACTCTTTTTTGCACGCCTCGACGCTGCCGAACGCAGTTTCCATTTTGCGTTTGAGAGCGGCCGGCGGCTCGCCGCCCCCATTGGGCTTGAGGCAATGCCAGTAAAACCCGTGATTCCACGCTTGCGCCGCATTATTGAAGATGCTCGCTCGCTCAGCCCTACCCACCGTGGCGGTCACGATCGAATCCAGCGGCAGATCGGCAAGCTCCGTACCCACGATCAATTTGTTGGCGTTCTCGACGTAGGCCCGGTGGTGCTTGCCATGATGAAAGCTCAACGTCTCGGCCGAAATCACCGGCTCAAGTGCGTTTTCCGCATATGGAAGCGGCGGTAGGCTCAATGGTGCGGAGGTAGTTGCTGCAGTCGCCATCGATGCTCCTTCAGTGGTGGGCAGCCAGGCTACGAGCGCCACTGGTTGATTGCTTGCGTGAAACTGTCGCCATTTGGCCAGGAATGCTATCGCTATCGCGGTCGTGCAAATCAGGCTATGGTCGCGGCGCTCGTACGGGCTGATGCATATCGTCAATTACAATCAATCCAGGTCAAGCGTGCACAAGCGGCTCTCGCCAGTTGAGCGCTACCGTATTCGATCAATCGGAGGGGGTGCTGTGACGGATCTGACGCGAAGATTCATGCTCAAGGCGACAGGAGCGGTTGGCGCCTCTATGTTGTCGGCCGGAAGTGGCGCGGCCGCCGCGACGGCTCAGGGATTGGACTCTTCGTCCGGCGCTGCACGCGCCGCTCGGAATGCGGCACCGACGACTTACGTCTTCCTCAATCGCGAGGAAGCCGCGTTTATCGAGCGCGCGGTGGCGCGCCTCATTCCTGCGGATGCCAAGTGGCCGGGAGCGCTCGAGGCTGGTGTTCCGAACTACATTGACAAGCAACTGGCGGGTGCCTGGGGTGCAGGTGAGCGGTTGTATCGGAGCGGCCCGTGGCGGCCGGGTACACCCACTCAGGGCTACCAGTTGCCGTTCACCCCCGCGGAGCTATTTCATACGGCACTCGCAGCCATCGACAAAGATCTGGCGTCTGCCGGGACACCCTTCTCCAGGATGAGCTCAGAACAGCAGGACGCCTACCTCCGACGTCTCGAGACCGGAGAGAAGGATCTAGGCGGCGTCCCCTCCGATGTATTTTTTGACCACCTTTGGCAGTGCACTCTGGAGGGCTTCTTCAGTGACCCGGTCTATGGCGGAAATCGCGACATGACGGCGTGGCGTATGGTCGGCTTTCCAGGCGCCTATGCCTCCTACTATGAATTGGTCGATCAGCATGGCATCAAGATCGACCGTGCTCCGACGAGCCTCGCTGAGGATGCCCACGGCCACGTGCTCATGAGGCCCGGAATTCCGGCCAAATCGCCTTAAATCGGGCTGATCCTCAAATCGGGCGGATGACAACCATGGCAAAACGTCTAAAGCCGGTCGATGTGGTGACAATCGGCGTCGGCCTGACCGGCTCGATGATGGCGCTGGAGCTGGCAAGGACGGGACTGAAAGTGGTCGGCATCGAACGTGGCGCGCCGCGCTTCACTGTGCCTAACTTCCAGTCGCCGGCGATCCACGACGAACTTCGGTTCTCGATCCGCAAGGCGATGATGCAGGACAACGTCAAAGAGGCCGTCACCTTTCGCAACGCATCAGATCAGACCGCGTTGCCGATTCGGCGGTGGGAGAGTTTCCTGCCGGGAACCGGCCTCGGCGGCTCATTTGTCCACTGGAATGGTCAGAGCTTTCGATTTCAGAAGGCCGACTTCATCTACAAGACTCATATCGAGCAGCGCTATGGCAAGAAAATCCTCGATCCGGAGCTGACCATTCAGGATTGGGGCGTCACGTACGACGAACTCGAACCCCATTTCGATCGCTTCGAGTACTTGTTAGGCACCAGCGGCAAGGCCGGCAACATCAAGGGCACGATTCAGCCGGGCGGTAATCCGTTCGAAGCGCCGCGGGCGCGCGACTATCCGACGCCGCCGCAGAAGGAACCCTATTTCGGCGCCCTCTTCCGCAAAGGCACCGAAAGCCTGGGATATCACCCGTACCCGCAGCCATCATCGAATCTGAGCCAGCCCTACACCAATCCTGAGGGCCTTGCGCTTCAGCAATGCGTCTTTTGTGGATTCTGCGAACGCTATGCCTGCGAACATTTCGCAAAGGCCAGCCCACAAACCGTCATTCTCCCCGTGCTCATGAAGAATCCGAACTTCGAACTCAGGACCAATTGTCAGGTGCTGCGCATCAATCTGGACAGCACAGGCAAGCGAGCGACAGGCGTGACCTACGCCGATGCCGCCGGCGCCGAGTTCGAACAGCCGGCGGATTTGGTATTGATCACGGCCTTCCCTCTCAACAATGTCCGCATGCTGCTGCTCTCGCGGATCGGCAAGCCTTACGACCCGACGAGCGGTGAAGGAGTGGTCGGGCGCAACTATAGTTATCAGACGACCGGCGGCGCGACTGTCTTCTTGGATGAAAGCGTCAACGTCAACCCGTTCATGGCATCGGGTGCAAACGGCACGATGATCGACGATTTCGGCGGCGATAACTTTGACCACGGTCCACTCGGCTTCATCGGCGGCCAATACGTGGGCGCAATCATGACGGGCGGCCGCCCCATTGAGTTTCACCCCACGCCACCGGGAACTCCGAGGTGGGGGCTCGGGTGGAAGGAGGCCGTCGCCCGACATTACAACCATACGGTCCTCGTTCAGCAGCACGGAACTTCCACCGCGAGCCGGCTCAACTATCTGAGCCTCGACCCAACGTATAAGGATGCTTGGGGCCTGCCGCTCCTGCGCATGACCTTCGACTTTCCCGAGAACGACATCCGCATGTCGCAATACATGGCCGACAAGGTTGTTGAGATCGGCCGCGCGATGGGAGGAAAGGCCATCATTCGCGGCGGCACCAAGCGGCCGTATACGACGACCGTGTATCAAAGCACCCACAATTGTGGTGGCGCAGTTATGGGTGAAGATCCCAAGACAAGCGTCGTCAACCGATATTTGCAGTGTTGGGATGTGCCCAACGTGTTTAGCGTCGGGGCCTCAGCGTTTCCGCAGAATGGGACTTACAACTACACGGTGACGATCGGTGCGCTTACTTACTGGGCGTTGGAGGCCATCAAGAGTAAATACTTGAAGGCGCCGGGCCCTTTGGTACAGGCATGAGCCGAGGCCTCATCATCCGTAGCTTCCTCGCAGCCGCCGCCCTGGCGAGCATCGGCGCCGCAGGGGTTGCGCCTGCTCTGCCGGAATCTCCGATCCGCCAACCCGATCTGCGCAGAGGCGCCGCCATCGCAGCCCAAGGCGCGGCGCCCGGTGCTCTAGCCTGCGCCCAATGCCACGCCTACAACGGCGGTTCCAACGGCATCGACGCCTTCCCGCGAGTTGCCGGCCAGTCGGCATGGTACCTGGCAAAGGAACTGCGCGACTACGCGTCAGGCGTAAGACTCAATGCCGTCATGGCTCCGATCGCCAAGGCACTGTCGTCTGACGACATCGCAGACGTGACAGCGTATTACGCGAGCGTCAACGCTCCATACCCTCATTTGGCGAATCCGGATCCGGCGCTCATCGAGCGCGGCAAGCAACTCGCCAAAGTCGGCGACGCGGCGAAGGAGCTTCAGTCTTGCGACAACTGTCACGGTCCAGGCGGGGCCGGTGAGCCGCCGGCTATTCCCTACCTTGCCGGACAGTACGCACGTTACATCGCCTCTCAATTGACAATGTGGCAGCTCGGATCTCGCCACAACAGCCCCGACGCCATGGCGGACGTCGCTAAACGCCTTGACGCACGGGAAATCGCGGCAGTCGCCGCGTATTTCCAACAGATCGACGCCTCCACTGTGGCACCGAAGCCTACAAAGCGACTGCAATGATAACCGTAGCAATACGTCGGAGAAAAAGGTGATGCGCAAATCAATCATGCTTGGTATCCCCCTCGGGCTCACGTTGCTCACCGCCGCAAGCGCCTTCGCACAGCTCACGGAAAAGAAAGTCATCACCTTGGCTGCCGCGCGAAAAATGGTGGCTGCTGCCGAAGCGGAAGCGGAACGCAATCATTGGGCCGGCGTCATCGCCGTGGTCGACGATGGCGGCTGGCCGATTCTCGTGGAACGCATGGATAATGCCGCCTTTACCGCCAGCGTAGAGCTCGCGCCGGGAAAGGCGCGGACCGCGGCTTTGTTCAAGAAACCGAGCCAAGCGCTCGAGGACTCCATAAACCATGGTCGCATCGCAGCAGTGACGGCGCGTGACTTCATCGAAATGCAAGGAGGCCTGCCGATCATCGTCGATGGCCAGGTGCTCGGCGGCATCGGTGCGAGCTTCGATACGCCGGAGCACGACGTGCAAGTCGCGCAAGCCGGTCTTGCAGCGCTCAAGCGTTGACGCGCCATGAACTGGCGGCGCGCTTCAGCCGCCTTGTTCATCCACGGCGGCGGGGCCGCCTGGAGACCTGCGCCCGTTGATGCGGTATAGGTACTTGGCAAGAGCCTCGACCTGGCTCGACGGCAGCGGTGCGCCGAAGGCATTGCGCATTTTGTTGATTTCCGCCGTCCATTCATCCTTGGTGAGCGGAGGTTGACGCAACACCATCCCTGCCGAGTGACAGATCAGGCATTGACCTGTGATTTCCGCGCCGTCTCCCGGTGGGAACGAGGCCTCGCTCACGGGCAGTTCAACGCTGACCTTGGTCCATCTCTGAACAGGACCCCTGGGCGCATCGTCCGCGTAAGCTGTGCCACCAAAGGTGCCGGGCCACGCCAGGCCTGTCGCCAGCGCAATTCCCGACAGTATGGGAACCGCCCAGATCAGCACAACCTTGCGTGGGCTTGCATTCACAGCTAAACCGCTCGAACGGACACCGACTCGATCACGTTGCGCATGAAGCCGGCTCCGTTCCAATTGGCGTGATCCGGCTGCGCAACGCCGGCCGTGTTGAGTGCCTTGATCATTAGCTTGTGCGTTCCCGGCGATGAAGGACGCAGCGGTACTTCCCACTGCCGGAAGCTGTACTTGCCATGATCCGGCCCGAGCTGCGCCTCCCGCCAGCGGACCCCTGCATCAGAAGTGAACAACACCTTTGCCAGACCGGTATCACCGCCGAAAGCGATTCCACGCACTGTGTTCGTTTGTCCCACCTTCAGAACAGCTCCGTCTTGGACGTTGGTGAAGAACGAGCGCGGCGCCATCCGGTTGATTGGCACCATCTTCACGTCCGTTTGACCCGGCACGATGTTGGCGAACGGCGTGTCGGGAATCAAGTAAGCCTTTGTCGTCCAGAAGTTGTCATCGGGTTTGTCCAGCACCTCGATGTCGTTGAGCATCTTGACCCAGTATGTTGCATACCAGCCGGGC
>Ga0210393_10003177_pt1 | contig 13260 bp, 8 predicted proteins | sample IncBWC27OmetaG_FD_160068 | JGI IMG/M metagenome (GOLD analysis project Ga0210393, IMG submission 160068) | Forest soil microbial communities from Barre Woods Harvard Forest LTER site, Petersham, Massachusetts, United States - Inc-BW-C-27-O ... | reverse complement strand
GCAATTGGATCAAGTTCGCATCGGCATTAACGGCGACACCAGGAACTTATCAATCCAATGACAGCAGCAGGCTTCTATTTGATTATCCCGAAGAGCTTCGAACCGAACTAATTGCCATACGGCGCGGCTTCTTCGCGCGCGGGGCTTTCAGTCCCCGAATGCTGGATCAGGCGTCAATTTCTAAGTTGGCGTAATCTCGATAGCACTCGTCCCGCAAAAAGGCGAACAAACGGCGCAAGCTTGTGCTATGGCCTGTATTACAACAATCAAGGCGGCCTGCAGCTAAACTCGCCTTGAAATGGCGACTCCTAACCCTTGGGACGAGTACCCAAGGCGACGAAATCTTACGGTTTCGCAGAAACCCCTGGTTGCTAAGGCGTTGCCGAGCAAAACGGGGAGCCGATTCGGCTCCCCGGAACGTGTCCTGGTACACGCTACTCTTAGAAATCGAGACGCAACACGCCTCGAATGCCCGTTAAGCTAGAAGCGGACGCGTAGGCCCACCTCGATGTTTCGCGGCTCTCCCTCTCCCAGTGCTCCGAGAGAACCAAAACCGCCGGGGTTGTAGAGGCCAAGGTAGTTATCGGTCCACTGATCATGGTTCAAAACGTTAGCGAAGATGCCCTGTAATTCCAGGTTGACGCTCTCCGCCACTCGGATGCTCTTCTTGATGCTGAAATCCATATTCCAGTAGGCCAGCCCACCGAGAATTCCAGCGCCGCCATCCCGGGTATCTATCCCCAGGATTGGGTTACGCCAGTTGTTAACTTGGTTCACCCCGTCCGGAAAATAATTCACGGGGTAGCCGTTTGTTTGAGTTCCGCAGGCGGGATTGGTGGCGCAGTTGTAGGCATGGACGTGGGGAACGGGGCCGATCGGCACGGCATTCTCCATGTCGTAGTCACCGCAGCCGACGCCATCGCATGCGCCGAAGGCCTGGTAATTTCCAAAGGTCGTACCGACCTGCGTCGGAACGCCGGACCCGGCAGAGAATATTGTTGCGAACGTCCAGCCGCCCAATGCTCGTCCCACGAGTCCCGACTGTCCCTTGAAGAAAGGAGGCTGGTAGACAAGGAACACGTTATAGAGGAGTTTGCGGTCCCAAGCCTGCCTCCCATACTGTTCGTTAAGATTGAAGGGATCGAGGGCAGTGAGTACGCTCGAAGATTGCGCCTGCGATCCCAAACCCAACGCCTTCGACCAGGTGAAGTTGCTCTGCAACGTCAATCCGCGCCAATCGGCCATCTTGAGCGAAACGAAGGCGGCGTTGTAGTTGCCGTGGCCAATGCTGGCGTTCAAATACGCCCCATCGGTGTACGAACCGGAGCAGCCGTTGGTATTTGTGGCGGTGCAGGTGCCTGGAATTGGAGTGCTCTGCAGGCTGCGCGGGAAGTTGAACGCACCGTTGTCGAGATCACTCCACAGGCCCCAGACCTGAGCATTGGCAAGGTTGGTTGTCGCATTTGGATTCTTGGGGGCACAACTGGGGCCGGGGCAATTCGGACCGTAGGGCAGGCCCTCATTAAAAACCAAAGCCTGAGTACAGCTCGTGAATCCGGTGCAGTAGCCCGTACCCGCAAGCGCGGTCTCGAAGAAGGGCTGCGGGGTTACCGGAGTCGGATTAGTCGGGTTTGCCCCCGCGCAGCCGCCGCCAGCGAGTCCGTGGATGCCGCCGCAGTATTGCAACACCAGATTGGCGTAGGCCTGCTTAAACTGCTGCCCGCCCAGCGTCATCATGTAGGGAACTGGGTTCAGTTCGACGGGTTGGTATTCATGGGTAATTCTGCGCCCAATGTACCCCACCTCGAGCGTCACCCTGCGGGTAACCTGGCGCTGGATGGTCAAATCGAACGAGTCAATGGCGTTAGCTCGGAAATTCGGATCCAAAGCCTCGGGGTCCGAGGAGAATGTGTTGTTGAACCCAGGATAAACCGGCTGGGGCAGCGTCGAACTCACATTCTCGACCAAGGGGACGGCCGGGCCTCCCGCAGAAGAAACTGCTGACCCCACGCGAAAGCCTTCGGCCGCGGAGGCTCCATAGGTGCCGGCGTGCGAGGCGCCACAGGACCAAGCTGAGGCGGTAACCAGGTTCGAGTTGCACGCCACGGGCTGCTCGAGGCCGAGTCCCAGCAGCGGCACCAGCACCTGAACCACGCCGTTGGTCCGACCATAGCTGCGGCCATAGCCGCCCCGGACTACCGTGCCATCGTGTCCGAAGATCTTCGCTCCGACAGTGTCACTGTCGAAGCGGGGGTTCCAGGCCACGGCCACGCGCGGGCTGAATTCGCCGTAGAACGGGTTATAAGGATACTTCAGCCCGTTCGCGGTATTGCCCACCAGGGCAAACCCGAGTTCTGGGTTATATACCTGGCCCGCTAGCGCGGCTTTCTTTACATTGGCTAGGTAGCCCAGCGTGGTAATCGGCTCATTTGCCGCGTCTACCAGCACTGCCTGCTTTCCGTTCGTCTCAACCGGCGGCATCTCCAGAGCCCAGCCCAAACCGTAAGTAAGTGTGAAACTTGGCTTCATGTGCCAGGTGTCGCTGAAGTAGACGTTGTAATAAGGAATTGTGCTCTGGTCGAAGGCATTGGTAAGAGGAGGATCCAAAGTCAGACTCGTGCCACTACGCGCGAACATCTGCGAGGCGATGGAAACGACCCCCAGCACCGCCGCAGTAAGGGAATCGCAGGTCGACGGTTTCGTGGAAATGGTAGGGGTGGTGGCGCAGGGATATAGGTCCGCCCCCATACCCGATCCGTTCGTTGAGTTGCCCAGAGAGTACACGGGAAAAGCATTGATGCTGCCACCACTGTCGTTGCGTTGATGGTAGTCCCAATTGTGCTGATAGGTACCGCCAAACTGGAACAGGTGGTTGCCTTTCAGCATGGAAAGGTCATCGCGAAACATCTGATCGTGCCCATCCCAGAAACGCCGGCGGATTTGCTGATTGTTCACGTTGAAGGGGCCGAGGTCCTGGGTCTGCGACTGACCGGCGTCCAGCTCAAGCGCGCCGCCCAGCCCGGCTACCTGTGGCGGAGCTCCATTCCGGGACCAGGACCACCAGTTCCGAAGCCAGCTGTAATGGATATCGTTGGTGGTGTTACTGCTGATGTTGGTGGTCAGACCCGCAACCAGGTACCAGTCTTGAACCGGATCGCTCGATGCAGAGGCCGGAGTGCCGAGCTTATCGCCGGGGAAAAAGCCGCCAATGTCGACCTCCTCGGTCCCCGCAACCTTGATGTTGTAATAGCGATAACTGGCCATGAAGTGGTTCTTGGAACCGAAATCGTGGTCGATTCGCGCCACGTCGAAGTTGCTGGTGATGGGCGTATTCAGGGTGCCCGCAAATCCTAAGACATTCGCTGAGTCGCACAGGCTCTGGCTGCAGGTGGCGTTGGACTGAGGCTCGTAGGTGTTCCAGATCTTCGCGACCAGAGGGTTGAGACCGAGGCCAAGCGGGTCACACAGCCCCCCAGGGGCTCCGGCACAGCCGTAATTCGCTGCGTAAGTCGTGCCATTGTATGTCACCGGAGCGTTGTTCAGGTTGTAAGCGATGGCACCGGTCGAGGAGTCTGTTAACAATCCCAACCGCAGGGCCGGCGAGGGAACGTTTCTGGTGATGGTCTGGGCGCTTGGAAACCGGAAGCCCTCATAGTTGAAAAAGAAGAAGGTCTTGCCGCCGAGAAGATTTTTCGCAGTGACCGGCCCTCCGATGGCCCCGCCAAACCGGCTGTAATGATAGGAAGGCAGTCCGATGTGTCCGCCCGGTGTCGAGTTGAATTCGTTATTCTGCCAGGAATTCGAGGACCAGTTATTGTCTTTGTAATACTCGTACGCCGTGCCATGGAAACTGCTGGTGCCGCGTTTCGTGACTACCTTGATTTCGGCGCCGGCGGAACTGTTGAAATCTGCGGTCTGGCCGGCAGTGTTCACCTTAAACTCTTCGACGCTGTCCGCTGGAGTCGGCATAACGCCTGACGGAGCGGAATAGGTAAACGTCTGCGTCGACATGCCCCCAGTTGGGTCGCCGATCACCAGATTTTGCTGCGTAGACGTGTATACGCCTCCACTGCCATCCATATCGTTGGTGTTGTTTCCGCCATCCAGCGAGAAATAGCTTTGGTCGTTCACCGATCCCGCAACGTCCCCACCGGCACTTACTCCTGGCTGCATCTCGATGAAGGTGTTGACATCGCGACCGATGCTGGGCAGGTTGTCGATGGCGATCGCCGTCACCGTGTTGCCCACGGTGGCGTTGGTGGTCTGCAGTTCAGTGCCAGTGGCTTGGACCTCCACGACTAAGCTCGCGCCGCCCACCTGCAGAGATAAATTGAGCGTCAGACTGGCTCCGACATTTACCTGCTGCCTGTACGCCTCCGTCGTTGCAAACCCCTTCTTCGTGATTGCGATGTTGTAGATGCCGGGGCTTACATCCACGAAGATGTATCGCCCATCTTTGTTGGTGCTAGTGGTTCGCGCAATGTTGGTCGTTGTATCGGTCAGCGTAACGGCGGCGTCTGGCACCACCGCACCCGACTGGTCAGTGATGACGCCGGCGACGGTACCGGTTGACGTTGATTGCGCCCACGCGGGCAGGCTGCCCGCACCAACCGCGAACATCAGAACCAGAACCAGCTTCATACCGCGTGTATGCATTACCTTCCTCCTAACCGAAAGATTGAACTTCAAACGACTGACCGGGAAACAGCGAACGGGAAACCAGCAGGCCTGCTGGCCTTTGGAACGAAAATAAAAAGACTGATCGTCACCCGACACCTCCACCGGTGCACAAGTTCGAACAGCTACCACAGCTATCAAGTATCGAGACCCAAGAGCAAAACTGAAGAATGCAAGAACGGACAACAGGATGAGCCAACGAAACAGCAACTATCGTTCCAAACAATATGCTGTGAATAGATGTTATGTTTATTGGACTTGGCAGTTTCGATCTCTCGCAACGCTGCAGTTTACTGAATATAAAATATGTTTTTTTGTAGACGCCGTCTAAGCCCGCCCCCGCCGCACCGTTTGACCCGCAATGTCAAAATAAAGCTTGGGGACATTCCCCCAAACCAAAGCCATATCAGCCGGCGTCCGATCTCCGCCGTTTCGCCGATCAGGAGTATCGAAAAAACGCATCGTCACGTTAGACCGGGCGCCACACTTCGGACGAAACACCCGCTGTACGGACAAGCGATGTTCGCCTTGGATCGCTTGGGAAGATGTCACCGCAGCACCCTGGGTGGTAAGGAGAAGGACCCGTTTAACTCGGTTCTCAGGGTGACCGAGAAAGGGACGGGGAAGTTCACTGAGTCGGACTGGTTGGAAATTGTTGCGGTGACACATGCCTGGACGAGACGGAAGAGTTTCAGGCACTCGTCAAACAATGGATCGCGACGCCAAAGCTCCACAGCTCAATCGTCTATACACCGAGTTCGTCTATCAGCCCATGCTGGAAGAGATTGGGATATCTCCGCGAAAACGGCGCAGAAACGTCAGCAAACGGCTCATGGCAGTCGAAATTATCTTTACTCTCCCCCCTCCCAGAAAGCTGACAGGGTTGGGCTCGGGGTCCCGCCCTACGTCTCCGGACCCAACGCACGGGGATAGTCATCTCGATTGCACGGATTGAGCAGGAGTCCGTTCGTCACGATCAATATCAGTCCAGCAATGCGCGATTTATAATCCCTGCAATAAACTACCTCCATGCCCCGGTCCCGTAAGTCAGGTAACGCTTTAAGTGCTGCCACGGCAGCTTCCGGCTACGCCATGCCCGCCGAGTGGGAGGCCCACGCCGCCACCTGGCTCGCATGGCCGCACAACCACGACGACTGGCCGGGGAAATTCGAGCCCATCCCGTGGGTCTACGCGGAAATCATCCGCAACCTTGCTCGCCATGAGCGCGTCGAGCTGATCGTCAACCACGCCCGCGCCCAGACGCAGGCCCGCCGCTTGCTGCAGCGCGCAAATGCGCTCTCGGCTAACGTCCACTTCCACCACTGGCCCACCAACCGCATCTGGCTGCGCGACTCCGGCTGCATCTTCCTAAAAAAGGTCCATGGAGGGACGGGCGCCTCGCCCGTCCACGCCGAGCGCAGCCAGGCAGCGGGTCACGCATCAGGCCCTCAAGCCCTAAAGTTCCGCTTCAACGCCTGGGCCAAATATCCGAACTGGCGTCACGACGACAAAATCGGCACTCACATGGCCCGCGCCGCACACGCCCACGAAATCCGCCCCATCACCAACGCTACGCTTCCAACCCGCACCCGCATCGTGCTCGAAGGCGGCTCCATCGACGTCAACGGACGCGGCACCATCCTCACCACCGAGGAATGTCTGCTCAGCAAGGTGCAGGAGCGCAATCCCGGTATGACCCGCGTCCACTACGAGAAAGCCTTCGCTGATTATCTGGGTGCGCCCAACGTCATCTGGCTCGGACGCGGCATCGCCGGCGACGACACTCACGGCCACGTCGACGACCTCACCCGCTTCGTCTCTCCCGACACCGTCGTCACCATGGTCGAGTCCAACTCCCGCGACGCGAACCACGGCCCCCTGCTCACCAATCTGCGCCGACTGCAGGCCGCCCGCGATCAGCACGGCAAGCCGCTCAACATCGTCGACCTCCCTATGCCCGCCCCCATCGTCTTCGAAGGCCGACGCCTGCCCGCAAGCTACGCCAACTTTTACATCGCCAACGGCATCGTGCTGGTTCCCGTCTTCAACGATCCCAACGACCGCATCGCCTTGAACACTCTGACGCGCCTGTTTCCCACGCGCACCATCGTCCCCATTTACGCGGGAGACTTGATCTGGGGACTGGGCACCATGCACTGCATGACGCAACAACAACCCTTAGCCGCCTCGGGAAGAGCGTGACCAGAAACATCTCCTCCCGAATCAACCTTTTTCAGCAAAGTTGAATCGTATACTTTCTGTTTCATATCGCTCAGATCAACACTGACCTGAGTCGCTGACCTGAATCGCCTGGGGGTGCCGTAGACCCTCGCCCCACGCGATTCAAGACTTAAGGATATTCAACCTCAGGATGTCCCGAGATTAAGAAAGGTGAGGATAATTGAATGAACGGACTTAAGTTGTTCACGTTAGCTGCCATTGCCGCAATCGGCTTCGCGGTAACCGCTCCCAAAACACAGGCTCAAGTACAGGTTGACATCGGCGTCGCGCCCGAATGTCCCTACGGCTACTATGACGTCGCGCCGTACGAGTGCGCCCCCTACGGCTACTACGGCCCGGAGTGGTTTACGGGTGGCGTCTTCATCGGCGCCGGCCCGTGGTTTCATGGCCCAGAAGGCTTCCACGGCCACGTAAATAATCATTTCCATCCCGAACATGGCTATAGCGGCCCCAAGCCAGCTCGTGGTGAGAAACCCGATCCCAATAAGCATCTCGATAAGATGGAGCACTTCAAGGGCAATGAAGTGCGTGATGGACACGGTCACGTTGGTAAAAAGTAGCATCCTCTTGATAGAGGATTGAGAGCCGAAGGCTGACCGTTTTAATCGCAAGCAGCGAGCGAGAAACTCCACTCTCGCTCGCGTTCTTTTCTCTCAGTTGTCACTCCGAGCCGGGTCCGACCGAGCCCGGTCCGAGCCGACAGCAGTGTCCGCTCTGCACAAATCCAGAAACGCCTGGTGCACCCGCATGTCGTCCGAAAGCTCCGGATGAAATGTGGCGGCCATGACTCTTCCCTGCCGGACTGCGACCGGGTCGGCGCCTTCCGTGGCGATGACCTCGACGTGGGGACCGACGCGTTCAATTTTCGGCGCGCGGATGAATACCATTTCCAGCGGCGAATCGCCCAGTCGCCCTTCGCGGATTGAGCTGTCGATCTGGCGTCCGTAGGCGTTGCGGCGGATGCGGATGTCGAGCGCGCCCAAGCCCGCTTGCGGCGGATTTTCTACTTCGGTTGCGAGCAGAATTGCCCCGGCGCAAGTGCCGAAGGTCGGTTTGGCGTGCACGAATTCTTTCAGCTTTGCGAAACCTTCTTCTCCCAACAATTTCAGGAACGTCCCCGACTCACCTCCTGGTATTACGAGGCCGTCGAGGCCGTCGAGTTGCTCGGGCCTTTTAACGAGCACAACTCGAGCGCCCAGCTCCTCGAGCCGGCGGCGATGGGCGTCGAAATCGCCCTGCAAAGCTAAGACACCGACGATCATAAAAAGACGATCCCAGAAGCGATCATAGAAAAAGACTAAACCGCTGTGAGCACGGCGAACGCAGAGGACCACGCACTCTCGACCGACCCTCTGAATCGGCGTGTCCCCCTGATTCTAACGGATGAGATTCTAACGGATGAGAACACCAACGGATGACCGGCGGGCGACCGGTCAGCTTTGGGTTTCCCGTCGACACAACCCAGGCGCCGAAGATGGACAGCATGAAGATGGGCAGCATTGCGTCGGGCCGGGCAACGAAGTATGCTTCTGCGCCTGGAGCCACAGGAGGTGGTTGTGACGTCAAGCAGCGCGCATTTCAGTATCGGCGAGATCCAATGCGTCGCCGTCTGTGACGGTACGTTCTCCTACCCCATCGCTTGGCTCTTTTCCAATGTGCCGCCGGAAGAGGTGGAAAGCACGCTGCACCAGCGCAAGCTTCCCGCCACTCACGTCGAGAGCCCGTATACCTGCCTTCTGGTGACCGCTGGAAAACGCAAGGTGCTGATCGATACCGGGGCAGGCAGCTTGGCCCCGACCACCGGCGACCTGCTGAAAAACCTGGAAGCCCTGGGCGTTTCTCCCAAGGAAATCACCGATGTGGTTTTGACTCATGGCCATCCCGATCACATCGGCGGAGTGCTCGACGCGAGTGGTCAACCCGCTTTTCCCAATGCGCGCTACGTTATTTCAAGAACCGAGTGGGAGTTCTGGAACGACCCTACCGTTCTGCATGATTCGGCCATGGACAATCACATGAAACAATTGCTGGTCGGCTGCACGCAAAAAAATCTCCCGCCACTCAAAGAACGCATCGTATTAGTGGATGGCGAAAAAGAAATCGCGCCCGGCATTCAGGTTATCCCCGCGCCCGGACACACGCCGGGACATATCGCGCTGCTGATTTCGTCCTCCGGTGCACAGCTGCTGCACCTCTCGGATGCAGTGCTAAATCCGTTGCACATGGAGTATCCGGCCTGGCGCAGCTTCTTCGATCTGAATCCGACGGATGCCTCAACCACGCGACAGCAGCTGCTCGACCGCGCCGCGGCCGACAAAATAAAAGTCCTCGCTTACCATTTTCCGTTTCCCGGCGTGGGGCGCGTCAAGAACGAAGGTCACGCATGGAAGTGGGCGGCCGGAGACTAGTCAAGCTTCCGCGGACGTGGCGCGACTCACAATACCGCTTCATCGAAACTGCTATTCAAAGCGGCAAAGCGCTGGGAAACCGCGTCTGAAAATCCAGCAACCCTACCCAGGTCGGCGTGATGGTGATGCGCACCATGGACTGCACCATCTTTCCCATCTGCGCGACCCAGGCCTTGCCCTGCTCCGGTCCAAAGTACCGCTCGGCGGCCATCGCGTATTCCGGCACAACTCCGTTCACCGGTTCCAGACGCGCCGTGCCGCGAACCAGCAGCACCTTGTGCGGAAAAACGTTGTCGTCGATGGTGAGAGAAACTCTGGGATTCTTGGCGAGAGCCTTGAGTTTGGGCGCCTTGGGCGGCGTTCCCATCACGATTTCCTTTCCATTCCAGTGAAACCAGATGGGAATCACGCGCGGCGAACCGTCGGTCCAGACGTAAGCCAGGCGGGCGGGAATTTTCGACGCAAGAAGTTCTTGCGAGGCGGGATGCTGCAGCAGGCTAAGGTCGCCTTGTTTGACGGGCATAATGAACTCCCTTCGAGGCTAACGATGTCGCGGGGAGTATACCCGAATTTCATCACGGATGAAGTGCCCCGTTTCCATCGCAAAGCTTGCATGGGTGGCCCACTCAAGCCCGATTTCGGCTTGCGTGGGGCATTTCTGCTGCGCTAGTTTTTCCTTCGTTTACTCTGCGTCTTTAATGGTGGACGCTTTTTCTTCTCCACCGACGTCTTCCAACCCGTCTTCCAACCCGAGTTGCCACTCGCGTCTCTGCCAGCTATTCTTCTCCCTTATGTCTACGCTCGTGGAATGCGTCCCAAATTTTTCCGAAGGCCGCGACAAATCGAAAGTTGACGCCATTATTGAAGCCATGAAAGTGTCCGGCGTCTACCTGCTCGACCGTGAAAGTGACGCGGACCACAACCGCTCGGTGATCACGCTGGTCGGCGAGCGCGAAGCGATTCAGGAAGCCGCCATCCGCGGCGTCGGCAAGGCTTCTGAAATGATCGACCTCAATGTCCACCAGGGCGCCCATCCCCGCATGGGCGCGGCCGACGTGGTGCCTTTCATCCCCATCGACGGCGTCACCATTGAAGACTGCGTGGCGATGGCGCGGCACGTCGGCGAACAAATCTGGAAGCGCTATCAAATTCCTGTCTACCTTTATGAATCCGCCGCGACCACTCCTGAGCGCCAGAATCTCGAAAATATTCGCCGCGGACAGTTCGAAGGCATTCGCACTGACATCGCCACCAACCCGGCGCGGCGTCCTGACTTCGGAGAGCCGCGCGTGCATCCTACCGCCGGCGCCACGGTCGTCGGCGCGCGCAAGTTTCTCATCGCCTACAACGTTTTCCTCAACACGCCCGACGTCGACATCGCCAAGAAAATCGCCAAGGCCGTCCGCTTCTCCACCGGGGGGATGCGCTTCGTCAAAGGCGCGGGATTTCTGGTCCGCGGCCTGGCGCAAGTATCGATGAATCTCACCGACTTCGAGCAAACACCCGTCCACCGCGTCTTCGAGATGGTGAAGCGCGAAGCTGCGCGTTACGGCGTCATCCCGGTCTCAAGCGAAATCGTCGGACTGATTCCCAAGAAAGCTCTGGAACAGGCCGCCGAATGGTTTCTGCAGGTCGAGAACTTCGATTCGTCGCTGATCCTCGAGAACCGCTTGGCTGCTGTGATGGGAGGCAAGACTGCCATCGGCGGATTAAGAGCCGGCGTCGAGCCCTTCGTCGAGCAACTCGCCGCCCCCACCGCCACTCCCGGAGGCGGCAGTGCGTCCGCGGCTGCCGCTGCGATGGCCGCTGGACTGGCCGCCATGGTGGCATCAATGTCGCGCGGCAAGAAAGCCTACCTGCAACACGAGCCGCAACTCAGCGCCGCCATCGCCCGACTCACTCCGCTGCGCGAAGAACTCAAAGCCGCCATCGACGCCGATGCCGAAGCCTACAACGCCGTCATGAAGGCTTACAAACAATCCAAAATCGACACCGCGAATGCCGATGCCCTCATTGAGGCCAGCCTGAAACTGGCCACCGGCGTGCCCTTCAGCGTGGCCGAAAGAGCGCATGAAGTTGCCGCCATTACGCGAAGCCTGGAACCCATTACCAATCCCAACATGAAGTCGGATTTGACGACAGCCCTCGCTCTCGCCCGAGCGGCGATCACTGGCGCGCTGGCCAACGTGGAGATCAACTTGGCATCGCTGAAAGACGCAGCCTTCATCGCCGAGGTGCGCAGGCGTGTGCAAGCCCTGGCGCTCTGACCCGAACGCGCTGACCCGGCCGGCGATCCTGCCCAAAGGCGCACCCCTTCCGGATTAGAGGCCAAGTGGGTGCGTTTAAAAACTGTGCTTTCTCCGAGTGGAAATTTCACCGCCTGGGTTGATATCGGGCAGAACGCACCCTGTTGTTGCAGGAGATCCTCTGATGGCTCGCCTTCGTTTCTTATTTGTCTCCAGCATCATCCTCGCTTTGACCGCGCTCCTGCTCAGCCTCGGCGCTTGCAGCAGCAGCTCATCGTCAACTCCACCCCCACCCGCGTCCAGCTACACCCTCACTGCCGCGGCCCTGAATCCGGCTTCCATCACCGCCGGCGGCACATCGAGTTCCGCCATCACCGTGACTCCGGCCGCTGGTTACAGCGGCAGCGTGACACTTTCCTGCGCCAAAATCACAGGTAACACCGCTCCCACATGTTCATTCAGCACAAATCCCGTGACCGTCACCGGCGGCGCGGGCGGCAGTTCCACGCTGACCGTCACGACTACCAGCAACACTCCCGGCGGAACGTATTCCATTGGCGTCACAGGCAGCGACGCCAACAGTATAGCTCCCAGCAATGGTTCTCAGGCCTTGAGCCTGGTGACGGCAGCCGTGTTCGAGCACATTGTGGTGATCTTTCAGGAAAATCGTACCCCCGACAATCTTTTCCAAGATCAAACCCTGATAAACAACGGCGCCGACATCGCCCGCACCGCAAATTCGTTCGGTACGACCATTCCGCTCAGCCCCATTGACCTGGGCACGGCCGGCGCCAACCCGCAGAATTACGACCTGAGTCACGCCAATGCCGCCTTCGTGGATATGTACGACGGCGGAAAAATGGACGGCGCCAGCCTGATTCCCTGCTCTCCCGCGGCCAACTGCCCGCCCAATGCGCATCCCAACCCGCAGTTCATGTACGTCCTGCCGTCCGATGTGCAGCCCTATTTCGCTTTAGCCGAGCAATACACGTTCGGAGACCGCATGTTTCAGACCAACGAAGGCCCGAGCTTCCCGGCACACCAGTTCATTATTTCCGGCACGTCAGCTCCCACTCCAACCAGCACTCTTTTCGCCGCCGAAAATCCCAAGCTGAGTCCCGCCGGATGCATCGCTGCGCTCACCAACACCGTCACCATGATTGACGCTACCGGCAGTGAAACCAACTCGCCGCCCGAGTATCCCTGCTTCGACCATCCCACGCTCACCGACTTCCTCGACACTGCTGGTATAACTTGGCGCTATTACGCTCCTTCCGCCGGATCGATCTGGACCGGGCCCAACGCCATTGAACACATCTGCCAGCAGCAGACCATCAACGGCGTGCTCACCTGCACCGGTCCTGATTGGAGGAGCAATGTGATCATCCCGCAAACGGGAGTCCTCGAGGACATTGCGAACGGCAACCTCGCGCAGGTGAGCTGGGTCATCCCCGATGGCGCCGCTTCCGACCACGCCGCCAGCAACAACGGCAGCGGACCCTCGTGGGTCGCCTCCATCGTCAACTCCATTGGCAACGGCCCGTATTGGGCCAACACCGCTATCATCATCACCTGGGACGATTGGGGAGGCTGGTACGATCACGTCGCGCCGAAAGTGGTGAACGACGGCGTCAGCTGGGGATCAGGATATGTCTACGGTTTCCGTGTGCCTCTGATCGTCGTTTCGC
>Ga0210393_10003176_pt1 | contig 13261 bp, 12 predicted proteins | sample IncBWC27OmetaG_FD_160068 | JGI IMG/M metagenome (GOLD analysis project Ga0210393, IMG submission 160068) | Forest soil microbial communities from Barre Woods Harvard Forest LTER site, Petersham, Massachusetts, United States - Inc-BW-C-27-O ... | reverse complement strand
ATGCATCGGAGAGCAGGACCTACTGTTGCCCTGTGCGGGCCACATCGTCTTCACCACCGTTGCCGGTCAAGGCTGGTTGGCGGGGCCGAAGCCCTCTCTGGATGCACGGCAATATTTAACAGGCTAGCGTTTGTTGATCAAGAGGCACGATCTAGTCGGCGGCGGCGTTGCACGATCAGGCAGCGAAGCTGATGCTGGGCGGCGGGCCTGCGTCCATGCGCGCCGCGATTGAGAACGCCTACCCAGCGCTGGTGGGCAGCGCGCCCGCAACGGCCAACGCCTCGCAGATGTCGCAGCAGGCGCTACAGGACCTCATCTTCGGCCGCCAAGCGACCGGACCTGGCCTTGGGACCAGTGGATACCTGGGCAGTATTGCCAAGCTCTCAGCAGCCGGGCTCGTATGGCACGTAAGGGCCGTCGTGGGTTTTGTAAGCGCGCGCTATGGCCTCGCAGGCCTCTCTGTGCGCCGCCGCCACGGCCGGATCGGGCGCGGGCAGCCCAGCACTAACGACCGTTAGAAACGCCAGCTCGTCGATGGTCCGCCCCTGCGGGGTGAACAGCAGGAAGGCGACCAACAGCCCGACGATGATTTTTGTCATGCTCATCCTCACCTCCTCAGCGCATGGATCAGGAGGCCGCCAAACAGCCGCCCCCGCGATGAACACTGCGGCGGCGGACACTGCGTGAACCGCCAGGCGCCAGCCCTCGAACGATTTCATCCGGCGCAACTGCTCCGTGCGCGTCTCGATATCGAGCAGGAGCAGGTCTCAGCGCGCTCGCTGCTCCTGCTCGGCGCTCGGCACAACAGCCATTGTCATCAGCAGGGCTTGCTCACTGGTAGCCTCGTCACCGTGGCTGGTCCCCGTGGACGGTTGCGTCGCACGAACTCAAGCGCCTCGGCGAGCGCATCTTCCATGGCTTGATGCTCTTCCAGCGTGATGTTGCGGGCCACTCTGCGGGCATCGAGGTCGACCGCTGGGTCCTTCAAACTAACAAACCACTCGTCGCCATCCCCGCCGTGAACATGCACGGTGAGGGCGTACTTTTTTGTCTTTGCCATTGCATACTTCTCCCCCCAGTTGTCACTGGGCCAACATATAATACGTGCCTGAAGTGTCGAAAAGTGCGGAATAGCTTAACAAAGAGGAAGTCTTGCTCATCAATCGGATTACCGAGGCGGCCGAGCGCCCGAACCGGATTGCTAACGCAGACGCGGCTTATCCGCTTGCTTCCACACGCCAATATGCCGTCATTGCGTGCCAAGGCGGTGAGGTCGAATGTGTTGAACGCAGCTCATGAACCGGCGACAGCCGCGCCTTCAGCGCACCCGAATGGCACGGGGCCAACATCCTCTGCCGTCGTCCGCTTCCGCCTTTCCCCTACCTACCCACCCTGATGACAGGGCCTGTAGAATATTAGGCGATTGAGGGAACCCTTGAGCGCCAATTTCCCGCAGATGCCCCTTTTTCCCCGGTGGGCCAAATCCGTCTACCATACCGAAACCCACCAGGATGGGCTTGGGTATAGTGCGTGGGCCTTGCGGCCAACGCTGTGGCGCTTCTTCGGCTTTGCGCGCTTCACAGCGGACACGATGCCGACGGCATCTACTTTGGCAACTGGAGGGTTCGGGCTTTACGCTCAATCGGCTTGAAAGCCGGGCTTTTTGCCTATATCGCTCTTCGCAAGCATTAGACGCTCGGTTGCCATAGTCGGCGTCCAGTGAGCCGGGGGGCGTGGGTACGCTGCCCCGGCATTTCTTTATAGCGACTTTCCGCGCCCCTGCCAAACAATAACATGGGCAACAAACTTGCCATGCGTAGGCCAACAATTGTTGCCGTTGGTCCAACAAGGATGGCCCAGGAACATCTCCATTTAGTTTTAACTGCAACCTTCGTTTGTCCAAGCCGTAAATGCGGTGCGAATACATGCGCAAAAGGAGCGACCCTCAGCGGCGCTGCCCTCCTTCGTCAGCTTGCTACAGCTAGTTGACAAAAATCCCTCCTCCACTTACATGCTGACAAGGTGACAGGAGGACCGAATTGGCGGTTTACGGGTATTGCAGAGTGTCAACGCTGAAGCAGGCGAACGAAGGCGAGAGCCTCGACGTTCAGCGCCGTCAGCTCAGGGGCTATGCCGAGATGCACGCGCTGGTCCTCGACGACATTGTCGTCGAGGAAGGCGTCTCCGGCTCAACTCCCGTCTCCGAGCGAGCCAAGGGCGGCCCCCTGTTCGCCAAGCTCCGCAAGGGGGACGTGCTGATCGCGCCGAAGCTCGACCGCCTGTTCCGCTCGGCCCTCGACGCGCTCATGGTGGTCGAGGACCTGCGCAAGCGCGGTGTCGCCCTCCACCTCCTCGATCTCGGCGGCGACATTTCCGGTAACGGGCTGTCGAAGCTATTCCTGACGATTGCTGCCGCCTTCGCGGAAGCCGAGCGCGACCGCATCCGTGAGCGCATCGGACAGGTGAAGGCCGACCAGAAGGCCCGTGGGCGTTACCTCGGTGGCATCCTGCCTTTCGGCTACAGGCGCGGCGAAAGCGGGGAACTGGTCCCCCACGAGGCGGAGCAGGCGGCGATCCGGGAGATGATCGCGTTGCGGGCGCGGGGAACGCCGCTGAGGGCGATTTCAGACGCGATGCGGGCGAGGGGCTTCAAGATCAGCCATGAGGGCGTGGCAGGCATCTTGAGGGCGGCGGGCGCGCCAGCCTCCTAGCGATCACTCAAACTCGTCTGTCCTCAATTGGCTCGGCCAATCGCGCGAGAAGCTGCTTAAACTTGGCTTCGGCGGGCTTGATGATCTCGTCGTCCATCGTCTCGATCAATCGGTCGAGCGATGAATATCGAATGGTCTTGAAGACCCAGTCATGTTTCCGCTGCAAGTCCCCCAGCATGGCGAAAGGTTCACCTCGGCTTTGTGCGCTCTTCCGCGAATGCCGAGAACTCGGCGAACGCCTGCTCGACCTCGCCTGCTTGGCAGCGAGTTGGGCGATCTGCTTCACACCCTCGCCAACTGCCCGGAGGCGCGCGCTCGGCCAGTCTCCATGATCGTTGCAAGGCAGTCTACGGGCAGCCGCTTCCTGGAAGCGCCACTTGGCGCGCGAAAGCATAAGAATGGCCCTCAAACACAAATGCCCGGCGTGCTTTGTCGGCTAATGTCCCTCTAAGTTCGAGGCGAATGGCGGGTTTGCGCTGCGTGTCGCCTCACCCCAGCGGCCGCCGTTTGTCCTCCCAAGGCGGCCGCTGTTCCCATCCATGAGGGCCAACCGGGGCAAGCCCAGTGCTTGTGGAGGGTGCCACGCCGCCGCTCATGGCTAGCCGCCGCCGCCAGAGGAGAGCGGCGGCGGCGCCCATCTTGGCTGAGCCCACCAGCCGCCGCCACCATGGCTTAGCGCGCTCTTCCGCTAGCACCGCTCGGCCCCCCAACTAAGACGATGGCGGACGCTGCTGTCCCCCTCAACGGCGGCCCGCTAGGCGCGCCCGGCATTATCTGTCCCTGCTGCTGGTGCGCGTTCCGCAAGCGCCGTCTTGCTCATGCGCGCCAAATTGTTGCTAACGCGCGTCATCCCTGCAAACGTCGCGTCTAGCGGATGGCCTTCCTGCGCGCGCTCATGCGGAACGAGATCGGCTCCGACGCCCAGCTAGATTTAGAGTGTGGGGTAGAGTGTGGGGCTGGTAATTCGCCCGCTTCTTAAGTCATTGAAAAGACAGAATGCTTTGGTGCCCCTAGCCGGAATCGAACCAGCACTCCTTGCGGAATCCGATTTTGAGTCGGACGCGTCTACCAGTTCCGCCATAGGGGCCCGCGCCAAGCGGACGGGGCCGATATAAAACGCGGGACGGCGCAGGGTCAATGCGTTCAGCTTCGCGGCGAGCCGTGCGCGTGGACGGTGGCGCCGCAAATGCGTAAAAGGCCGCGGCACTGCGAAGGACCTGCATGTTCAATTCGCTCTACCCCCGCGTCCGATCCCTGGCCGAAGGCCCCTACGCCGAGCGCGCGCTGGCCATGGTCGCCTTCGCGGAGAGCTCGTTCTTTCCCATTCCGCCCGACGTGCTGCTCGCCCCGATGGCGCTCGCCAATCCGAAGCGGGCTTGGCGCTACGCCCTGATCGCGACCATCGCCTCAGTGATTGGCGGCATGCTCGGCTACGCGATCGGCGCCCTGCTCTACGAGACGATCGGGCAGTGGCTCATCAACCTCTATGGCTATGGCGCGAAGATGGACGCGCTGAAACAGACCTACGCCCAATGGGGCTGGCTGGTGATTCTCGTCAAGGGGGTAACCCCGATCCCCTACAAGCTGGTGACGATCACGAGCGGTCTGCTCGGCTATAATTTTCCTATGTTCGTCGCCTTGTCGGTCGTCACGCGCGGCGCGCGATTCTTTCTCGTCGCAGGCGCGTTGCATTGGTTCGGCGAACCTTTGCGCACGGCAATGGAGCGCAATTTCGCCGCAGTTCTGGGCGCATTCGTCGCGATGGTCGTCGCCGGCTTTGTGATTGCGATCAAGGTATTCTGATGACGCTTGCCGAGACCGCGCTGCCGCCCTCGCAAGAGGTAAGGGCGCTTTTGATCGCCGCAGCGTCAATCGCCATCCTCGCCGCGGTCTGGATATTTCAGGGGTTCGGCTACGCGCCCTGCGAGCTCTGCCTCACGCAGCGCTACGCCTTCTACGCCGCCATTCCACTCGCGCTCCTGACTTCGCTTGCCGCCGGCCGTTCGGCGCATGGTCTGGCGCGAGCGGGTTTCGCGCTTCTCGCTTTGGTATTCGTCGCCAGCGCCGTGCTTGCCGCCTACCACGCCGGCGTCGAGTATCATTGGTGGCAGGGACCGACCGCATGCACTGGCGGTGTCGGTTCCCTCGGTGTCAACGACCTGGTGAACGCGCTGGATTCCGTGAAAGTCGTGCGCTGCGACGAAGTCCAGTTGCGCATCGCCGGACTGTCGCTTGCCGGCTGGAATGTCGTCGCCAGCGCCGTGCTCGCGGCCTACGCGGCGCTCGCCGCGCGGCTTTAGGGGCGCCTCCAGACACCGCGACGACTGGGCCGGCGGCAAGCGTCGGCACGAGTGGGCCGACAGAAAATGTCTGCATTTGTTTTTCGAAAAGCCGGATCTGTGTTACCTTTGCCCAGTCGACGAATCCGACATCAGGTGCGTGGGCCGTTTTGCATTTAGTCTGAGCGAGGAAAAGATTTTTTTATTTGGATTCGCTGTTAACCCACTGAAAAGCCCCGATTCGGCCAAAGGAATCCAAGGAAATCCAAGCTATTTTGCTTGGTTTATTTGGTTTTGCTTGGATTTATTTGGCCGACCTAGCGCATATTCCCAGTATGGCCGAGGGAATACCGCCCGGGCTGCGGCCAGACGGTGAGCCCATGCGGCATGCCGCCGACAGGGATCGACTTCACCGAGCCGTCGTCGGTGTTGAAGGCATAGATGGCGCCGTCATAGCGGCCGGATAGCCACAGCCATTTGCCGTCGGCGGAGAGGTTCCCCATGTCCGGGCTGCCGCCGCCGGGGACGGTCCAAGTGGCGACGACCTTGCGGGTCGCGAAGTCGATCACCGAGACGCTGCCAGGGCCCTTTCGCGCGCCGCCCAAACTATGAGTGCCGCGGTTCGACACATAGAGCTTCGTTCCGTCGCGACTGGGATAAAGCCCATGCGCGCCGACGCCGGTCTTGATGAAATCGAGCTGCCCGAACGAATCGCCGTCGATCACCATGACGCCGTCGCCCATGAGGTCGGCGATGAAAAAGATCTTGGCATCCGGCGCGACCCTGATGTCTTGCGGCATATGGCCGGGCGTGAGCGGCAGCGTCTCCACCAGTGTGTGATGGACGAGATCGATCTTAGCGAGCGAGTCGTTGAACTCGCAGGTGAAGATCGCATACGAGCCGTCGGGCGAAAAATCGGCGTGGTTGATCCCCGCGCATTGGGGCGTCGCGATGTAGCCCTGCAGCGCCATCGTGTGGGGCTCACGGAACTCGAGCCGCCGCATCGCCTCCGCGACGACGATCGCCGATTTTCCGTCGGGCGTGAAATAGATGTTGTAGGAGTCAGGCACGTCGACCACTTTGCCGACCTTGCCTGTCTTCGGATCGATGGGCGCGACGCCGCCGTGTCCGCCGCGCGCGCTCACATCCGCCGAAACCCAAAGCGTCTGCAGATCCCAGGACGGAACGATGTGCTCCGGGCTCGGCATAGCAGCCAGGCTGTCGATGACCTTAAAGGTGTCCGGATCGATCACGTCGACCTTGCCGGTCGCGAGGTTCGGCGAATAGACCCGCGACGGCTGCCCGGCGACCGTGGGACTGAACATGCCGACGCCGGCCCCGGCATAGACATTGTGCGGGTCGACCGGCGCGGGCATCGACAGGTTGGCCGGCGGCATCAGAATCGGCCGCTCGGGACCGAGCTGGTAGGCGGCGAGCGCAACAAAGTCGCCGGGCGCGCGGCGCTGATCGTCGAGGCCACGGCAAACATCCGCGCAATCCGCTGCGCCCAACACGCAGGCGTCCGGGACGGTGAACGACTGCGCACTGCGCAGTTCGAAACCGGCGCCAACCGCAATCGCGATCGCCGCGACGGCGGCCAAGCCGTTGCGAAAAGCCATTCCCTGCCCTTTTCCATCGAGCCCGCCGGCCAAACGGCGACTCGGCGCAACCAGAGGAGCGAAACTGCAACCGGAACAATGACTGTTCGATGAACGAAGGCGCCAATGCGGGTCTCGATGAGATCGACGTGCCCCAACGAATCGCCGTCGACGACATGACGCAGTCGCTTATGAGGTCGGTGATGAAGACGATCGCGCCATTGGGGCCTATTTCGCGGGGCGAGCGGGTCTCTCGCCTTTGAGGCGAACCATGATGATTTTCGGATTTTCACCGATGCGCTCGACCTCGGCAATGCCCGAAGCTTCCACCAGATTGGAGAGGCGCGGAAAGCCGTAGTTGCGCGGGTCGAAGTCTGGCGACTGTTTCGCCAGATGCGCGCCAACGCGGGCGAGATTAGCGCGGCCGTCTTCGTCGGCCGAGGCCGTCACAGCCTTTGAGAGCATATCGAGCGCCGCGCGATCCAGAGCCGTTTTCGTCGGCGCGGGTTTAACCGCCGCTAGCTTTGGCGCGGCGGCGGATTCCGATTCCTTCTGTTCGCCGGCCGCATTGAGCACGTCGAAATAAACGAACTTGTCGCAAGCGGTGATGAAGGGGCGGGGCGTCTTGCGTTCCCCAAAACCATAGACGGTGACGCCGTGCTCACGGATGCGGGCGGCGAGGCGAGCAAAGTCACTGTCGCTCGAGACAATGCAGAAGCCGGAGAAGCGGCCGGTATAGAGCAGGTCCATGGCGTCGATGATCATTGCGCCATCAGTCGCGTTCTTGCCGGTCGTGTAGGCGAATTGCTGGACCGGCTGAATCGAATGTTCGAGCAGGCATTCCTTCCAGCCCTTCAGGTTCGGGCCGGTCCAGTCGCCATAGATGCGCTTGACGCTCGCCAGGCCGTAATTGGCGATCTCGGCCAGGAGGCCATCAACGATTTTAGGTGAGGCGTTATCGCCATCGATCAATAGCGCCAGTGTTCCAGAATTATCCGTCGCCATTGCCATCGCCTCCGTTTCTGTTTGCTATCCAGTGAATTTCGCCATTCACGCGCCGCCTCTTCGGCGCCACGATGGCGCTTGCAGGCCGCTTCGCTTATGTGATGGCCATGACCCAGCCCCACCGCCCGGTCGGCCGCGGCGACCACGTTTTTCTCATCGACGGCTCGTCGTTCGTCTTTCGCGCCTATTATCAGTCGATCCGCCAGGATCAGAAGTACAATTATCGGATGGACCGCCTGCCGACCGGCGCGGTGCGGCTGTTCGCCACCAAAGTACTGCAGTTCATCCGCGACGGGGCTGGAGGTTTCAAGCCGACCCATCTCGCCATGATCTTCGACAAGACGGAGAATTCGTTCCGGCGCGACATCTACCCGGCCTACAAGGCGCACCGGAAGGATCCTCCGGACGAACTGGTGCCGCAGTTCCCGCTGATGCGCGCCACCGTTTCGGCCTTCGGCATGGTCCCGATCGAGCAGGGTCGCTACGAGGCCGACGACATCATCGCCACCTATGCTCGACAGGCGCGCCAGGCCGGCGCCGACGTTCTCATCGTCTCGGCCGACAAGGACCTCATGCAGCTCATCGAGCCGGGCGTGTCGATGTACGACCCGGCTTCGGGCCAAGCGGGGGCCGCCGGCTCTCGCGAGGAGCGGCGTTTCGGGCCGGACGAGGTCAAGGAATATTTCGGAGTCGGCCCGCACAGGGTGGTCGACGTCCAAGCGCTCGCTGGTGATTCGACCGACAATGTGCCGGGCGCGCCCGGCATCGGGCTCAAGACCGCCGCTCAGCTCATCACCGAATATGGGGATCTCGAGACGCTTCTTGCGCGCGCGGGCGAGATCAAGCAGCCGAAGCGTCGCAACGTGCTGACCAATCCCGAAACAGTCAAGCTCATCCGCGTGTCGAAGCAGCTCGTCACCTTGGATCGGGACGTGCCGGTCGAGACGCCGCTCGAGGTCCTTGCGACGCCGGAGCTCGACGGCAAACGGCTCGTCGCGTTTTGCAAGGCGATGGAGCTCACGACCCTCACCCGCCGCGTTGCTGAGATCTGCGGCGTCGACATGGCGTCAATTGAGCCGGACCCCCGCTTCGTCGGCCCCGCGGCTTGGCCGGGCGGCCAGGGCGTGGCGTTGTTGGAACGAAAAGGAGATGCGTCGACAGAGGGCGCGTCCCCCGCCCTGGCTGTCCCTGCTCCCGCGCCGCGCGAGCCCAAGGCCGCCCCGCACGGGACTGCGCCCGCTGACCTTGCGACCGCGCGGGCAAAAGAGGCGCGCGCGCCGATCGACCGCGCGGCGTATAAGACCGTCCGTACCGTAGCGGAGCTCAGCGCATGGATCGCTCGCGCGGAGGATGAGGGCGTTGTCGCGATCGACGCCGAAACGAACTCGGCCGAGCCGCTGCAAGGCGACCTCATTGGCCTCTCGCTGGCGGTCAAGCCGGGGGAGGCTTGCTACATCCCCGTCGGCCATCGGACCGGCGCAGACGATCTCTTCAACGGTGCGGGCCTCGCGCCCGATCAGATCGCGGAAGCGGAAGCGCTCGCGCTTCTGAAGCCCTTGCTCGAGCAGCCGGGCGTCCTCAAAGTCGGCCACGACATCAAGTTCGACATGCATGTGTTGGCAATGCGCGGCATTCGCGTCGCGCCGATCGACGACGCCATGCTCCTCTCGTACACGCTCGACGCCGGCGCGACCGGCGACGATCACAGCGTCGTTACGCTCTCCGAACGCTTTCTCGGCCACAAACCCATTCCCTTAAGCGAAGTCGCGGGCTCGGGCCGCAATCTCGTCGGGCTGGCGCGGGCGCCAATCGAAAAGGCGTGCGAATACGGAGCGGAGAAAGCGGACATCGCCCTGCGTCTCAGGCGTGTTTTGCAGCCGCGCCTTGTCGCTGAGAAGATGGCAACGGTCTACGAGCGGCTCGAGCGTCCGCTGGTCGAGGTTCTGGCGCGCATGGAGCGGCGCGGGATCGCGATCGACCGCAACATCTTGTCACGCATGACGGGCGAGTTTTCCCAGCGCATGGGCGCGCTCGAGGACGAGATCAATCGGATCGTGGGCGCCCCCTTCAACCCCGGCTCGCCGAAACAGCTTGGCGACATTCTGTTCGGCCAGATGGGCTTGCCAGGGGGCAAGAAAACGGCGACCGGCGCATGGTCCACGACCGCGAGCGTGCTTGAGGATCTCGCCGCCGAAGGCCATCAATTGCCGGCGCGCGTGCTCGAGTGGCGGCAGATCTCGAAGCTCAAGTCGACCTACACCGACGCGCTGCCGGGCTTCGTCAATCCCTCGACCGGGCGCGTCCACACGGCCTATGCGCTCGCCTCGACGACCACTGGGCGCCTGTCGTCGTCTGAACCCAATCTGCAGAACATTCCGATCCGCACCGAAGAAGGGCGTAAGATCCGGCGCGCCTTCGTCGCGCCCGAAGGACGCAAGCTTATCTCAGCCGACTACAGCCAGATCGAGCTCAGGCTTCTCGCCCATCTCGCCGACATCCCGGCGCTCAAGCGAGCCTTCGCCGACGACCTCGACATTCATGCCATGACCGCCTCGGAGATGTTCGGCGTGCCGATCGAGGGCATGCCGAGCGAGGTGCGCCGGCGGGCGAAAGCGATCAATTTCGGCATCATCTACGGCATTTCGGCTTTCGGCCTCGCCAATCAGCTGAGTATCCCACGCGACGAGGCGGGCGCGTACATCAGGAAATATTTCGAGCGCTTCCCTGGCATTCGCGATTACATGGAGGCGACGAAGAAAATTGCGCGCGCCAACGGATATGTGACCACTTTGTTCGGCCGCAAGTGCCACTATCCGCGCATCAACGCCTCCAATCCCTCGGAGCGCGCCTTCAACGAGCGCGCCGCCATCAACGCGCCGCTGCAGGGCTCGGCGGCCGACATCATCCGCCGTGCAATGGTCCGCATGGACGATGCTCTCTTGAAGGCCGGATTGAGCGCGCGGATGCTGCTCACGGTTCATGACGAACTGGTGTTCGAGGCGCCGGACGATGAAGTCGAGGCGACCTTGCCCATTGTCGCCAAAGTGATGGTCGACGCGCCGGAGCCAGCGATTCAGCTGCATGTGCCGCTCAGGGTTGACGCGCGCGCGGCGCAAAACTGGGAAGAGGCGCATTAGCCTCCCGAGTTCAGGCTCGGATGGCGCATCGCTAGCGCTGGGCCGCTCCCCTCTCCCTAGGGGAGAGGGGTTGGGGGTGACGGCCCAGCGTCAGTGCGAAGTCCCTCATCCGACCGGCTTCGCCGGCCACCTTCTCCCTCGGGGAGAAGGGGCGCGCGCGTGACCAGCATCGCCGATCGCTACCACGCGCTCGTCTCCCAGTGCCGGTTCGAATCCGACCCAGCCCAGGCGAAGCTTGTCGGCAAGCTCGACGCGCTCGCCGTCAAACTGAAAGCCTACAAAGCGGAAGGAAAGCCGAGCGGTTTCTCAAGACTCTTCGCAGTGAAGCCCGCTGAGCCGCCGCGCGGCCTTTACATCCATGGGCCAGTCGGCCGCGGCAAGACGATGCTGATGGATATGTTCTTCGACGCAATCGAGGGGCCACGCAAGGGCCGGGCGCATTTTCACGCCTTCATGGCTGATGTGCACGCTCGCCTCAATCAATGGCGCCAAGCGCGTAAGCGCGGCGAGGTCACAGGTGAAGACCCGATCGCGCCTGTTGCGGCGGATCTGGCGCGCGAAGCTTCGCTTCTTTGCTTCGACGAGTTTTCCGTGCGCGACATCGCCGACGCGATGATCCTGAGCCGGCTGTTCTCGGCCCTCTTTGCCGCGGGCGTGGTCGTGGTTGCGACGTCGAATGTCGCTCCCGACGAGCTTTACAAGGACGGGCTCAATCGCGCCCTGTTCCTGCCATTCATCACGCTAATCAAAGAGCGGCTCGAGGTGATCGAGCTCGACGCCCGGACCGACTACAGGCTCGAGAAGCTCCAGCGCGCGCCCGTCTACCATGCGCCGCTTAGCCCGAAGGCGGACGCCGCGCTCGACGCGGCGTTCCTGACGCTGACCGGCCACGACCGCGGCGAGCCAGCCCACATCGAGCTTCTTGGCCGCCATCTCGACGTGCCGCAGACGATCGACGGCGTCGCGCGTTTCGATTTCGACGCGCTTTGTCGCCGCCCGCTCGGCGCGGCCGACTATCTCAAGCTCGCGCAGCGCTTTCACACCCTCATTCTCGACCACATCCCCGTAATCGCCGCCGGCGAGCGGAACGAGGCGAAGCGCTTCGTCATCCTGATCGACGCCCTCTACGACATGCGCGTCAAGCTGATCGCCTCGGCGGCGGGCGAACCGGAGACGCTCTATTCCGGCGCCGAAGGCGCGGAGGCGTTCGAATTCGCGCGCGCCGCCTCCCGACTGCATGAAATGCGTTCGGCCGAGTACCTTGCGCTGCCGCACGGGCGCGAGAGCGGAGCGCAGGCGGGCGATCTCGGCGGCATCGCGGAGACGTGAGCGCGCGTGGGGCCTGGACAAACCGCTCGACCTGTCATGCCCGCGGAAACGGGCATCCAGAATGATGCCTGAGCTATCGAGCGTTACGGCAGCTGGCGGGAAGCTGTGGACCCCCGCTTTCGCGGGGGTGACAAACTCGGCGCGCGGAAGCGGGTTAGAGAGGATGGCGCCTACACGAGACCTGCGTAGCCTGCCACTCTTGCATCGCGCTCGATCTCCATCACCCGATCATAATCGGCTGGCGTCGCGGCCCGAGCGCCCGTGAGCCCGAGCGCAGTACGCGTCTCGGCGAGGTCCGGGTCGGCCAGCGCTGCAATCAGCGCCTTGCGCACCGTCTCGATCGTCGGCGCCGGAAGGCTGGCGGCGGCGATGAACGGCAGGCAAGGCAAGAGCGGGCTCTCGGCGACGATGGCGACCTGCTCTATGAACTCGGGGCGGCCGCGTCCGAGAAGCGCGAAGCTCACGCAGTCGATCGACGCGAGATCGGCTTGGCCGTTGTCGACTGCGGCCACGCTCGCCTCGTGCGAGCCCGTCACGACAATCGAGGAGAAAAACGCCGCCCCGCCTGCGATCGGAGCGATCATTGCGCGGAACAGATTCATGCCGGTATTGCTGTCGTGAGCATTGAGCGCAGCGACCGCGCCTCGAAATTCTTTGAGCACGCAGCGTGGATCGCTCGCGCGGCGGATGATGAAGCTTCGGTGCAACGCGTCTGTGCAGCCGGGAAACGAATATTCCGGCGCCGCGATCAGCGTTACGGCGTCTTTGAGACCAGACGCGTAAGGATAGCCGCAGGTCTGGCCGAAGATGAGGGCAGAATGTCGCCAGAGCACGGCGAGTTCACCGCCTCGAGTGAGCCTCGTCGGTGATTGAACGCCGGCTTCCGCAAGTCGGGCGGAAATCGCCGCCCATAGCGCGTCATTGGCCGCGGCGGTCCACGGAAAATCGTACATGGGCAGGATAGCGATCAGCGTTTCGCCGCTCACGCCGCCCGTTGGTCCCAACCTGGGTGAATTGGGCGGTGGTGGGATGTCAGGAGATAGCGTCGCGCCACGTCAAAATAGCTGTTGTAGACAAGGCCGCCGTTGCGCTCGATCAGGGCTGCGCGATTGAGGCGATAGAATTTCGGGATTTGATACCAGGGCAGCCTGCCGCGCAGGTGATGCGCAGCATGCAGGTTGTTGAACAGGAAAAGCGGCCCG
>Ga0210393_10003175_pt1 | contig 13266 bp, 13 predicted proteins | sample IncBWC27OmetaG_FD_160068 | JGI IMG/M metagenome (GOLD analysis project Ga0210393, IMG submission 160068) | Forest soil microbial communities from Barre Woods Harvard Forest LTER site, Petersham, Massachusetts, United States - Inc-BW-C-27-O ... | reverse complement strand
AGTAGTCAATCGGCCACTGCACAACCAGAGAGCATTCAAGCCTCAGAAACCCAGACCCCAGCATACGAAGAGTTTTTGTCCACAGCCACCCATCACGTTACTCAGATTAGCGGAACTCTCCCCTTGACCTTAGAAATCCAAGAGACACCTATTATCTCACAGATCTTAGATGCGGCTATAGCTGATTACTCCTTCACCCTTAATACAGAAGTAGAGCACCCGTAGTATGGCTGTTCCAGAATCTGAGCATCTTAGTATGGCAGACCCCCAGATCTCCACTACCCTTATCCCCCAAAACCAGAACCCAACCCCTACGAATGGGAACAGCCTGTTTGGCACCCTGCTGGAAGTCTTCGATAGAAATAGGGCGAAAGCCAAAGAATATATGCGCAGCTTTAAATGCTGGTGGGCATTAAACAAAGAGAAAACAGTCTTCGACATCCTCTATAAACAGGTCACCTTATGTCTCCATTATATAAAGGGACCCAAGGTTGAAGACTAAAGCACAGCAGAAGTTTATAAATGATTGAAAGAGCACTGGAAGGCTAGCCAATTTTGAGTCTCACTGTAGGGACTTTGAAAAAGCCTTTAAGGATACTTTTATGGACACTGCTGAAGGCATTAAAGCAGAGAATGACTTAAAAGGTTTAAAGATGATAAGCGGCACATCGACAGTTACATCACTACCTTTATGAAACTACTGAAAATGGCCAGATACTAAGAAACTGAGCATGGGTCCCTTGAACTGTTTAAGAAGGGACTCCTCACTGGGCTCAATATCCAGATCATTAATAATTCCATCTCTCCCCCTAGCACCCTAAAGGGATAGATAGAAGCCACATATACGGAACAACTAAAATAGCTGGAAACTTTGGAGTTCTCCAATAAGAAAAAGCCCTTACCAACCATAAGCCCTAGCCCTAGCCAAGCGTCTCGGAGTTAGAAGCCATCAGAATAGTCACGATCCTAATGCTATGGATGTTGATTCTGGAAATTTCAACTGTAGAGGTTTTACCCCTCTTAGCAACAAAGAAAAGCAGAAGTTATAGGATACTGGCGCATGTTTTAGATGCCAGAAGAAAGGACATTTTCTAAGTATTACTCTACTAGGCAAAATAGAAATGCTGAGTATGAGAGACCAGCTCCCACCTAGAGCACCTGCAGTGGCATAACTAAAGAACCAGAAATAAAGAAAGACCTCAAAGACATCCTAGCTGACGCTAAAGCCTTCCTTAGCACGGAGGAAAATAAGCAAAGCTTTTATGACAAACTTATTGAATTGGGTTTGTCTAAAGTCCCAGTTAGCTGCCTTAGCTAGGACTTTCTGCCTATGAACAATGTATATATTTAGAAGTGACAATAGACTTGAAGTCCCCATCACATTGCACTCATCTAAAGGCATGGCAGATGAAGTTGCCCTTGTTAATAGTGGCATAATAGAAAATTTCACTAATCAAGAAACCATCAGGAAATTGAAACTTGGATCTAAGAAATTAAGCGAGCCCATTTGACTCAGAAATATTAATGGAACCTATAATCAATTAGAAAGTGTTACCCACTTCATTGATCTTCTAGTCAATAGAGGAGGAAGAAAAATAATGTAGCAATTCTACATTATGAATTTAGGATCTAATAGGATTATACTAGGGTACCCATGCCTTTATGCCTTTAACCCAGATATTGACTGGCCTAACTGTAAATTAATGGGCTCTAAGATAAAGACGGAAACAATGCTCCATGCTAGAAACCCCCGCCTTCGTGAGGTGTTGGCAAATAAATAGGGAGTTCTGAATAGCACCATCCTAGTCTAGGATAAACCAGACCAAGTGGACCTTGTAGTCCAAAACATAGAGATAGCCGAGACTCTTAAAAATGGGCAAATAATGGAGATAGCTGATACTCCTAATAATGGGCAGGAATTAGAGATAGCTAAAACTCTTAATAATGGGCAATAAGAAGAAGACCTCCTAATCAAAAGTGCCATGCACGAGGAGGCCAGCCGACAGGCTGCGAAAGCAAATACATTATATGGTGAAACAGTCATGGAAGCTAGGAAAGCCATCATAAAATAACTGAACCTGCCCTTATAGCTTGATGAGCCTGACTCTGAAAAGCCACTAAAGGATTATGTTCCAGAACATTACTATGAGTACTTGGACGTCTTTATGGAAAAAGAAGCTATCCTTCTACCGCCACACTGACCTTAGGACCATGTCATTACTCTAACCCCTAATGTGCCACCTTCAATCTCTTGTAGGGTTTATCCCTTATCCTGTAGAGAAGAGGAGTTTCAAGCGAAATACATCAAAGAGCAAGAAGATGCTAGCCTAATCCAAAAATTGAAATCTCCATACTCTATCCCTATATTCTATATCAAAAAGAAGAATGGAAGCTACTGTCCTATATTCGACTACCAGAAAGTAAATGCCATTATGGTCAAAGATATCTTCCCCCTCTCTTGAATTGATACGATTATCGAAGGAATGTGTGGCATGGTACTCTTTAGTAAATTTGATCTATGCAATAGCTATTGGAATATTTGTAACAGTAAGGAGACTGAGGACTTGATGGCCTTTAAAATGACCAGAGGACTTTATGCCCCCAGAGTAATGAGCTTTAGACCAACCAATGCCCCTGCATGCATGTAATGGTTTATGAATCATATTTTCCAGCCCCTCAGAGACCGCTACCTAGGACATTTTGAGAATTATATAGATGACTGCAGTGTGGCAACTAGAGAAGGTGTCACCACCGCTGCCCGGTATCAACTGGGCTGACTGGTCAGACACGATGGAAAGAGAGATGTACCTGCACAGGGTGCTGAACAGGCTTAACCTTGAGTATCCTTCTAATACTGCCTTGTAATTGTCTCGCACACTGGGTCTCTAGGACCAATAGCCATAGCTCATAGTCCCTGGACAGACTAACTCCTTATGACTCCTCTCTACGCTTTGGCCTTCTCTGACTCGTACTCACTGACTCCGGCTCTACATTACTGCGGACTACAGTCTTATGATAATAATATAAGACTTATTCTGACTCACCTCCAGTTACCTAGTACTGCCCTTACCTACAAGTATATAAGTAGGGGCTAAGGTTGCCTATAGGACCTCAGCTTGATCCTCTTGTCTAGTTTCCCTTAGGCCTGCAAGCCTACTTTAATTCAAGTCCCTTTGCAACTTATTCTACCTGTGCTAGCCTCCCTTGGAAGGGAGCCTCCTGAGTCTATGTTCTTAAGAGGTCTTGCAAGGCAAATCTCTTCCCCTTCACCTGCAACACACTAACTTAGCTAAGACAGCTACCGAGCATGTGCCTATATTAGACAACCCGGTACTCCAAGCCCTCGTTATTACACTTATCTTTGCACTATTAGGACTTATGGCACGTGCAACTGCCCTTATACTTTGGGCCTATTAGAATCACTTCATGCAAGTCCATTACTTCAACTCTAAGCTCTAAAGTCGCATTCAAGTGCCAGTGATAGAAGGAGAGCTGGAACTTCATTGACAAATCACCAGAGAATTCTTTGAAATACAGTATTATGCAAAAACTACCTCTTCTTACAACTCTAAAAATGCCTTATCGAGGCAGAAGAAATGGACTTCCTAGGCATAAGGCTGAATCGTCACAGCATCACCATCAACCCTACTAAAGTTAAAGGGCTTACTGATTGGCCCAGAGAACTGAACAACATCAAAGAGATCTGCAAAGTCCTTAGAGTCCTTGGTTATCAACGCCCCTTTATCCCGAACTTCATAAGCTTCGCCTGACTCCTTACGAACCTGCTAAAGAAAGACACCCCCTTTGAATGGACTCCCAAATGTCATGCCTCTCTAGAAACTCTCATAGATATTGTCACCTTATTACCCATCGTAGTTGCCTCTGACCAAGAACAACAGTTCGAATTGGAAGTGGATGCATCTCAATTTGCCATAGGCACAATCTTATGGCAATGAGACCCTGCCAACCCTAAGAAACTTTATGCATGTGGATATTATTCTGCTACCTTATTGCCCACAGAATGGAACTACAAAGTCTTTAATAGGGAACTTCTGGGAATCATACACGCACTCTATCATTGGTCACATCTGCTCTACAGCACTGTCCTTTCCATCCTCATTTGGACTGACCACTGAAACCTCACGTACTGGATAGACCCCCACAAGGTTGGCCCCTGCGCCACCACCTGGCAAGTGAAATTGACACAGTATAACTATGAACTACGACACAAGCCAGAAGAAACCATGAAAGCTAATGCCCTTAGCCGCCATCCCGATTTTGACACAGGAAACCCTATGAATGAACATCTTATCGTTCTCCCCCTTAACCGATTCAAAGAAATGCCTAAAAGTGTTGCTAAAACATTAGGCATGTAAAGCAACTCCACCTCTGAGATCACCCTTGCAGTAGCAGGTTTGAAGGATAGCACCCTTGAAGAAAAGAACCTCGATGCCAGAGTAAAGCTATACCAGAACGAGCACTACCAGTCTTTATTAACTTGGAAGGATATGCATGGTTTATGCTTAGATGACCAGAACTACTATACCTATGAAAGGGGGACACCCTTGTTGTTGTGGAAAACAACAATCTTAGGAGGGGGGTACTTCACCATTTTCACACTTCTAAAACCGCTGGACACTCTGGAATCACAAAAACCATCTAACTAATACAGCCCCATTATTGGTAGCCCTACATGAAAGACTTTGTCACCACTTACGTGCAAGGATGTGTGACCTGCCAAATGAACAAAATAAACACTCATCTAACCCAATCACCCCTCTTCTCTATCACTAGCAGCAGCAACCTCCCTTTCCAAACAATTGCAGTAAACTTTATCACAAAGTTGCCCTTGTCCTATGGGAATGACACCATATTAATGATTACAGACCACAACATCTCAAAGGCCAGCATCTTCCTACCTTGTAAAGAAACAATCAATGCAGTTGGCATTGCTGAACTATACACCACATACATCTTCCCTCATTACAGGATACCCTTAAAAGTCATCAGGGATAGAGACCCCTACTTCGACTCTATATTCACCACTGACCTTTGTAAACTGTTAGGAATCCGCCAGAATATAAGCACCGCCTATCATCCACAAACTGATGGTCAGTCTAAAAGAACAAACCAGTCACTTGGAACATACCTCCGACTGTACTGTGATACCCAGCAACATGAATGGGCAAAGCTACTGCCAATGGCACAATATATGAGGAATTTGTGGCCAAGTAGCACAACAAAACAGATCCCCTTTAATACTCTCATCGGCTACACCCCACTAGTGCACCAGCCCACCCATAGCAGTACTATCCCTGGCTTACAGCAACATCTTGAGAAAATAAAAGAGTCTAGAACAGTGGCCTTAGAAGCCCTTCAAAAGTCGCAGGAATGTCATGAACAGCACCCTCAGAAATATAAGGAATTCCAGATTAGAGATAACATATGTGTTACCGCCAAAGACGGCAACCCGTAAAGCTAAGACTCAAGAGCTACTTGTTGCGCAAGTAGAGTCGCGTGAAGGTGAGCAGGAGAGCAAGGGAAAGGAAAAGGGGACTCCTAGAGGTATCTGCCTTAGAGTGATCATGCTTGAAGGCCCTTAGGAGTGAGAGTATAACCCGTGTGGATTAACAGGAGACTCTACTTAGAGAGTCCTATAGAAATACAGGGACTACTTATACCACCGTACATGCTAGGCAGTATAGTACAGACGAGACAATAGAGACAATAGTCCGCGCTTCAGAGAATACAGGACAATAGGTATGGGAATAATAGGAGACGAGAACAATAGTGAGTACGAACAATAGCCGTTGCTCAATGATGAGCCGGGTACGTACAACAATAATGAGGCCGAACAATAGGTGTTCACCTGCTGACCCAAAGCGCAGGGATTAGGGGAGGGGAAGGGGACGAGAGGGAGACTCCATAGCTGCTTTCCAATCAGAAGAGAAGCGACGCCAATAAGAACGTACGGGTTTTACAGGGGGCCAGCTACTAGAGCCATCACAGAAACACAAGTCATGGATGAAACAGGCATCGTATGGGTCACAGCGCCACTCGGGCGCGCAGTCACAGTGGTCACCTAACTGAGGCAGTTCTCCCGCGTGCCTAGGCGGTAACAATATGGCTGGAAGGAATAAACCTGAAACGAATAGAAGGAACCCTGAAATTATTACTAAGGCAGTACAGACCCTTTAGGGTAGCCACCAAAATCTCTTATGTTGCTGATCACCTCACCCTCCCTGAAACATGGAAAATTCACAATGTCTTTCATGCATCCCTCCTAACACCATACAAAGAAACACCTAAACATAGCCCAAACTTCTTGAAACCACCCCCAGATACTGTATTATCAATGATACCCCAGAATAGGAAGTTGAAACAATTCTAAAACACTATACCTTTGGCCGATAGAAAAAGAAGCAATACCTCGTAAGATGGAAGGGCTACTTGCTAGCACATAACTCATGGGTTAATGCTGAGGACTTACATGCTAAAGACCTTGTTTTAGAATACAAAGCCTGCCTGATGCCCCTTATAAGTGGCTCGACTGTTGAGACAACAGCAATAGCAGCACACTCCTCCTCCACCCTCAGTACTGGCAGCCTACAACCTGCTTATCGCTTCCACTCAAATAGATCACCCATCCCATCTCCTTCTCCCTCTCCCGAGCCTTATAACTACCCAGGCAAACCAGCCAGTCCTGAAGTCAACTGCTTCTCCCACCCCTGCTGCAGCCCCTTCCCTTTTGAACTTCCCCATAAAGCCCCCTTTCCCTTTATGTTATACGATGATGAGACCGGCCACTCCTACTTTAAGAGTGATGCTAACATAGAGCAATGGAACTCCCTGTATGCCCCCGATGCCTACTACTATAATGGGCACAAGAATAGCCCTTGCGACCCTACTATTGCCCAGCCTCCAGCAGCCCCCTTACCCTCCATTCCTAAGCACACTCTCATCAGATCTACCAATGACATGGATACATCCCCCGACCCCTCTATGACCTATCCTGCCCCTTGAGGCACTGATCTCCACCAGCTTGGCCCCTATGACTCCTATGGCTACCACTACTTTGTGGAAAAAGACTGCTACCTCCCAGAGCAGTGCTACCGGTGCTGGAATAAGAGAAGTGGAAAGAGGATTGCATGGTGCCCTAAGTGCATCTGAGAGACTAACCCTCCTGACCATGACGAAGGGTGGAGCCTCACCCTCAAGGCCTGCGTCCGCTATAGGGGGACTAACATCTATAGATTCGACTTCGCATGTCACGACTGCAAACCTGGAGACTCTAATATCTATATCCTCTGCGAGTGTGCCACCCTTTATGTGGATTAACTAGTGGCTGAGTGGTATCAGCCAATCTGAGAAGGAGATGGTGTTATGTTCTGATCCTACCTCTACCTTTTCTCTTACTGCCCCATCTGCTTACATACTTTCCTATAAGACTCCCGATACCTGGGACTGCATAACTGTTGTCTCCAACTTCCCTAATACCGTTCCTGCTCACCCTTTTGATATCCTCCCTTGTCTTGCTTCTGAGCCAGTTAATCTTAGCTCTCTATTATATTCTTGGCTATATTCCTCTCACCACTTCACTGAGTTCCACCCCTATTGTACTAACAGAAAAGCTACAGAGCTCCAGCTCACAGCCCAGCCTTATCAGACTCATGTACATACCTTGGAGCACTCTACCTTCTGTTACAAATGTGTCTGTCCTATTTACTATCCCTATGGTGGTAACAAACAAGATAAGTAGTTATCTAATTAGCTTACCTTATCTCTTTCATCTCCATGAATCTTCTATTGATCCCTCTTATTGACTTCTTTGTATTTCAGCTATACTTAGCCTACTATTGTTTCCTTATGTTTTAGCTTGCCTCTTATAGGCTCGCTATTGTTTCTGTTTTAGCACGAGGCTATGCCTCCCTCTGTATATAAGCCCCTCTTATTGGGCACTAAAGGCCTTAAGCCTAACTTGATCCCCAATCTAAGCTAGTTGCCTTCCCCCTTGTGATTCAGTTCTATGAAAGTGCCCTTAGTTGGCTGCAGACTGTGAGGCCCGCATTTCATCCTCTTCATTCTATTCTTATTGTGGAATCTGTCTCTGGCCTTAGGCTGAGTTAGCTCGAATAGTGACCCTGTCTGTCGCCCCTCTCATCTCCTTCATCCAAGCACCCTAAAGTGACTATGCTCGGGTATAGACTTGATCTAATATTATCCCCGTCACGTAGTGGACCTCTGTTCTCTACAAATGTTCCATCCCCTGTCTCTACCTTGAGTGACTTTGTCATGTCTACGTTAGACTACCTTGTGTCCAGCCTGGAGTGTAATAAGACATATTGTGGTCATGTGGCGTGATAGCTAATGCATCATAGCTGTGTGGCATGACAGTAGACATATTTCAGTCATGTAGCATGATGGCCAATACATTGTGGTCATGTGGTGTGGCGGTAGTCACGTTGCAGTTGTGTAGTGTGACAGCGGACATGTGGTGGTCCAGTATTCTCATGCCAGTCCAGTTGGTACTGCTAAGGACTTATCATCTCAAACAACTAAGTCAAAGTATCATATAATGGGTCAGGTGATTCGGGTCATTTGCAAGATCACATGATATATTCTAGGGTTTCAGGTTATATAATAGATCAGATGACTTGGTTACATGATCTTAGTCTGAGTAACATGGTCTGCTTTCTAAATGGGAAGGTCGGGTTTCTCACACCTTAGCTAAGCACAAAGTGCATCACTCAAGGGTTAGGGTAAAAGGTCAAAGAGCATAAGAGATTCTAGAGCATAGGCTCTAGGGTGTGTCTCTTACCTGAGGGTCTTAGGGGTTTATAAGGAGGCACTAGGACTAAGGGGAGTTCTTAAGACAACCTGATATTACAAGGAAGTCAAGCTTAAGGCTTAACTAAGGAATAGGAAGGTCTTATATAGTATATAGGATGCCAGTCTATATAAGCATTGCTAGAATCTACTGTAGAGTAGAGAAACTAGCCAGAACACATCAGAAGCGTACAGAACAAGCCGAAAGGTAAGGGAACATAGGGGAACCTACTATGGTAGGTACTGGAAAGGGAAGGAAACACATAGAAGGAGCCAGAAGTATACAGAAGTATCTAGTTACTACTAGGGGTAAGTAGCTAGATATAAGGTCACTAATCAAGAAAGAAGAATCGGCAGTCTGGTAGTGAAAATGTCAGTCCAAATACCTGGTCACAGCAACCTGGCTGTGATACTGAAGGTGAAAATGAAACCCACTGTGCACAATTTCTGTTTTCTAACCCTACATGAAACCGAACCCCAACCAGAGAAGATTAGGGTTACAACCTAACACTCTGCGTAAAGGGGAGTGGAGGTAAACATGCAGGGTGAAGGGGAAAGACAATGCCTCATGCACCATGCATGATATTGTGATATGAGATGCTAGCATTGCACCCTAGAGGATGAGCATGTAGAATGTGTTAAAGATGGATCTAAATCTGTCAAATATTATAATGCCAAGATGAGAAATATACTCACCTCGTGCAATTACCATTTCCTCCCAACCCAAATCAAACCCAAGCGGAAGAAGTCATGGTCACACCCGATGCTCTGCACAAAGGGGGGGCAATATAGAGACATGTGGTGCATAGAGTAGCATAGGTGGCGGCCTGCCTATGATGCCAGTGCCATATCCGAGGGCAGACAAGATAATGACTCATTGAGTCCTTGAAGAATACTAAAGAGAAAACAAGAAATCAGTAAAACAGAAAGAGAAAGCGATGCACCACATAGAACCAGTGATGGCAGCAGTGACCCGCTCAACCCCACTAAAGTGACGCTTGAGCTTAACTGGCTCAGCCACCTGCCTACAAATGACTGTGTTATCACAAACATCTTCTGTCTTGCCAACCACTTGCCTTGCCCTGTTCTTACTCTGTATGTAGCAGTGTTATCACACCTGTCACAGCACGTTATAGAGGCATCACAGCCTCTAATTCTAACACCCCACCACCACAGATCACCACCACTGCCAACTGCCCTCAGATCGACACCTATGCCCACCTTTCTTCCTCCTTGTCTGCCACCACTGACTTTAGATTGACAGTGCTATCACTCCCATACCACACCCCACTGCCCTCTCAAATCAACACCCCTGCTTGCCTTTGTCTCAAGGCTGCTCTCTTCAATGCTCGCTGGCGCTTACACACGCAACTATTGTCCCAGGCACATGGCACATCAGCGGGTACCAAGCAGATCCGTGTCTTTTGTGGCAGACATGCTATGACAGTCCTACACTGTGCTCTAGCATGGGCGGAGGCCCTCACCAATATACGCTTGGCAGTGCATGCCAATGCTAAGTCTTATGGTCAAGGTGCGCATTGCTATTGGCAAATGCATGGAGAAGGGCCAGGCCATTGTCATGCTCGAGAGCATGAAGATGGAGATGGCATTGCAAGTGCTAGCGGATGGTATCATCAAGGCTATTAGGTATGTTAAGGATAAAATGGTAGAAGAGGATGGGGAGTTGGTAGACATCGAGGAGAGTGAAGAGTAGGCCATGATTAGGTTAGAGTGTTCTCAATATGTTGTATTCTCCCAGCAAAGATGGTCTACTATATACTTATGCTAGTAAGTCTATACCGAACAGCTGAACAACCCAATACCATAAGAGGATGAAGATTACTTCCGGTCAGTCAACCACTATAGCGTCCTGCCATTTCTTACACCATTTTTTTAGCCATGCCTTGCGCAACTCACATTAGATAGCTATAGCAATTGGCTAAGGAACTGTGTTTCTGATTTGCTGATGCATCTGGTGGGGGAGGAAAACACTTCGTTATATGCAAAGGAGAGAAGAAATAACCTTGGAAGGTGTGTTGGATGTACTATAACAACATTGTTATTGATAAAGTGGAAGACAAATGAGTCTGGAAATCCTTATAAGCATGCCAATTTGCAAACAGTGACCATATAATGGCACCATAGAACTAGTTCAGCACCAATGAGGGGTGGTGTTATATGATGATAACATATATACAGGTTCAATACATTCAATATGCGAGACTGTTTAGCTGTCGGCTCGACATTCACAATCGTTATCTAAAAGATGAAGCTTTTATCCAACCTCTCATACAGTCCTTGAGGGTGAGGGGTTTAAAATAAAACGAATGTCAGCATCGCACCTCTTTTGGTAAAGTTCTGAGTCTGGCTTGCACCTGGCTAAACACCTTCCTTATGATTGCAGATGCCAGATTGGAGAACTGCCACTGCAAGTGTTCCTTTTCCAGTGCTAGGGTAAGGTAAATTCTTCAGCAGATAGACAGATATGGAAAGGCCAGCATGGAAAATGGCATATGCACAACTTCTACCTAGGCAGTTAGAGGAATATTAACAACACTAAAAGCCATAAAGAGCCCAGATCAATCAGCATCTATGCAACTATATTTCCCGTGTGCTGGAAGAGTATATGATTCCACTGTCATAGCCTTTAATGTCTAGGTGAAATGCTGTAGATCCTCCATCTGGTTCTTATGGCACTATGCCTGGGATGTTGTACATAGTGCATTGTGGTACCACACAGTGCTACTGAAACTGACATATGGCTTCTCTTCGTCACACTTGAACGTAGGAATGTGCACTATGCGCTGACATGCTTCATTTTGTTTCTGCACTGGCAGATGACTCAGACTCAGGTTGATTCTGGAATATGTTTTTTTTATTTGCAAGAGATCATCTGAGAGGCAATGCAAGAGAGAACATTGAGAATGGGAGGACTTACACCAATTAAACTGAGGAAGATTGCTAATAGCGTCATCTATTATAACAAACTTGAATGATGTGGTGCCCGCCTCAGTGCACACAGGCCACACGATATCATCGTTCAGGAAATGGATCTCTGGCCTATGCATCTAAGAAAAGTTGTGTGTCAGTTTCAGGGCTGCGAATAAGGGATACCCTCGCTGTGCCCTAAAAAGACAGAACATACACAAGTTTGCAGGGTGCCTTAGTGAGCAACCCACAGCAAGCAGAACCAAATCTAATAACTACATTTTACGCAATATAATGTAAATGTTTGGGTTATAGCAAACGACAATGGGGTCACAGTAGAGGGAGCATAATATACTTCATGGCAAACATGGCGTGTACGAGGAACTTGAGCCTGCCCATACCGATCCTGCCTATCGTTCAGTATTTATTCACCTGAATCACATTGAGATTATAGCTCAAGAATCCACACACATTCTTAAAGATGCTATACTTTGGCTACAGAAAGTTGACCTAGGAGAGGAGATTCAGGATCAAGTTGCTCTTGATACCATTCGCCTTCTAGAATGTGTCTAACTGAGAGTGAGGCTAGCTGATGGGTTCCTCTTGGGTGTCAGAAGGCAAGATTAGTAAGGTAGAGCCTGGTAGACACACACTAGGAAAAGCCAGCTATAATTACATCAATGTCGCCTAGTTGTGGGGGCAGCAGCAGCCTTGAGTTGTTATATATACCCTTTGGTACCTCATCCTCCTTGAGGACACCATGACACAATTTTACAGCATACTGCACTAACTCATTCACACACTAGTTATACACAATTGTATTGGGTGAGTTGCGCCTAAAAAAAGACCTCACTGTTAGACACGCAGCCATATAAGTCCCCAGATTCACCTCAGGGTAATCCCTTGGGTGCATACCTGAATGTTCACACTACACTCAGAGAAATCTCAACAGCATGTGTTATCCTCATGCTATCTGTTACATTCTCTATGCCCAGGCTCATTATGCTGGCACCTGCAAAGATATCAAATGCCCTGAGCTTCTGAGTCTGTGCTTCATCAGCAAATGTTAAGGTGTTGCCAATGTGTGCCTGGAGTGCATACACACAGATTTTGCATCCAACCACCACATTCTCTGTAAGCACCTTATGCTCATTTCATGATGCAGGCAAATGCTAGGAGAAATAATACAGGTAGTAAAAGTATTCTTCCCTAAGGGTGGTCCACAGATTTATGTTGAAGATGAGATTTTTGTGCAAGATGTAGCATGGAGCTAGTAGATCGTCTAGAGGCACATCTGTCATCTCATCCATAAAGAACAAGTGATGCTAACAAAAGAAGAAGAAAGATTTGGGTCAAGTGGCAGAGGAAGAAAAGAAAGACATACTTCATCTCTGAGTTCATCAGCTGGCAGCAAATTCATGAGATCTGATATATGTCTAAGAAGCTGCACATTGACCCAGATTGGATCCCTGGAATAAGTACACATAAGCTGAACAATACACACGGGCCCCT
>Ga0210393_10003174_pt1 | contig 13268 bp, 10 predicted proteins | sample IncBWC27OmetaG_FD_160068 | JGI IMG/M metagenome (GOLD analysis project Ga0210393, IMG submission 160068) | Forest soil microbial communities from Barre Woods Harvard Forest LTER site, Petersham, Massachusetts, United States - Inc-BW-C-27-O ... | reverse complement strand
CCAAGCGCCAGGCAGAGCAACCTCTCCTGCAACCTGCAGATTTTTAAGCACATGGGTATAACCCGCTAAGACGTCCCCTAGTCCCGGCAGATCTCCGGCGGCCGTTTCGGCCAGAACCAATCCCCCTGTGTAGCCGCTCGACCGTGCGCCAACCGATTCAGCTTCAAAGACCGCCACGGTCTTGCTCGGATCCAAGCGTCGCAGCTCAGCGGCTGCCGACAAACCTGTAAACCCGGCTCCGACCACGGCGAAATCCACACTCCCGGGCAAGGAAGTCGCTCGCGGGTGAAAGTCGATTTTCCAAGGCGGCTGTCCCCAGTGAAGTTGCTTGGGTCCATTTGTCATACTTTGCCCCAAAATGCGGCCCTAATAATACGTACTGCGGGGACGTTTGCCTATGCGCTTCACATGTCACTTCATGACCTTCTCGAGCACAGAAGCGTTCAGACACCGCCGATCGTTCGAAATTCCTACGCGAGTAGCGTTAGAGCCTTTAGTCTCTAATATAGGGTCTTAGGACCCTGCGCGACTACACGCTCTTGGGGAGGTCCGCAGACCTCTAAGTTTGGCGACGCTCGTCCTCTTTACTATCCCCGCGGTGGGAGTAGATTTGGTATGACGGATGGGTGTCGTACTTTTGATTGTTTCCCATACGCAGGTGGGAGGTACAGATGTTCGCGCGTTCAAGTCCATCGAGCCGGGTCGCGGAACGAAGAACAGCATTGCGCTACCCGTTGCGGCTTCCTGTCGTGTTTTCCTGGCAGGATGACGCCGGCCATGTGCAAGGATGCGACGGTTACTGCCGGGATCTGGGCAGTCGCGGTATCTATGTGCAGGCGGAGTTTGTGCCGCCGCTAGGCGTGTCTGTCGAGATGAATGTTTTCCTGCCCAGGCCCGAGCATTCGGCCCGCCCGTCAGAAATCCATGCGATAGGGAGGGTCGTCCGATCGGAATGTCGAGTCACAGGATCTGATAGCTGCGGGTTCGCCGCGATGAACCACACGACGCACCTACGTGAGACTCGTGCGCAGAAGGCCGACCAGGAATATTCCACCATCGATGAACTCCGAATGGAGGAAACGGGTGAGGACGGCGGGAGGGCAAGTGGTGAATAAGGAGACCCAGGGCCGAACCAAAGAGCCGCAAAACATTGAGGGCTCAGCATGGATTCCTGTCAATAGTACGGCGGGGCCGCTTGGATGGGCTAGGCGTACCTCCTTTCCTGCCCGGTACTTCGGTACTGCGATTGAGGAACGTGAGGCCCATTGGCCGAAAGGACAGGTCATGGCAGAGTTGTTGAGTCACACCACCGTGTCACCTGTAGACGTGTGCAATGTCCAGTTGTCTGGATCTTATTGAGGATGCAGTCGATTCTGGCGCTCGCAACAGAAGGCGCGCTGACGGGTTGGATGAGTTTGAGAGACAGATGTGACTCAAAGGGCGGTAGCTTGTCTCAACAATGCGGATCGGACAGATATTAGGATGAGAGAATCCGAAATTGGCCGAGCAGACAGGAACATTGGGCTCTCAGGGGAAAATGACCTCGATGCTGCGGTCCGGCGAACCGATCCGGAAGAAGTTGAACCGGGACCGAGCGTTGAAGGTGACGCCACAATGGCTCTGCCACCTTGGTTTGCGCTGCGAGTCCGCCCGAACTACGAGAAACCAGTGGCTGCGGCGCTCCGAGGCAAAGGATTCCAAGAATTTCTCCCGTTGGTTCGTAGCCGTAGACAGTGGTCCGATCGGGTGAAGGTAATGGACCTCCCGCTCTTCCCGGGATACCTGTTCTGCCGTCTCAATCTCGAAGAGCGTATGCCGCTGCTGACGACGCCTGGGTTTTTGTATCTGGTGGGCGTCGGCAAGAATCCCGAGCCGGTGGATCAAAGCGAGATCGAGGCGATACAATCGGTACTGCGATCCGGACTGCCCGTTACACGGTGGGCGTCGCTGATGGTGGGCCAGAAGGTGCGATTGAAACACGGGCCATTGCGGGGATTGGAAGGGGTCCTGACGAAGATTGCAAATCAGCATCGTATCTACGTCTCGGTTACGCTTCTCAAGCGGTCGATCTCAGTGGAAGTGGCTCCCGAATGGATCCATCCATTGAATGCATCGAGTGAGTCGGAATCAAGCTCGAGCAACCCCGCTGAAACCGAAATTTCCTCCGGGCGGATCTAAAGACAGAGCAAGGGACCATGAGGACAGCAAGTGAAAATTGAAATGAATAAGGTGAAGTTCGGAGAGGAGGGTCGATGACTACTTTGAGAGGCTTCTCGATCGGCCTGGTGGTTCTCTTCCTAGCTGTGAGTGGCGACGGACAGGCGACCTCGCCAGCTGCAACGGATTCCCAAAAGGCGGGCTGCAACAGCCAGGTGCGCTCGACCTACCTGCTTGGTCCGGAGGACGAACTCCAAATCTCAGGCCCTGAGCTAGAGGAATTAACCACCAAGACCGTGCGCGTCGACGGTGAAGGCGACATTCAAGTGCCGTTGGTAGGCCGAGTGCACGTGGCGGGGTTGACGGTCCAGCAAGCCGAACAAGAATTGAACAAGAGATTGAGCACTTACATTCGGCATCCGCAGGCGGCTCTTGATGTTAAAGAGTTGCGCAGCCAGCCCGCCTCGGTACTGGGAGCGGTGAATAGTCCGGGTGTCCATCAGGTAGAAGGACACAAGACCCTGCTAGAGATGATCTCTATGGCTGGAGGGGTGCGGCCAGATGCGGGCTACAGTATCCGTATCACGCGGCAAGTGGAATGGGGATGCATACCCTTGGCTGGCGCGACGTTAGACGCTTCGGGACGGTTTAGCGTGGCCCAAGTTAATTACCAGGAGATTATGGAAGCAAAGACGCCGGAGGAGAACATTCAGATCTTCCCGCACGACGTCATCTCGGTGCCCAAAGCCGAATTGATCTACGTGACCGGCGACGTAAAGAAGTCGGGAGGCTTCATTCTCGGCGAAAAACAGACCATGTCGGTGCTGCAAGCAGTGTCCCTGGCGGAAGGGCTAGGGCCAGCACCCGACCCGAGGCATGCAAAGATTTTGCGCCTGTCCCCCGGAGCGGACCAACGCACGGAAATTCCAGTGGACTTGAAGAGCATCTTGCAAGGCAAGGGCGGAGACGTCCCCATGCAGGGCAACGACATTTTATTTATCCCCGACAGTACGGGCAAGAAGGTCGCTTTGCGTGTCGTCGAAGCAGCCATTTCCACTGGCACGGGTCTGGCGATTTATCGCCCGTAAGCGCCGTTTAAAAGAAACAGAGTGCGATCTCTAGGAAGATGTCCATTTTAGCCGCAGGGCGGAACGGCAGGTAATAAATGTCTAAGCATTTCGATCGAGTGAACAATCGGACGCGAGCCGTCCAACTCAGTACCTATACGGATAATCGCCCCACTGTGTATCGGACGGATGAACCCACGCAAGCAGATAACGGAGAGGGTCAGGGCTACGATAGCCTCCTCGGTTATTGGCATATCCTCGTCCGCAACAAAGTCACGTTGCTGTGCTTCGCCTTGGCGGGGCTCGCTATGGCAGTTTTGTTCAGCTTGCTGCAGACGCCTGTCTATCGGGCGCGCACCTCGCTAGAAATCCAGGACTTTAACTCGGAGTTCATGGATCTGAAGAACGTCGATCCAACCAATGCCGGTCCAGGCGCTGCCACAGACTCCTATTTCCAGACCCAGATTAAGATCTTGCAGAGTGATTCTCTGCTGGAACGTGTCGCCAATAAGATTGATCTGCAGCAAGAACGTCCGCGCAGCGGTTGGGGAGCGTTCTCAGACCACATCCAGCGGATGCTAGGTTTTGCGGAACCCAGCCAGGAAGTGAATAAAGACGAGTTCGTCGCGAAAGCCCGCGGCAACTTGACCGTGCGCGCTTCCGGCCAGACCCGCTTGGTAGAAGTGATGTACGACTCGGAGGATCCGAAGTTCGCGGCGCTATTTGCCAACACGCTGGTATCCGAATTCATCGAACAGAGCCAGGAAATGCGCTGGAAATCCAGCCAACGGACCGGTGAGTGGCTTACTGGTCATTTGAGCCAAATGAAGGCCGACCTGGAAAAATCCGAGGCGGCGCTCCAAGCGTACGCACGCCAATCCGGGTTGACCATGACGGAAAAGGAAAACGTCACCGAAGGCAGACTCAAGGAACTCCAGGATGAGTTGGATAAGGCGCAGGCCGACCGCGTCGACAAACAGGCAAAATTCGAAGAAGCAAAGAGCAAGCCGGCCGAGTCTCTCCCGGAAACAATCGACGACCCGATGCTACGCGAATACGGCATGAAGCTGACAGACTTGCATCGGCAATTCGTGGAACTGAGCGCAACACTGACGCCGGAGCATTACAAGGTTCAGCGTGTGCAGGCGCAGATCAACGAGTTGCAAAGCGCACTCGAGAAACAGCGCACGAACGTTCTTCGCCGCGTGGGCAACGAATATGCGGCGGCCGCGCGTCGCGAGAAATTGTTGCAGCAATCCTACATCGAGCAACAGAAGACCGTGGCCAATCAATCCGACAAGGCCATCCATTACGACACGCTGCGCCGTGAAGTAGACTCGAGCCGGCAACTGTACGACACGCTCCTTAATCGCGTTAAGCAAGCTTCGCTGGCATCCGCGATGCGCGCCAGCAATGTGCTGGTTGTCGACGAAGCTAAAGCTCCCTTTCTACCGGCAAAGCCGAACGTGCCGGTGAATTCGGCGCTGGGATTGTTCTGCGGCGTATTCCTGGGACTCGCTTTCGTAGTGTTCCGCACCCGCTTCGATCGCAGCATTCAAGCTCCCGGGGATTTGCAGGTCTACTTGAATCTTCCGGAACTCGGCGTCATTCCAATGGCTGAAGTCTGCGACACGCCTGCAGTACGCAGCCAACGGGCACTCGGACCTGCCGATCCCAGCGATTGCCTTGAACTGGTGACCTGGAAGCACAAACCGTCCGCGGTAGCGGAATCTTTCCGAGCCATGCTCACTTCCATTTTGCTACCGGGACAGAATTCCGAGGGCCCTCAGGTGATTGTGGTCACCAGCCCTGGCCCCGCTGAGGGCAAGACCACCGTTGCCAGTAATCTCAGCATTGCAATTGCAGAAATGGGACGCCGCGTGCTGTTGATCGACGGCGACTTGCGACAGCCGAAATTGCACAAGATCTTCGGGGCCGCAAACACACGTGGAGTGAGCGATGTTCTGCTGTCGGAGGCTCCGCTGGAAACGGTGCCCCTAAACCAGCTGGTAATCGAGACGCGGATCACCGGTGTGTCACTGCTTCCAAGCGGCACCCGCACCACGAACATCTCGCAACTGCTGCACTCACCACGGGTTGAAGCGCTCATGGCGCGAATGCGCACCGAATTCGACATGGTGATCATTGACGCTCCGCCGATGATGCACTTGGCCGATGCACGCCTCCTGGGAGGTCTTTCGGACGGAGTCGTTCTCGTCGTCCGCGCGGGCCACACCATGCGTGAGGCGGCCCTCATTGCAACCCAACGGCTATCCGAAGACGGCACGCGAATTCTCGGTACCGTCCTCAACAGCTGGGATCCACGCAAAACACCAGGCCGTACCTACGGCTACGGGTATGGCTACGGGTATGGCTACGGATATGGCCAGACCGCGGACGCCAAGCACCCTCCGACTCCCAACGCCTGACGCAAAGCAACCGCGTTTCGGGCCACAATTATGTCGTTCAATTGACCTTGCGAACCCCAGCAGATAGGTGATTCTCTACAAATGTTCTCTGCCAGAGTGCCCAGCCAGCAAATGCCTTGGACAAACAGAGGTAACCGGACGAGCGGTAGTCGCTTGGGAGCGGGCGGCCAGCTGCTCACGTCCACAGCGTTCGCGCTGTTGCTCTTGTTCGTGTTCGCGGTACCGCTGGAAAACGCGCTCATCCTACCAGGGGTAGGGACTTTTGGGCGATTGGTTGGTTTAGCGGCGTTTGCCGTCGGAATATTTTCAGTAATAGAAAAAGGCAAGCTGCGATCACCCCTGCCCGTACATCTCGTGATGCTGGCCTTTGTGATCTGGGCCGGTTTGACATACTTCTGGACGATGTCTCCCGACGATACAGTGGAAGAAGTTCTTAGCTACGTCCAGTTCCTCGCGATGGTGTGGCTAATCTGGGAACTGGCCCCGCTGCCCCGCCAACGAGTTAACTTGATGCAAGCGTATCTGCTTGGAACGGGCGTGTCCGCAATAGGAGCTCTGCTTCATGTCGGCGCAGCGGCTGCCGGCGGGCGCAATGCCACGTTCAACATGAACCCGAACGATATTGGATTGCGCCTTGCTTTGGGCATTCCGATGGCGTTGTATTTGGCGACCTCAGAAAAGCCGGACTTCCGGGTATGGCTCTACCGCCTGCACGTGATCTTGGCCGTTAGCGCATTGCTAATGACGGGTTCGCGAGGCGCGCTGATCGCGCTTTGCGGAGGTTTGCTGATAATCCCCCTGACGTTCCGTAAGTGGACGTTACGCCAGAAAGTGGTTATGGGCGTTGTCGTGGCTGCCGCGGCTTTTACCGCAATCGCTATGGTCCCGGCTTCTACTTGGGAGCGCATGGGCACTACGGGAACGGAAATCACCCAGGGAACGATGGATGCCCGCACGGTGATCTGGCGGGCCGGCATCGATATCTTCCTTGAGCATCCGTTCTTCGGGGTGGGAGCCGGCGCGTTTCAAACGGCCATCGAGCGCAACGTGGTGACCGCGTGGGTCGCGCACAATACCTTCCTATCGATTTTGGTGGAACAAGGTGTAGTCGGTTTTGCCGTGTTCGTCCTTTTGCTGGTGCTGCTAATTCACTCGGCATTGCAACTGCCCGTGCTGCGCCGCAGCTTGTGGTTGGCGATGTTGCTTACTTGGGGTTTGGGCGCTTCGGGAATGACTTGGGAGAACGAGAAACCGACGTGGCTGCTTTTTGGTTTGCTCGCCGCGGACGCAATGGCAGTTCAAGTGACTGCGGCGAAGAGGCATTTTGCCGCGCGCACCTTCCCGTCCGCCGCAGTGGCCCAGGCAGCACACAGCCCGGCGCGATCAAGGATGCTTCGCGAGTTGCATGTGAAGTTGCGAAAAGCTGGACTGGAAAAGCCGTCAACTTTGGAGCGCCAGTGAGTTCGGCACCCAATTCTATATCGTCCCCGGAGCCTGGTTTGGTGGGGTCAACGCCGTTCTCAAACGGCGAACGCCAGCAGGAACCGAGTGAAGGAAGCCAACAAGTGAATGCCGCTACTCCGGAATCGCCGGAACTGTCGGCCGCAGCGCGCGCGAGCGTTACAAAGAACCCGGTGCTGGGCGCCTCTCTTCGATGGAACTTCAGTTGGACCTTTGTTGGTAACGTCGTTTATTCCGCTTGCCAATGGGCAATGCTCGTCGTACTGGCCAAGATTGGAAATCCGGAAATGGTCGGGCAGTACGGACTGGCGATGGCGATCGCGACGCCCGTTCTGGCATTGTCGACCTTGCAGCTACGCGCGGTGCTGACCACCGACGTTCGCAAACGCGTCCATTTCGGTGAATATCTGGGCTTTCGGCTGCTGACGACGGTGCTGTCCTTAGTGGTGATTGGGAGCATCGCGCTGGTGATGCGTTATCCCGGACTCCTCGGCGGCTTGTTCACGGGGCGTGCGCATTATTCCAAGGACTCGACGTGGGTGATTCTGATTATCGGTGTTGCGCAAGCCCTGGAGATCGTCAGCGACCTCTATTATGCCCGGATGCAGCTCTATGAGCACATGGACCGCATCGCGAAGTCCATGATCGTCCGTGGGGCCTTGGGGCTTGCAGCGATGGGCGCGTGCATCTATCTGACCCGGAGCGTGATCTGGGGCGCGCTAGGACTGACACTGGCCCGGGCCCTGGTCACCTTGACGTACGATATTCGCAAACGCACACATGTTCTGCCTCGCGGCATCTCTGATGCAAAGCAAGTGAAAGAGGTCCTCGCGGCAGACAAAGAGTCGCTGCGCCCAATGTGGAATGCCGGCGTGCAAATGGAACTGCTGCGCACTTCCATCACACTGGGAGTGATTGCGATGCTGGTATCGCTGCTGCCCAACATTCCGCGTTATTTCATCGCCGGCTCACAAGGTGAACGGGCATTGGGCATCTTTACAGCAACTGCGTTCCTGGTATCGTCTGGCAACCTGATCGTCAACTCACTGGGACAGTCGGCCTTCGTACGCTTGGCGAAGTACTACGCCGAGGGAGATGTACGCGAGTTTAATTCCCTGCTGCTGAAGCTCGTGGGGATTGCCGCGGTGCTGGGCCTCGGCGGCATCGGGGTCGCTGTGCTGTTCGGTCGATTGCTGCTGACCTTGCTGTACCGCCCAGAATATGCGGAACACACGGACGTGCTTATCGCGATGATGGTGGGCGGAGCGGTGACCTACGTGGCGGGGTTGATGGGGTCGGCTGTGACGGCGGCGCGCTGTTTCGGCCGCCAGATCCCACTTCTCGTCACCGCGGTCGCAAGCGCTGCGATCGCTAGCAAAGTTCTGGTTCCCACACACGGGCTGCTGGGCGCGGCGTTTGCCGTGATCATCACGTCGACGGTGCTGTGTGCCGGAGAAATTGTGCTGCTATGGTCCGTGCTGAGGGACGCCAAACAGCCGGCAGCGGCAGAAGTTTGATTGCAGAGTTCGCCGTCGGAGCCGATGCAGACACCTCTTAGACGCTGCAAGGAAGGATAGGGGAAATCGTGAGCCAAAATCTACTCGAGCTCGAACGCCACTTCTCGTTCGGCGAGAACTGGGCGGAGTACGCCCAGAAGATTGACGAAAAAAGGATTGAGGAAGCGGAGAAATCCATCGTCCGTTTGGTCGGAAAAGAAGCGATCGAGGGACGAACGTTCCTCGATATCGGATGCGGATCGGGCCTGTTTTCTCTTGCTGCGGTGCGACTCGGAGCCCGACAGCATCTGGCCGTCGATCTCGATCCACAGTCAGTGGAAACCACGGGGATGACCTGTCGTGGCACGTACCGGGCGCAAATTGGGATTGCCGGCAGATCAGCGTGTACCACCTAGACCCATCTCCACCGTGGGAACCTTCGACGTAGTTTATTCCTTTGGCGTGCTACATCACACCGGGTGATGTACGAAACGATTATGCACGAATTGGGATTCGAGCCGGTTCGCTCCTTTGTAGATCCCTGCATCGGGCTACTGGGTGAGGGTTGCAACGAATATTCGTTCACAAGAAAGCCGGCCTCGAATTCCACTGAACAAAGAGCCAGCTGAGCTGAACCGTGGCGCATTTCCGGAGGTTTGGGCAGCCCCTCCGGACTAGGATCGACATTGAAAATTCTCTTTCTGGCAAGGCAACTGAACATCGGCGGCGCGGAACGTCAATTAGTTACTTTGGCGAACGAGCTCGCGGCTCGGGGTCACGAGATCGTCATCGCTTCGTACTATCCTGGCGGAGCGCTTGCGAAAAAACTGGACTCCAATCGCGTCCGCCTAATTTCACTCGAGAAGCGTTCGCGCTGGGACTTGCTAACGCTGTTCGTCAAGACCCTGAAGGTCGTGCGCGACGAACAACCGACCGTGTTGCATGGGTGGATGTATACCCAAAATATAGTCGCGACCCTGGCGAAAGTGTTCAATCCCAAAGTCAAGCTCATTTGGTGCGTGCGCAATTCGAACCTCGAACTAGTGATGGACTGGCCCGAGCGCGTCGCCGTCTGGTTACAGGCAAAGTTGTCTCGCTTCGCCGACCGGGTCGTCGTCAATTCCCTGGCGGGCTTGGAACAGGCTGTCGCTGACGGCCTTCCGCGCGAAAAGATGCTCTTCATTCCGAACGGGATCGACACCAACGTCTTCTATCCGAATCACGACGAACGCAGTCGCGTCCGCGCAGAATGGGGTATTGGCGAAGACCAGAAGGTAATCGGCAACGTCGCCCGATTCGACCCGATTAAGAATCATCCAATGTTCTTGAAAGCAGCGGCACGGATCGCCGCGCAGCGCCCGGACGTTCATTTTGTGTGCGTCGGCCACGGCAAGGCCTCGTATTTACAGCAGCTGAAAGAGCAAACTCGCGAACTCGGAATCGAGGATCGCGTTCGCTGGATCCAAGGGCATTCCGACGTACGAGGCGCTTACAATGCTATCGATGTTTTCTGCTCGTCATCGCTGAGCGAAGGATTTCCCAACGTTGTAGGGGAAGCGATGGCTTGCGGTCGGCACTGTGTGGTAACAGATGTGGGAGATTCGGCTCTGGTCGTGGGTGAAACGGGAACAGTTGTGCCGTCGGACGACGCCGAGAAGCTCGCGGAGGGACTCCTGGGAAAGCTTGGTCTCAAGACGCTGAACCCGCGCGCACGGCAACGCATCCTGGAAAATTTTGCCGTCACCCAACTCGGTGACAAAACCGAGCATGCGCTTTTGCAGTGTGTGGGTCGCGGAGGGCCGCTGCGTGCTTCGCCCGGCTTGGGGCGCGCAGAAAAGGTCGCACCGTCGCTGGACGCTTAGTCGCTGGAAGTCAGAAGAATAATTCTTATGTGCGGAATAACCGGGTTTCTAGATACGTCAGAAAGCAAAGGGCACGAAGAGCTGTGCGCAATCGCGCAGCGGATGGCTACGAGCTTGCGCCATCGAGGCCCGGAGGACGAGGGTGTCTGGGCCGATCCGGCGTGCGGGATCGCGTTCGGCCACCGGCGCTTGTCGATCATCGATCTTTCCTCGGCGGGCCACCAGCCGATGCATTCGTCGTGCGGGCGCTACGTCATTACCTATAACGGCGAGATTTACAATTTCAAAGCGTTGCGACATGAACTGGAATCATTGGGGCAAGCGTTCCGAGGGCATTCGGACACCGAAGTCATGTTGGCAGGCATCGCACATTGGGGCGTCGAAAACGCCATAAAGAAGTTCAACGGCATGTTTGCACTGGGACTTTGGGATCGTCAGGAGAAGACATTGTATCTGTCCCGCGATCGCGCGGGCGAAAAACCACTTTACTATGGCTGGGCAGGTAAGACGCTGCTATTCAGCTCTGAACTCAAGGCCTTGCATCATCACCCAGCGTTTCGCGCCGAGATTGACCGTGGAGCCCTGACGACTTACGCTCGTCACAACTACATTCCCGCGCCACACTCGATTTACAAGGGAATTTTCAAACTCACCCCAGGGACGCTTCTTACGATTCGCGGGTTTGGGGCTGACGCTTCGCCGAAGCCGTACTGGTCAGCCAAACGCGCCGCCGAAGATGGGCTTGGTCAACCATTTGAAGGGAGTGAAGCCGACGCTGTCAATCACCTGGACGCTTTGCTAAACGATGCCGTAAGCATGCGCATGGAGGCGGATGTTCCACTCGGGGCTTTCCTCTCTGGTGGGATCGATTCATCGCTTGTTGTCGCCATCATGCAGGCCAATAGCAGCCGACCTGTGAAGACATTCACGATCGGATTCGAAAACTCCGCGTTCAACGAAGCGGAATCGGCAAAGGCCGTCGCGAAATACCTGGGAACCGAGCACACGGAGTTGTATGTGACCCCCGCGGAAGCTATGGGTGTCATTCCCCTCCTCTCCACTCTGTACGACGAACCTTTCGCTGACTCGTCGCAGATTCCAACCTTCCTGGTCTCGCAACTCGCGAGACGCAAGGTTACGGTCAGCCTCTCGGGCGATGGAGGAGACGAACTCTTCGGTGGTTACGACACTTATCTCTGGGGGCGAAGGGTTCAGCAAAACATCGGCTGGATGCCCGGCCCCTTGAAGGCTGGGTTAGCAAAATCGCTGAATCCGTTGTCGCGATTCGACTGGAATGCGCTGCTGGGTGGAAGCCCATCGGTGCTTCCGCAAAACCTGAGGCGCCGGGACCTGAACCGGGTTTTGCAGAAGTTGGCAGGAATTCTGAACGTGAATCAACGCGAAGCGCTCTATCGGGTGCTCTGCTCATACTGGATGGATCCAGCTTCCGTCGTAGTGGGCGCAAAAGAACCTCTGACACCTCTCACCGATCCCAGTAGGCGGGCCCACATCGAGGATTTCATGCACGTCATGATGTACCTCGACACCTTAATGTACTTGCCTGACGATATCCTTGTGAAGGTCGATCGCGCATCGATGGGCGTCAGCCTGGAGTCTCGGGTTCCTTTGTTGGATCATCGGGTTATTGAGTTCGCCTGGAGACTGCCGCTGGCGATGAAGGTCAAAGGCAACACGGGAAAGCGCCCGCTCCGTCAGTTGCTCCATCGCTACGTTCCCAAGGAACTCGTCGACAGGCCAAAACGAGGGTTCAGCGTACCCATTCACGATTGGTTGCGGGGCCCGATGCGACCCTGGGCCGAGGACTTGTTGAACGAATCGCGCTTGAAGCAGGAAGGTTACTTCTTCCCCGCCCCAATTCGACAGAAATGGTTGGAGCACGTCAGCGGCCGCCGCAATTGGCACGCGCAGATGTGGGGCGTACTGATGTTCCAATCATGGCTGGAGCAGCACAAGAGCCTGGTCTCAGCCAAAGTAGAAGATGCGGCCGTTGCGGATACGCCAGGGTTGGGTATATCTTCCCGCATGGCTGGAGCGGGATCCATTCAGCCGAGTATCACGTGAGTTTCACAGACGCATGTTTTATCCGTTTCACCCTCTCCGGATGCTGGGCAGTTGACTAAAAAGGCAGGGCTCGAACATGGGTGTCAAGTTCTTGCTGCGGTTCGATGATATGTGCCCGACGATTAATTGGGACGTCTGGCAGAAACTTGAAGACATCATGGTTGAAGAGGATGTCCGGCCGATTCTTTCGGTCATCCCCGACAATCAGGATCCCGTTCTTCACGAATGTGAACCAAATGAGCGCTTCTGGGAGCGCGTAAGGGCGTGGCAAGCACGCGGCTGGACGATCGGTCTGCACGGATATCAACATCGCTATGTCACCAAAAACTCAGGCATCATCGGGTTGAAGCCCTATAGCGAGTTTGCCGGCGTTCCCCGGGAAGAGCAGCAGGTCAAATTGAAGCAGGCACTCGATATCTTCGCCCGTGAGGGCGTACGCGCGGATTGTTGGGTCGCACCGGCACATTCATTCGATGAGAATACCGTTTCGACTCTCATTGGTTTGGGTGTTCGCACAATCAGCGACGGATTGGCCCTTTATCCCCACCGCGACTCTCAGAATGTGATGTGGGTTCCGCAACAACTGTGGAGATTCCGCGCTGTGCCTTTCGGCGTATGGACGGTTTGCATTCACTCGACGGACGATCTTTATCTCAATTCCGAGCACTTCCGGCGATGCCTCCGGAAACATATGCACTCGATCACGAATCTACA
>Ga0210393_10003172_pt1 | contig 13271 bp, 8 predicted proteins | sample IncBWC27OmetaG_FD_160068 | JGI IMG/M metagenome (GOLD analysis project Ga0210393, IMG submission 160068) | Forest soil microbial communities from Barre Woods Harvard Forest LTER site, Petersham, Massachusetts, United States - Inc-BW-C-27-O ... | reverse complement strand
CCGGCTTTCGAATCGGTACCGGACATGTTGAATCCGCCGAAGGGGTGGGCGCCGACCATGGCGCCGGTGCACTTGCGATTGATATACAAGTTGCCAACGTGGAATTCGCGGACGGCGCGATCGATTTTGTCTTGTGAACTGGTATACACCGCGCCAGTCAGCCCGAACTCGGTGTCGTTGGCAATCTCCAGAGCATGCTCGAAGTTCTTCGACTTGATCACCGCCAGCACCGGACCAAAGATTTCTTCCTGCTCGAGCTTCGACTTGGGTTTAATGTCAGCAATCACGGTAGGCTGGATGAAGTAGCCTTCCCCCTCGTTCTTGGCGGAACCGCCGCCGGTGATCAGGCGTCCGTCTTTCTTGCCGTACTCGATGTATTCGAGGATCGACTTCATGGAGCCTTCGTTAATCACCGCACCCATATTCGGGTTTTCGGTCGGATCGCCGACGGTGATCTTTTCCACGCGAGCTTTAAGTTGATCCAGGAACTTGTCGTAGATGCGCTCGTCAACGATGGCGCGAGAGCAGGCTGAACACTTCTGGCCCTGGAAGCCGAATGCGGCTTGGGCGACGCCCTCGACCGCAGCGTCAAAATCACCATCGGCATCGACGATGATCGCATCTTTACCACCCATTTCGAGGACCGTGCGCTTGATCCACAGCTGGCCGGGAACCGTCTCGGCGGCGCGCTTGTGGATGTCGAGGCCAACCTCGCGCGAACCGGTAAAAGCGATGTAGCGCGTCTTGGGATGCGCAACCACAGCGTTACCAAAGCTCGCGCCAGCGCCGGGACAGAAGTTGACTACACCATCGGGAATGCCGGCCTCTTCGACAAGCTCAATGAACTTTGCTGCGATGGTAGGCGAATCGCTCGATGGTTTCAGAATGACGGTATTGCCCGACACGACCGAAGCCATCGTCATCCCGGCCATAATCGCGCAGGGGAAATTCCACGGCGGAATCACGGCGCCCACGCCCAACGGAATGTAGAGCAGAGAATCGTGCTCGCCCGGCATTTGTACGTCGGGCTTCACCGTCGCGAGCCGCAACGCTTCGCGACTGTAGTACTCGCAGAAGTCGATGGTCTCGGCGATGTCGGCATCGGCCTCCGCCCAGTTCTTGCTCACTTCAAACACCAGCAAGGCACAGAACTCGAATTTGCGTTCCCGCAGCAGGTCGGCAACGTGGAACAGCAGGCTGGCACGCTCCTCGACCGAGGTACGGCTCCAGTGTTCAAACGCGCTTAGCGCCGCCTCCATGGCCGGTTCGACGTGCTCCTTGCCTGCCTTTTGGTGCAGGCCGACGATTTGCGATGGCTTGGCCGGGTTCAGCGATTTGATTTTGTCCTGCGTCTTGATGCGCTTGCCGCCGATGATGAGGTCATACTCGCGGCCAAGCTGGCCACGAACTTTCTCGATGGCCGCACGCATCTTGCGCGCGTTCTCTTCCTTGCTGAAATCGGTTAACGGCTCATTGACGAACGGGCCTTGATGAAGGCGCATCTGCGGTTGTGTGGGAGCTTCAACGGTTGCCATAAGAGCACCTCAAAAGATATATGGATGCTGCGCGGAGGGGCGCGGAACCATAATTGTAGCACCGGCATTCACGAATATGAGGGCGCATCACAGTCGAGCGTTGCTCGACTGAACAGCCGGGGGCGGCTGTCCCTACGTCTGTGTTGCAACTATTGGATTTTTCGGTTGGTGAGGGCTTTCAATTCTTCCACGATTTGCTCCAACCTGCCGCGACGCTGGGCGTGATTTTGCTGGGCGGGCAAGGTTCGTCTCTGCTGGGAATATTGCTCGTTGAGTCTCTGAATGTCACTGATCTCGGCCTTCAGTAGCTGGACACGATTAAGAATGGCTTCTCTTCCATTTAGCAGCATGCATTTATTTTACCTTAGTTCGGGAAGATGCGCTCGCCTTGTTGGGGTGACTTGGGATGTCTGTAGACGAGGTGGGCCGAGACGTTCCAACAGGAATGACAAATTACGGCACTTTCACCGACTCGTGGCTCTCCGTGGTCTGGAAACTCATTTTGGCGGTGCGTTCGAGCTTGTCCCAAGCGAAACGCTGGCCTTCGATAGCACGCTTCACCGTCTTGAATAGCACGACCGAAAATAACTGCCGGTAAGCGAAACGTTGCAGCCATACCTGGCTGAGCAGCCAGCCGTCTTCACGCGCTTCGGGCTGGCGGCGCTCAAGGGCAAACGCGATGGCGGACGTTATGAAATCAATAATCAGAAAAGCCGCAAAGAACAACACGAGCCGCTGGATGTCGGTCGAATCAGTGGAGTCCGGATGAAAATGTTTTTGAATGAAATACCAGATTGCGCCCACGGCAAACATCAGGTCGATAAAGGGAGAGACCAGCGGCAACAAGATCTGGAAGATGACAATATTCGGCAGCGCCACCCAGCCCAGAACTCCCTTGCGGGCAAACACGGCACGATGTTTCCAGACCGATTGCAGAATCCCGAAAGACCAGCGGAAGCGTTGACGCATCAGGCCATTGGCATTGATGGGCGCCTCAGTGTAGGCCAGGGCTAAGTCCTCATACTCCACCCGGTAACCATTGCGCAACAGTGCCATGGTCAGATCGGCGTCTTCGGCAACCGTGTCAGTGTGATATCCACCGGCTTCGCGGACCGCGGATGTGCGCCATGCTCCGATCGCTCCAGGCACCACACTCACGGCTCCCAGAACATTCAATGCTCTCCGCTCGAAGTTCTGGCTGGTGATGTACTCGAGAGCTTGCCAGCGGGTCCATAGGTTCACGCGATTGCCAACCTTGGCGTTTCCCGCAACGGCGGCGACTTTGGGATAAGGAAATGAGGAACAAGCCGTGAAATCGCATTGCGCGCAATCACGGTGTCAGCGTCGATGCCAACGAAGATTTCCTGATCGCGCAGGTGTTCGAGCCCGAAGTTGAGGGCTTCGGCCTTGCCGGAATTCGGCTTGGTCAAGATAAGCACCCGTCCGGAGGCTTCTTCTTCCACAAACGCCCGGCGCGCGACTTCCAGCGTGTTGTCGCTGGAACCGTCGTCGATTACGATCACGTGCAGGCCGGGATAATCCGACGCCAGCACAGCGCGCACTGTACGCTCAATCACTTTCTCTTCGTTGTAGGCTGGAATCAGAACGGCGACCGCAGGTTTGTAGGACGCCGCCTGGTCCGGTGTTCCGTAGTGTTGCTGCCGCAGGCGATCAAAAATCGCGAAAGCTCCGACGAACAGCAAGCGTCCAGTCATCAGCAGGTCGCCGAGAAAGAAGATCCACACGATGGCATGGGTGCTGAAATCCCAAATTGCAAAGCCCATCCAGTCCAAACGCGCAGCCCAGCGTTCATCGGTAGGAATCGCGGGCATAACATCGGCCTTGGTCTTGCCAATCAGTTCGTGGAGCGGGACGATCTCATCCCCTTTCGCGCGCACTCCCTGAATAATCATGGGCAAAGCGCGAACCGTTTCTCTGCGATCACCTCCGCCATCGTGCAACAGAATCACGCTTCCGCAGAGCCGGTCCTTGGGATCACAGGGTGGGATGTGTGCGAGCACGTCAGTCGTAATCTGCTCGGCCGAGTGGCGCGGGTTGTCCTTCCAGTCATTGGGATCGATCTTGTTCCCTACGCTGATGTAACCCATGTCTTGAACCACTTCGAGCGGCCGGACTTGGTCTTCGGTATCGGGCTCCTGATCGATGGAATACGGCGGACGGAAAAGGATGGTGTGGATTCCGAGACGGCTGGCGAAGAGCTGCTCGGTGAGATTCAACTCCACTTTCATGTAGCTGCGCGAAATGTTGCTGATGTCCGGGTGAGTGAAGGTATGATTCCCGATCTCATTGCCTTCCCGATAAATGCGAGACGTAACGCTGCCGAAATCCTTGGCCTCAAGCCCGATCAGAAAGAACGTGGCTGACGCGTTCTCTCGCTTCAGTACGTCGAGGATCTTCGGGGTCCACGTCGGATCAGGGCCGTCATCAAAGGTGATCGCAACAGCTTTCGGATTGTAGCCGTAGCGGGCCACACGGTAAGGTTCCGGCAGCGGATCGATGGTTTCATCTTCGATTAATCCCGAGGCGGGGTCTACGGTGATCTCACGCTTTCCATTAGCCGGACGCGCTTCGATTCGCAGAACTTCACCCTGCCCTTCCATGTCCACATCCTGGCCGGGAAGAACATCCTTCAACTTATCGGGCGCGCCGGAGTCGCCGGGGACATCCCAAACCCGCCACAGAGCGCGATCTTCAGCGCCCAAACGCCAGAGCGCGAAAGTCTCAATTCCCAACTGCTGCGCCGCGCGCATTTCGTTGAGCGCGGTGACCGCATCCAGGAACCAGATGTCGTGCCGGCGATTCTGCTCGTCCATGTAGCTGAAGTGCGGATTACTGCTGTCGCCGTCGAAATCCACATCTTCTTCCGAATCGCGCGCGGCCAGCCAGGCTTCCTGCACTGAAACGTTGGTGTCGCGTACATCAGGCGGCAGTTTTCCGTGCTTCGGCTTGCGTACCCAGTCATAACCGTAGTTGCCGATGGCGCAGATCAGCTTGTCCAAAGGAACCACTTTGCGCGCGTATTCCAGGTTCGCCACAAACCAGTCCTGAGATGCGACCGGACCCGGAGTGCCCTCGGGATAGTGCTCGTCATAATTCATGAGCACCACGCCATCCACCCGGCTGGCCACGGCGGGATAATTGAAGTCCTCATTATGAGGAGGCACACTGACGTACAGCTTCATGCCGTTGGCATGAAGATCACCGCCGAGCTCCTGCAGCAAGGCCATATAGCCCGATTGGGCTTCCGGAGGAATCTCTTCGAAGTCCACCATGAGGCCGTGGTATTTGTCGGTGGCGAGAAACGTAGCCACCTGCTGCCGGAAACGCGCGCGCCCTCCTGAATCATTCAAGAAGGACGTAATATCGACCCAATTCACGCCGTCGGAATTGTTCACCATGGGGAACACTTCCATGCCCGTATTTTCAGACTTCAGGAATGGCATGACCTTTTCGTCCACGGGATGGATAGTCGAATCCTGAATCACATCGAAGTATTTATTGGTCTGGTCATCGACACCCTGCAAATGGCCATCCGGGGTCAAAACGTGAAGCCAGTCGGGATAGAGCAGATCAACCTGGCGGGCATATTCACGAAGTGAGGCGAAGCTGGCGGCGTCCCACGGGGCATAGAAAGCAGCGCGAACGCCTTGATCGGAATTGAGCTTCAGCAGAGAAGGATTGGCCTTGGTTTTCCCCAGCCCTCGTAGCACGGCCTGCTTACGCCGCTTTTCTCTAGCTTTCTCTTTTTCATTTTCCTTTAGCGCATGATAGGGTTTTTTCTGCGCTTGCCAAATCAACTCCGGCAGTTGCTCGCCCCGCAATGCGTTATAGATGAAGAAAATAACCAGCAGCATGACGCTGATGCCAAGCACGTCAAACAGCCTTCGCAGTCGCTTCCAACGGGCTTGTCGGGGATCGTAAAAAACTGGTTGCGCCATGGGTGAGTTAAATCCATCCTAAGCTGAAGGGAAATCAGGGTCAAACCTTGAAGTACAACAGCTTCAGGCTTCAGGCTTCTGGCTGCTAGCTTCTAGCTTAGATCTTGCGCTCATGCCCGGAGCCTGAAGCATTCTGCTATATTGCCTCGTGCGCGAACTGCTGCGCAAACATTCCCGCTTCTTTCTGATCGCGACCATTGCCGCAGTCGCGCTGCGCCTTCTGTTCATTTTTCGGTTCCCTGGAGTCACGAGCGATTCTTTTGTCTACGGCGACATCGCCAAAAACTGGCTGCAGCATGGCATTTATGGCCTGAGCGGAGTGAATGAGGTTTCCCCGACCTACATTCGCTTGCCAGGATACCCGGCATTCTTGGCGGCGGTGTTCGCGATCTTTGGCATGGAACACTACCGGGCCGTGCTTGTGCTTCAGATGTTCATCGACATCGGCACCTGCTTCCTCATCGCCGATCTCGCACGCCGTTTGATTTCTCCGCGCGCGGCGCGGGTTGCCTTTCTCTTAACCGCGCTTTGCCCGTTCCTCGCCAACTACGTTGCCAACGCGCTCACCGAAACGCTGGAGGTATTCTTCACGGCACTGGCTCTGGATTTCGCGATCGTCGGACTCGATGCACTCCGAGCCTCATCGATGAAACCGTGGGTCGGATGCGGGCTAGCGGTCGGGGCAGCCATCCTGCTGCGGCCGGATGGAGGGTTGCTTCTGTTCGCCCTTGAGGCATATCTCTTCTTCCTGCTGGTGCGCGGGTGGAACAATCTGCCTGTGCCACACTTATTCAAAGCCGGCTTGATCCTGCTGGTGGTTTCATTCGTCACACTCGTTCCCTGGACCGTCCGTAATCTGCGTACTTTGCATGAGTTCCAGCCGCTCGCACCGCGCTACGCGAATGAGGAAAATGCTTTTGTGCCGATGGGATTCAATCGCTGGATGAGAACGTGGATCGTAGATTATGCATCGGTTGAAGATATTTATTGGGCAGTGCCGGGCAATGTGCTTGATGCCGGCAAACTTCCTTCGCGTGCTTTCGATTCGCCAGAGCAGCGCGAGCAGACGACGCAATTGCTCGACGATTACAACGACGCGCTGCACGTGACTCCCGATCTTGATACCAGATTCGCGGCGCTGGCCGCCGAGCGCGTGCGTCACTCACCTTTCCGCTACTACGGTGTGCTTCCGCTGATGCGTATCGCCGATATGTGGCTGCGGCCCCGGACGGAAACTCTGCCGTCGGATACACGATGGTGGGATTTCGACGACGATCCGCAGTGGCTGGCGTTGATGGTCAGCCTGGGAATTGTCAATCTTCTCTATGTGGGCGCCGCTTTCGCGGGACTCCTGCGCGGACGGTTTGCCCCTCACGTCAGCTTGCTGCTGACGTTCGTGATTCTGCGATCACTCTTCCTCGGTACTCTGGAAAATCCGGAGCCGCGATACACACTCGAGTGTTATCCCGTCGTGATTGTTCTGGCCGCAGCCTTGTTCAGAGAAAAATATCGAGCCCCAAAGAGTTGACCGTGGGTCATGCGTGCGGTGACCTGTCTGTTTTCGCGAATTGGGATGTGAGAACTCAGAGGTCGCCCTACGCGGCGCAATTTCAGCTTGCATTCTTGGGTCAGCAACTGCAAAATACCCGGCTACAACCTCAAGGAGCTTTTCCTTAGTCGAAACGATTAAGCGAGACAGCAACACGGGATTACGTGCCTTGGGTCGGGAGCCCTATGCAATCTGCCTCGCGGTCATTCGCTTCGGTGCTTGCATTTGTTCTAACTTTCAGCGCTTTTCTCTTACCACAATCGTCAGTGACTTCACTCCACGGTACAGTCTTCGATTCCAAAGGCGCGGTTGTTTCCAGCGCAACAGTGACCATCACTAATCCCGCAACTGGTTTTTCACGTTCTACCCGAACCGACGATCAAGGCGAATATAAGTTTGTCCAACTTCCGCCGGCAACCTATGTGGTGACGACAACCGCGACGGGATTCGCCACGATCCGGCAACCGAATGTCGAGCTTCGGGTGAATACTCCGGGCACCGTAAATGTGACCATGAAGGTTTCTGCGGTTACTGAAACCGTGGACGTGACGGGCACGGCGCCGCTGGTAAACACACAAGACGCCACCTTAGGCCATGCGTTCGGCGCGGACCAGATCGCGAACCTGCCGTTCGAAGGCCGCGATCCGACCGGTATTCTAAGCCTCCAGCCCGGCGTGGTCTTTACCGGAAACAGTGCCCACATCAATCCCGGCGCCGATAGCCGCAGCGGAGCTGTGAACGGGGCGCGCAGCGATCAAACCAACGTTGTGCTCGATGGAGTCGACAACAACGACCAGCTTCTGGGCACGGCGTTCCAGGGTGCGTTGCGGGTTCCGTTGGATTCACTTGAAGAATTCAAAGTCACTACCAGCAATTCCGATGCAGATACAGGCCGCTCCTCCGGCGGGCAGGTATCCCTGGTGACCAAGAGCGGCACCAACAGCATTCACGGCACCCTTTATGAATATTACCGTCCGACCTTTTCCACCGCGAACGACTGGTTTAACAAACAGTCGGAGATACTGTCGGGGCTTGCCAACATCCCACCATTTCTGTTGCGCAATACCTTCGGAGCCGCAATCGGCGGTCCCATCAAAAAGGATCGATTATTCTATTTTCTGGCCTATGAAGGTCAGCGCAAGCGGGAAGATCTGCAGGTCACGCGCTCCGTGCCGAGCGCCCTTTTGCGGCAGGGCAGCATTCAGTATCCCTGCTCGCAGGATCCAACCTGTCCCGCCACCGGAATTGAGACCCTGAACGCGGCACAATTAGCCAGCATGGATACGGCTTGCGGAATCAATGGAACCTGCCCTCTAGGCCCCGGCCCGAACCCTCTCGTCGCCAATCTCAATGGAACCAATCCGAACGCGATTTTCAACCAATACCCGCAGCCCAACAGCTTCACGGTCGGCGACGGTTATGATTTCCAGGGGTATACCTTCGCGTCGCCGCTACCGGCAAACTTAAACGCATACGTTGCCAAGATCGATTACGTCATTACCGCGAATGGAAACCATCGCTTGTTCGTCAGAGGCGTCTTGAACAATGATCGGGAAGCAGAGCGTACGAGCACGGATCCCAATTCAGTTACCGGAGACGGTGGTTCACAATTTGCCGGACAGCCCGCGACCACGACCGATCATGTGAACAGCAAAGGCCTAAGCGTGGGTTATACCGCAACCTTCAGCAATACGCTGGTCAATGCGTTCCACTTCGGCTACATTCGAGCCGGCATTGACCAAACCGGTCTGCAGACCTCCCAATACGTAAACTTCCGCGGATTGGATAATCTCACCGCCTTCAGCCCAACCACTAACACGGATGTCCCCGTCTACAACTGGGTGGATGACCTCACCAAAGTGATCGGAAGGCACACCTTGCAGTTTGGCGGCAACCTTCGCCGAGTTGACAACATTCGGGAATCAAACTCCACCTCATTCTTTTTTGCCCAAACCAATGCCCTGTGGCTAAACCCTGCTTGCATCGCGGGCTGCGGAACCAGCCTCGATCCTGGTAGCTTTGGATTCCCGGCCGTAGACCCAGGCTTCGGCCAAAACTATGACTATGCGGTCACAGCTCTCACGGGATTGGTGAGCCTGGTCGACTCCAACTACAACCTGAACAAGAGTCTCACGGTGCTTCCGCAGGGCGCAATGGTGCCACGCCACTTCCGTACCTACGAGTCAGAAGTTTATGGGCAGGACAAGTGGCAGATGACACGCAACCTGACGGTCACCTATGGTCTGCGCTACACATTGCTGGAGCCGCCTTATGAAACCAACGGCACCCAGGTCGCCCCCACCACAAGTCTAAATAGTTGGTTCAAGGGACGCGGGCAGAACATGCTCGTCGGTCAGGCGTATGAGCCGTTGGTGAGCTTTGCGCTTTCGGGACAAGCCAACGGACTCCAGCCCTATTGGGCGTGGGATTACAAAGACATTGCGCCGCGCTTCGCGATTGCCTATTCGCCCGAGGCCGACAGTGGTTGGAGCCGCCGACTGTTTGGAGGTCCAGGAAAAACCTCTATCCGTGCCGGATACGGAATCTACTACGACCACTTTGGGGAGGGAATCACCAACACCTTCGACCGCAATGGTTCGTTCGGGTTGACCACCAGTATCTCGAACCCAGGGGGTGTTCAGACTGTGGACGCGGCGGCACGTTTCTCGGGTCTGTATAAAATTCCGGCCACCAGTGCTGTCACCACAGGCTCGTGCCCGGCCGCGCCTTGTCCACTTGTGTTACCACCGCCGACCGGCTCATTCCCGGTCACTCCGGCGAGCGGCCTCAACGGAGGATTCAACGTGTACTGGGGCCTGGATGACAAGCTGAAGACTCCGTACTCGCACGTCGTGGACTTCTCCATCCAGCGCGAACTTCCCAGCAACTTTGTATTCGAAGCATCGTACGTCGGCCGTTTCGCGCACCGGTTGCTGCAAGAAGAGGATCTTGCCCAGCCCGTAGATATGTACGATCCCAAAAGCGGCATGGATTATTTCACCGCCGCCACTTTGCTCACGAAGCAGTTCAACGCCGGAGTTCCCATCCAGAATGTCGCTCCCATTCCGTTTTGGGAACACATGTTTCCCGCCGCTGCCGGCCCGACCTCGACCCAGATTGGTGGTGTCTGCGGAACGTTCGGTTCGCTGTGTGGCGCAACCGGAACTCCATCAGGGCAAGTAACGGCGACACAAGCCATGTATGACCTCTTCGCCTACTTTGGAGGGAACGCGACCAGCTCGCTGCAGTACATCGACATCCCTGGACAAGTGAGTGGCTGGCCCGCCGGGAGCTGTTATCCGTCCTGTGCCACCATCAACGGAAAAGTCACTCCTTATTCTTTCTATTCACCGCAGTTTGCCTCTCTCTACGCGTGGCGGAGCATCGGCAACAGCGCCTATAACGCCGGCCAGTTCAGCCTGCGGCGCAGCATGACTCACGGCCTGGAGTTTGACCTTAATTACACCTATTCAAAGTCCATGGACATGGGCTCGGATGCCGAGCGGATTAATTCGTTCGAAGGGATCGGCTTCTCCGGACAAATCCTGAACGCTTGGAACCCGGGGCAGTTTCGCGCTGTTTCCGACTTCGATGCCACACATCAGATCAACGCCAACTGGGTCTGGGAGTTGCCGGTCGGCCAGGGTAAACGTTACGGCTCTACTATGGGGAAATTCCTGAACGCGGTAGTAGGAGGCTGGACGCTGTCTGGACTTTACCGCTGGTCGACCGGATATCCGTTTTCAATATTCAGCCCAGTCTATCCCACAAACTGGGAACTCAACTCCGCTGCCGTTCTGGTCGGGAAGCGTCCCGCGAGCGGAAGCTTCACCGTCCAGGGAGTGAACGGGCCGACCCCCAATGTCTTCAAAGATCCTTACAACCTTACCAATGCCAACGATCCCAACCAGGCCATCCTTCAGTTCCGCGATCCTTATCCCGGCGAGTCGGGACAACGCAACAACTTCCGCGGACCTGGCACATTCAATATCGACACTGGACTGAGCAAGAGTTGGAACATCACCGAAGCGCAGGCGATCAAGTTCAGCTGGCAGGTATTCAACATCACCAACACTCCGCGATTCGACGTGGGGACGATGCAGTTGGACTTCAACAACCTCACGTCCAATAGCAGCCTTTTCGGAAACTTCGCCTCGACTCTATCCAATGCGCGCGTGATGGAGTTTTCGTTGCGATACAGTTTCTGAGGACACCGTAAACGCTTGGGAGACTTGGAAAGCTTAACCGAGGGGCGAATCGGTCATGCGGAAGCGGGTGCGCACGTGTTCGGAAATTAGTTCGATGGCTTCGCGGTTAGCCACCGGGTCCGCCTGGGTCAGGTACCTCATCGCTTCGACTAATTGTCGCTGGCCATCGACATAACGAGGATCGGAAGTGCGTTCGCGTCGCTTCCGTCCAATTTGGGGAAGAGTCGGAATGGTGAAAACCTTGGCCATAAAAGTTTAAGAGTCTTACGGTAAAGGGAGCCTTATTACCCGGTCTTTCTTTCTCTAGCCACCAGTATTTGGCAGTATAACGTCCCGCCCCCGGTTTTTCAGCCTTTATCTTTCCACAGGCGATAAACCCTAAAGAATAGACGATTTAGATAACTTGACCGCGTCGCCGTTACCCCTGCGGCGACACAATCTTGGTCTTACCAGTTGTTTTCAGCTTGAAGACGGAATCTGGAATCTTCTGATTCAATTGGATATCGGAATACTTTGCCAGGCGGTAATCGCCCGACGGCTCGAATAGTTGCTGCTGAACCGATACACCACGCGAAGTATCGACCCACAGCCAGATGTGGTCGAACATATTACGGCCTTTTGCGGATTTTGGCACCAGTTCTAGTTTCGCCGTATCGACGCCACCCACTTTCTCAGCGTCGATATACTTCACATCAAAGGATTTGAGCATATCCTTCCCGCTGCCTCCAAAGCCCAGTACCAGGAAGCTCTCCACGGTGGCGCGGTCATTCCCCGTGTTGTAGCGAGTAACCTGGTCGATCTTCGACTGATAAATTTCGACTTTGCTGTCGGTGAAGAGCACGTACTTCGGTGCCTCGGGATTCGTGATGTCGGCAGCCATTTGAATCTCGTTACCGGCGCGCCGAAAATACACCATCCCTTTCTGCAGATCGTGCTCGTCCACGACCTTCTGATATTGATCCCAGACAAAGGCGGCTTGGGCGCTGCGGAAGCTCGCAGCGGTTTGGTCCATTAGATTCAGAACATGTTGCCGTTCGTCTGAGTCCTGCGGCGGGGGCGCTGCGGGGAACAGGGAAATCAGGATCGCAAAGCACAAGCTCAACTGGCGGCACCATCCCAACATCAGGAGAGGATTCATTTTTGAGTCCGGAGCAGGTCCGCTACTCTCGTGCCACCCAAACCTTGTAGCTTAGGATGCGTCCCGAGCCGTCGCGTACCGATTCAACTTTCGTGATGCTGACTTCGCCGGAAATAGGTTCGATGATTTGCAACAACTCGCCACGAATCCCACTGTCGTCTTTGCCTGCGACCGCCGCTGCTTCGATCTGGTAAATCAGTCCGCCCTGGCCGTCAGGCATCACGGCGACTCCGGTACGATGCGGATTGTGCTCCACCGGTTTGTCCTTGAAATTGATCAGCCTCGGGGAAAGAAAAACGAACAGCAAGATCAGCGTGACCATCACGTCATATTGGATCGTGCCGCGCTCGTAGGACCAGAAAATGTAGTCGCGGATTGTACGCCAAATTCCAGTCATCGGTAAGGCAGGAGCGGCCATCACCGTCGTGTTCGCTTTTGCCATGTCCAAGTCTATTTTCTAATCCCCGTTTTAGCAATTAACTACATCTTCCTCGGCGTGAGTCGGTCGGTTCCCATGTACTTCCGCAGAGCCTCTGGAATCAGCACGCTGCCATCCGCCTGCTGGTAGTTTTCGACAATCGCAACCCAGGTGCGGCCGACCGCCAACCCGCTGCCATTCAGCGTGTGCACGAACTCCGTTTTGTTCTTGCCCTCCGGACGATAGCGGATATTGGCCCGCCGCGCCTGAAACGATTCGAAGTTCGAGCACGAAGAAATCTCGCGAAACAATTCCTGCCCCGGCAACCAAACTTCAATGTCATACGTTTTGGCGGCCGTAAAGCTCATATCGCTAGTGGACAGTACCACCACACGATAATGCAGGCCGAGCTTCTGCAGAACTTCCTCAGCGTCGTGAGTCAGCTTCTCCAACTGTTCATAAGA
>Ga0210393_10003170_pt1 | contig 13277 bp, 12 predicted proteins | sample IncBWC27OmetaG_FD_160068 | JGI IMG/M metagenome (GOLD analysis project Ga0210393, IMG submission 160068) | Forest soil microbial communities from Barre Woods Harvard Forest LTER site, Petersham, Massachusetts, United States - Inc-BW-C-27-O ... | reverse complement strand
CGAGGTGCATGTTGCCAGCTTGGTCCACAAAGTTTATTCGTGATTCGATCAATCGCTCGGCAGAAGGCCGGGGGATGTAGCGTGCCAACAGCAAGAGGGGCTTGCGATGTACTCTTGCATAGAGTTTAGCTTGAGCGACGAGGGCATTGAGTATCCCTCGGTCCAGATACGACCGCTTCTGTTCCACGAGGAAGGAGTAGGTTCCTTTGGGAGTGCGCACCTTGAGGGTGCCGTCGATTCCTTGATCACCGGCACGGTCCTTCGGAGAGAAATCCAGATCGCTGATGAAGTGCAGGGTCCGGAGCTGCTCTAGAAAAGGAGTCAATGGAGGTTCAACTCGCATAGCGTCCATTATTATGCCATGTCCATTACTAATGGACAACAAGAAATGTGGACATGGGCTCCTGAAGAAAATGCGGACGCGGCTACCCGAACCGCGACCGAACTCTGGAATGATCCCGAGCACACTAACCTTAAGGACTGGATTAGCGTCGGCGAGGGAGTCCCTTTGCCGAGGTCTCGGATCCAGGTGGTTCACGGAACGGTTCCACAGAAATGCGCTTGTAACACACTTCCAGCACGGTCAGGTATTCTGTACCGCCCGGCAAATGAAGGACTACGCTGTGCTCGGCGAGTTTCTGAAACTCGGCGGGACTCAACGCTTCTTTACGAATAAGGATCTGACACCACCCTGCCCGGACTATTTAAACACGATAATGTATTTTATCGAGTTAGGAGTCAACTAAAGATTCGTACCGCACACAATAACCAACTTCTCACATAAACTGATTGATGCCCGCAGACTCTGAGTCGAGGACAGTAGGGTCTCGGCATAGGACGCCGCTTTGTCATGATTACTCACGAAGTACGCTCCGACACTCCGGAGCCAACTGCCTTAGTTCTCGCGATCCATGGAGTCGGGACCTCCAGTCCCATCGACATTGCAAATTCTGTCGCGGCTAACCTCAGTGCAGGCAGTATTAGAAACACCGTACACGCGATCGACTGGAACCAAATAACGAAAGGTTCCGTAACAAAAAGAGGCAACCTTCAGGTCGGTGCGATTGCTACCCTCGCAACCGTGCTTGTGAATGTTAGCCTTACCTACCCTGAGTCACTCGAAGGACATCCAGAACAGCCAATTCTTTCAGTCGTATTCAGACTTCAGCAGCTATTTTTCATTTGCTCGGATGCATCGATTGCTATAGCTTTTTGGCTTCTGATCGTGCTGCCACCTACCGGCTCGTTGGGGGCTTTAGCCAGTTCAGTGTTTGTTCCCGATTCTGGGTCCATTTACCGGCGCATCGAGCATTTCTGCGTAGCATTGAGCGTTCCCACCCTGAAGTTTGCGTTTTATTCCCTTGTCCTCTTTTTGTGCACTTCCTTGTTGCAGGCTGTTCTAACAGGCAAGCTGAGCGCGCTTTTCATCGGAGTGCGCCGGTCCGTGACTCTGGTCTTGCGCCCAGTGCTCTTCTTGCTCGTATTTCCGCTGCTTTTTCCTTGGCGCAGCCTTGCACAACGTGCATGGCGAGTTCGTCTAGCCGCCGGTGGACTTTTCTTAACAATTCTCGCCCTCTACATCTCTGCCGCCCACCTACTATTTGTCTCCAGATATGCTCCGACTCTCGTCACATTGTTAGGTCACATTGTGAGATATTCAGCGTACTGCTGCCTAGGCTTACTACTCGCTGCAACACTGGTTTTCGCATTAGGGCCTGGACTGAAGATTTTACTCGACATTTTTCGATACGCTGGCGATACGGAATATCGAAATAATATTCAGAAGCTAATAACTTCCGAGATCAAAGCGCTCCGTCCAGCTTCGAGCCCGAATTGCGACTTCTTCATTCTCGCGCACAGTCTGGGCTCCGTCATCGCTGTCGACGCGCTGTTGAACTCCACTGCATTTGAGCGGAAAGACCGAATCACATTGATCACCATGGGATCGCCTTTGCGTCGATTCTTTTTTAGATTTTTCCCGAACCTTTTTTTTCCGGATACGGCGGCGGAGTGCGCTAAGCAGATGTCCTCGCGCCACGGCGCATTTCGTTGGATTAATTGCTACAGGCCTTTTGATCAGATAGGAACAAAGCTCAAACTGCCTGTGGCCGCATGGATAGCTGAAGTGTGTACCTCTCAGTTCACGAAAGTCCTAACTGCACATCCGGGATATTGGGACGATCCAGTCGTTCGAGACTGCATTGTGGACCAGTGTTACCGAGTCGCATTCGCTGGCTCCGAAGGGACTCGCTATCAGCCTGCACCCTTCTCAGATGAGGTTATCCCGCGACGAACAGTCATGAAGGCCCTGTGGCGCGTCTTGATCGCAACAATGATTATGGCCCCGATATTTGGTTTCGTGGCAGGAGCGGAACAATATTTTCAAGATGCAAAGATCAGGGATGCCAAACGCGCAAGAGTCCAACAGGAGGGTATCGAGACGGGAGCTCAGGTTAAATACGAGAGAGAGGAGTCCGCTCGCGATGAGACTGGCCCCATATCGTATAACAGTGTTCTCACGATATCTTACTTCGACTCAGGCGGCTCCCCCAAGCAGAAAGTCCTGATAGAGGATGAGTTCTTCACTTTTCCCTACGGTCCATCTTACAGCATTGCAAATGTTAGTGCGCTCGTCCACTTCGTGATCAGCCAGCAGAAATCGAACGGCGGACGACCTGTGGCGATAACGATGAAATATCTTCGGGACGAACCCGATTTTATTTACATTGCGCAATTCCCTCCAAGCTCTAGCCGCATTGCGCTTTTGGTGCCGATGATTGTCTATTTGGGTGCGGTCATTTACTTTGCAAAGTGGATTTGGCGGATTACCTATTATGTAGGGGGAGCGCTTTCAGAGTTGTTCATTGGGCAACCTATCCTTGCAAATGGATTTTTTACGAGTGAGGTCGCGTCACGCAATGCCTCGTAGATCTGCGCTCTCCGATGCACTTTGGCGGGGCACGAAGCCCAGGTAGGGAAAGGGACTTGGTGAAAGTCGCCACCTTCAACATTAACAACATCAATAAGCGGCTCGACAACCTCCTGGCTTGGTTAGCGAAAGCTGAACCGGACGTGGTGAGTCTCCAAGAGCTCAAGGCAGAGCAGGACGCCTTTCCCGTGAATGCTCTTCGAACTCTCGGGTACGAAGCAGTCTGGCAAGGGGAGCGCTCCTGGAACGGCGTGGCCATTCTCGCGAGAAACCACGTTCCAGTGCTGACCTGCACAAGCTTGCCGGGAAATCCTGAAGATCATCAAGCTCGCTACATTGAAGCGGCTGTTCAGGGAGTCCTGATCACTTCCATCTACCTCCCCAATGGGAATCCGCAGCCTGGACCGAAATTCAAGTACAAGTTGGCCTGGTTTGAGCACCTCATTGCCCACACCGCCAAACTCATGGCGAGCGGCGCACCCGTGGTGTTGGCTGGTGACTACAATGTCGTGCCGACACCGCAGGACATCTACCCGACTCGGTCGTTGGATAACAACGCGTTAATCCAACCGGAGAGCCGCCAAGCCTTTGCGCGTTTGCTGGCTCAAGGCTGGACTGATGCCATGCGGGAGCTACATCCGGATGGGCCGCTCTGGACATTCTGGGACTACAAATTTGAACGGTGGGAGAAGGACAAAGGCATGCGACTCGATCACTTTCTGCTCTCACCGAATTTGTCGGTCCGGCTCGTAGACGGCGGTGTGGACCGATGGGCGCGCGGACAGGAAAACGCGAGCGACCACGCGCCAACATGGATCATGCTCGATCTCTAGACCACAGTCGAGGTAGCCAGAGGCGGATCGTAAGATTGCTGCGGGATGACGATGATTAGATTGAAGCTCCTTCAGAGTCTTGCGTCCAAATACTTAGATGTCACTACAGGCGATTGATGCGACCCATCCCCTTATAATCTTCGAACATGCTGCTAACGATCACAACCACACATCGGCCGGCAACCGACCTGGGCTACCTGCTGCATAAGAATCCTGCCAATCTTCATTCGTTTGACCTGTCTTTCGGAAAAGCACATGTGTTTTACCCAGAGGCGGTGCCTGAGCGATGCACGGCCGCGTTGCTACTCGATGTCGATCCGGTGGGGTTGGTCCGTGGTAAGCGGGGACAGCATGAGGGCGGGACGCTCGATCAGTATGTGAACGACCGACCTTATGTGCTCTCTTCTTTTCTGAGCGTCGCCATGGGCCGGGCTTTTGGCACGGCCATGTCGGGACGCAGCAAAGGTAGACAAGAATTGGCTGATCTGCCGATCCCGTTGACGGCAAATCTTACGGCTGTGGCCTGCAGGGCAGGCGAGGGATTGATCAGAGAATTGTTCGAGCCTCTCGGGTACAGCGTGGTGGCCCAGCGGCACCCGCTCGACGAGAAGTTTCCTGAATGGGGCGAGGGGCCTTACTATTCGGTGACCTTGGCTGGGACGTTCCGCTTACAGGATCTCCTCAACCATCTTTATGTCCTGGTGCCGGTGCTCGACGCAGAGAAGCACTATTGGATCGGTCAAGATGAAGTTGAGAAACTGCTGCGTAAAGGAGAAGGGTGGCTGGCTTCACATCCTCATAAAGAGACGATCGTGAAGCGTTACTTGCCACGACAGAGACAACTTGCACGAGAGGCGCTCGCTAGGCTGACAGAGGAAGACAATCTTGATCCTGATGCGACTGAGGAAGCTCACGCTGAGCAAGAATCGAAGATGGAGGAGCCGATCCGGCTGTGGCAACAGCGGATGGGAGCCGTCGTTGCCGTACTGCGATCAGCAGAAGCGAAACGTGTCGTGGATTTGGGCTGCGGAGAAGGAAAGCTCTTGCGGGTGCTGTTGGACGAGAAGTCGTTTAGCGAGATCGTAGGCATGGATGTCTCCTATCGAAGCCTCGAAATTGCGAGTCAACGCTTGAAACTCGACCGAATGCCCACGAAGCAAAAAGAACGGCTGAAACTGATGCACGGTTCGCTGATGTATCGCGACAATCGTTTATCCGGATACGATGCGGCGACGGTCGTGGAAGTAATCGAACATCTAGACGCGCCACGATTGGCTGCATTCGAGCGAGTGCTTTTCGAGGCAGCGCACCCAAAAACGATCGTAGTGACCACGCCCAACGCCGAATACAACGTGAAGTTCGAAACTCTGCCAGCGGGCCAGTTCCGCCACAAGGATCATCGATTCGAGTGGACTCGGGAACAGTTCCAACGGTGGTCCGGTCGCATTTCCGAGCGCTTTGGATATACGGTTCGGTTTCTGCCCGTGGGAGAAGAAGATCCTAAAGTCGGCGCGCCTACGCAAATGGGGGTCTTTAGTCTGTGAACATAACGATCCCTGAACTCTCCCTGGTTGTTCTGATCGGCCCCTCTGGATGCGGCAAGTCCAGCTTCGCTCGGGCTCATTTCAAGCCCACCGAAGTGCTCTCGTCCGACTTCTGTCGTGGGCTTGTATCGGACGACGAGAACGCCCAGGCTGCCACGAAAGACGCGTTCGAGGTGCTGCATTTCGTCGCGCGCAAGAGGCTTGCTGCAGGACGCCTCACGGTAGTTGACGCTACAAATGTCCAGCCGGAGGCGCGTAAGCCACTGGTCGCTCTCGCTCGTGAGTTCCATGTTCTGCCGGTTGCGATCGTGCTGAACCTCCCCGAGAAGCTATGCCATGAACGTAACCAGAACCGGCCAGACCGACAGTTTGGTCCGCACGTGGTTAGAAACCAGTCGCAGCAACTGCGGAGGTCGCTGCGCGGATTGGAGCGCGAAGGGTTTCGGCATGTTTTCACTCTATCCACTCCGGAAGACGTCTCGTCGGTCAGCATCGTGCGTCAACCACTTTGGAACAATCTCAAGCACGAGCATGGGCCTTTCGACATCGTCGGGGACGTGCACGGTTGCTATGAGGAGCTAAGTACTCTACTCGGCCAACTTGGCTACAAGATCGAGAACGAACCGGACGGACCAAGAGCGACTCCGCCAGATGGACGGAAAGCAGTCTTCGTCGGTGATCTTGTCGACCGCGGGCCCAGGATTCCTGACGTTTTGCGTCTGGTCATGAGAATGGTTGCTGAAGGAACGGCATTGTGTGTTCCCGGAAACCACGACATGAAGTTGATGAAGAAACTAAAAGGCCGCGATGTACAGATGACGCACGGGCTCGCCGACTCAGTTCAGCAGCTCGACAAAGAAAGCCCCGAGTTCAAGCAAGCTGTCATCAAGTTTCTCGACGACCTGGTCAGCCACTACGTATTCGACGACGGAAAGCTTGTGGTTGCACACGCGGGCATGAAGGAAGAAATGCAGGGGCGTGGATCGGGCAAGGTACGCGATTTTGCTCTTTACGGCGAGACCACGGGAGAGACAGACGACTACGGACTCCCAGTGCGTTACAACTGGGCTGCCGAATATCGCGGCACAGCCATGGTCGTTTACGGGCATACGCCCATTGCAGAGCCCGAATGGCTAAACCGCACGATCAATATCGATACCGGGTGCGTGTTCGGAGGCAAACTGACCGCATTGCGCTACCCTGAGCGTGAACTCGTGTCGGTACCGGCGCTGCATACCTATTACGAATCGGTAAAACCGTTCCTGGCCGAAGAAACGAGTGCGCCTGCGCTGACCGTTCAACAGCAACTGGATGATCTGCTGGACATCGAGGACGTAATCGGCAAGCGGATCATCAACACACGCCTAAACCGAACCATCACAATTCGGGAAGAGAACGCCATCACCGCATTAGAGGTTATGAGCCGATTTGCCTCGAATCCAAAATGGCTCATCTATCTGCCACCCACGATGTCTCCTTGCGAGACCAGTAGACGAGATGGGCTGCTTGAACACCCTGAGGATGCCTTCGCTTACTATCTGCACGAAGGCGTGCACAAGGTCGTTTGCGAGCAGAAACACATGGGGTCGCGTGCGATAGTTGTGATCTGTCGTGATGCAGATTCTGCCCGGAAGCGGTTCGGGATTATGGAAGGAGAATCCGGAGCCTGCTACACGCGAACAGGACGGCGATTCTTCAACGACACGACGCTGGAATCTCAATTCTTAGAGCGAGTCCGCCACGCAGTAGAGACGGCCGACATCTGGGAGAGTCTGAAAACCGATTGGGTTTGTCTTGACTGCGAATTGATGCCATGGTCGGCGAAAGCACAAGAGTTGCTGCGACAGCAATATGCTCCAACCGGTGCAGCGGCGAGAGCCGCCTTGCCCGCGGCCATCACCGCTTTGAGAGCGGCGGCGGGCAATCCTGAAATCGCCGCTCTGGCCGAACGATTCCAGCAGCGGGAAGAAACTGCTCGCCTTTATGTCGAAGCATACCGCCGATATTGTTGGCCTGTACATTCTCTGGCCGATCTGAAGCTCGCTCCTTTCCACGTACTTGCGAGCGAGTCAGGCGAGCACACCGCGCATGACCACGTGTGGCATATGGAGACACTTGCCAGAATCTGCGACGCTGATCCTGCTCTGTTGCTCGCGACGCCATTCCGCGTTGTGGATCTCACCGACAAATCGGATCAAGCGAAAGGAATCCAGTGGTGGGAAGAACTGACGGCGAGCGGCGGCGAGGGCATGGTGGTAAAACCGTTGGAGTTTGTGACAAAGGGACGGAAAGGGATCGCGCAACCTGCCGTTAAGGTTCGAGGACGAGAATACCTCCGGATCATCTACGGGCCGGAATACACGTTGCCCGAAAATTTAGAGCGCCTCAAGAGCCGAGGTCTCGGCACAAAACGATCGCTCGCTCTTCGTGAATTCGCCCTGGGACTGGAAGCACTGGAGAGATTCGTTCACAAGGAACCCCTCCGCCGAGTTCACGAGTGCGTTTTTGGCGTCCTAGCTTTGGAGAGTGAGCCGGTGGACCCAAGGCTTTAAGATTGCGCTGGAATGGCCAGAGTCATCATTTTCAACAACAATCGCAGCCTCTATGCGTTCGAGTAGCCCCGCCTCAGCGGCGTCGGTCCAGAGTTTGATCATCCCGTCCCTCTTCCATGAGTTCTTCAAGGGTCGGGCGGCGCGCGTTTGCTTTCTGCAGTTTCAGCTCCAGCCCCAGCGCCGCGAGAATATTGGTGATCTTGGAATATCCCAGTTCGCCCATCCGTCCGTTCTCAAGGGCGTCGAGCGTGGAGAGTCCGACTCTAGCTTTTTTTGCGAGCGTGGGCTTCGTCAGGCCGAGTGATTTGCGCTTGATGGCGATCTGCTCGCCTAGTAAGTACAGGGGCAACATTCACCTAATATACAAGGCTAACACGGCAAAATGAATCCAATAACCTAATATATTGGGCGTCAGATACCGGTACTCGGGACGAGCAAGCAAGCATGATTTCGGAAAAGCGGCCTATAGCCGCGATCGCGGTCATCGTTCTTCTTCCGCCATCTCGTCTTTACCCGAGCGAACCACATTGATGGCAGCGGCGTTGAGCGAGTTTTTGATATGCACCCCGTAATATTTCTCGATCATTCCGACGCTCGTGCGACAGTTCTTAGCGATTTGATAGATGTTGGCTCCCTCCATCAACCGCATGCTGATATACGTGTGCCGTAGGCTGTACGCCGTACGTGGTCGGCCGTCTCTGTCGAACCGAAGATTCTCCTCCTCAGTGATGGTCTTGAAGAGCTCGCTCTGCCATTTAGGAAAAATGAGGTCGGTCGGTTCGGGCGTGCACCACTCCTCCCCCCGGACATCAGAATGTTCGGACCCTTCGGTGGGGGCACTCACGCCGTCAACGCGCCTCGGACGGAGCCTGCTTCTGAGTCGCTCAAACGGACTCACTGCATCGGGCAGACTCTTGCAATATCCGAATCCGCGTTTTCCGCGCACTTCAATCTCGAGAATCGTATCGCCCGAAGGCTCGTCGTGAACGATCTCAACATCGCGGAACTCAAGGCGCCGTGCCTCATCGGGCCGTAGCCCCGTGTTGCCCGCGAAGAGCACAAAATCATGCAGTTGCTCCGCTTGCCATCTGTAGCCCTTTTTCTTCGGCTCTAGTGCACGCTTTCGAGTCGCTTCACAGAGTTTCTCGTATTCTTCTGGCGAAAACCACGCCCGGTAAGAGACTTTCGATGATCGCCGGTACGGCTCAGAGAAATCTGGAAGCCGGTCGAGCCATCCGTGGCACAGCGCGGTCTTCAGGGTCTGGCGCAGTGTCACGATTTCGTGGTGCATGGTACTGGGTGCCGGCGGCTTGCCGCGTTTCGCAATTGCTTGTTGGTGTCTGTGAACTCGATAATCCACGATTTTTCCCGTGGTGATCTTCGAGATGTCCATGCTTCCGAAGAAGGGCACCAAGTGAACGCTCGACCGCAAATGCTGGCCCTTCACGTATTCCTTGCTACGTTCTCCACGCGTCATGATCTCGCATTCGCGTAAAAATTGTTCAGACACCTCACGAAACGTCTTTTCGGCCTTGAGTTCTCCAGTGAGAAGTTTTCCCCGAAGCTGTAGATACCAGTCCTCAGCGACGTCCTTGGCTTTGGCGAGGCTTTCTTCCTTCGTGCTGGTGCGACGATTCTTACCCGCGAAGAAGCTTGAGCATTGCCACCGGCTGCTGTTCGGACGCTTGTACACGTAAACTTTTCCGCCAAGAATTGTGTGTTGTTCCGCCATCTTCGTCCCTCGTTCTATGCGAGCGATTTCGCGACTATCTGTAAATCACGTGAAGTATAAATCGCGGCGAATCTGCTCCCGCATTCGATGTGACCTTGCAATCTATTGTGTTATGCTGCACCGCCAAGGGAAGGGTGATGCGAAGACGCGGCTGGACTCGTGAAGAACTCATCGTTGCGTTTAACCTCTATTGCAAGATCCCGTTTGGTCGAATTCACATTCGTAATCCATTGATTATTCAGCTAGCGCAATCCCTTGGACGCACGCCCTCCGCTGTTTCTTGGAAGCTCGCAAACTTCGCCCGACTTGATCCGGCTTTGAAAAGGCGGAATGTGAAAGGCGCCGCACATGGGGCTCGTGCGGAAGTCGAAATCTGGATGGAATTTAATGACGATTGGGAAGGTCTGGCGTTCGAGAGCGAGCGATTGTTGGGCGACATGGGAATACGGCCGGAGATTGACGAGAAGGCAGAGGAGTTCCCCGAAGGGCGCACGCGAGAGGCGCTGGTCCGCACGCGCGTAAATCAAGGGTTTTTCCGTTCAGCCGTGTTGGCTGCATACGGAGTCCGATGCTGCATCACGGGCCTCTCGCTCGGGCAACTACTAAATGCGAGCCATATTGTGCCATGGACGGTTGACGTGAAAAATCGAACGAATCCGCGGAACGGACTGTGCTTGAACGCCATTCATGACCGAGCGTTTGACTGTGGGCTGCTTACGATTACGACCGACTTGCGCGTTGAACTTTCGCCGAAAGCGCGAGGAGTTGGAGCAGACAAGGCATCAGAAGATTTTCTGTGGAGGTTTAAGGGTGTCGCCATTTCGGCCCCGCGCCGTTTTGCTCCAGATGCCGACTTCCTGCGATACCACCACGATCATGTGTTTCTCAAGCGATAACTGGTACAGATCTCCGCGATGTTTGCATCGAGATTAGCCTGCTCCTTCTTCGCGCACGGATCACAGTAGAACTTATCCGGATAGAACTCGGCCGACGACTTGTTCTTTAGACTCGTGCCGCAAACATGGCAAAATAGTGAGGCCTCGCATTCGTCGCACAGGCGTCCCGTGTTGGCAGGCAGCCGTTTGTGGCAATAGTCACAAGTTTCGGAGTTCGGCACTGAGGATCGTTCCTCTCGGCAGATGACTGAAGCTATCGGATTTGTCCTTTATCAGGCAATGAGAGACATCCTGTTCTGAGCGCAATCGTCTGCTTAGGATTTAAAGTCGGTTACGAGAACTTGTAGAATGTCCATTGTTTGCAGAGTTGACGGCACGTTATTTGCCTTCATACGGTAATTTCTTTTCCTGCTCGGGGCTAAACGCCTACCTCGACTGGCCGACCCGCTTCATTAAAATCCTTGCATTCAAAACCGCCAAAGTTGCCGGGATATCCGAGTTGATTTGAAATGATCCGTGTCCGGCCGATCGTCTGATCGTCGCATTCATGCGTATGGCCATACACCCAGAGGGCCGGCTGGTGGATCTCAATGATCTCCACCATGTCCAGGGAATTGAAGGCCGGCGTGAGAGGACCGCCCTTGTATTTGGAATTGGGATTGATGACCGGTGCGTTATGGCTGACAACCACGCGCGGACCACTTAGATTCTTGCCAAACCAATTCAGCAATTTCGATGCGAAGTGTTTATGTAGCGCAATCGAATCTGCTGGCGTGAAAGGCGTTTCGTCGCGGTTATAGATGAGGCGGTAATCATTCATTTGAGAGCGGGCGGTCTCCATGGCGCGCAAATCACCGCCGTTGAAATCCGTCCACATCGTGCCGCCGAAGAAATTGACTCCGCCGATGCTGACCTCTTCATCAAGCAGCAGTTTCACATGCGGATGTCTTTCTTCGAGCCACGTTTTGAATCTATTGTCCTCTTCGTTCATTCGCCGCCGCGTGTAATATTCATGATTTCCCGTCACATAGAGGACTGGTTTCTTCCACTTCCGCAGAATCTTGTCGAGCGGGTCATAATCCCTGAGCGTGACGATATCGCCTGCCAAGATCATGACATCTCCGTTTACTGCCGGGGGCAACATCCAGCCCGAGCCAAATTCAAGATGCAGGTCGCTATAAGTAATGATTCTCATGCGGTTAGTGGTTCGCATTTCCGCGGTGGGTGGCAAATATTCAACGCAACCTATAAGTTGGATACTGCCGTCATTCGACGCACCGTTGAATCTCCAGCCTTACGCCATTTGGCGTTACGCCAATCGGCATATTCGGGCGGTCTCGTACTTGCCCATTACGCTATAGTGGCGGGCCATCTATGGGGCTGTTGCATTGATATTATCTCAAACCACTGATAGATAGGTACTTGTTTGTCATAATGCATGAAATATTAATAAAAATATTGACAAATGGAACCGCGCACGATAGCATAACTGTGGAGGATCAGAGAATGCGGACGAGCACACTTGAGCAGCTGAAGCGACATCTCCGCCCCGGACGCGTGTACCGCAGAGAAGAGCTTTTGCCCTGGTCCCATAGTGTCGATCGACACCTCAAAGAACTTACTGTCGACGGAACCCTCCAGAAGCTCCGTACCGGCTTGTACTACAGCCCTCGTAAGTTTGAGTTTGGACAGGCTCCCGCGGACGAGCACGAGTTGGTGAAAGCGTTCTTGAAGACAGACCGTTTTGTTGTCACCTCCCCGAATGCCTACAACCAATTGGGACTTGGGACAACGCAGCTCTACAACAAACGGGTTGTCTACAATCAGAAACGTCATGGGACATTTCCGCTCGGCAATCGAATGGTCACCTTCGAACGTCGCATGAATGTTCCAAGGCAACTCTCTCACGAGTTTCTGCTGGTTGATCTTGTTAATGAACTAGGCGACCTTGCGGAGGATCGGGACGCTGTTCTTTCTCGCGTTCGCGAAAAAGCCAAAGAGATGGACCCGAAAAAGCTTTCACGGGCGGTTTCTCTCTACGGCAAATACTCCACACAGAAAAAGTTTCAGGAGATGTTGCAACATGCCTGACTCTTTTCTTCATGAGCGACGCGACTTCAAGGCACTTGTCGCGACCGTTGCCGACAGCGAGAAGATCAATGATCCGGCTCTCGTGGAGAAGGACTACTGGATCATGCACGCCGTCTATGGGCTCAAACAGCTTGGCTTAACGTTTGAGCTCAAGGGCGGCACTTCGCTTTCCAAGGGATTTGGGATCATTCAGCGATTCTCTGAAGACATCGACATTCGCATCGAACCTTTCGATGGGCTGCAGGTCGATACCAATCCAAATCACGAGAAGCCTACGCACATCGAGTCCAGACGAGTCTTTTATGAAAAGCTGCGGGACAAGATCAAGATCCCAGGGATTACGACCGTCGAGAGGGATACAACCTACGATGACGAAACGCTGAGGAACGCCGGCCTCAGGTTAAGCTACGAAACCCATTTTGGTTCAATCGCTGGCCTCAAGGATGGAATTCTTCTGGAAGTTGGCTTCGATCAGACGGCTCCGAACCGCTCTGTTACGATTTCGTCCTGGATCGTCCAGTTCGCAGGGGCCAAGAAGCTTCAATACGCCGACAACCGAGCGCTCGACATCCACTGCTACAACCCCGAATACACTTTCGTGGAAAAGGTCCAGGCTGTGGTTCGAAAATACGGCCAGTTCAAAGGGACAGGGAAAATCCCAACAAATTTCCTGAGACACTACTACGACATCCACCAACTT
>Ga0210393_10003169_pt1 | contig 13278 bp, 13 predicted proteins | sample IncBWC27OmetaG_FD_160068 | JGI IMG/M metagenome (GOLD analysis project Ga0210393, IMG submission 160068) | Forest soil microbial communities from Barre Woods Harvard Forest LTER site, Petersham, Massachusetts, United States - Inc-BW-C-27-O ... | reverse complement strand
CAGCAAGGCGATCGACAGGACCGCCAGCACGATGATGCCGTTGGAGAAGGCCAGCCGGTGACCGCGCTTGGTCAGCCAGCGCGGCAGGAAGGAGTCCTCGGCGACGAAGTTGGCCAGGAACGGGAAACCGTTGAAGCTGGTATTACCGCCGGTGTACAGGATCAGCGCCGTCGCGGCCTGGACCACGATGTACAGCACGCTGCCGAAGACCGTGCCGCGACCGAAGACGATCCCCGCCTCCTGCGAGATGACGGTCGGCACGCCGCTGTTGTACGGCGTGGCATGAGTGACATGCGCCAGCCAGGAGATGCCAGCCACCAGGGTGCCGAGGATCAGGCCCTCGGCCACCAGTACCTTGCGGGCGTTGAGGCCCTCCGGTGGCTGGAAGGCGCTGACCGCGTTCGACACAGCCTCGATGCCGGTCAGCGACGAACCGCCGTTGGCGAACGCCCTCAGCAGGACGAACACCATCCCGAAGGCGATCAGGGTGCTGTGGTTCGCGGTGCCGGTGACGATTCCAGGTCCCGGGTGGTAGAGCGGCAGGTTGCCGAAAGCCTCGCGCACCAGACCCGTGATGATCATGATGATGATGACTGCGGAGAACACGTACGTCGGCACCGCGAACGCCCGCCCGGCCTCGCGGATGCCCCGCAGGTTCGCGATCAGCATCAGCAAGATCACGCCGATGGAGATAAGGGTCAGGACGTCCGGGCTGAAATGACGGGCGATGCTGACCGGCAGGGCAGAGGCGACGGCGGCGGTACCGGCCGCGATCTGCACCGCCACGGTGACGACATAGTCAACCATCAGCGCGACCGCCGCGATCTGGGCGACCCGGGGGCCGAAGTTGTCGCGCGCAACCACGTACGAGCCGCCAGCCCTGGTGTAGACCGTCACGACCTCGCGGTAGGACAGCACCACCAGGATCATGACGAACAGGACCACGCCGGTGATCGGCAGGATCAGCGTGAAGGCAGTGGCGGCCAGGCCGCCCTTGAGCAGCTCGATGAGGATTTCCTCGGTGCCGTAGGCCGAGGAAGAGATGCCGTCTGGTGACAGCACGCCCAGCGCCAGCCGCTTGGACAGCCGTTGCTCGCTCAGCTGCTCGTTGATCAGCGGCTTGCCGAGAAGCCTGCGTTTCAGCGTGTAGCCAAGGCCCTCGGCCAGGTCGTCTCGCCCTACTAGCGAGCCGACAGCTCGTCGCATGGCCACGCTGGGTGTCCCTCCCTGTCAGCAGCACCTTTCTCGTGGCCTTCATACCATTGCGGCGGCCCGCGACGGCAGACTGGGCGCTGCCGGGCTTATCAGCGACGTGAGGTGGTGCAGGCAGTCAGAATAGGCGGACTGCCTGACTTATGACGACTTGGCCTGTTCGGCTAGTGCCGGACCGCGCCGACCACCAGCCAGCGTGAGCTGCGAGTCCGCAGCGTCAGGGTCACGAGCCGGGCCAGCATCCAGATGGCATAGGCGATCCACAGGGCTACCAGGCCGCCGCCGGTCCTGACCACGATGGCGGCGGCGGCCGCGAACACAGCGAGCGTGACCAGGCCCGCGGCGGCCAGGTAATCCTGGTCGCCCGCGCCGATCAGCACGCCGTCGAGCACGAACACGACACCGGCGGCCGGCTGCTGCACGATCACGATGAGCAGGACGGACAGCAGGAGGCCCCGCACCTCGGGCGAGACGCCGAAGAGGCCGGGCAGTACCGGGCGGATCACGAGCAGGACGACGGAGAACAGCGCACCGTAGCCGGCGCCCCAGCCGATCATTCGCCTGGTCGCCGCCCGAGCCCCGGCGATGTCGCCGCTGCCGAGCTGGCGCCCGGTGATCGCCTGCGCGGCGATCGCGATCGCATCGAGGGCGAAGACGAAGAGGTTCCAGACCCGCATGGCCACCTGATGAGCAGCGACGGCGGCGTCCGACTGCCGGGCCGCGATCGCTGTCATGATCACCAAGACCGCCTGGAGCGCCAGCGTCCGCAGCACCAGTGACGCGCCGGCGAACGCGGCCGACTTGATGCCCTCGCGGTCCGGCCGCATGCCGATCCCGGCGGCATGCGCCCCGCGGCCCACCACGGCCAGGTAGGCGGCAGCCGAGCCGGTCTGCGCGATGACGGTGCCAGCGGCCGATCCGGCGATGCCCCAGTGCAGGCCGAGCACGAACGTCGCGTTCAGCCCGATGTTCAGCGCGTTGGCGCCGATGGCAACCAGCAACGGCGTCCGGGTGTCCTGAAGCCCGCGCAGCACGCCCGTGCTCGCGAGCACGGCGAGCATCGATGGCACGCCGAGCAGGCTCACCCGCAGGTAGCTGACGGCTTCGTGGCTGACCGCCGGAGTGCCGCCGAAGGCCGCCGCGATCTGCGGCGCGAGCGGCCATCCGGCGGCCAGCACGGCCAGCCCGATCGCGGCGGCGAGCCACAAGCCGTCGATGCCCTGCCGGATCGCGGCATCCCGATGGCCCGCCCCAAGCTGGCGGGCGACGGCGGCTGTCGTGCCGTAAGCCAGGAAGATCGAGAGGCCGACCAGCGTCGTGAGCGCCTGGCTGGCGACGCCCAGGCCACCGAGCGGCACTGTGCCGAGGCGCCCGACGATGGCGGAGTCGGCGAGCAGGAAGAGCGGCTCCGCGACGAGCGCCCCGAAAGCCGGCAGCGCTAGCCGCAGGATCTCCGCATCCTGCGCGTGGGCCTTAGGCAACCACGCCCCGCGCCCGCAGTCCGGATACCTCGGCCGCGGACAGCCCGAGTCCGGTCAGCACGTCGTCGGTGTCTGTGCCGGGACGGGGCGGGGCGGCGGGCTGGCTGGCCGCGGTCCGGCCGAACCGCGGCGCCGGGGCCGGCTGCGTCACGCCGTTCACATCGACGAAGGCCTCCCGCGACCGGGCGTGCGGGTGCGCCGAGGCCTCTGCGAGGCTGAGCACCGGGGACACGCAGGCGTCGGTGCCGGCGAATACCTGCTCCCAGTCGGCCCTCGTGCGGCTGGCAAACGTGGCGGTGAAGCGCTGCCGGAGCTCAGGCCAGCCGTCCCGGTCGTGCTGACCGGGCAGCCCGGCATCGGCGAGGCCGAGGCCAGTCAGCAGCGCGGCATAAAACTGTGGTTCGAGTGCGCCGACGGCCATGTACTCGCCGTCGGCGGTGGCGTAGGTGTCATAGAACGGCGCGCCGCCGTCGAGGAGGTTGACGCCGCGCGCGTCCTGCCAGCCGCCGGCCGCGCGCAGTCCGTACACGAAGGAGGTGAGCAGCGCCGACCCATCCACCATGGCGGCGTCCACGACCTGCCCGAGGCCGCTACTCGAACGCTCCACCAGAGCAGCCAGGATGCCAAGCGCCAGGAGCATGCCGCCGCCGCCGAAGTCGCCGAGCAGGTTCACCGGCGGCACGGGTGACTGGCCAGCCCGGCCGACCATGCTGAGGGCGCCCGAGATGGCGATGTAGTCAATGTCGTGCCCGGCCGTGAGCGCGAGCGGCCCGTCCTGACCCCAGCCGGTCATCCGGCCGAAGATGAGGCGGGGATTGCGCTCGGCGCATGCCTGCGGCCCGAAGCCGAGCCGCTCGGCGACGCCGGGCCGGAAGCCCTCGACCAGCACGTCCGCTTCGTCGGTCAGCCGGAGCAGCAGGTCGATCGCCGCCGGGTCCTTGAGGTTCAAGCCGATCGAGCGGCGCCCCCGGCTCAGCGGATCGAGCGGCGCCTGCGCCTGCGGGCCGCATCGCTCAGCCCGGTCGACTCGCAGAACGTCCGCGCCGAGATCGGCCAGGATCATGCAGCCGAACGGCGCGGGCGCCAGGCTGGCGATCTCGATGACGCGCACGCCGCTGAGTGGACCCATGTTGCCTCCGCACCTGTGACCGACCGGACCTGACAGCGATCGTAATGTGCGGTCCTGCGGTTATGTTGCCGCGGAGATCGCGAGCCCCTCGGACCCGGCCGTTGACAACCGCGCTAGGCAGCGTCTCCCGGTACGTCGGTCGGCCAGCCGGCGGTCGTCTCGACGGTGCCGTCGTGCCGGACGAGCCTGGCGGGCAGGCCGAGGTTGTGCAGCCAGTCGAGCGCCGCTGCGCCCCGGATGATGGCTGCCGTGCTGGCGATGTTTGCATCTACGCAGGTACCGGCCGCCACGCTGACCGTTCGCCAGCATGACCGGGCAGGCTCGCCGGTGGCCGGGTCGATGATGTGGTGCACGGGGCGTCCGCCGACGGTCCAGGCGCGGACCGTCGTGCTGGACGTCGCGAGGCCGCCCGAGCTGATCGTCACGGTCTGGCCCGGCGCGGACTCCGGTGCTGCGTGATCGTCGGTGACCCTGATCCGCCAGTGCTCGGACGGCGGCGGACCGGCGGCCGACACATCGCCACCGAGACTGACCAGGACGCCGCAGCCAAGCTTGTCGGCAAGCTGCCCGGCACACTGGTCCGCGGCCCACGCCTTGGCCGTGGCGCCGAGGTCGATCTGTGCACCGTGCTCGAGCCAGGCGCGTCGGCCGCCATGATCAAGATGCACGCTGCGCCAGCCAGGCAGCGGACCGACGGATCCGGTCAGCCGCGGCGCGGCATCGCCAGCCGCCTTGACGTCGGCGAAGTCCCGGTCATACCCGAGGCCCGTCAGCGCGCGGCCGCAGGTCGGATCCACGTCTCCGCCGGTAAGAGCGGCCGCGCGCAGCGCGGCGGCGAGGAGGTCGGCGAAGGTCGCGCTGATGGCGAGCGGCTCACCGCCGGCGGCATTGAGCCGGACCAGTTCGGAGTCGGGGCGGAACCTGCTGCACGCCAGGTCCACCTCGGCGAGCGCGTGGTCGGCGATGGCCCGCGCCTTCGCGATGGCCCGCGGGTCGGTGATGAGCAGCACGGCGGTAGTACCGAACACCGGGAAGGTGTCCGTGGCGATCGCGCTGTCGCTCATGCCTGGCCGGACTTCACGCTTGCCTCCGTCATCACGCCCACCTGCGCTACCTACATTTCTACCGCGCTGCGACGTGGCCGCCAGGTATCCGCCTGCCCGGCCGCGGCGTGTACCGTCAGAGCATGCACGGCTACGCCCAGGACAAAGACGCCTACCTCAAGCGACTGCGCCGCATCGAGGGCCAGATCCGCGGCTTGCAGCGGATGGTCGAGGACGACACCTACTGCATCGACGTGCTCACGCAGATCTCCGCGGCGACCCGAGCGCTGCAGGCCGTCGCTGTGGGCCTGCTCGAAGACCACCTCGGCCATTGCGTGACACAGGCTGTCGAGCAGGGCGGGCCTGAGGCACAGGCCAAGGTGAAGGAAGCGGCGCAGGCGGTGTCCCGGCTCGTCCGGTCCTGATCAGCGCTCGCCGAACCGTGGTCCCGTCCGGGCGTCGTTGCTCTCGCCTGCCCCGGTCAGCCGGCCGAATGCCTGCAGGTTGGCCAGGCTCTCGCCGCGCTTCACGCGCCAGGCGTACTCCTTCTTGATGGCCGACGCGAAGCCGATCATCAGGGCCTGGTCGAAGGTGTCGTCGGCGTAGCTGAGCACGCAGCCGAGCAACCGGTCTACCTCGTCGACGCTGATCGCGGCGAGCGGCAGCCGCCCGGCCAGGTACACGTCGCCGACTGGGTCGAGCGCGAACTGAACTCCGTACATGCGCGCGTTGCGCTCCAGCAAGAACCGGTAGAACTCCGCGTGGTTTTCGTCAGGTTGCCGGCAGAAGAAGGCTTCCACGTGCAGGCTGTGTGCCCCGGCGATCAGCCAGGCCATGGTCTTGAGCTTGTGCTGGCCGGGCAGCGTGACGAAGTAGCTGCCGACGGAAGGAGACTCGAACTCGACCCCGAGTTCTGTCAGCGCGGCGCCTAGCGCGTGCCCGGCCGACGGGTTGGTGCTCACGCGTCGACCGCGGCGGCCGTCTCCGCGGTGACAGTCGCGTACAGCTGAAGCAGCGCGTCGACGGTGGCCGACCAGCCGAACCGCGACGCATGCTCGCTCGCGCCGTGCGCGAGCCGGGCCAGGGCGGCCGGCGCCGCGATCAGCTCGCGCACCGCCTTGGCGTAGTGGCCCGGATCACGCGAGTCGACCAGGATCCCGGAGTACCCGTGCCGGACTGCGGTGCGCAGTCCGCCGACCGCCGCGGCCACGACCGGGGTGCCGCATGCCTGCGCCTCCATCGCGACCAGGCCGAAGGACTCTGAGTACGACGGCACCATGACGAGGGTGGCGGCGCGATACCACTGCGCCAGCTCGGGCTGCGGGCACGGCGGCTCTAGTCGCACGAGACCAGCGAGGCCCAGCCGGGTCGCGAGCTCGGTCAGGCCGTCCGGATCCTGCCGTCCGGTCCCGCTCGGGCCGCCGACGAACGCGACCGTGAGCCTGTCCGCCAGGCTCGGGTCGTCAGCGATCATGCGGGCGGCGGCGTGCAGGACCACGTCCGGGGCCTTGAGCGGCTGTACCCGCCCGGCGAAGACGAGCACCACACCGTCCTGCGGCAGGCCGAGCTGACGCCGGGCCCCTGCCTGCGACCCGGGCTGGAACACCGACAGGTCAACCCCGGGGTTGATGGTGGTGACGCGGGCCGGGTCCGCGGCGTAGTGCCCGATGAGCTGGCGAGCCTCGTCGTCCGTGTTCGCCACGAGGCGGTCTGCTGACGCGACCACCTCGGCTTCGCCGCGGATGCGGATCTCCGGCTCGGCGGCGTCCCCCGCGGCGAGCGCGGCGTTCTTGACCTTGCCGAGAGTATGCATCGACTGGACGAGCGGCACTCCCCACCGCTCCTTAGCCACGGCGCCTACCTGGCCTGACAGCCAGTAATGGCCGTGCACGAGGTCGTATCGGCCGGGCGCGTGCGCCGCCTCGGTCCGGAGCAATTCGAAGGTGAACTGGCACAGCTGGCCAGGAAGATCCGATTTATCAAGATCCTCGAACGGGCCAGCGGCGAGGTGGCGGACCAGCACGCCGGGCGCCAGCTCGGCTACCTGCGGCTGATCGCGGGATACCGCCCTGGTGAAGATGTCGACTTCGACACCCCGCTCGGCGAGTCGCTTCGCGACCTCGACCACGTAAACGTTGAGACCGCCCGCGTCGCCGGTCCCTGGCTGCTCGAGCGGCGATGTGTGAACGCTGACGGTCGCGATGCGCCGTGGATAGCGTCGCGGCACTTGCCCTCACCTCCGGAACTGACCAACCCTTGAGCAGGCTCCCGTGTTCCCGTCCGACGGGACCGGCTTTGCGGTACTTCATCAGGGGAAATGACCACGTTCCCCTCATGTTTTATAGGTTTTTGCCCCTCCTGCGATCCGTGCGGCCGCTGCCTTACGGTGCAACCCAGCTAGGATCTGCGCCATGAGCACGCTCATCATGGTCAGGCACGGCGAGAGTGAATGGAACGACAAGGGGCTGTTCACCGGCTGGGTCGATGCCCGGCTATCGGGACGCGGCGAGGCGGAGGCCGTGCAGGCTGGCGTGCAGCTCACCGAGGCTGGGCTCCGGCCTGATGTCGTGCACACCTCCGTACTGAGCAGGGCAATCCAGACCGCCAACCTCGCGCTAGACGCGGCCGGACTGAGCTGGCTGCCGGTCCGCCGGTCCTGGCGGCTGAACGAGCGCCACTACGGCGCGCTGCAGGGCAAGGACAAGGCGGCGACCAGGGCTGAGTATGGCGACGAGCAGTTCATGCTGTGGCGAAGGTCATATGACGTGCCGCCACCGCCGCTGGCCGACGACGACCCGCTGTCGCAGGCGGGCGACCCGCGCTACGCGCTGCTGCCGGACGAACTGCTGCCCCGGACTGAATGCCTCCGCGACGTCGTCCAGCGGATGCTGCCGTACTGGTACGACGTGATCATCGGTGACCTGGCGGCCGGCCGGACGCCGCTCGTGGTCGCGCACGGTAACTCGCTCCGGGCCCTGGTCAAGCACCTCGACGGGATCAGCGACAGCGATATCGCTGAGCTGAACATCCCCACCGGCATGCCGCTGGTCTACGAGCTCGACGACAGGTTCCGGCCGGTGCAGCCGGGCGGGCGGTACCTCGACCCGCAGGCTGCGGCGCAGGCAGCGGAGGCCGTGCGGGCGCAGGGCGCTGCCAGGCCCTGACGGTGACCTTCCCTCCGATGGTGCCTATCGCGCACAATCGACGTGGACGATATCAGTCGGCGTGGTGAACATTTCGCGAATAGCCGCTGGTAGCGCCGCTCGGCAGTGGGCGGGACGATGCGCTCCGCATAACATCAAACCGTGGAGATGGGGGTGCAAGCAGTCATGTCTACGGACATGTCAGACACAGGCCAGTCTCTAGACGACAGGCTGCCCCCAGGCATCAGCTCCGTGCTCGCCGTACTCCTGTCCTCCGCGGTCGTCCTTGACAGCGACGACCGGGTGCTCAGCTCCAGCGCGGCCGCCCGCGAGTTTGGCCTCGTCGAGGATGACCGGCTAGTGGTCGGCGAGCTGCTCGCCCTGGCCCGTCAGGTCCGCCGCGAGGGGCTGCCCCGCGAGGGCGAGATCGACATCATGACCAGCCGCTTCAACGGGCGGGCGACGAGCTTCGCGGTCCGGGTGGCACCGCTTGGGCCGGCGGTGGGTGATGGCGGCCTGATCCTGCTACTGGCTGAGGACCAGACCGAGAGCCGTCGGGTGGACGAGGTGCGCCGCGACTTCGTGGCCAATATCAGCCATGAGCTGAAGACTCCCGTCGGCGCGCTAGCGCTGCTGGCCGAGACCGTCGAGGAGGCTGCCGACGATCCCGAGGCAGTGCTGCGCTTCGCGGGCCGCATGCGGCAAGAGGCTTCCCGGCTCACCGACCTGGTGCAGGACCTGATCATGCTGTCCCGCATCCAGGCCGCCGAGCCGGTGCCAGCGCCCAATCCGGTGACGGTCGACGATGTCGTGGCCGAGGCGGTTGACCGGGTCCGGATGCGGGCCAGCGCCCGCGGCATCTCGCTCGAGATCAGCGGTGAGCGCGGCATCACGATCATGGGCGACGAGGATCTGCTCGTCACCGCGGTGCGCAACCTCCTGGAAAACGCGGTGGCCTACAGCCCCGACAAGACCCGGGTGCTGATCGGCACTCGTACCGCGTCGAGCTGGATGGCCGAGATCAGCGTCACCGACCAGGGCATCGGCATACCAGAGCGAGATCGCGAGCGGATCTTCGAGCGGTTCTACCGGGTCGACCCGGCCCGGTCACGGGCGACCGGCGGCACCGGGCTGGGGCTCGCCATCGTCAAGCACGTCACGGCGGCGCACGGGGGCAGCGTCGCGGTCTGGAGCCAGGAAGGCAACGGCTCCACGTTCACACTCCGGCTCCCGCTTCGGGCGAGGCGCGGCCTGCCGGCCAGCAAGGATCAGCCAACAGCGCGGACGGACCACGCGCACGCGCGATCTGTCAGGGAGGCAGTGAAGTGACTCGGGTACTCGTTGTCGAGGACGAGGAATCCTTCAGCGACGCGCTGTCATACATGCTGCGCAAGGAGGGGTTCGAGGTCGCCGTGTGCCCGACCGGGCCCGATGCGATCGAGACATTCGACCGGACCGGTGCCGACCTCGTGCTGCTCGACCTGATGCTGCCCGGCCTGCCGGGCAGCGAGGTGTGCCGGACGCTGCGCGAGCGGTCCAACGTGCCAGTGATCATGCTGACCGCCAAGGACAGCGAGATCGACAAGGTCGTCGGCCTGGAACTGGGCGCCGACGACTACGTGACCAAGCCGTTCTCCTCCCGTGAGCTTGTTGCGCGGATGCGCGCCGTACTCCGCCGCCGTGGCGACATCGACGAGCCAGTCAGCTCGATCATGGAGTCCGGCCCGGTGCGGATGGATGTGGACCGGCACGTCGTCACGGTACGCAGCCAGCAGGTGCAGCTGCCGCTGAAGGAGTTCGAGCTGCTCGAAGTCCTGCTGCGCAACGCGGGGCGGGTGCTCACCCGGATGCAGCTCATCGACCGGGTCTGGGGTGCTGACTACGTCGGCGACACCAAGACGCTGGACGTTCACGTCAAGCGGCTGCGCGCCAAGATCGAGACCGAGCCGACGAACCCGCGCCACATCGTGACCGTGCGAGGGCTGGGATACAAGTTCGAGCCCGTCGGCTAGCCAGCCCCATGACGCGCTAGCTGCTCGGGCGTGCTAGCTGCTCGGGCGTGGTAACTGCTCGGGCCGCGCTAGCTGCTCGAGCTGGGCGATGGTGACGGCGACGCGCTGGCGCCAGGGCTCGGCGACGTGCTGGCGCTTGAACTCGCGGACGCGGCGGCGTGCCCCCTGCGACGCTTGGCCGCAGCCGTCGCCAGCGCGGCCGAAGGAGTCGGCTGCGGCGGCGCGTAGGTCACGTAGTGGGTGGCCCGGGCAAACACCGGAACGAAGAGCGGGATCGGGCCTGCCTTCGCGAAAGTCAGCACCATCTTGATGGTCGTGCCGCTCACCAGCGGCCGGGTCAGGTGCACGAGGACGACCTGCGGCCGCGGGCCGGTGAAGAAGACCGGGTGGCCGGTGACTACCGGGACGCTGGCCGGCAGCGTCACCGACAGGGCGGTGCCTGGCGCGGTGATGCTGGTCAGCGCGTCCGGTGCGCCGTTGTTCACCAGCGACAAGAACATGCTGGCCGACTGGCCCCGGGCGAGGTCGCGGCCAAGCGGCGCTCCCAGGATGAACACGTTCCTGATGGCGAGGTTGCCGACCGACGTACCGGCGGCGTCCGTCGGGTAGTGAAAGGCGAGCGTCGGCGCGTTGTTGCCCGCCTCGCAGCCGGCCAGGACCGGAATAAGCGCAGCAGCAGCCACGAGCGCGAGCCGCCGCGGCAAAGTGCTTCCCCAGCCGCTCCCGATCACTGCGTGCTCCCCTCGTTGTGAGGACGTCCCTGAGACGTCGCAAAGCGTAGCCATAAGGCAGGCTGAGGCTGCCGCCGGCCCGGCCGTTAGAACTGGCCGCGTCGTGCTGTCGCGCCCAGCGAGACTGCCGCCGCGCGCGACGCCGACGATCGCGACGCCGACGATTCTGCCAGGCCGGCCGCTGTCAGCGCGCGAGAGATTGGATCAGCGTGCTCGGGTTGTCGTCCGTGCGGAGCATGGTGGCGTAGGCGGCGACCTTCGAGGGGCCGAGCAGGATAGCTGCCAGCCCGCCGGCCGGCAGGTTGTCCGGGACGGATTCGCTCACCAGGCCGCTGGCATCCAGGGCCAGGAAGGTCTGCGCGCGCTGGTTGCCCGGCAGGCTTCGGTACAGTCCCGCGACCGCGGCCTGGGTGCTGGCGGTGTAGACGAGATACGGGCTTGCGTGCGCGCCGGTCACGACCTGGATGAGCCAGGAAACGGTAGCTGTGCAATTGCAGTTCGCTGGAATCAGCACGAGCGCCGCCCGGCTCAGATCTCGCACCGGCACAGGCGGCTGCCCGTCGACGGCAATCGTGGCCTGCGGCAGCATGCCGGGCACGACCGCCGGGTACGCGGTGTGGCTCGCCGGGGCGCTGCTGGCCGCCGACGGGGCACTGCTGGCGGCCGATGGTGCGCTGCTGGTCGCCGACGGCCGCGCCGTTGCCCTCCCGCCAGCCGGGCCTGGCAGGATCTGGTCGGAGGTGGCCGTGAACACGGTCAGCAGGGTCCCGGTGATCAGGGCCAGGATCAGGCAGCAGGCCAGCAGCGGCAAGACGATGCCATCCCTGGCCAGCGAGCCGCGCAGCCGGCGGCCTCGCTGCTGCCGTCGCCTGGCTCGCTGCTCCCGGTAGTACGCCTGCACGTCACGGTCGAGGTCCCGCGCGTCGTCGGGGATCTCGATGTCGACCGGTGGCAGGCCAGTATCGTCCCGTTCCGGTTCGCCGCCTGGGTTCACGCTTACCTCTCCGGCAGGAGCGAACGTCTAGTCCCAGTATGGGCCAGGGCCGGGCACCGCGAGGTAGCGCCGTCCCACCTCGTATCGCCCGGATGGTCACTCAGCGCGCCCGGCGTGCCACGCCACGCCGCCTGACTGCTGGCCCGGCAAAATTGGACGCCCGCAACTGCGCCATTGACCTGCACCTTTGCCACTAACGACGGCTAATCGCCCGGGCTACACGTGGTAAGCTGGGGTTCAGCGGAAGGGGTACATGCCACATGTCATTCAAGGTCGGCGACACCGTCGTCTACCCCCATCATGGGGCTGCTCGGATCGAGGAAATCGAAACCCGTGTAATCAAGGGTGAAGACAGGACCTACCTCGTGCTCAAGGTCGACAAGGGCGACCTGACTGTGCGTGTTCCCGCAGATAACGCTGAGCTAGTCGGCGTCCGGGACGTGGTCGGGCAGGAAGGGCTGGAGCGCGTATTCGAAGTACTGCGCGCCCCGTACACCGAAGAGCCGACCAACTGGTCCCGGCGGTACAAGGCCAACCTGGAGAAGCTCGCTTCCGGCGATGTCAACAAGGTCGCTGAGGTGGTGCGCGACCTGTGGCGTCGAGACCGTGAGCGCGGCCTGTCGGCCGGCGAGAAGCGGATGCTGGCCAAGGCCAGGCAGATCCTTGTCAGCGAGCTTGCGCTGGCCGAGAAGACTAACGAGGACAAGGCTGAGGCCCTGCTCGACGAGATTCTCGCCTCCTGACCGCTGCGGCACTTGACCCGTGCCTGAGACCCCCGTGCCTGCGAGGGCTGTGCCTGAGACGGCCGTGCCTGAAACCGCTGTGCCAGAGCGCGCCGTGGTCGGCCTGCTGCCGCGAATCGGCGTTGGTGTCGATGTTCATCCAGTCAGCGCAGGCCGTCCGCTGTACCTTGCCGGCCTGCTGTGGCCAGGCGAAGACGGCCTGAGCGGTCATTCTGACGGTGACGTCGCGGCGCACGCTGCCTGTAGCGCGTTGCTGTCCGCGGCTGGGCTCGGCGATCTTGGCAGCCAGTTCGGGACCGACCGCCCGCAGTGGGCCGGTGCCAGCGGGGCTGCGCTCCTGGCCGAGACGGCCAGGCTGACCGCTGCTGCCGGGTACTGCATCGGGAACGTGGCCATCCAGGTCATCTGTAATCGTCCGCGCATCTCGGCCCGGCGCGCCGAGGCCGAGCAGGCGCTGGCAGCGGCGCTCGGCGGCGCACCGGTGAGCCTGGCGGCGACTACCTCGGACGGCCTCGGCCTTACCGGCCGCGGCGAGGGCATCGCCGCCATCGCCACGGCGCTGCTCGGCTCGGGCGGCTAGCCGGCGGGCGGCGTCGGCGAACTCCACAACCGGTGGAACACCGGCATGTCCGGGTCGTCAGGCCCGCCATCATCGCTGTCGTCGGCAGCTGCTGGCGGCTCGGCGGGATACGCCGTCGCGGCATCGGCTGGCTCGCTGAGGCCTTCGTCGCTGCTCGGGTCGTCGGGCGCAAGGTCGGATTCGTGGGCCAGTTCAGCGGGCGCGCCCATG
>Ga0210393_10003168_pt1 | contig 13279 bp, 11 predicted proteins | sample IncBWC27OmetaG_FD_160068 | JGI IMG/M metagenome (GOLD analysis project Ga0210393, IMG submission 160068) | Forest soil microbial communities from Barre Woods Harvard Forest LTER site, Petersham, Massachusetts, United States - Inc-BW-C-27-O ... | reverse complement strand
AACTCGCGCAAGGTGATCGTCGACACCAAGGGCGGCAACAGCATGATGTACTTGCCGCTCGACAAGCTGATCGCGCCGGGCCCGCAGTCGATCTCCATGCCGAACGACACGATGACCGTGCCTCCCGCGCGGACCCCCGACATCCAGGTTGCGCCCGCCGAGGATCCTGCGCGCGCGCGGGGAGTGCGCTGATGCAGAACAGAATCCTGTATTCGCTGCTGGCGCTGGTGGCCGTCATTCTGGTGGTGCGCGCCAGCCTGTTCACGGTGAGCGAGGGACAGCTCGCCATCAAATCGATCGGCGGCGAGATCGTCGACGCCAATTTCCAGCCCGGCCTGCACATCCGCATTCCCTTGGTCGAGGAAGTCAGCCGTTTCGACAAACGCCTCATCACCCAGCTGTACCGGCAAGAGCTCTTCCTGACCCGCGAGCAGGAGCAGCTGAAGGTGGATTTCTACGTGAAATGGCGCATTCACGATTTGCGGCGCTACTACGAGGCCACGGGCGGAACCGAAGAGGTCGCCAACGACCGCCTCGGCGAGACGATCAAGGACAGCATCAAGACCGTGGTGACCCAGCGCACACTGCAACAGGTCGTGACCGCCGAGCGCGCGGATTTCACGGAGTCGATGATGAAGAATGCGCGCCCCTCCGCCGAGCAGCTCGGGGTGGATCTGGTCGATGTGCGCATCACCAAGATCGACTTGCCGCCGCAGGTTCAGGATTCGGTGTTCGAGAGGATGCGCGCAACCTTCAAGGCGCAGGCCGCCAAATTGCGCGCCGAGGGCGTCGAGTCCTCCGAGCGCACGCGCGCGGATGCTAACAAGCAACAGACCGAGATTCTGGCCGAAGCGGCGCGCCAAGCCGGCCAGATTCGGGGGCAGGGCGATGCCTCCGCCAGCGAGATATACGCGCGGTCCTACTCGAAGAACGCGGAGTTCTACAGCTTCTACCGCAGCATGCAGTCGTATCGTGAGGCCGTGGGAACCCAGGGCGATGTGCTCGTGGTCGCGCCGGACAACGCGTACTTCAAGTATTTCAACAAGTCACAGCCGCAGCCCCTGACACGATGATGGAAATCGGTTGGACTGAACTTGCCCGCTATCTGGGCGGCGCCTTCGCCTTGTACTTGGTGCTCGAGGGTATCTTGCCGTTCGTGAATCCCGCCGCCGCGCAGCGGCTGATGGAAAAGCTCGCGAAGACGGACCCCGCGCAATTGCGCTGGGGCGGACTTATCAGCATGGTGGCAGGACTCGCACTCCTGTGGATGGTACGCAATGGGTAAGAACCTGGTCGTAATCGGCCTGCAATGGGGCGACGAGGGCAAGGGCAAAGTCGTCGATTTGCTGACCGATCATGTACAGGCCGTCGTACGCTTTCAGGGCGGCCACAACGCCGGCCACACTCTGGTCATCGGCGGCAAGAAGACCATCCTGTCGTTGATCCCCTCCGGGATCCTTCATCCGCACGTGCGATGCCTGATCGGCAATGGCGTGGTGCTGTCGCTGGAGGCTCTGTTCAAAGAGGCCGACATGCTGATCGGGCAGGGGGTGCCGGTCTTCGAACGCCTGCGCGTGAGCCCTGCGTGTCCGCTGATTCTCTCCTCGCACGTCGCGCTCGACCGCGCGCGCGAGAAGGCGCAGGGAGCGAATGCCATCGGCACGACGGGGCGCGGAATAGGCCCGGCTTATGAGGACAAGGTCGCACGGCGCGCCCTGCGGGTGGCGGATTTATTTCACCGCGAACGCTTTGCGGCAAAGCTGGGCGAGATCCTCGACTATCACAACTTCATCTTGCAGCGCTATTTCCAAGCGCCCGCCGTCGATTTTCAGCAAGTGCTGGAGTCGAACCTGGAACTCGGAGAACGCCTGAAGCCACTGGTCGCGGACGTGACCGGCATCCTCGAGCAGGTGTGCGTGGACGGCGGCAATGCCCTGTTCGAGGGGGCCCAGGGCGCCATGCTGGACGTGGACTTGGGCACCTATCCCTACGTCACCTCATCGACGACCACCGCGGGCGGAGCGGCCGCCGGCACAGGCCTCGGGCCGCGTCGGCTGCACGAGGTGCTCGGCATCGTCAAGGCCTATGCCACGCGCGTGGGCGCGGGACCGTTTCCAACGGAGCTGTTCGACGAGTTCGGCGAGCATCTGTCGCGCGTGGGTCATGAATTCGGTTCCGTGACCGGCCGGCGCCGCCGCTGCGGATGGTTCGACGCCGTCGCCATGCGCCGCTCCATCGTCCACAATAGCTGCTCCCTGCTGTGCGTCACCAAGCTCGATGTGCTCGACGGACTGGATGTGATTCGAGTCTGCGTCGGCTACAAGATCGGAGAGCGCACTCTGTCGACTCCGCCGCTGCTGTCCGAGCACTTCGGCGATGCCCAAGCCGTGTACGAGGAACTGCCGGGGTGGAAGGAAAGTACCGTCGGAATTACCCGCTACGAGGACCTGCCCGGCACCGCCCGCAGCTACCTGGAGCGGCTGCAGGTTCTGGTGGGCGTGCCCATCACCATGATCTCCACCGGGCCGGATCGAGACCAGACCATCATCCGCCAAAATCCCTTCGGCTGATTCCCGGCCGGTCGGGTACGATGACCGCGACAATCATAGGGGAAACCAATGGCCTTTGAATCCGCCCCCGCAGCTCCCGCTGCCGATGCCGATGGCAGCGATGCGCACGCCCATTACTCGACCAATCTGCAAGTGTTCGTCTACGTGTTGTTCTTTGCCTTCGGTGGAATCACCAGTCTCAATGACGTGCTCATCCCGAAGCTCAAGGCGCTGTTCACTCTCAAGTATGGCGAGGTGATGCTGGTCCAGTTCGCGTTCTTCCTGGCGTACTTCATCGTTTCCATTCCCGCCGCGGCGCTGGTGCGGCGCATCGGCTACATGCGCTCGGCGGTGGTCGGCCTGCTGACCATGACAGTGGGGTGTCTGTTGTTCATACCGGCGTCCTCGTATGGGCTGTTCGGGCTGTTTCTGCTGGCTCTGTTCGTGCTGGCATCCGGAATCACCACCGTGCAAGTGGTCGCGAACCCGCTCATTTCCATGCTGGGGCCGGCGCGCACCGCCAGCAGTCGATTGACCTTCGCCCAGGCCTTCAACTCAGTGGGCACCACACTGTTTCCCTACGTGGGATCGATACTGATTCTGGGCTCGTTGGCGACAATCGATCCCGCCACCCTGTCGGGGGCTGCGCTCGACGCCTTTCGCGGCGCCGAAACCCAGGTCATGGTCCACACCTACATCGGCCTCGCGATCGCGCTCGTGGTAGTCGCCGCGGGGGTCTGGCTGGAGCGTAAGCGCTTGATCGAAACGCCGGCGACGCCGACGCCGATCTTGCGCGCATTCAATCTGCTCACTCGCCCGCGCTTTGCCTTCGGCACGCTGTGCATTTTTCTATACGTGGGCGGCGAGGTGGCGATCGGCTCATTGATCGTGAACTATCTGATGCAATCGAACGTGCTCGGCATCGCCGCCGACGTAGCCGGCAAGCACCTGATTTATTATTGGGGCGGCGCCATGGTGGGACGGTTCATCGGCTCCGGGCTGCTGCGGCTGTTCTCGCCGGGTAAGGTGCTGGCCTGCGCCGCCCTGGCTGTCATTCTCCTGTTGACGATATCGGCGAACACCGTCGGCCTCGTCTCGGGCTGGTCGTTGCTCGCGATCGGACTGTTCAATTCCATCATGTTTCCGACGATTTTCACCCTCGCCAGCGAGGGTCTGGGCGAACGCGCCGCAGAAGGGTCCGGGGTCATCTGCGTGGCCATCGTCGGCGGCGCCATCGTACCGCTGGTAACCGGCAACGCGGCGGATCTGTGGGGTCTGAAACTCGCGCTCATCGTGCCGGCGGCCTGCTACATCACCATTCTCGCGTACGGTTGGTTTGCGAGCCGGCCGCTGCACCCATCGCGAGCTCGAGGCGTCGGCGCTTAAGGGAGGACGTCCGCTTGGGCGGGGATACGTGCGCTTAGGCGAGGACGTCGAGAAGAGCCGCCTTGCGGGGATTGTCGAAGCTGCGCTGGGTGCGCAGGTACAGTTGAATGGGATTGTAGGAGGACTTCGTCAGGGAGCGGGTCAGGGCTCCGGAGTCCGTCGCCACCAGCGCCGTTGAAGGCGGATCATGCTCGATTGCCGGCAGCGCCGAGCCCAGAGACGAAGTCTCATCGGGCGAATAATAATCCGCTTGTACGACCACCGCCGAATCCGGTTGCGCGGCAAGGATGGTCACGCGCTTCAGCGCTGCGCCGCTTGGGACGAGCTGAGAGGCCTGGCTGATGAGGGAGCTTCTTCGGCCGGCGCCCGAGCCTCCGGGTTCGCCCGCAAGGATCAGCGATTGATTGGAGGGCAGTATTTTCAGTGTAGTGTCTTCACTTACAAACCACGCGATTCATGCGCAGGCGCCGAACTCAACAAATACCTATAGAGGCAATGGGGCCAAAATACAAGCGCAAAGTGCCCAATCGGCAAGGCGGCCTGTCGGCCGGCCCATTATGTCTACTGGAACAGCTTCATCGCATTGTCCAGCGTCTTCATGACGCCCCACAGGAGAGGAATTCCGACCAGGACCCACAGGACGATGAGTCTGACGTTCATGCTTGAGTGCCCCCGCGGTAGTAATACTTTTCGTTCACCGCACGCATGCCGAAATTGCACAGGAACCCGATCAGCAGCAGGGCGCACATGATGTACATGGTGATCGAGTAGGCCTGCGCCTTGGGGACGCCGCTGTCGATCTGATACTGCCGTATGTAGTTCACCAGCACCGGGCCCAGTACGCCCGCGACCGACCAGGCGGTGAGCAGCCGGCCGTGAATGGCGCCGACCTGATAGGTGCCGAACATGTCGCGCAGGTAAGCCGGAATCGTGGCGAATCCGCCGCCGTACATGGACAAAATGACGCAGAAGGCGGCGACGAACAGCGGAATGGAGCCCAGGTGGCCCAAGGTTGGCACGCTCGAATACAGCACGATGCCGAGCAAGAAGAAAATCATGTAGGTATTGCGCCGCCCGATGTAATCCGAGGTCGAAGCCCAGAAGAATCTCCCCACCATGTTGAACAGGCTGATCAAGCCGACGAAGCCCGCCGCGGCCGCCGGCGTCACCCGCCCATTGAAAATCTCCTGAATCATGGGAGAGGCCTGACCGAGCACGCCGATGCCGGCCGTCACGTTCATGCACAACACCACCCAGAGCAGCCAGAATTGCGGCGTACGCCAGGCCATGTCGACCGCGACATTGGCGGAAGTGACCAATTGTTTGGGCTGCGACGGCGCGGTCCAGCCGGCGGGTTTCCAATCGGCCGCGGGTACGCGAACCGCGTATACGCCGATCATCATGAACATGAAATAGATGACGCCCATGGTGACGAAGGTCTCGAGCACGCCGTTGGATATCGCGGTCTTGAAGTGCGCCATCAGCATCACTGAGAGCGGTGCCGCGATGAGCGCACCGCCGCCGAAGCCCATGATGGCCATGCCCGTGGCCATGCCCGGGCGGTCCGGAAACCATTTGATCAGCGTCGACACCGGCGAGATGTAGCCGATGCCGAGTCCGCAGCCTCCCAATACGCCGTAACCCAGGTAGATGATCCAAAGCTGGTGCAAATGAATCCCGACTGCGGATACCAGGAAGCCGCCGCCGAAGCACAGGGCGGCCGTGAACATGGACTGGCGCGGGCCGACCCTTTCCACCCAACGCCCGAACACGGCCGCGGATGAACCGAGAAAGACGATGGCGATGGAAAATATCCATCCGACTTCCTTCAAATCCCAATCGCCCGGTGCTGAATGAGTGAGGCCTAGAAGCTTGGTGAGCGGAAGGTTGAAAGTGGAGAAGGCATAGGCCTGGCCGATCGACAAATGCACCGCGAGTGCCGCCGGAGGAACCATGAATCGGTTGAATCCCGGCGGCGCAATGGTGTTCTCGCGATCCAAGAAAGAAGATGGCATAGCTAGCCCTATCGGTTATTCGTTGTAGGGGGCAACCAGCATTAATATGCCCTCTACGCCCGACGTTGTCACTAAGGGTTCCCCCGCGCGGCGGCCGCGAGTCGGCCGCCGCCCGTGCGAATGCCGTCACAAAGTGAAAAAGCGTGACATTCGCGGTCGTCAGAACACCGGCAATCACGTACTTTCGCCCGCCTCATGTTAAATCCCAAGTTCGCCGGCGAGCACGCTTGTAGAGCGGCAGGATGGTGGCTGTGCTCGATCCTGTTCGCGTGCGCCATCCTTCCGTCGCCGGCTTCCGCGTCCTCATCCTGTCTCATCAGCGCCGATCCCGCGATTCGCGAACTGCAGGATCTGGTGGACACTGACGCGGCACGAGCCGTGAAGAAAGTGCGAACCCAATTGGACGCACTGGAGCGCGCACCGCAGACCGATGCGCAGCGCCTGGCGTCCCTCTATGCCGTGCAGGCACGGGCGTACACCATTCTCGAACTCGACGGCGAGGCAAGGAGCGCGGCATCGCAGGGCCTCAAGTTCGCGACTCTCGCCAGCGATCCCGTGCATCTGGATCTGCTGTCGGCCTATGCCGTCAATGTCTACGATGCGGCCGGTCTGGACGCCGCGGTGCATTCCATCGAAGGCGCGCGCGCCGGGCTTGCCGCGGGGTCCTTGGCGGACACCTGTCTGCTCATCACTCTGGGCGAAGTTCAATCCCGCCAGGACCGGCACGATCTCGCGATCAGCAGCCTCACTCAGGCCTATCGCGCGAGCACTGCGCCGGAGTTCGCGGCGCCCCGCATCATCGCCGCGGCGGTGCTGTCCACGGTGATGCGCGGCATGGGCGATTTCACCCAGGCGCTGGCTTTGAATCAGGAAGTGATCGACTGGGACACCCAGCGCGGCGCGACGCTCAGTCTTTCGGTCGATCGATTTCTGCGCGGAAAGATTTTGAATCTGATGGGGCAGTACACAGCCGCGATCGGTGAATTTACCGAAGCGCGCAAACTCAGCGTGCAGGTGAACGACACGCAGGGAGTGGCGTTCGCGGACTTGTTGAATTGCACGGCGCGGATCGAACTCGGTGAGCTGGATCTTGCCGCCTCGGAGTGCGGCAGCGCTCTGCGCACCTTCGCCGCCGCGCACACCGCTGACCAGGTGAAAGAGGCGCTAACGTTGCTGGCCCGCATCGACCTAGCCCAAGGCCATCCCGAGAGAGCGCTCAGCGAGCTGAACCAGGTGCTCGACAAGGACGGGACGGATTTGCTGCCGAGCCACGTGGCCTCCATTTACCAATCGCGAGCGCGCGCCAATGCCGCGTTGCATAACTACCGCGACGCCTACGCCGATCTGACCGAGTATGTGCGCCGTTACGCCGCGGCCAACGATGCCGAGCGAGCCCAAGCCGCAACCGCCATGCGCGCGCGCTTCGAGACCGATCGTGAGATAGCGCGCAATGCACTTCTGAATCACGAGTTGGGAGTATCCAGGGAGCAGTCGCAGCGTCAGGCCCGGGAGCTGCGCTGGAACGCGATCGTGGTGATTTCGGGCGTGCTGGTGATCGCACTGCTGATTTATTTTCTCGTCGTCAATCGCCGCTACCGGCAGCAGCTCGTGAAATTGGCGAGCCAGGACGCGTTGACGGGCCTGCCGAATCGGCGCCGTACCGCGGAGCTGGCGACGGCGGCGTTGACCGAGGCGAAGGCCACCGGCAGCCCGCTGACCATCGCCATCATCGACATGGACCATTTCAAGGTCATCAACGACCGCTGCGGACATGCCACCGGAGACTTCGTGCTGAAGGAATTCGCGCGCGTCGGCCGCGAAGCGCTGCGCGATTCGGACGTGCTGGGACGATGGGGCGGCGAGGAGTTCCTGTTGATCATGCCGGGCGCGACGCTGGAATTCGGGTTGGCGAGCCTCGAGCGCATGCGCACCATGGTGTTCGGGATTCACCTGCCGGCATCGGGTGCCGGGCTGCGCGTGTCTCTGAGCGCCGGACTGGCGACCAGTCAGCGCCACGGCCGGTCGTTGGACGAGATGATTGCGCGCGCCGATTCGGCGTTATACGCGGCAAAAAACGACGGTCGGGATCTGGTGCGCGTGGCGGAGGAGGGCTATCTGTCCACGACCGCCATACGGCGCGCGATTCGCCAGTGACCCGCCGCGGCGCCGCTGGTAAACGAACTGGGCGATGCATTTCGAGGGCGCCTCGTGAGGGGCGCGCGATACGGCCAACTCGCTGATTTTACGAGCAGTATTGGTGCCCAGGAGAGGACTCGAACCTCCACGAATTGCTCCACTGGTACCTGAAACCAGCGCGTCTACCAGTTCCGCCACCTGGGCAAGATGGGTCCGCTTACGCTCAAGGCGCGGAAATGTACGCACTGATCCGGGGCTTGTCAAACGAGCGGCTGGCGGCCGGTTGGCGGTTGCTGGAACCCGGACGGCGGAATGAGCGATCATGTGTAATTCGCACCAGAAGAAGGACCCTTGACCGGTATGCGAGATGATTCGGCGCCAACGCCGGCAGATCGCGCCCTGCGGCAGCAATTTCTGCTCGGCATGAGTCATGCCGCCTGTACGGTCAACGTCGTGACCACGGACGGTGTCGCGGGGCGGCACGGGGTGACGGTGTCGGCCATGGTGTCCGTGTCGGCGGATACGCCGCAACCGACGCTGCTGGTGTGCATTCACCATTTGAGCCCGGTGGTCGCCGCACTGCTCGAGAACGGCGTGTTCTGCGTCAACGTGCTGCGCGACGATCAGGCGCATATCTCCGACAACTTCGCCGGGCGCAGCGGGGCTCACGGCCCCGCCAAATTCAATTGTGCGACGTGGACGACGCAGGTGACCGGCGCACCGCGCGTGGTCGACTCGTTGGTCGCGTTCGATTGCCGCGTCACCGCGAGTGAGCGTGTGGGATCGCACTTCGTGGTATTCGGCTCGGTGCTGGACATTTTCGTGGCCGGCGCGGGTGCGCCCTTGATCTATGCCAATCGCGCCTACGGTGTGCCGCGGCGATTTCATCAGCGCCGCTCGCGGCGTGGCGTGGTGGCGGCGGACGCCCTTGCCGTCGGCTGCGAGCAGGTGCTGGCGCCCTACATCGTGCCCGCGCTGGTGGCGCGGCTGACGAAGTTGCACCCGGAAATTGTGCTGACGCTGGTGGAATCGGACCATGAACATCTGATTGCGAGTCTGCGGCGCAGCGACACGGAGATTGCGCTGCTCTACGACTTTGGCCTGGGCGAAGATTTGCACGTGGAGCGACTGGCTGAGCTCACGCCCTATGTGCTTTTGCCCGAGGGTCATCCATTGGCGGCCGCATCCGCTGTCGCACTGCAGGACTTGATGCAGGACTCCCTGGTGCTGCTCGATACGGAGCCGAACCGGACTTATATATTGTCGCTGTTTCGGGATTGCGGCCTGGATCAGCCGCAGATCGCATATCGCTCGCGATCGCTGGAAATGGTGCGCGGCCTCGTGGGGCATGGGCTCGGTTACAGCCTCTTGGCCACGAAGCCGGCCAATAACATGACCTACGACGGACGGGCGCTGGTGGCGCGGCCGCTGGCGAGCGCGGTGAAGAACAGCGCTCTGGTGATTGCGGCGCTGCGCGGCCGTTCCTTGAGCGACATGGCGGTGGAATTCGCAGACCATTGCCGGTCGTTGTTCGGGATCAATCCGGCGCATCCCGCCTCGCACAACCGAGCATCGCCGGCCCAATATGCGCCCGGAGAGTCGCAAAGCTGATACCCTGCCGGGTCGATTTACACACCCACCGAAGGATTGCAGCAACCCCCCATGAGACGACGTGGACCCACGGGCTCGCGGCCGAATTCCAGCCCGACGGCCGCTCCGAAGGCGGACTGGCGCGGCGAGGACCCCAATCTGGAAATGGAGAAGTCGCGTTACGCGGATCCCATCGCCAGCCGTGAACTCTTGTTGAAGCATCTGGCGGAGGCGCCGGAGCCCCTGACCGCGGCGCGTCTCGCCAAACGCCTCGGCTTGCACACCAACGCGCAGCGCGAGGCGCTCGCGAAACGACTGGCCGCCATGGTGCGCGACGGCCAGGCAATCGAGGGACCGAACGGCTTCGCGACAGCGGGTGAGGGCGAACGCGTGGCGGGCCGGGTACGCGGGCGCGCCAGCGGCGACGTGCTGGTGATGCCGGACGACGGCTCCGCGCCCTTGGTGCTGGCGCGCGCCGATACGGCGGCGCTGATGCACGGCGACCGGGTCGAGGTTCTTGCCGTGGGCATGAACGAGCGCGGGCGCCGCGTCGCGCGTTTGATTCAGCGCGTCGGCGATGCGCCGTCGCGCATCGGCGGCATCTGGCGCGGGTCCCAAGGCAGCGGCAGGATTGCCGGCCACGTGGTGCCCGAAGATCCCGGACACTGGTACTCCATCGAAGTGGCCATGCGCGATCGGCACGGTGCGGAGGACGGCGACCCGGTGGTGGCCGAGATCACCAAGCGCCCGCAAGGAGAACTCCCGGCGCAGGGGCGCATCGTCGAAGTGCTGGAGAATCTGCGTCCGTCGGATCTGGCGGCACGCTTCGCCATCCTGCGCCACGATCTACCGCAGGAATTTCCGACCGAGGTGGTACAGCAGGCGAATCGATTCGCTTCGGAAGTTCAGGCCGCAGACCATGTAGGCCGCGAGGACCTTCGCGATATCCCGCTGGTGACCATCGACGGCGAGGATGCCAAGGACTTCGACGATGCGGTGTTCGCGGAGGCGCTGCGCGGCGGCGGCTGGCGGCTCATCGTCGCCATCGCCGACGTCAGCCACTACGTACGCTACGGCAGCGCGCTCGATCTCGAAGCCCGCTCCCGCGCCACCTCGGTGTATTTTCCGGATCGCGTCATTCCCATGCTTCCGGAACATCTTTCCAATCATCTGTGCTCGCTGATGCCGCGGGTCGAGCGCCTGGCGTTCGTTTGCGACATGCGCATCAGCAAGGCCGGCCGTCCGGGCAAGACTCGCTTCTATGAGGCCGTGATTCGCTCGCACGAGCGGCTCACCTACGACCGCGCCTGGGCCTACCTGGAAAATCCTGCCGGGCGCGCGGCCGACGGTCTGTCGCCGCAGGTGCGCACGTCGCTGGAAACGCTGTACGCTGTCTATGGCGCGCTCAAGGAAGCCCGCGATGCACGCGGTGCGCTCGATTTTCGCGGCGGCGAGGTCAAGGCACGCATCGGCGCCGACGGCAAGATCGAAGGATTCTTCGCGGTGACTCGCAACGACGCTCACCGCTTGATCGAGGAATGCATGATCGCCGCGAATGTCGAAGCCGCGGTGGCGCTGCGGCTGGCCAAGGTGGGGAGCCTGTATCGAGTTCACGGCCAACCGGAAGATAAGCGCGTCACGGAGCTGCAAAAAGTCCTGAACGCGCTGCAGGTGGGCGCTGCCTTCTCGGAGAAGCCGACGCCGCGCGAATTTCGCCAGTTGGTGGAACGTCTGGCCGCAAGGCCAGACGGCCAGTTGCTGGAAAGCCTGGTGATCCGCTCGCTTGCCCAGGCCGTGTATCAGCAAACCAATATCGGTCATTTCGGCCTGGCGCTGGAGGAATACGCGCACTTCACCTCGCCGATCCGCCGCTATCCGGACTTGCTGGTGCATCGCGCGATCAAAGCGGCCGCGCTGCCGAATTCGACCTCCGGACACCGCTACTCGACGGCGGAATTGCAGACCCTGGGCGCGGAGAGTTCGCAGCGCGAACGGCGCGCCGACGACGCATCGCGCGATGTGATGGGCTACTTGAAGTGCCTGTACTTGCAATCGCGGGTCGGCGAGACCTTCGACGCGACCATTACCAGCGCGCTCGAGTTCGGCCTGTTCGTCCAATTGAAGGAAATGCCCATCGACGGATTGGTGCACATTTCCGCCATCCCCGGCGACTACTGGGAGCTCGAGGCGGGCGGCATGGGATTGGTGGGCCGCAGCAGCGGCCGGCGCTGGCAATTGGGCGACACGGTGCGGGTGCGCCTCTCCCGGGTCGACCTTACCCAGCGCCAGATCGATTTCGAACTGCTCGATGCCGAAGGGTCCGTGGGTCACGGCACAGTGCGCGCCCCAAGGCGCGGAGGCGGACCGCCGCGCGGCGCAGGCGGCCAACGCGGTGGCTCGCGCGGTGGGCGAGGCGGAGGCCCCCGGCGTGGGCGCGGCGGGCGTGGCTGATTCGAAGCGCAACTTCGTCTATGGCTTGCACGCAGTCAATGCCGTGCTGGAACGGGCGCCCGAACGTCTGCTCGAACTCTGGATGGATCAGTCGCGCGATGACGCGCGCACGCGCGAGTTGCGCAACCGCGCGCAAGTTCTCGGGGTGCGCGTGCAATCCGCGGGCGCCGAGGTCCTGGGCAAGCTGGTGGGCGACGTCGCGCATCAAGGAGCGGTGGCGGCGGTGCGGCCGCTTCGGACCTGGGACGAGCACGATCTGCTGCAAGGATTAAGTCAAACGGCGGGGGATCCCCTGCTGCTGATTCTCGACGGCGTCACCGATCCCCACAACTTAGGCGCTTGCCTGCGCACGGCCGACGCCGCGGGCGCGCACGCGGTGCTTATCCCTAAGGATCGGGCGGCGGCGGTGGACGGGGTGGTGCGCAAGGTCGCGGCGGGCGCGGCCGAATTCGTTCCGGTCGCTACCGTGACCAACCTGGCACGAGCCATCGACCTGCTCAAGGAGCGGGGTATCTGGGTGGTGGGAACCGACGGGGAGGCGCCCCAGACCCTGTATGCGGCGGATTTAAAGCGGCCGCTGGCCCTGGTGCTGGGAGCCGAGGGCACGGGTATGCGCCGCCTGACCCGGGAGCGCTGCGATTTCCTCGTGCGCATACCCATGGCCGGCCAGGTGGAGTCGCTCAATGTGTCGGTGGCCGCCGGAGTCGCCCTGTTCGAGGCCCGGCGGCAGCGGATGATTTGACCTTTAGGGGCCGAAACGCGTATCCTTCGCGCTCTTTTTTCGCCGGCTGACCGGCTTTACTCCTTGCCTCACCGCTCGCAACGGGAGGCTTATCCCGTAGGGAGCCTACAATGCGGCATTATGAAATCGTGCTCCTGGTCCATCCGGACCAGAGCGAGCAAGTTCCTGCGATGGTCGATCGCTACAAAGGCATGATCAGTGCCGGCGGCGGCGCGGTGCATCGTTTCGAGGACTGGGGCCGGCGCCAGCTGACCTTCCCCATCTCCAAAGTTCACAAAGCGCACTACATCCTGCTCAACATCGAGTGCGATCAGAAGACCCTCGCCGAGCTCACGGGTTCGTTCCGTTTCAGCGATGCGGTCCTGCGAAACCTCGTAGTGAAGATGGACGAGGCCGTTACCGAACCCTCG